>Ga0315312_1001179_pt1 | contig 21846 bp, 23 predicted proteins | sample TDP7_MG_FD_203629 | JGI IMG/M metagenome (GOLD analysis project Ga0315312, IMG submission 203629) | Freshwater sediment microbial communities from Lake Towuti, South Sulawesi, Indonesia - TDP7 | ecosystem: Environmental > Aquatic > Freshwater > Lake > Sediment | place: Indonesia: South Sulawesi... | reverse complement strand
TCTTGACATCATCTCAGCGGTCTCTGCGTGCTCTGCGGTGAATAAAAATTATTTTTTGGCCTTCATTTCCCGGTAAAGATTGGCCATTTCAATGGCGGAAAGGGCTGCGTCCCATCCTTTATTGCCAGCCTTGGACCCCGCCCGCTCGATGGCCTGCTCCAGATTATCTGTGGTCAGGACCCCGAAGGCCACAGGAATCTCGCTTTCCAGCCCGATCATGGCGATCCCCTTAGAAACCTCAGCGGCGATGTAATCGAAGTGCGGCGTGGCTCCGCGTATGACTGCACCCAGGCAAACGACCGCATCATATTTTTTCGACAAAGCCATCTTCCGGGCCACTTGCGGAATCTCGAAGGCCCCGGGCACCTTGAGGATCTCGATATCCCCTTCATCCGCTCCATGGCGAATGAGCACATCCAGAGCCCCAGAAAGAAGACGCTCGTTGATGAAATCATTAAAGCGGCTGACCACAATCCCAAACTTCAACCCTTTGGCGTTCAGCTTTCCTTCGATAAGTCTGGCCATCAATTTTTCCTCCTTTTTCGAAAGCGATCAGCGTTCAGCAATCAGCTCTCAGCTAAATAAATATTTTTTCTGGCGACCGCCCCGCCTTGCGCGGGGCTGATAGCTGAAAACTGCCTTTCAATCGATAGTCAGCAAATGCCCCATCTTCTTCTTCTTGGCTTTGAGATAGGCGATGTTCTTGCGATTCGGCCTGATCTCGATGGGGATTCGCTCCACCACTTCCAGGCCATATCCCTGCAGCCCCACGATCTTCTTGGGGTTGTTGGTCATGAGGCGGATCCTGCGCACCCCCAGGTCCCTTAAAATCTGTGCCCCCAGCCCGTAATCCCGCAGATCCGGCTCGAAGCCCAGGGCCATGTTCGCCTCCACTGTGTCCTTGCCCTGGTCCTGAAGGGCGTAGGCCTTCATTTTGTTGATCAAGCCGATCCCTCGCCCCTCCTGGTGCATGTACACGATGACCCCTTTGCCTTCCTTGGCCACCATGCGCATGGCCGTATGGAGCTGTCCCCCGCAGTCACATCGTTTCGAGCCGAATACATCTCCCGTCAAACATTCCGAGTGGACCCGCACCAGTACCTCATCTCCCGGATGGATTTCCCCCTTAATCAAGGCCAAGTGCTGCTGATTGTCCACTTCATTTTGATAGGCAATTGCTTTAAACTCTCCCCCATAGATTGTGGGCAGGTTCGTTACGGCAGCCCGGCGCACCAGACATTCATTCTGCAGCCGGTACTTGATCAGGTCGGCAATCGTCACGATCTTGAGGTTATGCTTCTTGGCAAAGACCTCCAGGTCGGGCATCCGGGCCATTGTTCCATCATCATTCATGATCTCGCAGATAACTCCACAAGGCTTCAGCCCGGCCAGCCTCGCCAGGTCAATGGAACCTTCAGTCTGGCCGGTCCTCACCAGAACGCCTCCTTTTTTGGCCTGCAAGGGAAAGACATGGCCTGGCCGCACCAGGTCTTCTGCCTTGGTTCCATCTGCGATGGCTGTGAGGACCGTTGTGGCTCGGTCAGCGGCGGAGATGCCCGTAGTGACTCCTCGCTTGGCCTCGATGGATACTGTGAAAGCAGTCTTGAAAGCAGAAGTATTGTCCGAGACCATCAGGGGAAGCTGAAGCTCTTTTACTTTTTCCTCCGTCAAGGAAAGGCAGATTAACCCTCTTCCGTGCTTGGCCATGAAATTGATGGCTTGAGAAGTCACCTTCTCCGCAGCTATACAGAGGTCTCCTTCATTTTCTCGGTCTTCGTCATCCACCAGGATGACCATCTTCCCTTTGCGAATATCCAGCAATGCTTCGTCGATAGTGCTGACTGGCATCGTTCTTTGCTCCCTCTATCTGGAAAAACCATGCTTGGCCAGGAAGGAAGCATCAATCCGCGAGCTCTCGCGCTTCGGCCCCTCCTCCCGGCGCACGAATTTTTCCACATATTTTCCGAGCAAATCGTTCTCCACGTTCACTCGGTCCCCCACCTTCTTCCTTCCCAGGGTGGTGGCTTGAGCGGTATGGGGGATGATGCTCACGCTGAAATGCTGATCCTGGCATTCGGTAACGGTCAGGCTGATTCCGTCTACAGCTACGGACCCTTTCTCAATCAGGTAACGGCTAATTTCCGCCGGAATACGAAAGCGGTAGCGGATGGAGTCTCCCTCGGGGGTGGTTTCCACAATCTCTCCCGTCCCATCCACATGCCCGGAGACGAAATGGCCTCCTAAAGGATCGGACATTTTCAAGGGCATTTCCAGGTTGACTTCCTGCCCATTCATGGCAGTGGAGAAAGTTGTTCGCTTACGCGTCTCCGGAGATACATCCACGGTGAAGGTGCGACCGGAAAGCTTGACGACGGTCAGACAAGCTCCGTCCACTGAGATACTGTCCCCGATATTCGTTTGGCTCAGGTCGAGATGGGTGGAGATCGTCAGGCGTATTCCCTCTCCCCTGCGCTCTATGGATTGTATCTTCCCTATATCCCGAATCAGGCCAGTGAACATAATAAGTGCCTAAAATGCCAAAAGTGCCCTAAAGTGTCTAAAGTTGTATAAAAACCTTTATGCTCTGACCGAGATATCGTATCGCCATCTAGCCCTCACCAGTCCTTCCAGGTAATTCTAACATATCCTTGACTTCGTTGGCAAAACCTATTCCTTCTTTTCCAAGGCTGCCTCAATTAAGAGGTCTGACCCGATACGCCTGATCCTCTTGATCTTCACTGTGCTGGCCTCCTTGATCCGCAAAACCCCTTCCCCCCCAATCACCCCCGGTGCTCTCTGCCCCCCGATGATCTTTGGGGCCACGAAAAAAAGCAATTTGTCGACCAGCCTCTCTTTCAAGGCGCTGGCATTTAAGGTGGAGCCGCCTTCCAGGAGGACCGAGACAACACCCCGGCGGGCCAGTTCTTCCATCAGCGCTCCCAGGCTCACTCGCCCGTGGGCATCGCTCTCTATGAGTAATACTTCTAATTTGGCTTTGGCCAATCGCTTTATCTTGGACGATGAAGTGGCTTCTGTGGTAGCGACGAGCGTAGGATATCGCCAGGCTGTCCGCACCAGCTTCGCATGAAAAGGAATCCGCAAATGACTGTCAACGATAACCCGCAAGGGATGGCGAGGAAGATTTTTCCTGGGAATCCGGACGGTAAGGAGTGGATCATCTTTCAAAACTGTGCCAATTCCTACCATCACGGCATCTGAGACCTGTCGCAGGCGATGAACATAATTCCTCGAAGCTTCGCTGGAAATCCAGCGTGATTCGCCAGACCGCGTGGCCAATTTTCCATCAAGGCTGATGGCCGCCTTTAGGGAAACGAAAGGCTTTCCAGTGGTGATAAATTTGCAAAAAGGGGAGTTCAACTCCTGGCATTCTTCTCTTAGAATGCCCATATCCACCTGAATTCCCGCTGTGCGCAGTTGCCGGATGCCCCGTCCCGAGACCAGAGGGTTGGGATCTTTCATCCCCGCCACGACCCGCTGAATGCCGGCCTGCAGAATGGCTCGGGTGCAAGGAGGAGTCTTCCCGAAATGAGCACAGGGTTCCAAGTTGAGGTAAAGGGTTGCTCCGAAAGCTTTCTTTCCGGCCTGGCGCAGGGCCAAGATCTCCGCATGAGCTTCACCTGCCCGACGATGATACCCCTGACCAAGGATTTTCCTTCCTTTGACCACAATCGCTCCCACCAAAGGGTTAGGACTCGTCTTCCCCATTCCCTTCTTGGCCAATCGCAGGGCCAGATGCATGTATTTTTCATCAACGGTCATAGGAAAAAATGGCTTAAAACGATGAGGTTTGGTTTCGGGCGTATTGCCTCTCGCCTATTCTTTTTTGCTCTTTTGCCCTCTTTCCAAAAGCTCCTTCACCTCGTTCATAAATTCGTTAACGTCCTTGAACGAACGATAGACCGAAGCAAACCGAACGTAGGCCACTTCATCGAGGTTCTGCAGTTCCTGCATGATCTGTTCCCCGATCTGCCGGCTGTGTACTTCTCGTTCGCCAGCGTCCTGCAGGCGTTGTTCGATGCGCTCCACAAGTTTCTCCAATACCTCCACGCTAATCGGGCGTTTTTCGCAGGCCTTCAGCAGACCGGATAGAATTTTCCCCCGCTCGAAGGTCTCCCTCCGTCCATCTTTTTTGATCACCAAGGGGAGAGTCTCTTCCACCCGTTCATAGGTGGTGAACCGGCGGTGGCAATGAAAACATTCCCGCCGGCGCCGAATCATGTCCCCATCTTTGCTCAATCGGGAATCGATGACCCGATCATTCATGTGCTGGCAGAATGGGCAACGCAACTTAGGCCTACCTTATAAGCGGATTTATTACTTCCAATAGCAATTCTGTTATGCATAGCACAAGCCAAGAATTCCTTCAAGTCTCAGCTCACGATCGTATCCATGGACCTAAAATTTATTTTCTTTATGGTATGATGAACATAAAATCATCTGCCAGAAGGGAGGGCGGATGGAAAGTGACTTGCATGTCTTTCTTGAACCCAAGAGCGTGGCGGTTATCGGGGCAACCGAGAGGCCGGGATCATGGGGATCATTTATCATGGAAGGGCTTCTGGCCTGGCATTATGAGGGAAAGATCTATCCTGTGAACCGTAACTATTCGATGGTTTACGGCCTGCCCGCTTATCCAGACGTAAGGTCCATCCCTTATCCCGTTGAACTGGCCGTGCTCACTATCCCCGAAGGTTCAGTAGAAGAAGTGGTCCAGGACTGTGCGATCAAAGGAGTCAAGGGAATCACCATGGTCACAGCCGGCTTTGGAGAAGCCGTGGAGGGCGGGCGCTCTCGCGAGGAAGCATTAGCCAGGATGGCTCGATCCCGAGGGATGCGTATCCTCGGCCCCAATGTGAGCGGCACCTTCAACTTGCTGGCAAGATTCAACGCCTCCCCCTCCCCGGCAGAACATCTATTGGCAACCACTCTGGCAGCCGTCTGCCAGGGAGGATACGCCATTTACGATCTTTTGGCTGCAGGATTTGCCCGCGGGATGGGGGTAGGCAAATTCATCCACACCGGAAACGAGTGCGATTTACAGGTGACCGATTTTCTGGATTATTTCGGGAAAGATCCGCAGGTTCAGGGAATTCTTATGTATCTCGAGACCATCCGGGATGGCCGACACTTCCTCGAAGTCGCCCGCCGCGTTGCCTGCGACAAGCCCATCGTCATCCATAAAGCCGGGCGAACCGCAGGGGGGACCCGGGCTGCCCGCAGCCATACGGGGGCCATTGCCGGTTTGAAAGAAATCTATCGCGGCGCCCTGGAACAGGCCAATCTCATTTTATCTCCTTCCATGGAACTGCTCTTGCCCTTAACTCATGCTTTGGTCGAGCGACCGGCCATGGCCGGAAACCGCGTGGCCATCGTGACGATGGGTGGCTCCTGGGGCGTGGCCCTCTGCGATCGCTTAGAGGAAGAGAGATTGGCGGTGCCGGAGTTGAGTTTGACTACTCAGAATAAACTGAGGTCTCTGGACATGCCACCCCGCGCCTCAACCCGAAATCCCGTTGATGTCGGTGCGGCGGGCGTCGCGAATCTGCCCATCGATAAAATCATCGAGATGGGGCGGGTGGTCGTTTCTTCGGGTGAAGTGGATGCCCTCATTCTTCACGGCTTCGGCCGCCCTGGCCTGGTGCGAGAAGACAGCCCCCTGAAAAGAAAGATGCTACTAAAGATGGAAAAGCAGGTGATGCGAGGCTACCATAAGCTTCAGCAGGAGACCGGCAAACCCGTCCTCTTAGGATCCTGTCATACCGCCTGGGAAAGCCAGGCTGTCTCCGATTTGCAATCCGAGGGGATCCGCATCCACCACCGCCTGGATGAGATCGCTCAGATCCTGTTTCGCCTGTATGAGTACTGGCGGCAAAAGCGGCGGGGTAAGGTTACTTCTTGGACGTCTGGCGGATGGGGATGCGGGCCTCCATCAACATCTGCTGGGAAAGTTCGTCCGCGTATCCGCTCTCGTACAGGATCTCCTTAATCCCGGCATTGATGATCATTTTCGTGCAGATCACGCACGGCAGGTTCGTGCAGTAAAGCGTTGCTCCCTGGATGCGAATCCCGTGAAAGGCGGCCTGGATGATGGCGTTTTGTTCGGCATGCAATCCCCGGCAGAGTTCCTGGCGCTCCCCCGAAGGAATTTGCTCTCTTTCCCTGAGGCAGCCGATGTCCAGGCAGTGGGCTAAGCCTGAGGGAGCCCCATTATAGCCGGTGGCCAGAATTCGTTTTTCCATGACCAGGATCGCTCCCACCTGCCGTCTCAAACAGGTAGACCGCTTGGCTACCAAGCGGGTAATGTCCATAAAGTATTCTTCCCAGGTGGGACGGCTCATTGCCAGAAATCCATGGGCGTGGCGTTTAACCCATTACGCGCAAGCGGGGCTACTACTCGCTCGCGCCTCCGCCTCTTCTTTCGATAGATTTAATCTTATCCAGCCTTCTTTGATGGTTTCCACCCTGAAATTCACTCTCTAACCATACCTTGAGGATCTCCCGGGCTAACCCCTTGCCGATCAGGCGCCCACCCAGGACGAGTACGTTTGCGTCGTTATGCTCGCGGCTCACGCGGGCGGTGTAAAGATCATGGCAGAGCGCCGCCCTTACCCCGGAAAAACGGTTGGCCACGATAGACATACCGATCCCACTGCCGCAGATCAGGATTCCCCGTTCATACTCTCCCCGGGAAATTTTCTCCGCTACGGCGCTGCCGATGTCCGGGTAATCTGCTGGAGCTTCGCTTTCCACGCCGAGATCTTCTACTTCTGCGCCTCCCTCTTTTAGGTATTTTCGCAGATCTTCCTTGAGCGCAAAGCCGGCGTGGTCGCTGCCGAGGAGAATTTTCATGTCACGGTTCGAACTTTTTGAAAGCCAGGACTGCGTTGGTACCGCCGAAGCCAAAAGAATTGCAGAGAGCTACCCGTACATCCGCCTCCCTGGCTACGTTGGGGACATAATCCAGATCGCACTCCGGGTCTGGATGTTCGTAGTTAATGGTTGGGGGAATTATTCCCTGGTAGATCGTCAGGATGGTGAAAATGGATTCTACGCCGCCAGCTCCTCCCAAGAGGTGGCCGATCATGGACTTGGTAGAGCTGATGGCCAGCTTCTTAGCGTGCTCCCCAAAAACTGTCTTGACAGCGATGGTCTCGTAGATGTCATTGTAATAGGTAGAAGTCCCGTGGGCATTGATGTAATCAACTTCTGTAGGGGCGATCCCTGAATCCTTCAGAGCCATGGCCATGCAACGGGCTGCGCCCTCTCCATCCGGTGAGGGAGCAGTGATATGATAGGCATCCCCAGTGAGTCCATAACCGATTATTTCAGCATAAATCTTGGCTCCCCTGCCCAAGGCTTGGCTCAACTCCTCTAAGATGATGATCCCACAGCCTTCCCCCATGACGAATCCATCCCGCTCCTTGTCAAAGGGGCGTGAGGCTTTCTCTGGTTCGTGATTCCGGGTGGAGAGCGCTTTCATGGCATTGAAGCCGCTGACCGCCAAGGGAGTAATCGTCGCCTCCACTCCTCCAGCGATCACGGCATCCGCATCCTCCCGCTGGATAATCCGCCAGGCATCCCCGATGTTGTGGTTGCCCGTAGCGCAGGCTGTGACCACGGAAGTATTCGGCCCTTTGGCGCCGAAACGCATGGAGATCTGACCCGGTGCTTCATTGACAATAAGCATAGGGATGAAAAACGGGGAGATCCGGCTGGGTCCCTTCTCCATCAGTACCTTATGGAAAGACTCGATGGTGGTCAACCCTCCCAGGCCGGCCCCCACCACGACTCCAACGCGATCCGCGTTTGCTGAAGTGATTTTAAGTTGAGAATCTTCCAGGGCCATGGCCGCGGAAGCCATGGCATACTGGATGAAGATATCCATCCGCTTGAGGTCTTTTTTGTCCAGGAAATTTTCGGGCACGAAATCCTTTACTTCGGCAGCGATCTGAGTATCAAATCCAGTGGGGTCGAACTTCGTAATTCGGGCTACGCCGGATTTCCCTTGGATGAGTGCCTGCCAAGTTTTTTCCACGCCCGTGCCCAATGGGGACACCATTCCCAACCCGGTGACCACCACTCTTCGCCTTGCCATACTACCTCCTAACCCAATCCGAGAAACAACATCTCCACCCTGCGTTCACCGTTCCTGAGGTCCGTTGGTTACTCTCAGATCCGGCTGGCAGGGGTCTGAGGCCTCTTAAGTGCGCTCTGTAATGTAATTGACGACATCCTGCACGGTCAGGATCTTCTCCGCATCTTCATCGGAGATCTCCAGGCCGAACTCCTCCTCCATGGCCATGATTAGTTCCACCAAATCCAAAGAATCGGCACCGAGATCATCGACGAAGGAGGCTTCCATCGTGACCTCTTCCTCGCTCACCCCCAATTGCTCCACGATGATCTCGATCACCCTCCGTTCCAATGACTTTTCCACAATCCCACCTCCTTGTTCAATCTTCGGAACAAATCTAAAAAAAACTCCCCCATGATCCTTTTTTACTTTTTCTGGTAAATGGTGTCAAGGTTGCCCCCGAAGTCAGGCGGATTTGTTTTTCTTCCCTCGCCTTTACATGTACATCCCGCCATTGACTTTCAACACTTGGCCAGTGATGTAATCCGCCGCCGGGCTGGATAAGAAAAGTACAGCTTCGGCTACCTCCTGCGGAGTTCCCAGCCTTTCCATGGGAATCTGCTTGATCAAGAAATCCCTTTCTTTCTGGGGAATGGCCTGAGTCATGGCCGTGTCGATAAGCCCGGGGGCTACGGCGTTCACCTGGATGTTCCGATGGGCATATTCCCGGGCGATGGATTTGGTGAACCCAATCAATCCCGCCTTGGAGGCGGCGTAATTGGCCTGGCCGGCATTGCCCATCTCTCCAGCGACAGAGGCAATGTTGACAATCTTCCCTCCTTTTTGCTTGAGAAAAGGGCGCAGGGCAGCTTTGGTACAGTGGAAAGCTCCCTTCAGGTTCACGGATAAGACCAGATCCCAATCTTCTTCCCTCATGCGCAGAAGGACTTGATCTCGGGTGATTCCAGCGTTGTTGATGAGGATGTCCAGGCGCCCAAACTTCTCTACGGCCTGCTGCACCATGGCTTCAGCCTCTTTGGCCTCGGCCACACTCCCGCCGACGGCCAGCGCTTCTCCTCCCTGAGCTTCAATTTCCCGGCACGTCTCTTTGGCCTTTTCCAGGTTGATGTCCGAGATGACCACTTTGGCCCCTTCCCCCGCCAGGAGTAAAGCAATGGCCCGGCCAATTCCCTGGGCCCCGCCAGTGATCAGAGCAACTTTCCCTGCGAGCTTGTTGGTCACTTGCTTTTACCCTTTCATTTGCTGGCGTACTCTTTGATCAGCGCCTGACCGATGACGTTGCGCTGAATTTGGTTTGTACCTTCATAGATCTGGAGGATTTTGGCATCGCGCATCATCTTTTCCACAGGATAATCTCGCATGAACCCATAGCCGCCGAAAATTTGCACGGCGTCCACGGTTACCCTCATGGCTACATCACTGGGAAAAAGCTTGGAGATGGCCGAGTATTTGGAGATGTCTTTGGGGTCTGTGTCGATCCATCGGGCCACCGCATAGACTAAGGCCCGAGCAGCTTCAATCTGGGCCGCCATATCCGCCAGCATATGCTGCACAGCCTGGAAAGAAATGATCGGCTTCTCGAATTGATGACGCTCCCGGGCATATTCTGCCGCTGCCTCGAATGCTCCCTGAGCCAGACCTACGGCCTGCGCACCGATCCCCGGCCGAGTTTTATCCAGCGTGCGCATGGCCACGATGAACCCCATCCCTTCTCGCCCGATGAGGTTTTCTTTGGGAACGCGACAATCCTCGAAAATCAGCTCCCGGGTGGACGAGCAGCGAATGCCCAATTTCTTCTCCTGTTTTCCAAAGCTAAAGCCGGGCATTCCTTTCTCTACGATGAAGGCGCTGGCTCCCCGGGGGCCTTTAGCCTTATCCGTCAGGGTGATCACGGAGTAAATTTCCGCCTCGCCGCCATTGGTGATCCACTGCTTTGTCCCGTTGAGGATGTAGTAATCGCCATCGCGCTTGGCTGTGGTGCGAATTCCCCCGGCGTCGCTCCCGGCACCAGCCTCGGTGAGGCCAAAGGCGGCCAATTTTTTCCCGGAAGCTACATCCGGCAGATATTTTTTCTTTTGTCCTTCGCTGCCAAAGAGAAGAATCGGATAAGACCCCAGGCCGGAGGCAGCAAAGGACACGGAAACCCCGATACAAGCCCGGGAAATCTCCTCGATCGCCAGGCAATTTTCGAAGGATCCGAACCCCAGGCCTCCATACGCTTCCGGGATGTATACTCCGAATAGGCCAACCTCAGCGAGATATTTCAAGGGTCTCCAGGGAAACTCCTCTTTTTCATCCAGCTCGGCACGCACAGGTATCACTTGTTCCTCGGCTATCGTCCGAGCTAAATCCCGGATGGCTTTCTGGTCTTCAGACAAAAAATAATCCATCCTCTCCCCATCTCTCCCTATTCCAACTTAAAAGCCAATTTGCCACAGAGGGCTCAGAGTTCACAGAGGTTAATATTAAGCAATCCCCCCACCCTTACCCTCCCCCTCGCCCTGTACCATGTTGGTTCAGGGCTCGAGGGGGGAGGGTAGGGAGGGGGTGAGTTTGGTTGCGCCTAAGCTGCTCTGTGTTCTCTGTGACCTCGGTGGCCAATGAAAAAATCACCAGCGGATGACCGCCGATCCCCAGGTCACCCCCGTGCCGAAGGAGCACAGAAGCATGAGGTCTCCCGCTTTCAACTTTCCTTCCCTTTGCATCTCATCCATGGCGATGGGAATGGTGGCAGAGGAAGTGTTTCCGTATTTTTCGATATTCAAATAGACCTTATCCATAGGGAAATTGATGATCTTGGCCGCGGCTTCGATGATCCGCGTATTCGCCTGGTGGGGGATCATGACGTCGATGTCTTCGCTGGTGAGGCCGTTGTATTTCAGCGCTTCCTGCGAGACGTCGGCCAGGGCCCGGACAGCTACTTTGAAGAGCGGATTCCCAGCCATCTTGATGTAGTGCAGGCGTTTATCGACCGTCTCGTGCGAGGAGGGATATGCCGACCCCCCTCCAGGCATGTAGAGAAGCTCCCACAACGACCCGTCCGAGTGCAGGTGGGTGGAAAGGATCCCTCGTTCTCCCTCTTCTCCCACAAGGATTACTGCCCCGGCCCCGTCTCCGAAAAGGACGCAGGTGGCTCGGTCAGTCCAGTCGGTAACTTTGGACATGATTTCCGCACCCAAAACCATCACCTTATGGCTGGGATTTTCCTTAATGAACTTGTCCGCTAAGGAGAGGGCATGGATGAAACTCGTGCATCCAGCGGATACGTCAAAGGCGGCAGCTTTCTTGGCTCCGATCTTGGCCTGGATGAAACATCCTGTGCAGGGAAAAAACATGTCCGGGCTGTTTGTTCCGGTGATGATGAAGTCCAGGTCTTCCGGGGATATTTCGGCCATCTCCAGTGCCCGCAGAGCTGCTTGCGTTCCCAAATCTGAGGTGGCTATATCCATTTCCACGATCCTCCGCTCCCGAATCCCTGAGCGCGAGGTGATCCACTCATCGGAAGTATCCACCATCTTCTCCAAATCAAAGTTGGTCAAGACTTTTGGGGGAACGTAGGAACCCGTAGCAATTATCCGCGACCTGATCATTTTCTCTTCTCTTCTTGCGGTACCCCCATTTTTCCGCCAGGCATAAATATAGGAAGAAACACCACCTGCGTGATTCTTTCAATCCGTTTGTTTTTCTTTGATTTGCTCCCAGACTCTGGCTAAGTTTTTTCCGCCGAGCCTCTGGAGATCCTTGTTCTCTTCCAGGCTTCCAACCAGGAGCTGGGGAAGGTGAATCTGAGCAAATTCGTGGGCCAGGCGAATGGCATTCTTTATGGCTTTCGCCGAAGAGCGTCCGTGTCCCATGATGACGACCCCATTGACTCCCAGAAGGGGAGCGCCACCATATTCCGAATAATCCAGCTTCTTCTTGATATCATTCACGGCGTGACGGGCGAAGAGGTAGCCAATCTTGGCCCGCAGGCTGATCTCCAATTCCTGGCGAATCATGGCCCCGATGGCCTCGGCTAAGCCTTCGCAAATTTTCAAGGCGGCATTCCCCACAAACCCATCGCAAATCACCACGTCAGCCCGGCCGTTGAAAATATCCCGACCTTCCACGGGACCCACATACCCGAGCGAACTCTTTCTCAGGATGGCATTGGTCTCCCGGATCAGCTCGTTCCCCTTGGACTCTTCTTCTCCGTTGCTGAGCAGCCCAACCAGGGGACGATCTTTCTTCAGGATGTATTTGGCGTAAGCCTCACCCATGATGGCAAACTGGACTAAATGAAAAGGTTTGCAGTCTACGTTTGCCCCCGCGTCCAGCAAGAGGGTCCAACCCTTTAGGGTGGGAAAGATGGTCCCGATAGCTGGCCGATCCACTCCACTTAACTTCTCCAGGGTAAAGACCGCCGTGGCCAAGACCGCCCCCGAATTTCCCGCGCTCACCACCGCCTCTGCCTCCCCTTTTTTAAGCAGGTCGAGAGCCACTTTAATGGAGGAGTCTTTCTTTTTGCGGATTGCCGTCAGAGGCGACTCGTCCATACCCACTGCTTCTGAAGCGTGAACAAAGTCCAGGGGAAGCGAATTACTTCCCGGATACTTTCCAGCTTCATGACGGATGGTCTTCTCTTCTCCCACTAACGCTACGGGGATTCCATGCTCGCGAGCCGCCAGCACAGCCCCTTCCACGATACTCTGGGGGGCGAAATCTCCGCCCATGGCATCTAAGGCGATTTTCATTGGCTTTGTCTCCCCTCAGGTTTCTTCAACCTCGATGACCGTCCTTCCTTTATAACTGCCGCAATGGGGACATACTCGGTGCGGTGCCTTGGGCTCCCCGCATTGCTGACAGATGGAAAACTGCGGTAAAGGGAGGCGGTCATGAGTACGCCTTTTGTCTCGGCGACTCTTGGAATGTCTCCTCTTGGGGTTAGGCATGGGCATTCACCTCTCGATCATTTGAATTTAACCTTCCGCAAGATTTCCAACCGGGGGTCTACGAGCCCAACCGCGCACTGGCAAACTTCTCGGTTCAGATTCTTTCCACAACGGGGGCACAATCCTCGACATTCTTCCCGGCACAGTGCTTTCTGGGGGAGAGCCAGCAGAACCTGGTCCTGTACCAGCGAATTCAAATCAATCTCCTCTCCTTCATAGAATTCCGTCTCCACCTCTTCGCGGGTAAGCTCCACTTCTCCCTGAAGGGAAAAGCCAGGCTTGGGTTTCAAGATGGTGCTATACTCCGAAGTTAAATCCAGAGGAAAGATCTGCAGGCATCTGGCGCAGGGCCACTCCACCTTGGCTTGCACACGGCTTTTGACCATAATTGTCTTCCCCAGCTTGGAAAGGTCCAGGTGCACCGCAATCGGGCTGATAAAGCGGAAAGTTCTTTCTTCTCCCTGCAGACGTTCATCGAGCCAGTTTTCGCCTTGGGAAAACGTGGCTTCCAGTCCTTCCTGGGGAATATCTTCTAACCGGAATTGCATTGATTTCCTACCTTAGTCATTAAGTAAATTTTTAATATATCGGAAGTCAATTTTTTGTCAAGAAAAAATCAACCCCCAACTTTCCGATTGCCGATTTGTTTCTTTTAGGATATATTTTCCCCGTTTCTTAAGAGCGATCTCCTTATCGCTGGGAATCTCCATCTGGCCCCTTTTTCCGATCAGCGAAAGTACTCTTTTTTAGAGGGCTTATTTCGCACATCGTGGGCGTTTAAATCTGTTTATGGAGGAGAGGTAAGCAAAAATGGCCGAGCGAACCATCGAAGAACTGATCGAAGAATTGAAAGAAAAGGAAGCCATCATCATCGATGCCCTGGGCACCCGGGCTAAAAAGCAACACGAGAAGGGCAAGCTTTCCGCCCGGGAGCGAATTGACCAACTCCTGGATAAGAATACCTTCGCGGAGATCGACGCCTTTGCCCAGCACCGCTGCACCCATTTTGGAATGGATAAGGTCGACATCCCGGCAGATGCTGTGGTGACCGGTTACGGAAATATTGACGGCCGACCGGTCTTCGTTTTTTCGCAGGATTTCTCCATAGCGGGTGGGTCCCTGGGAGAGATCCATGCCCAGAAGATCGTCAAAATGCAGGACATGGCCGCCAGGATGAGAGTGCCGATTATCGGAATCAATGATTCCGGCGGCGCCCGCATCCAAGAAGGCGTAGATTCTTTGCACGGCTACGGCATGATCTTCTTCCGCAACACCCGATCTTCTGGCGTAGTGCCCCAGATCTCGATTATCCTCGGGCCTTGCGCCGGCGGTGCCGTTTACTCCCCGGCCATCACCGACTTCATCTTCATGGTGAACAAGGTCTCCAACATGTACATCACCGGCCCCCAAGTGATTAAAGAGGTGATGGGAGAAGAAGTCGGGCTGGAAGAGCTGGGTGGTGGGATGGTGCACAACAAAATGTCTGGCAACGGGCATTTCATCTATGAGAGCGAGAAGGATTGTCTGGCTGGCGTCCGCCGTCTTTTATCTTTTCTCCCGTCCAGCAACCTGGATCAGCCACCGGTAAGGGAGACTGGCTGGGAACTTCCAGCCCCGGATTTAGAGCTGCGCAAAATCGTCCCCATCAATCCCAGGAAGTCCTACAATGTCAAAGATGTGATCAAACGCCTCCTGGATAATGGCGATTTCATGGAAGTGCATGAGCTCTACGCGCAAAATATCGTGGTTGGGTTTGGCCGCATCTGTGGGCAAACAGTGGCCATCATTGCCAACCAAGCCCGGGTCAAGGCCGGCTGCCTGGACATCAACGCCTCCGATAAAGGCGCTCGCTTTGTCCGCTTCTGCGACGCCTTCAACATCCCGCTGATAACCCTGGTGGACTGCCCAGGCTATCTCCCGGGCAAAGAGCAGGAACACGGCGGCATTATCCGCCACGGGGCCAAGTTGCTCTTTGCCTACGCCGAGGCCACCGTACCCAAGGTGACCGTCACTTTGCGCAAAGCCTACGGTGGATCCTACATTGCCATGTGCAACAAAGACCTGGGAGCAGATATCGCCCTGGCCTGGCCGCAGTCGGAGATCGCGGTCATGGGGGCGGCCGGGGCAATCAATATAATCTTCCGCCGGGAAATCGAAAGCGCCTCCGACCCAGCAAAGAGGCGCCAGGAACTGACGGATGATTACGAAAAACTTTTTTCCAACCCCTATGAAGCCGCCAAGCGCGGGTTGATCGATGAGGTGATCACTCCCGAGGAGACGCGCCCGCGCGTCGCCTCGGCATTGACCCTGCTCAAGAACAAAAGGGAGCAGACCTATTTCAAGAAGCACGGAAACATTCCCTTATAAAGGGGATTTATCCCGGCAAAGAAGAAGATAACAACTTTTACTTGATCATCTTATCCGGCAGCCAGGTGATCAATTCTGGCCAGATGGAGCAGATTACGATCCCCAAGAGGAGACAGACCGCAAATGGCGCCGAGCCAATCAAAACCCTATGCAGAGGGATGTCTGGAGCGATCCCCTTCACGATAAATAGATTCAAGCCGAAGGGGGGAGTGATCATCCCTACCTCCATGTTGATGGTCATGATGATCCCGAACCAGACCGGATCGAAGCCATAGGCGCGGATGACGGGGTTAAGGATGGGACAGGTGATCAGGACGATGGCCACCGGAGGCAAGAGGCAGCCCAAAATAAGGAGGAATATGTTGATCATAGTCATTAGCATCCATTTATTAAGCTTCCAGTTCACCAGGGATTCCGTGACCGCCTGGGTGATATAGAGCTTGGTCAGGAGGGTTGTGAAAAGAAAGGAGGTGGCAATGATCAGCATGATCATAGTGCTCTCCTTGACCGTCATCTCCAGGATATTCCGATAATCCCTGAAAGACCTTAAATGGTAGATAAAGATAACCATGAGAAACGTGGCGATCGATGAGACCCCGGCGGCTTCGCTGGGAGTGGCATAACCTCCGTAGAGGACGATCAGCAGGAAAACAACCAATAGCCCAAACGGAGTAACCTTGAGGATACCCGCAAAGCGTTCCTGCAAAGTGTAGGAGACATCGCCGTAAAATTCTGTACCTGCTCCCTCACCCACGCCCTGCACTTTACGGGCCATTTTCTTCCGCGCCCACCTGGAATAGAAAAAGACCCATACGCACATCATGAGGGTGACGATGATCCCGGGAATGACGCCTCCGATGAACAGTTTCCCAATCGAGGTTTGGGTGGCTATTCCATAGACGATCGGGATAATACCCGGAGGGATGAGGTTTCCCAGGGCGCCCCCGCCCACAATCGCGCCAGCCGCTAAGGTTTCGGGATACCCCCTTTTGCGCATCTCCGGGATGCCCATGGTCCCGATGGCCGCGGCCGTGGCTGGGCTCGATCCGCAGAGGGCGGAGAAGATGGCACAGGCAATTACATTGCTCATGGCCAGACCCCCTGGCAACTTGTACAACCAGCGATGGATCCCTTCGTAAAGGTCAGAGCCGCAGGGGGTCACAGCCACAATGGCTCCCATCAAGATAAACAGGGGAATAGCCAGGAGACCAAAGTCATTGATTCCGTCAAAAATGATGAGCGCTGTGAGATCAAACTGGGCTGAGTCCATGAAGAAGTACATGAATATGAGGGAAGGAACCCCCAGGCCAAAGGCAATCGGCATTCCACTGAAAAGGGAAACAAATAATACTGCAGTGACAATAAGACCAAGAATGTTTGGATCCATGCCGGGCCACTCCTTCAGAGAAATGATCTCTCAGCGAGAGGCTTCCTTTAATTCTGCCAGCCCAAAGATTTGAATGATGAATTGCAAAGACAAGAGGGTCAACCCCAGCGGCAAAAATAAATAGGGGATGGCTAGGGGCGGCCCCCAAACAGACTCTGACCTCCACCCTTTGGAATAAGCTTCCCAGAATAATTCCCACCCTTTATACGCCACGTAGGTGCAGAAAAGGAGGGAGAGAAACGAAGTAACCTTCTCCAATTGGCGCTGGATACTTGCTGGGAGGGCGCGGATCACGAGATCAATGTTGATGTGGGCCTTGTCTTTTAATCCGTATGCCGCCCCCATGAAGGTGGCCAAAACCCCTAAATAAATGGAGGCCTCAATCTCCCAGATCGTAGGAATCCTCAAAAAATATCGCATGACCACTTCATAGGTAAGGATCAGCGAAGAAAGGAGGATGGCCACAGCACTGAACCAGTACATGACCCGGTTGAACGTTTCGATTATTCTGGCTGGCCTTCTCAACGAGCCCTTCATTCTTCTCTCTCCTAATGCCTTCAGGGAAGGTGGGAGATCAAGGCGCCTGGGTTTAGAAAAGTTATTTTACAGCCTGGGCCATATCCAGAAGTTCTTTCCCCCCCTTGACTTTCTCAGCGAATCTAACCCAAGCCGACTTCTGCGAAACTTCTAGCCAGGATTTAAAATCATCGGCTTTCATGTCGTAAACTTGGACGCCCTTTTGCTTGAAAAGATCAGTGACCTCGGTATCGTCTTTGATCGCTTCTTCTAAGGCGAACTTTTCCATCTCTTTTCCAACTTCCATGAGAACATTCTGGTGTTCAGAAGAGAGCTTCTTGAAAATTACCGTGGACATCACCAAGGGTTCAAGCATGTACCAGATCGTGGTCTGCCGGGGGGAGGTGTAATATTTGACCTGTTCGTAAAGACGGTAAGATTCGAAGGATGAAGAGGAGGTCATGCAGGCGTCCAGCACTCCCGTCTGGAGGGCAAAATAGATCTCAGATGATGGCATGCTGGTGATGGCAGCTCCTGCCCCTTCGTGGAGCATTGTTTCGAACATCTTGCCAGCTGCCCTTACCTTCTGGCCTTTCATATCCGCGGGCAATTTGATTGGCTTGACCCGGCTGGCAATGCCGCCTCCACACCAAGCCCAAGTGACAATTTTCATCCCGTTTTGCTCGCAAATCTTCTCGATCTCTTTTCCGATGGGGGCATCCTTCCAACGCATAGCCTGGGGATGGTCCTTCACTATGCAAGGCATGAGCGTGATGGAAAGCTGAGGAATCTTGCCCGCTGCATAATCCAATGGATAGACGGACATGTCCAGGGCCCCTTTAAGCATGGCATCATACTGGGGCACAGGCTTGAAGAGCACGGAGGCAGGGTAGATTTCAAATTTCAATGCCCCTTTACTCTGCTCTTCCGCTTTCTTGGCAAAAATGCGACATAGGCGATCCCGGAAATCCCCCTTGTCAACAGTCCCCCCGGGCCACTGGTGGGAGATTTTCAAAACCAAGGGTTTTTCCTTGGTCTGGGCCACGACCTCTGTCCCCGATACGGTCAATAGCCCGAAAAAAAATAAGAAAGTTAGAGAAAATATTCCCGCGTGTCTCATGGTTCCCTCCTTTCAGGCATTAATAGAAATGGATTATTTCATAATACCCCCCACCCATCCCTCCCGAAGCTGTGAAAAAATTGGAATGAACCCCCTCAAGGGGGGAGGGTTAAGGTGGGGGTGATTTAATTTTTCTTAATGCGTTTGTATTGCTATTCAGTTGGGTTCAGCTATTCTCGCCCCGATTCCTCTTTTATATTATGAAACCCTCCCCTATGAGTTGGGATGGTTGGTCCTTTTCCCTGGAAGGGAAAAGCGATCAAGATTATTGGAGCGAATGAATGTTCGTTCCCTACCATGCTTTGAATTCATTTGTCAAGAATTTTTTTGAGCCCCAAAAATTAAATTTTCCTTGAAATTTTTTACTCGATATGTTAATTATCGATTTCCCATGAAAAATCCCAAGAAAAACAGGCTGGCCAGTAGGGCAGAGATGCGTGAGGGTAAGATGGACAGAAGAAGAATCGCTTTCATCTTTCCCGGGCAAGGCTCCCAGTACCCCGGCATGGGGGTGGACATCTCCAACCACTACCCGGTGGCTAAAACCATTTTCACCCGCGCAGATGATCTCCTGGGTTATAAAATCTCCAGCCTATGCTGGGAGAAAGATGAAAAGCACTCCCATGAGAAGCTAAGAAGCTGGCTGAAACACATCGGGGACCTTTTTCATTTGGCCTTTCTGGACCGGCTGCAAGAAAGATTGCATAAGCGTCCTCTCCTGGAGTACACCCGCTATTCCCAGCCCGCGGTCTTTGCGGTCAGCGTGGCCTGTCTGGAAGCGCTGCGACAGGAGTTGCGGAGCCGCGGACAACATCTGGACTTCGACATGGCCGCAGGGCATAGTCTGGGAGAATACACGGCCCTTTATGCGGCAGGAGCCCTCAATTTCGAAGAGGCTCTCCTGTTGGTCAAGACGCGGGGCGAATATATGCAGGAATGGGGGGAAGAGATCGAGAACGCCGGCCTTCTCTCCATCATGGGCAAGACCAAGATTCAGGGGGTCGAGCGCGTCTGCCAAAAGGCCAATGTCCACATCGCCGTCTTTAATAACGACTACCAAATCGTCCTGGGGGGTTATGAGGAAAACCTGAAGCAGGCCAAGCAGATGGTTGAGGAAATGGGGTTCAAGGGAATCCCCTTGAAGGTAAGCGGGCCATTTCATACTTATCTCATGAAGCCAGCCGCCGACCGAATGCGGACTTACTTGTCCAGCGTGGAGTTCGCCATCTCCGGAAGACCCGTCATCGCCAATACCAGCACGCGGGCCATTGTGGACCCGGTGGATATCAAGGATGAATTAACGGATCAGATTTTCAAGACCGTGCTCTGGAAAGAATCCGTGGAAAAAATGATTAAGAGTGGAGTTGGGGTTTTTGTGGAGATCGGCCCAGGAAAAGTATTGAACGGGTTGATCGGCAGAGTGGATGCAAACGTCAAGGTCCTGAACGTGGAGGACCGGCAGACCTTAGAAAGCACCGTTCAGGAGTTAATCCGTCTGAGTTCCGGGGCTAAAGCCTGACTGCTCCCCTCTTTCCTCGTTCATCCTTCCTTCTATTTTTGATTACGCAGGCCTCTTCAAGAACTTCCCAGGGGAAAAGCCCGGGCGGCCTGAAGGATATAACGATCTCAAGGTGATTCTCATGGAGCTGAGCGCCTTTCAAAGCTTGATCCGGGATATTTACTTTCAACGAGATTCGCAGCGAGGTTTGGACAGGACTTTCCTTTGGTTCCTGGAGGAAGTAGGGGAGTTCACCCGCTCTTATCGTCGGGGAGAATACGAAAAAATAGGCAGCGAGATAGCTGACGTGATTGCTTGGCTGGCCTCTGTGGCCAACCTCCTGGGTATAGACTTGGAATCGGAGGTCTTAAAAAAATACCCCAGAGTATGCCCCCTCTGTTCCTCCATCCCCTGTGCCTGTCCCTTCCGTTAATCCCTATCTTCGAGCTGGCGCAGGTCTTCCTCGTCCAAACCGAAGTAATGGCCTACCTCATGAAGTACAGTCTGATAGACCTTTTTCTTAAGGTCCTGCATGCTTACGCTTATGCGCTCCAGGGGTTTTCGGTAGATAATGATGCGGTCCGGCAGAACGTTGCCATACCAGAATCCTCTATCCCTCTTAGAAATTCCGTGGTAAAGGCCGAGCAATTCTCCCCATTCATTCGCATCTTCCGAAATCGCCGGGGGGTCTTCTTCGACGATAATGGCTACGTTCTCCAGTCGATTTCTCAACTCCTCTGGAAGCGATTCCACTGCCTCTCTGACCAACTGTGCAAAAAAACGTCTCCCTCGGGAGAAACCACGTTTCGAAAAGTTGCGGCGTGGCATTTTAAATCCTTCTCTGCCAGATTCCCCTGATAATATTGGTCTTAAAAAATCCGTTGATATTTTTCCCCCATTATTGTATGCTGACCGAAAGTTATCTCCAAGGGGTTTTTTGTCTGCTTAATTCTTTTAAAGAAAGGAGGTAAAGGGGGATCATGAGGAAACTGACTATCGTTTTGATTGGGCTAATCTTCGCTATCTCACTTACCGGCTCAGCCTTTGCTCAGGAGAAGGCTAAGCCAGCGAAACCAGCAGAAGCAGCCAAACCCGCTGCCCCAGCTAAACCACCTGCGCCAGCCAAACCAGAGGTAGCTAAGAAGGAGGCTCCACCCAAGCCCGTGGTTTACCGGATGGGAGGGATCGTTACAGCCGTGGATGTGGCTGCCAAGAAGATCACGATCAAACAGGATGCAGTGAAGAAGCAGAAAAAAGTCACGCTGAGCGTGAGCCAGAAGGCGGCCAAAGACCTCGCGGGAATCAATGCGGGTGACGTGGTTAACGTCTGGGTTAGCGGCAAGACGATCACCAGCCTAACAAGGATCTACTGAGAAGGGGAAAAGACTCAAAGGGATTCAATATTAAGCTTTTTAAGGGTGGAGAAAAGGCACCCGGGGTGGGGTGCCTTTTCTTTTGGGAATTTTTTATTGCCAGCCAAATATAAAAGCAATATAATTTAGACCTTAAGGCTATTTATGGATGTATGGCTTTCTCCCCTGCGGGCATAGGAGAAGCATGAAGGGTAGACAGGAGTGCAGCGGTGAAGAGGACTTACCAGCCGAGCAATATTCGGCGAAAAAGAACCCATGGTTTCTTGCAGCGCATGTCCACAAAAGGCGGCCGCTTGGTCTTGAAGCGCCGGAGGGCTAAAGGCCGCCAGAGATTAGTCCCAGAAGTAAGCGAATATTAGCCATCAACCCACATGAGGGTTAGAAATCCTGGGGAGAGGGGGAATTATAGATTTGGGATAGAGGAGAGGCTCCGGCGACGGGCTGATTTCCTGAGAACCTCCCAGGATGGAAGGAAATACCAAAGCGCACACTTTCGGGTATCTATATGTCCAAATAGCCTTTCCCACCGCAGACTGGG
>Ga0315312_1001178_pt1 | contig 21848 bp, 23 predicted proteins | sample TDP7_MG_FD_203629 | JGI IMG/M metagenome (GOLD analysis project Ga0315312, IMG submission 203629) | Freshwater sediment microbial communities from Lake Towuti, South Sulawesi, Indonesia - TDP7 | ecosystem: Environmental > Aquatic > Freshwater > Lake > Sediment | place: Indonesia: South Sulawesi... | reverse complement strand
CCCCCATACCCGGGCAAATTTCAGGTCTCGCGCGAGGTCCTTGTGCACGGCCCCAGCGACATCCAAGACCGTTGAGCCCTTAGGCAGCACTAGCGCCCTCTCCGAGGGTTTTTCATCCGGGCGCTTTGTGTAGACTCGAATGATATTCAAGCTCTCAAATATCAATTGCTTAAGTTCCGCCGGATCACCGCCTTGCCCCGCGGAAACAAGCACCATTGGGAATCGATTCCCGAACGTGTGCATGAGCTCCTCGAACCCCTCCCTCGCGCCCCGCAAATCGCCCTTCGTTGAGATTATGACGGCCTGACGATTGATCAAGGTCTCGTTGGGCATATCTTCCAGCCCCCCTCCTCGGTTGAGCATGATTCCGGCCGTTTCCAGTTCCCCGACGAGGGTTTCAACTTGTTCGAGCGGGTCCGCCGAGGCATCGACCACGAGCGCTACCGCGTCCGCATTTCTCGCCACGCCCAACGGCTGCGCCCCAAGCCCCCTGCCCATGCTAGAGCCCTCGATCAGTGCAGGCACCTCGACGAGCTGAATTTGGATGTCTTCGAACTGCATCATCCCGGGCACTGGCTCGCGCGTGGTGAATGGGTAATCAGCTACCTCGGGCCTGGCGCTCGTCAGCCAATGGAGCAGCATGGATTTGCCTGAATTTGGCATGCCCACGAGCGCGACCTGGGCCGCGCCCTCCTTCTTGACGGCGAAGCTCGGGCCGCCTCCTATCCGCCGTGACTGTTGCTTCTGCAGCTCCTGCTTCAGCTTCGCGAGGCGCCGCTTGAGCGTCCTCAACAGCTTCTCCGTTCCCTTGTGCTTGGGCGCGACGCGTATCAGCTCCTGCGTGGCAAGGATCTTCTCCTCTATGGTCCTGGCGCGCAGGTACTTCTCTTCGGCCTTGAAATATTCCCGCGGAAGGTTGGCGGGCATTTGTTTCCATGACTGGATCGTCGTCTAAGTTTAAATCTGAGACGGGATCATTATGAACGCTTCAGGGATCTTAGACTAATACCGATAAAACGCTGGTAAGGGAAAATCCTGCTAGAAGTATCACTCCCATTATCACCATGCCAACTCGCACAGTCCTCTCTATCCTCGTGTTTGCTATTCCACCGCCGACCAGCATAACTGTAAGGAACAACGTACCCAGACTGCTCACAATCGAAGACGCCTTATAAACAGTTCTTCCCGTTTCTCCGAGTATTACTATCGTATAAGCTACCCATATCAGAAGTATACCCATTACTATACCTGCCGTAATCGATGATTCCGAGAATAGATTTGAAACCAACGGCGACATCTGCTGCTGCACTTTCCCTCTTCTCTCCATTTTTTTCACCTCCAAATGTGTTGAGATGCCGACTTCTGCTTAAATCTATTTATACGAAAACCGACGAAGTAGCACTCGGCGGGGAGGAAGCCCGCGGTAAGGGCTAAACCGACGTCTAAGGACGACGGGGAGCCGTGCAGAAACCAAGTGAACTTGGGAAGGGCGTGGCTAATGCGTCCGGTGGAGGACGCGGAGGTATGAACCGCGGGATAAAGGCCCCAGATGAAAAGCGACGCGGCGAAAGTTGCGTCGAAGAGTAGTCGAAGGGTCGAATCCCCGCCGCTCAAGTTTCGCTATTTTAAAGATTTTAAGAATTTCAGGAACTTGCGAAGCCCGATTGAGCGCAGCAGGCTAGGCCCCTTTTTCAGGAGGGCTCCGATCAGCGCATCATGGTGGTCGAAATCAGCGTGCTTAAGCACAAGGGATTGAACATCTGGCTTGGCGAGAAGTTCTAAAATGGAGTCCAAGGCGTCATCCGGCAGTTTTTTAAATAGATTTCTCGCCCGCATCCCGAAATCAAACTCTCGGTCAAATTTTTTCTTCACCGCGATCTCGTATCCCCGTAAAGCCTTGGCGGTCGGTTCTCCCTTGAGCGCGCTCGCCGCGGTATCCGCAGCCAGCCTCGCGCAGGAAAGGCCGAGGTAAATCCCTCCACCGGTAAGCGGCTTGACATGGCCAGCTGCATCGCCCACCAACATGACATGGTCAGAATAGATCTTGCGGGTGAGAGGCTCGGGTATCAGCCCCGCTGTGAGATTGAGGAACTTTTTCCCTCGCATTTTTTTTGATGCAGTTGGATGTTTTCCGATGAAGTTGAAAAGATTTCTCATGGGCTGACCTTCGGAAGTACCTAGGCCAACCCGGCACACATCTCCAGCTGGCACCATCCATGCGAAAAATCCGGGCGCGAAGCTGCGGCAAAAATAGATTTCCACGGTGTTCGGATCTACGTCGGCTAGGACCTCCACCTGGGCACAGTTGATGTAGCGAGCGGCCCTAAACAGACCAGCTCTACGAGCCACCAGCGAGTTCGGGCCATCGGCGCCTATCACCAGCCGCCCCTGAATTTCCGATTTCCCATTCGCCCCCTCAACTTTCACAGAGGGCTCACGCCCGAGCTTGACGTCTATGCACTTGGTTTTCATCAGGAGGGTTGCCCCAGCCTTGACGGCCCCTATCGCGAGCTCCCGGTCGAAGGATGTACGATCGACGACAAGTGCCTCAACCTTCCCTCGAGTCAAAGTGAAGGGTTTGCCCGACGGAGGATGGAAAATCGCGCCCCTGAGTTCATTCAGCACCCACTTTCCGGGCTTGATCCCCAACTCCTCGAGCCCGCCCATCCCGACGATGCCAGCGCAACAGACCGGATAACCCACCTCAGCATGTTCCTCGATTATCGTGACATCGAACCCGCGCTCGGCCAGCAGCTTGGCTACAAAACATCCCGCTGGCCCACCCCCAACCACGATGACGTCTTTCATGTTCGCCCAGCAACGGTTTTTTAAGCCACAAGCAAATAACGCTACCGAGTGAACTCATGATCGAGACGATAGGCTACATCCTGCTCGGCCTTTTCATGCTCTTCGTGCCTGGTTTCTTGCTCACGCTCGCCTTCTTCCCAAAGCCAGAAAGCCTCGATTTCTGGGAGCGCGTAGCGGTGAGCTTGGGACTTGGGGTGATGGTGTTATTTTACATCGGCGTAGTGCTGGCCCGCCCCGGTTGGAAGTTGCTTCGCCTCGAGCCCTTCACGGGAGCAGTTCTTGTATTATGTGGATTTTTTGCAGTTGCGGCGTACCTGCGGAAGGGTTTTGCTGTCGTGGCAATTTACGGGCGCCGCGTGATGCAGGTGATTCATAAGCCGAAGCCTCCAGCACCGCCTACCATACAGCCTCCAGCGCAGCCAACCGAGGAACAGCCCAAGCCAGCTCAGGAGCAGAAGACAGAGGGTGAAGGAAGTGTTTAAGCATAAACAGGTCATCGTCGTCCGAGAGGACCTCAAGATGAGTCCGGGTAAGCTCGCGGTGCAGGTTGCACATGGTTCAATAGCGGCTGCTGAGAGGGCGAGGAACGAACGCAAGGATTGGCTCAAGGCTTGGCTGGCTGAGGGTCAGAAAAAGGTCGTGGTCAAGGCAGAGGAAGATGAGCTACACGAGTTGCGCGATCAGGCCGCGGAACTCGGCATACCGAACGAACTCATCCAAGATGCAGGCCTGACAGAGCTTCCACCGGGCACGACCACGGTTTTAGCGATAGGTCCTGCGCCGAACGAGCTCATCGATAAGATCACCCGCAACCTGCCACTATTGTGAGGTAGAGGTAATGAAAGTCAGCGATGTCGGGGAGCGGGCCTTGGTGGAGCTCGCGCGGAGGACGTTCAAAATAGGGCCTAGGGTGAAAGTCGGAATAGGCGATGATGCGGCCGCAATAGATATCGACGGTCGCTACTTAATCGCTACAACGGATATGCTCGTCGCTGGTACCCACTTCCCCCCGGGTACGACTGCCGAGCAGATGGGCCATAAGGCCGTAATCGTGAACTTGAGCGACCTAGCAGCAATGGGGGCCGAGCCCCTTGCTCTGATTTTTTCGGTTGGCTTGCCTAGGGAGCTCGATGTCGGCTTCGTCAGGCGCATAATTAGGAGTATGGATTCGACGGCATGCGATTATGGGGCATACGTTGTAGGGGGCGACTTGGACGAAAGCGATGATATTACAATAGCCGGTGCAGCCTTCGGTTTAGCTTCGAAGGGCCAGCTGCTAACTCGCTCGGGAGCCAAACCTGGGGACGTGATCGCCGTGACGGGTCAGCTCGGTGCGGCTTCGGCTGGTCTAAAGATATTGCTCGAGCGACTCCCGGCAAAGGGCTATGAGAAACTCATCAAAACCCAGCTTGAGCCCATCGCGCGCGTGAGGGAGGGCATGTCGTTGGCCAAAAACGGTGTGAGGGCCGCGATAGACATAACCGACGGCCTTGCCGCAAACCTCTGGCAGATGTCCCGCATGAGCAAGGCCAAATTCATCATCAACGAGGAGAAGGTGCCAGTCCATCCACTGGTTCAGAAGTTCGCGGAGCGGCATGGGTTTGATGTGGATGATTTTGCATTTTTTGGAGGCGAGGATTTTGAGCTGTTGTTCACCGTGAAAAGCAGGAACTGGAAGAGGGTGCAGCTCGCGCTCAGGCGGATTGGAACTACCGCTACAGCGATCGGATATGTTATGAAAGGTCGTGGGGTCTACATCCAAAAACAGGGCGGAGTAGAAAAGCTACCCGACCGCGGATATGAGCACTTTAGGTAGCTACGATTTTGGCATGCCAATTCCGCAACCCTCATAACTTGGTTCTTCCTTGTGTTTCTGGGGGTCGAAATTGGATATCCGAGCGCTCGTCGACGGCCTAGGCGTCCATGAGAAGAAAGTCCTGCTTGCGCTGCAGGAATTTAAAGAGGCCGATGTCACGGAGATCGAAAAACGAACGACCCTCGATCATGCCGCTATAATGCGGGCGTCGCTCGGCCTAGCACAGAAGGACCTGATCCGCATATCCGGAGCCGCGCAACCTTTCGCGACTATAACCGGGGAAGGCCGCGCCTATGCCGCCGAGGGCTTGCCGGAGAGGCGGATGTTGGAGGCGCTTGCCAAATACGGATCGGAAACGGCAGACGTAATTGCGGATCGTGCCGGGTTGACTCGAGAACAGGCGCAGATTTCCCTCGGCTGGCTTCGACGCAAAGGTTGGGCGGATTTCATCAAGCGAGACGATCGAACAATACTCGCCATCACGAAATCCGGTGAGGAGGCGCTTTCGCGGAGGCTTGCAGATGAGCAGCTTTTGGGAAAGCTCGTCGAGGTCGACAGCATTGCCGTGGATGAATTACCGAGTGATCTGAAGGCTGCGCTCGGTACCCTGAAGGAGCGGGGGCTCGTCAGCGTCGAGAGAAAAATCCAGCGGAGGTTGACCCTAACGGACCTAGGCAATCAAGCGCTCGCGCTGGGTTTCGAGATGGTGGAGAAGGTGAGCCAACTCACCCACGATATGCTAGTCAGGGGGCGCTGGCGACAGGTGCGGTTCAGGCGCTACGATGTCACCGCACCTGGGGCGCCAATTTACCCGGGCAAGGTCCATCCCCAGCAACAGATCATCGATGAGCTACGCGAGATCTTGCTGGAGATGGGGTTCGTCGAGATCAAGAGCAACTTAGTCGAATCCGAGTTCTGGAACTTCGATGCCCTTTTCCAGGCCCAAGATCACCCTGCTCGAGAGATTCACGCTAGCCTTTCCCTTTCGAAGCCCTCTCAGGCCAAGCTACCCCCGCCAAGGCTCCTGAAGCGCGTCATCGCCGCCCATGAGCGTGGGGTCGCGGGATCTCGAGGTTGGGGCTACAAGTTCAACCCCGACATAAGCCGCCGCCCGGTGATGTGCTCCCAGACGACAGCTGCAACCGTCCGCTACCTCGCTTCACGCCCTGAGCCACCAGTCAAGGTCTTCTGCATCGAGCGAGTGTACCGCCACGATAAGATCGACTACAAACACCTGGCCGAGTTCTACCAATGTGAGGGAATAGTGATGGATCCGGGTCTGACTCTCAGAGATATGCTTGGGTATCTTAAGCAGATAGTGACCAAACTTGGGCTCCCGAAAATAAGGTTCAGGCCAGGGATGTTTCCATTTACCGAGCCATCAGTAGAAGCTGACGTTTATCACGAAGGAAGACGAGAATGGATCGAAATCTTAGGAGCTGGGCTATTCAGACCCGAAGTCCTGCGCCCGCTAGGTATTCGTTATCCTGTTCTAGCTTGGGGGATCGGACTCACTAGGTTAATAACCGTACGATTGGGGTTAGAGGATATTAGAGACATTTTCCGCGATGACCTTGACTGGATTTCGAGTTTTATCTACTCTCCCATAAGCATCGATCGGGGGTGAAATTGATGGAGAAATTTGATGCATTTGGACCTATTTCGACGACCCACTTAAATAGCTTAAATATTACTTTCGGTACCCTCTCTCCCCCCAAATTGCTTATATGCTCCCAACAGGCTAAAATTGGGTCAAAAGTGAATGGCAAGTTCTCAAAATTAAGAAAACCAGATAAAGAGACATTACAGGAACTTTACACTAACGGGTTAAGTTTGCCTAAGTTGGGGAGGTTGTTTGGGGCACATAGGACCACAATTTCACGCTGGATGAGAAATTACGGCATTCGGACAAGAAGCTTTAACAAACTATGGACGGAAAAAGAGATCTATACGTTGAAAGAGTGGTATCCTAAATTGAATAAAATTGAGATGATTTTGCCGATGCTTCCTAATCGAACGCTTGGGAGTATTTGCAAGAGGGCTAGTAATTTGGGGATAAAAAGAATCCCCAGAAAAAGACCAAGTCGAGAGGAGTTAGAAAAATTGTATTGGAAGCTTGGCACAAAGCAAGCCGCCAAGTTTCTTGATATAAGTCAAACAACTTTTCGGCGGTGGGTCAAAAGTGCTGGTGGACAACTTAGGGTCTCGATTAAAAATCCAAATCTCAGCCCCACAGCCGAGCTGATTTATATTCTCGGCGTTTTGAAAGGTGACGGATATGTATACAAGAGAGGACGGGCCAACGTTATAGAGCTAACTATAAAATCCGAAGAGTTCGCAAACTCTTTTGCAAGTGCTTTAAGAAAGATTGGTTTAGCTCCCTCTTTATGGATACGTTCGATTAAGAGATACGAAAATTACCAAGTCTATGTTGTGACCGCTATTTCAAAAAAATTTGTTGAATGGTATAATAACATAAGTCTAATGCAAATCAAAGGAATAATTGGGAAAAACAAAGAATTTGCCGCTGCTTTTGTGAGAGGTTTCTACGAATCAGAGGGCTCGTATTTTGTTGACCCTAGAGACGGGACCCCTGCGATCTGCATCTGCAATACAAACAAGTTTCTTTTGCTATTTGTCAAGGATTTAATTTCATTGCTTGGATACGACTTGAACATGAACGATGCCCGCCCCACAAGTACTGGCAAGCCATTTTATCGTCTCCGAAAGTCGGGCAGAACAATTCCAGAGCTAGTTGATAAAATTAAACCTTGCATCAAAGCCATGCCCTCTAATGTAGATCAAGTCCCTACAGGTGGGAGGATGGTTTAACATGCCGTTAATTACTGTCAGTTACCGCGACCTCTGCAAGCTGCTCAGCAAGCGGGTGACCATGGCGAGGCTTTCAAAGAGCTTGTCCATGCTCGGAATAGAGGTGGGCGAGGTAATTGGCGACGAGCTGAGACTCGAGATTTTTCACAACCGTCCCGACCTGCTCAACACGGAGGGTGTAGCGAGGGCGCTGAAGGGCTTCTTAGGCGTGGAAGTCGGGCTTCCCTCCTACAAATTGACAGATTCAGGCATAACCGTCGACGTCGACGCGAGCACGAAGGCGGTCAGGCCATATATCGTGGGAGGCGTTGTCGAAAATGTTAAGTTGACCGATGCCGGCGTCGTGCAGCTCATGCAGATCCAGGACAAGCTCCACGAGACGCTCGGGCGAAATCGCCGGAAAGTCGCGATAGGCATTCACGATTTGGATAAGGTCCGTCCGCCGTTTCGCTATGTGACAGTCGCCCCCAAGGGCATCAAGTTCGTCCCGCTGGATACGGACCGAGAGTTCACTCCGGCCCAGATATTGCGGGAGCACCCGAAAGGTATCGAATATGCACATCTATTGCGCGATTTCTCCCGCTACCCATTGATCATAGATTCTCAGAAGGAGGTGCTGTCGATGCCTCCGATCATCAACGGCCAACTTACTCGCATCACTGAAGATACTCGGCGATTGTTCATCGAATCCACAGGGACGGATGAGCTCGCGTTAAATCAGGCACTGACGATCTTGACGACGGGGTTTGCCGAGCGTGGGTTCAAGTTGGGCTCAATCATGATCAAGTATCCCAAGCGCCGCGTACGGGTGCCCCAGCTTAAAGTTGCCCGACGCAAGCTGAACATTCGGACCGCAAATGAAACAATAGGCCTCAACCTCAAGCCCGGCGAGATTGCCTCGATAACGAAGCGCATGCGTTTCGGCGTCGCGGGCACGAAAGGGGACATCATGACTCTCTTAGTTCCACCGTATCGAACCGACATCATGCACGAGGTCGACCTAATCGAGGACTTAGCGATAGGCTATGGCTACGATAAGCTGGAACCCACATTGCCGAAGGTCGTGACTGTAGGCGAGAGACACCGGACTGAAGCACTCAGCGATAAAGTTAGGCGAATTCTGATAGGTTTGGGCTTTATGGAGGCCATGACGTTCGCACTTACAAACCCCCACACAAATTTCGAATTGATGCGAGCGAGCGGCGAGGCGGCGACTATCGCGAACCCGATTTCGGAGGAGTACACCATCCTGCGCACTTGGTTGTTGCCCTGCCTGATGGCCGTGCTCAGGGCGAACAGGCGCCACCCGCTGCCCCAGCGCGTGTTCGAGGTTGGAGATGTCGTGTTACTTGACGAGAGCACGGAGACGGGCGCAAAAAACGTTCGAAGAGTAGCCGCTGCGGTCATAGGGGATGAGGGCAACCTGACGTATATCAAAGCCGTCGCGGAGGCGCTACTGCGCGAGCTGGGCACCGCTTGGGAGGTCGAGCCGATAGACCATCCCAGCTTCCTCGAGGGGAGGGCGGCTGAATTCATCGTCGCAGGGCGAAGGCTGGGAATAGTGGGCGAGCTACACCCCGAGGTCATCCTTGGCTTCGAGCTCGAGCACCCCGTTGCGGCATTTGAGCTCGACCTGCCTCGATAAGTTGGTCATCATGCATGAATTCAGGGCAATTGCTAGATACATCTCCGAAAATTACCCATCAGCCACGAAAATCGTCGAGGTCGGCATTGGCAGGGTTCCTGATGCCGCGATCGAGCTTCAGAGGCTGTTGCCAGCGTGTGAGGTAGTAGTCACAGATGTCGCGGAACTGCCGGAATTATCGAGGCGGGTCAAATTCGTGCGCGATGACATAACCGAACCCAACTTGAGCGTCTACGAAGGCGCGGCGCTGATATATGCCGTGCGCCCGCCGCCTGAACTTCAGCCACATTTGCTCGAAGTCGCGCGAGATGTCGGCGCAGATCTGCTCGTAAAACCGCTGGCGGGTGAGAGCATGCCGCTGCGAGGTGGAATGCTCATCAATTATCAAGGGGTCGCATTTTACGCATTTAGGGGAAAGGGTTAAGTTTTTAGACTTGGGGGGTAGAGATTTAACCGCGATGAAGGAATATCCGCAGCATTCGAGAGCTGGCGCGATCCGTGAGCGTCGGTGCATCGCTGCGGGAACACTTGAGCAGGCCCACCGAAAGCACGCCAAAATTGGGTCCTTCGGGGAGTAACTGGCGGATCGTCTAACGATGACCTAAAGCCAACCCTGGTGTGGAACAGGTGGGCGTTGGCCTGCCGGAAATCCCATCATGAGGGTTACCCAAGAAAGGGAGCGTCTGCTTAGCCAATGAACTTGGGAGTTAGTGTTTTGGGGGACACGGCGGGCCTCCTTTAAAGTATTACTTTCGGTGCCCTCTCTCCCCAAAAGCTGGGGGGACATCGAGGGCCAAGTTTTTCTGCACGGAACCGATATTTTTTCATCGAGAGGATACTTGAAGGTGGAAGGGGCCAAAGAGGATTTGAGATAATGTTAGGAAGTTTCGGACAACGATGGAGTATCGCCCTGATAGTATCCTTGGTGGCCATAGGCGCGATTGCTGCATGTTTCGTTATTGAACGGAAAGCCGAGGAAACAGGCTACACGATCCATGAACGTCTGTGGGAGGAGACATTCCAAAAAGCGAAGACGGATAAGTACAGCAAGTATGCGGTATATGCGGCCCGAATTTTGGCGGTAAAACATCCCGAGGTCTACCTGCAGGGTGATGCCATTTTCGTAAAGACGATAACGTTAGAAAGTGGCTACCAAAAAGCTTACATGAACAGAGATGTATACGATGAAGATTTTTTCTTGTTCCTTGAAGGTTTTACCGGCCCACCCTTTTCATTTAGTGATGTTGATTTCAAGGCCTACACGATAGCCTCGTCTTCTGAAGCTTATCCGGAAAACTATCCATTTTTTCCATTTTTGGATAGGCGTTTACTACCGATAGCCAGCGCTCTCAAATGCTGGGAGAACGTCGTCACTCAATTGGAGCTGGGAGAGCAATTTTTCTTCGCCCTCAAAGAAAATGAGATTTCCGAGGGCCTATACTTAATTTATTGCGACAATGAGGAGACGTATATTTACGATAACCGCGAGCTCATATGGATGAGAAATCTCGCAGCGGTAGAGGAAATCGCGGGCAATCCGATCCTTATTTTTAACGAAAACTATGCATGGTACCCTCTGATGGGAAGGGACGACAGAAGTAAGGACCCCATCCTCAATGATATAGTTGAGCGATACTCCACCGATGTCAAATCTCCGAATCTAACCGAAAAGGAAGAAGAACTCATTCAAGCTCTTGAAGGTTTAACCGACCTTAATGAAGAAAACCAATTTTTGATGGCTACCTTGGCCGCGGCCCATACGGAGGCCACTTTTAATTCTTGGCGCATATACTTGCCATACATCCACTTTCGTGACCTCTGGACCAAGTTAAATATCCCATGGTGGGCTAGGGGCATCTTCCAGGAGATCTATAAACGGGCCAATCTCATGAGCCCCATAACTTCTCACTTGGTCTGGATATCACGGGAAAATAAAGGGGAGGGGAAGATCGAGGCGATAAGCCAAGAATATCTCAGGCATGCCGCAATCCCCGGGCGCACGTACGCTTGGGGGGAAATATGGCCATGCAGTTTAAGCGGTCAAACGATAGATGAATGCTACCGGACGCGTTCAGGCCACTGCATTTGGCAAGCCGCGAGTATTTCTGCGGTGCTGGACGCCATGGAATTAAACAATTTTATCATTTCAGGGTACAGCCCTGGGGAAGTGTCTCATACTTGGATATATGTGCCCGAGCATGATCTGGTAGTGAGCGACGGTCGGCCATCTATCAGGGAAGTAATGTTTCCTGGGTATGCTGTTATCATATTCATAAGTCAGCGCGGGAAGTGGGCGCACCCTGTAGCAGGTTACTACGGGGGCACTTTATCGCCGAAGGAAACAATCAGTATGCTCGATTACTTATCGAGCTTACACGGCGAAAATATCCAAGGTTTTAATGGATATTCGGTGATAACTTACACCGAACTCATCGAAAGACTCAATAGGGATCAGGAATACTGGAGGCCGATAGAACTGCCATAAAAATGTTATTCGATGGAGAACCTCCTCCGTTTTGGTACTTGCCACGCGACACGTGCTCCTAGAAGCTTTCCGAGCAACCACCTTTATATCATCGAGGGCCAATTTCAAAGGTTTTCAAGCCCGCCCTCGACCGTAAAAATTTTCACGCTTTTTATTCCCTTCCGCTTCGCCGCGCGAGCGAGCTTGAGGAGTTTTTCCCTGCTTGGCATGGGGAGCTTCTGAAAACTCTGGTCGAAGGTCCGCTGGTCCCTGAACTGCTGGAGCCTCAGACAAACGACGCCCTTTATATCTCCGACGAGCCGCGCAACGATTTTTTCGTCATCGTTCAGTGTCGGCACCACCGTGGTTCTAGCTTCGACCTCGGCTTTAGAGTTGATCGCGAGTTTCAGGCCCTCCCTGACCTTCTGCGCCAACCCAGGCATTCCAGTTGAGCCGGTGATCTTATCGTAGAGCTCTGGGTCGCCCAAAGGGGCTTTCACATCGATGGCGACGAGGTCCAAGTAAGGCAGCAAACGTTTGAGCGCTTGGGGGGCCGTCGCATTTGTTTCGATCGCGCAGTTGAGCCCGAATTTCTTCGCGGCTTTTAAAACCTCTAAGCAGGCCTCCGGTTGGAGGAGGGGCTCACCTCCCGTGAGCACAATTGAATCGATGATTGGTTTGAGTTCCCCGATGTGTTTAACTACATCTTCGACTTCGACATCCTTGCCCCCACGAGGGTCGATGCCATCCACGTTTTGGCACCATGGGCAGCGCAGGTCACAACCCTGAAAAAATACGACCGCGGCGAGCTTCCCGGGCCAGTCTACAGTCGACAGGTCGGTGATGCCCATCAAGCGGAACTTCAATCAGATCTCCTTCATGCTGATTTTCTCGTCGTATTCAAGCCGGTCGCGGAACTCCTCCCGCTTCCCGACGTGCCAATTCGCTATGGGTCGATAATATCCTACTATTCGCGAGTAGACCTCCGCTGGCTTTCCACATTGCGGGCACTTGAAGTGCTCTCCCCGCAAATAGCCATGCTCCATGCAGATGGAAAAAGTTGGGGTTATGGTGTAGTAGGGCAGCCTGAAGTTCTCCGCTATTTTTCGGACGAGCACCTTACACCCCTCGGCGCTGCTCACCGCCTCGCCCAGGAAACCGTGCAGGATCGTGCCTCCGTTGTAAAGCACCTGCAGGTCATCTTGGTGGCGGAGGGCCTCGATGAGGTTGTTCGTGTACCCAACCGGCAAATGGGTGGAATTCGTGTAGTACGGCACTTTTTTGCCCGCAGTGATGATTTTAGAATAACGTTTCTTGTCGAGCCTCGCTAGGCGGTGGGAAGTCCCCTCGGCTGGTGTCGCCTCCAGGTTGTAAATGTTACCCGTCTCATCCTGAAACTCGACAAGCCGTTCGCGCATGAACTTCAGCACGCGAATCGCGAACTCTTTCCCGGCCTTTGTTTCGATACCTTCGCCGAGGAAGTTCAAGCAAGCCTCATGCATGCCGATCAATCCGATGGTGGAGAAGTGAAACTTGAGCGTCCCCAGATATCGCGCAGAGAAAGGCAGCAATCCACGTTTCATGTTCTCTTCGACGAGCTTCCTCTTTACCTCCAAGCTGTCCTTCGCGAGTTCCATCATCCGCTCGAGCCGCTCGAAGAATTTACCCTCATCTTTTGAGAGGTAGCCGAGTCGGGGCATGTTAATGGTGACAACGCCTACTGAACCGGTCTTATCGGCAAAGCCAAAGAAGCCGCCGTACCTGCGGTGGAGTTCTCTCAAATCCAATTGCAATCTACAACACATCGCCCTAACCTCACGCGGATCGATGCCACCTTTTATGCAGTTTTGGAAGTAGGGGATCCCGAACTTGGCCGTCACTTGGAAAAGCAGGTTGGAAACCTCGGAATCCCAGTCAAAATCTTTCGTTATGTTGTAGGTTGGGATGGGAAAGGTAAAAATTCGCCCACGCATGTCGCCGTGGAGCATCACATCTAGGAAAGCGCGATTGATGATGTCGGCTTCGGGTTGGAAATCAGCGTAGGTTTCGTTAAGCGTAGTTCCGGAATAGATCACTGGCTCATCGCGCATGTCCTCCGGCACCTTGAGCTCAAATGTGACATTGGTGAACGGAGTCTGCCCGCCCCAGCGCGAGCTGATGTTAAGGTTGTAGATGAACTCCTGCATCGCCTGCTTCACCTGTTTATAATTTAGCCCATCCTTTCGCACGAACGGCGCAAGGTGAATGTCGAGCGAGTTTATCGCCTGTGCCCCCGCCCACTCGTTCTGGATCGAGCCGAGGAAGTTGGAGATTTGGAGCAGGGCTGAGGAGAAGTGCCATGCTGGTGAGGATTCTGTTCGCCCGGGGACACCGCTGAAACCCTGCAAAAGTAGATCCTTGATGGACCAACCAGCACAATATCCTACTATTCCAAATGGCAAGTTGTGGATGTGGAAATCGCCTTCGATGTGGGCCCGAGCCACCTCGCGCGGATAGACCTTCGAAAGCGTATAGCGCGTGATCGTTTCACCGGCAGCTTGGAGGAAAAGAGATGAAAAGGAGTAGGCAACATTCGCGTTTTCTCTGACTCGCCAATCCTGCATGTCGAGGTAATCGTCGACGAATTTCACTGCATCGATGTATTCTGGCTTGGCGTGTTTGGGCGCTCGGGCAAGAGGTTTTCGTCTTCTTGTCCCAGCTCGTTTCGGCAATCCACCACCAAACAAACTTGACTCGTATGCTTAAAATTTGCCGCTAAATGAGCTTTCGCTGTTTTGCCCGCCCCTCTATCCGTTGCGCAGTCTCCCATGATTTTCGGGCGAAGTCAGGAAGCTTGCCGTGCTCGCGGACCCATCGCTCCAAGAAATTGATCGTGCGAGGATCAGCAGGGTAACCCGAACCAAACTCGCCATATTTACGGCTGAGCTCAGCTATCCTCTCGTCCCTCCTCACCTTTGCGATGATGGATGCCGCTGAGACGACGACGTACTTGCGGTCGGCGTAATTTTCGACCACGAGTTTCGGCCTCGTCCGCAGGTGCCTCTCGATCCTCTCCTTGAACATCTCCGGGTCTGGGTCGGCTGAGTCCACGTAAGCAATCTTCGGCTTCAGGCGGTCTAGGATTCGGGCAAAATTCATGGCCTCGATCTCGTTGAGGTTGATCTTTTTGACGAGCCTGAGTTCATCGATTTCAGCAGGGGAGAGCTCGACGATCTCAAACTTTGCAGCCCTTTCGGCGATCAGCTTGGCAAGCGTCTCGCGCCTCTTAGGGCTCAGGAGCTTCGAGTCCTTGACGCCGGCGGCTTTTAGATCATCCAGCGCTTGTTCATCCAAAAGCACCCCGCAGAGCACCATCGGGCCGAAAACTGGTCCGCGCCCCGCCTCATCCGCGCCAGCAATAGTAGACATTGTATCAGATCACCCGTGTGAACTTGCACAAGTCGATTACTTTCAGTGACCTCTCTCCCCCAAAGGCGTTTAAATACACTCGCTGGGGGGTGAACAGATGGATATGCAGGATCAAATACATGAGATTCATATATGGGATCTCCCGGGTTGGGAGAACTTCATCGTCAAATTAAACAGAGCTTTTCGCGAAAATCTTTTCACCGCGATAAAGGATAAAGTGGGGGGCTATGCGAATATTCTAAAAAAATATGGTGCGATATGTAGAGCCATCAATCTTGGATACGCAAATGGGCACGCTTTTTATGACCGTCTTAAAAACGGGGGGTACATCCGCTTAGGCCCGTTAATACACATAGCGGCCCAAGTGGGCGTAGCTAAACATGAAATTGAAGGCAATATTGTAGCTTACAAATGTGAGAACAGCGGAGAGGAAATTTTTGATCCCAAGCTTCCCATTGAGAGAGGCCCGATTTTTGACGCTATACTAGCACATCATATCTTCGATGGCTCTGTGAGTTCAGGAGATAGGGGGACTTATCGTCAAAAGAACATCATAGCCGCCAAGAGCTTTATGAGAAAAGTTGAATTTTTAATCGGGAGGATTGAGAGGAGAAGTAAAGATCCCTACAGCTTCTATATCCCTCGATTCTTGGTTAGATTATTTAAGAGGAGCTATGACTACGGCTTTGATACATACTCAGCTAGAGCACCAACCGACATTGTAAATGGTTCTTGGGCCTCAAAAATGGCATTTCTGGCGGCAGCGGTGATGGATGAGGGTACAATAGAGGATACTAAAATTAGGATTTATTTGGCAAATCGGAGACTTCTCCAGGATGTTAGAGATATCGCGGTGAACTTGGGCTTCAATTGCTCTGAGGTGCTAGAGTACAAGAACCGTCAGTTATTTTGCTTAAGCATCAAACCGCTTGAAAAATTCTACTCGGATATGCTCATTTTAGCTCAAAAGTACCCACCTTTCGATTTGGCCCATCACAAAAGCATGCTTGATTTCCACATTAGAAGAAAAGGATTATTCTTCGGAAGGAGGAAGAGCGGCGAGACAAAAAAGAGAATAATTGAAGAATTGAGGAAGGGCCCTAGAACTTGCAAAGAATTGATGCTGGGGCTGGTGGTCGGCAGAAATAGAGTTTACAAGCATCTTAAAGATTTAAGAATTTTAGGACTCGTCGAAAAATCCAATAAAAGAGGAAATGCTTATTTATGGCAGTTGTCTGAGCGAGTGCAGAATTTAAAGGATGTTGATAATTTAATAAACGCATTTGCTAAAGCAAGCTTTAGACGGAGGCGGGAGCGTTCGATTGAAAGGATCCTTGGGGGGCTGACAGAAGGTCTTGATGATACCCAGTTACTCTCTAAAAAACTAGGTCTTCATCGATCAACAATTAACGAGCATCTGAGAGAGCTTGCGAGAAGGGGATTGGTCAGCAAAGTGGGCAAGAGAACAAGAGGTTTCGCGAATCTCGATGTTTGGGAAATCACTCTTTTTTCAACTTTTGAAGCAAAGGTAGCTTAAGTTTTAAATCACCCAATTCTTCCCAAATGATCCCTTTAGGGCGTGGGTAGCGTGTTAGTGTGTGAATAAGCTGCGTGGGGGTAGCGATAACATCGACAGGAACATCGTGAGGGCCCATAGGAATTTGTGAATCCACTATTTGTAGATCGTGGACAGTCGTTGCTATGGGTACCCACTCGTCTGTTGCTTTGAATTCTCTTAGGATAGCATACTCGAGATCACCCCAGCCTGAGCCTTTACCCACCCGACCCCCCTTCAAATCGACCGCTACGGAGCCTTCGATAATTAAGTCAACCTCCACATTTCCGATGTCGACGTTGCGCCCATGTTTGAAGGCCCCTCGAATGGTAGCAGCCTCCCTAGGATTTTTGATGGTCTTTGGGTCGAGCATGATGAAGCCAGCCCGCAGGCGGGGCGAGGCCATGAGCAACCGCTTGCCATCGCGGAGCGCAAGCCCCCTCACCGCCAGCTGAGCGGCATCTGGATTCACCATGATGACCTTAGCCGACTCATAGGCAGATAAAGAGCGGAGACGGGCAGCAGCGGCATCGCTCCCCACGAAATTGGGAATCCGTCCACGCGCAGGTTTCGGAAAGGTCACCACGCCACGACGTTCGAGCTCACGCCATATGCGCTCGCGCAGCTCCTGTTTTTCCATTTGTCAACCTAAACACGTTAACAGACACGTTATAGTTATATGCCACTTTTCCACATAGTTTTTGTCACGAGAGGGTGATGATTATCTCAGACACAGATGTCGATGTTAGAGTCGCCGTTGGTGCCTTGGTCGTGTTTTTGATAGTGGGTTTAATCATCTTCGGCATCTACTATTTTGGATTCCTTTCGCCCGCCAGAGATGAACTCGACCGCACCAAGACCTCGGCCCTGAGCGAGATAGATCGGACGTTGGGCACGATCGGGACCTCCCAAGCACAAATCGCGGCCTCGGATCTCAGGTTAGACATTATAGCTGCGGAATCGAAGGGAGATATAAAATCGATACTTGAGGAGATGTCGTCAGCAGCTCTGCGCGAGTCGAAGCGCAAGGAGCTCCTCGGTAAAGTTGACACAGTGGTCACAGGCACCTATCATTCCGCTAACGATGTCACGGCGCTGGCCACGCTTCAAACGAGCCTCAAAAATGATATAAACAGTATGACGACCTTGGACGAGCTGCAGGACCTCGAAACCTCCGGCACGATAGACACCCAGGCGACTTCGACGTGGCGGACGTACCTGCAGACCCTCGTGCAGGGCAAGGTGAACGAGTTCAACCAGGTGCTGCAGCGCACCGCAGCCTATTCCCTGATCATGCCAAAGGAAAATGCGCTCACGCTAATCGGGGGGTCGAGCTGGCAGATATTGCGCGGCTGGGATTTCGACGATCCAAGGCTGGTCGCAATACCCGTGGCCGATACCTTCGATCGGGCACCTGATCTCAGGCCGGGCATGGTGGCGGACATCTGGGTGTACGATAGCGCGACCGAGAACTCGAGTTTCCTTTTCGGCCCTGCTGTGATCCTAGAGACGATATACTCCACGGCGGACCTCTCGACAATCAGCTGGATTTTAGCATATGATACCACCTCGTGGAGCTATACCGTCGATGTCTGGGAGACCCTCAAGGCGCTTGCGGCCGGCTCGGCTGAAGCGGCAGCTGTGGGCTGGGAGGACTACGCCCTCGACATCATGGAGCGCGTCCGGAGCGCAGACCTCGGGAAGTTCGATGTCTCTGTGATGTACGTGGTAGCGGTGCCCGAGGAGCTAGGCATCCTGATAACGCAGTACGAGCAGTACGCCAACTTGGGCAAGGATGTCCTATTGCTGCCGCCGATAGTCTCGAGCAACCCATGGCAGTACCAGGCATACCAGTCGTACCGTTGAACGTGGCGCTGAGTTAGGGTCATCGATTTCGTCGTCGATTTTTTATCCTATGTCAAATCCCTAAATCTGGGGACAATGCCCAACAACTTCCTCATCACAGGACACCCGGGGAGCGGCAAGACCTCGGTCGTAGAGGGGGCTGTCGAAATCCTAAGAGGGCGAGGTCTCAAACCCGGCGGGCTCTACTGCCCTGAAATCCGAGAGGGGGGCCAGAGGCTCGGCTTCAAGATGGTAGACCTCATGACCGGAGAAGAGCGAATTTTGGCGCACGTCGACCAGCCCACGGGCCCACAGGTGAGCAAGTATCGGGTCAACGTCGAGAACGTCGATGCCATGAGCGAGCTCGCGATAGGTCGGGCTCTCAGGGAGGCGGATTTCGTTGTCATAGATGAAATCGCGCCCATGGAGATGCACAGTGAGGGATTCAGGCGGGCCGTGCTGGCGGCGCTCGATTCACCCAAGCCATTGCTGGCGGTCATCCACCAGCGGACGACGACGGGCTTCATAGGTGCCGTCAAGTCCAGGCCAGACGTCAGGCTCTTCGAGGTCACGCCCAGCGACCGCGCAAAGTTGCCAAGCCAGCTCGCGGAGCTCGTTTCGCCTTTATAAAAGACCCATGTCCAATGGCTGGGCGGGCAATTATGGTGGTCGACGGGGCATCGCCGCATGGACGGGGCGGCAAAACCTTAAATATATCGATGGATAAACCGTTTTACGGGAATGAAATGGATACTGTAAAGGTGTCCCCGAAGTTTCAGGTGGTCATCCCTCAGGAGGTTAGAGAGCGTGCGGGGATCAAGCCGGGCGATCGCATGGTGGTGCTTCAGAAGGGCGATGTGATTTACCTCGTGCGAGTTGGAGACATCAAGAGCAGGAAGGGCTTCGCTAAGGGTGTTTCGTCGAAGGGCGTGAGGGATGAAAGTGAACGTTTTGGTTGACTCCTGCGGATGGATCGAATACTTTGGTGGAGGGCCGCTAGCGGACAAGTATGAACCATACATGGCTAAATCCGGCCGAGAAACCCATTACACTTCGACGATCATCCTTTACGAGGTTTTCAAGAGGATGAGCAAGTTAAGCGAGAAGAAAGCGCTCGAGGCATGCGCGTCCATCATATCTTCCACAAACGTCATAATGGTGGATGAAAAAGTCGCGCTTTTGGCCGCTGACCTGAGCTTGAAGCACGGGCTCTCAGTTTCGGACGCGATCGTCAAGGCAACTGCAGACCTTTGCGGGGCACAGATCGTGACGAGCGACGAACATTTGGGAAAGCTGGATGGCGTGAAGTTTATTACGTAGGGATAAGAGGGGCAGCTACTGTACAGTTTAGTATGGAAATAGGAGGGTGTTACCATGAAGGCAGTAATCGTCAATTTTAGGGGAGGTCCTCGAACCCGTTACAATCGAGAGGTCATCATTCGACCCCTGGGTAAAGTTGAGGGGACTTTGATCGGGAGAAAGGTCATCTGGCGGGATGCACAATCGGGCGGCCGGATCATAGGAAAAATCGTCGGTGCACACGGCAGCGATGGTTACCGCGCCCGCTTCTCGAAGGGCCTGCCCGGATGGGCGATAGGGAGTGAGGTTGAGATCTTATAGGAACTTGGGGTGCTGATATTCCCGCTAGCTCAGGTCCTTTGCCTTGCCACATGCCTCGCGTAAAGTCCGATCACCCTCCTGCTGGTCCGCCATTCCCTACCTGTCTTAACTGCTGGCATGGCTCCCTGCTGACACCGGAGCGCGAGGTACTTCAGTCCATAGGGCGCGGATTTCGAGATCTCCTTCAGGTCCATCAGCCTGTCCTCGGAAGTTCCCACCTGGTCGAGGAGGTCCACCAAGCTGGCACCCATCAGGAGCTTCAGGAAACCCTCGAGCGGCTGGAGGTTCCCCCTCGCGGCGTCATTCAGTGCGTCTAGGTAGGCCTTTCGGTGGCGGGGTAGGACGTGCACAGGCGGCCAGTTGTGATCGAGGAAATGGAGGTTCAACAGCAGCCTGCCGACCCTCCCGTTTCCGTCCGTGAAGGGGTGTATGCGCTCGAACTCGAAGTGCATCCATGCGCCGAGCCCGAACACATCCTCGCCCGCGACGTCCCGATTTCGGTAATCCCGCTCATAGGCTTCGAGCTCGGGCACTACCCGCTCCATCCGCGGAGGGGTGAAGGCTGCTCCCCTCACCTGGACGTTCACCCGCCTCCACTGGCCGGCATCTGGCAATACCCCCATGAAGACGGATTCGTGGAGCTGCAGGATGAGCTTCAGATCTATGGGAGAGCCGCGCAGCTCGGAGAGGGAGCGGAAAGTGCGCTCGTGCTGGATGGTCTCCATGACGTCCCTGACCGGCCTGCCTGGGACGCTTTTTCCCTCCAGGAGCAGGCGCTGTGCGTCTTCCCATGTGATCGTGCTCCCCTCCACAGCGTTCGTTCCCCACGTGTTGAGGGCAGCTGCGCGCTTCCAGACGGGCTCGGGAATGCTCTCCAAGCTCACCCGCTCGAGGAGGGCCGAGCGCAGCTCCGCTAGTAATATGCCTTTATTCGTCATAGCAATCAATTCCATATTAACCTTATAAGTATATATGGATTTCTCTAATTTTTTGAACATTCCATATAAATGGTGATGTCGGTTAAGGGCTGTGATCATTAATTCCCCTGGGCTGGGTAAAGTTGAAAGGACTTCGATCGGAGGAAAGTTTTGGAACGGGATGGCTTTTATTTATCGAAATAAACGTCGCGTTTGGAAATAATAAAAGTGTGAGGGAGGTAAAAAAATGGTTGGTTTGGGTGAAGTAAAATCAACGATAGCGACAGCGATCGCGGCTGCCTTTGGATTCATCATCGCCCTAATCTGGAGAGATATAATCGTGGGATTGTTTAACCTAGCAGGACTAAAAATTAATGAAATAACTGATTCTACAGGTGCAATAACGGCAACAATCTCAGGGGTTATCATCACAGTGGTATGCATTTTCGGCATCCTTTACATCTCCAAGTGGGGCGGAATCAAAAAATAGACGTTCCAAGATCTAGTTCCGAAATGGGGCGCCGCGAGCGCCTCTCTGATTTTATTTTGCCATAATTGTTTCATCCTGGAGGCGTTCACACCTGGCCAGCGGTAGCTACGCAGCCTAAAAAAAAGGGCGGCGATCAAACGGCGATTAGGGAAGAGCCGGTGAAGATGGCGCAGTATTTGAGGGAAGAGAAAGAGAGCTACGAGCCAGTGGAGATGAGATAAAAAGGAGGATTAGCTAAGTTAACAATTCCGAGGAGATCTCTCGGCGATGAACAAGACAATCTCGGACGAAACTCGTGGCTTGGGCCGATCACATTGAGCGCAAAATTTTTATCATCGTTTATATCCCGAGGGTGAAACAGAACCCGCCTGTTTTTTCCTTTAAAAGAGCCCCCACCCAAAGCCTTGGCGGGCGAGATGCCAACAGATGAGGATGTTCCTGTACCTTC
>Ga0315312_1001177_pt1 | contig 21862 bp, 31 predicted proteins | sample TDP7_MG_FD_203629 | JGI IMG/M metagenome (GOLD analysis project Ga0315312, IMG submission 203629) | Freshwater sediment microbial communities from Lake Towuti, South Sulawesi, Indonesia - TDP7 | ecosystem: Environmental > Aquatic > Freshwater > Lake > Sediment | place: Indonesia: South Sulawesi... | reverse complement strand
TTTCAAAGCGCATATGGGAAGTTTCTTGGAGACACGAATCTTAATACAAGGAATCCCAGTCGGTTCACCTTTCGTGATCTTCTCTTGGAATATCGAGTAGACTAAGATGACGTTTGGATACTCAAGTAGCCGGGAAACATCCCTGCTATGTTTCTCTCCTATCTTTCTAACTATTTCACTCAACTAAAAAACCTCAAGACGCTGAAGACGCTGTGAAACTGAGCCTCAAGGCTGGGTAAGCCTATCATCGGCAGTCGGCGCGGCTATGTCGGCGGTTAGAACTTGGACTCTTGCTTCGAAAGCCATCGAAGATAGGCTTCATAGCGGAGCTGCGCTAAAACCCAAGCCTCATGTGAAGGAGAAAGATGTCTCGGCGACTCAACGACTTCGCCAGTTGTGAAGAAACGCCATTTACCGCCGACGTAGATGAGTTCACCGTCCTTTCGAACGTAGCGCTTTATATGTAGATTTTCCGCATCAAGCTTGGGTTTATGGGGCATCCTAATCAGCCACGCTCATCAGCATCTCAGCGGCCGAATTCTAGCTCTCAAGAGGAATTATAAAAGAAGTCTTGAGAAGGACAACGGGTTAATAATGGGCAATCGTTATTATTGATAGTCAATCTTGATGGTTGATGTCTATTGGGAGCCTCCGGGAATAGTAGAAATAACAATGGCAGAGGCCCGGGTCGGCCCATCGGGATAGCGGTCGAAAGGAATGAGTTTGAAGCCCGCTCCATCAGTTTCCCAGTGAAACTGTGGAGGATCCTCGAGAGTCTGCAGGTCGCTCGGGGTGAAGGAGCTCTTTCAAGTACGGTTAGGGCTCTTCTCATGGAGAGACTTGCTGAGATGGCGTTTCTAAAGGAAGAGGAGAAGAAAGCTCTCGGACGCTAGTGAAAGAGATGGACGCGATGATGTGTGCTGCTAACCGTGAGGAATGTAAGGATCCTAACTGCGAGTGCCTCTGCCACATCGGCGTAACTGATCCAGCTCAACGTCGAGCTATGGAGCGAACGAAGGGAGCTTCCTCGAATCTCCGAATATGCAAGTCTATTTTTAAGAAAGCCTCCGAGTAAGCTATACTCTATTTCGAAACTCTCCGAATGCCGGGCAGAGAGTTTCCCCGGGGAAACTTGAAGGCCCTTATTCCCGTTATTCCCGGTTCCCCAGCTGATTCCCGTTATGCGACTAAGTGGCGTAGCACTCAGCTTTCTTGAAGAGGGAAAAGGCTGTTTTTCAGGTTTTCTTGGGTTTTCAGGTTTAATTCTGCCTCGAATAGTTTCGGTCGCCTTATATTAGTTTCAGCCACCTCAAAACGCCACGTCATTGAGCCCCCTATTATTATTTGGCCGTGAACATGAAAATGTTTGTTGGGTATGAAGGGTCGGAACCGAGGGAAGGCGAATCTGGACCCGAACGGTCGAAAAGGAAAGGCAGAGCTGAGAACCTGTAAACCGAGGGGCTAGAGAGAGCCGTAGGGAAACCGAGGGCGATGAGGAAGCAGTGAAGCCTCGTATTGGTTGGCGTGGTTAGGGAAGGAACGGATCAGCAGCCGGAGAGCCATGAGATGTCGGCTGTAAAGGTCCTGCGATTTATGCGTTGGGAACGACGCGTGAGATAGAAGTGGTGGCCAGTGATGGAGCGGCCTGAATTCCTATTTTTTCTTTGACAGCTCAGCGCAAAGCTGAGCCAATGGAAAAGGAGGGAGGTAGATGAAAGTGGAGTTAGTTTTGGAGTTGGTTCCTGACGTGAAGGTCGGGGACTTGGAGGAACAGATGGAGGTCTTACCTGACTTCTATCTGGTGAAGATCTGTATAGCTGCAGAGGATCTGCTTGCGAAGAGAGGTGTATTCTTTGCGAAAGAATGCGTTCCTCAACGGTAGATACATTGAGCCAGAGGAATTGAAGAAGCAGAGGAAGCTGACGGCTTGGCTTGGAGGGAACTGAATTGGAGAGATTTGAGAGACTGGATTTCAAGAACCTTGATGAACTGCTGAAATTGGCCGACGAGATTCCGGAAGCCGTTTCGATTCCATTAGACACCTACCAGGATCTGGAAAAGTCTTTCGAGAACTCAAAGAGATTCAAGTTGGTCTGCAGCGGAAAGAGAATCTTTCAAGTGGCAAGCCGATTCTATACTGTGATCAAACACGGAGATGTCATTAAATCAGTCGTGAGCAGCCTAGCGGAATTGGGCTTAGACGATATGCAGGGAGACGTTAAGACCTGGGACTACGGTTCCAGAATGTGGATAACCGCCTATACTCCGGAGGAAACTGAGCCTCTGCCAGGAGACAGCTATCGAGTAGGCCTGAGATTCTGGAACAGCTATGATGGTTCAACTTCAGTCGGCGCCGGATTCGGAGCCTTACGGCTAGTATGCAGCAACGGCATGGTCGCATGGACCCGGGAGATGGCTGTAACCCATATCCATCTGGGAATTCAGAAAGTCGAGGATTGGCTGAAAGACGCGATCAAGCAGATCAGAGAACAGCAGACAGCTTTCGAGCAGTTGATTCAGAAAGCCGCGAAGCTTAGACTCCAAGAGAATTTAGAGCCAGTTCTAAAGCGCATAGAGATTGGACCCATGGTTCAGAAGAAGATCGAGAACAGATTAGAGACAAGCGACGGATTAACCGCCTTGGACGTCGTGAATGCGATAACATGGTTTGCAGCCCATGACCTGCCTGGAAAGCCCATAGCTCAAGAAAACTATCAGAAACTAGCGAACAGAATTCTCCAAAGGCCCGAGATCCTAGTGGAGGTTCCAGAACGATGAAGAAAGACTTAGAGAAATACTGGCAAACCCATCGAGAAACAATTATGCATTTAGCGGAACAATGGGGAATCAGCGTGACTCTTTCCTTGACGGAGCAGCAGCATGGCATCGAAGCAGCCGCAGACCTATTTCTTGAAGAGGCAAGGAGGCGCGGTCTATGAGATCAGTTAAGACAGATCTTGGAGTTGTAAGCTTCGATGTCGACGAACTGGTCTTAACATACGGTCAGGATGAGAGACGCCTTTCCTGCCGGAAATGGTATCAGGGAGAACTAGGCGACTACGACGTGGTTATTCAATGGTGGAAAGGTCAAGAAGCAGCCCGAGAATACAAGCATGTTTTCCTATTAGAAAAGAGGGGAGACGGCGTCAGAACTATAGGTGGAGGACCTCTACTCGAGCAAGCTGTGGGAGACATAGAGCGATTGTTCGGAGTCAAAGTGAAACTTTCTCCTCCGGTTCCTCAAGAAGAGTGAGAGAATTGGAAGTGTCTTTTATTTCCGCGCAGGAATGGAAGAAGATGGAGACTCGAGGGATCTTGGGCAGCTTCGAGGTTGCCTTAAGAATTCTTGCGAAACGACCTCTCCATAAGTCGGATAAAGACTACGTCGTGGAAATCATTAAGGACCTTCTATCCCTGATAACCCCTATCTGATATTTTTCTCGAAGCCTTCCGGGAGATCTGGGGGGGCGCAGGATACCGCGCAGTCTTAAGGATGCCTAGACTGAAAGAGGCCAGTTGATTTTCTGGAAGTGAGAATATGGTTGACCCTATTAGAAGTGCTAAAGCCATAGAGGCATGGAAGACAATCAGGGCTAACAGAGAAGCCAAGAAAGCAGCTCAAGAAAGCTCGAAGCCTCCAGCTGAAACTCCGGCAGCGGAGACCGGGCCCATCAAAGTCCATAATGTCGATGGAGAACAGGAACCTCAACAGGTAGAAGAGAAACCTTCGATGCCTACCGAGCCTATTTTGGAAACAGAACACTACATAGCCGTAACTAAACTCCCTGGAAGCGGCGAAACGATTCAGCCAGTCGAGGAGACTTGTGATTTCTCAATGCTACCAGTCGGAATAGAAACTTTCCGAGCGGAATTTGAGGATGACTGGAACTATCAGCGAAAGGGAAACTGTCGAACCTGTAATAAGCAGATCATAGAGGGCGAAGATTCCGATGTGAGAACCGGTCGCCGTATCCATTGTTCGAAATGCGCTGAAAGGATTCGAGGGAGGAAAGCTGCTCGGGAGAAACAGCAGAGGGCTGAGAAACTGAAGAATCAATGGTTCAAGGCTACGATTTCAGACACCAAGCTGTTCAAAGGAATTCTAGAGAACCTTCACGTTCTAGTGGAGGAAGTAGACTTAACAGTGGGACCCGAGGACTTCAAGGTCACTCAGATGGATCCCTCCCATGTCGCAATGGTTGTCTGGAGTTTCCCAAAACACGCTACTGAGGAATTTGAAGTGGGACCCGATGTACCGTTCAAAATACGATTTAACTTGGAGCAGGTTCTCAAGTTCTTCAAGAATCTCAGTGATGAATCCTTGAAGTTGTCTTGGCGGGGAACTGAGGAGAAACTGATCTTCAAGTTCGGAAGGAAACTTTATTCCATGCCGACCTTGGAGGCCAGCGGAGAGGAAGTTCCGCAGCCCAAGATTCAACCGGCTGTGAAGGCTAAGATCGTTGCCTCAACCTTGAACAAGTCGATTCGAGATATCGCTGATATCTCAGATCAAGTGGAATTGGGGATTCGGGAGAGAGTTCTGAAGCTTCATGGAGCCAGCGAGGTTTCAGACTGCCTAGTCGAATATACTCCTCAAGACGAAGATTGCTTGAGTGTGGAGTCGAAGAACGATGGAACCGAAGTCTGCTCGAAATACAGCTTGAGTTATCTGGAAGAGATCGCTAAGGCTCTCGGAAAGATCGGCGATGTCCTGGTCCTTGAGTTCGATAAGGATATGCCTTTGAAACTGTCAGCTGACGCCCAGGGATTTGGGGATCTATGTTTCTGGCTAGCGCCTAGAATTGAAGCGGAGTGATCGGCCTTGCCGAACGAAATAGTTGTCATCAACGAACAATCGATTCCACGATGTCCCATCCATAACATACCTTTGAAAGTCACCACGATCAACATTAAACGAAGAGAAATCGATATCTACACCTCCTGCAAGAAGAAACAAGAACATATCTGCGGCCTAATCTTTCGATACAAGTTAGACATCATAGACCTATCTTAATTTTTTTCAATCTGACTGAGTGAATCGGTCAGAGGCAGGAAACCGCCTAGGTTCTAGTCTGAACCCAGAAAGAGACCAAGAACTGTTTCTCGAGGAGTGAAGACTATGGGTTTAACTCTACTGATGAACATCTACAGGCCGGCCGGAGCTTTTGTTCAACAGGTCTTTCCAGATATCGACAGGCGAGAGCAGAAGATTACGACTCTAGCCGTCATGAAGATACTGATTCAAATAGAGATCTTAGAGGCCCTGCAGAGGCAAGAGCCTTGGATGACTCCAGAGGTACCTATGTGGTGACATCAATGCAGATGAAGGTTCTTGAACCGGAGCTCTATGAAGTGGAGAGCACCAGTCGTCCAGGGCAAACCTACGTCGTAGATGCGAGAGAGAGGAGCTGCACCTGTCTAGGATTCAGATTCAGAGGGTCCTGCAAGCATCTGAGAGCGGTTCTCGAGGAGGAGAAATCTGGTTTCAAGCCGTCTGACATTTGAAGGGAGTTGACTTGGTGGCGATTAAGACGAAATCGGTTTATGATCTTGTTGAGCCGGAGGATGGATCTCGGATTTTGGTCATGCGACGGTGGCCTAGAGGAATGACTGGAACTCGACTTCAGATTCGGAATTGGATTAAGGATCTCAGCCCCTCTCCAGAGCTCTTGGAAAGATATCGTCGAAACAGCATTTCATGGGAAGAGTTCGCTGAAACGTATCGGAGAGAGATGGCAGGTCTCTTTCGACAATTCTACATCTCCGCGATCGCTCAAGGCTGCTATGGAGAAACTGTTACCCTTCTCTGTTGGGAACGTGGAACTACACGCTGCCACCGTTTCATATTGAAGCAGTTGATCGAGGAGGCTGCCGCAGATGTGTGAAACCGTTGATCCAGACTCTTTTCTCCGAGATAGCTTGATCAACCCTAGCAAAGTAGAGTGGCCGAATCACACCGGAAAGCACAGTCTCCTCTACAACTGCAACATATACGTCGGCTGCTCACATAACTGCAAATACTGTTACGCTAGGCTGATGACTTTGCATTGGAGTCCCAGCTTCGAATGGACCAAGGTTAAAGTCGTGGAGAACGCGCCGGTCCTAGCGATGAGCGACATCAAGCAGCCTCCCGGCAGGATCATGTTCTGCAGCATGACCGATCCCTATCAGGCTATCGAGGAGAAAACCCGGTTAGCTAGAAGAGTCCTCGAGATCATCTTGAACTCAGAGTTTCATGTTCTGATTTTAACTAAAAGCCCCCTGGTAACCAGGGACTTCGACCTGATTAAACGGTTCCGAAACGTGGAAGTAGGCTTCACCATCACTGCGTTACACGATATTCCGGAGTGGGAGCGACACGCATCAGGCAACACGCAGCGGATCGAAGCCTTGAAGAAAGCTCATGAACTAGGCATTCAAACCTTTGTGAGCATAGAACCTTGGATCCCCGACATCACCTATCCAGCCGACATTATGCGGCATCTTAGAGAGAACGTCGATAGATGGATAATCGGGAGTATGCAGTACATGGGAGTGCCTAAATCCTATTATTCACGCAGGCTTCCAACTCTTCTTTCATGGCTTAACTTAGAGAAGATCAACTACTTCCTAAAGAAAGAACTACGAGCCTGCTTAACCTAGTCGACTGAAAGAAAACCACTAATAGCCGATGGCATCACGCAAACGCTAAGCGTCTACAGCGTTCTTGCGCGGTAAAGTCTACGGCGGAATCTTAAAGGTTTGAATTGACAAGTTTCCTAGAATGGTTCTTAATCGAAAGAAACAAGAAGACCCTGTGCTACACATTAGGAGTGATCTTTGATTCGCCCTATCCCCGTTCTTCCCGTTGTGGCAAGTCTTTGCTCAATGTGACGACCGCTTTGGCCACAAGATCTCTAATTTCTTGTACAGATATTCCAGAGACTTCTTGTTCCATGAACGTTGATAAAATTCTCATTGTTCTTAGATCGAAGTTCGTGAAAGGTGTTCTGCTTCCTCTCACCGTGTCCGTTCGGACAACATCGCTGTGAACAACTTTGATTCTGTCCACAAACTCACAAAATAGTTTAGATTCAGAATAGGCGCAATAGTAAAGCAACGCCAGTCTAACTCCGGAACTCGCGATCTTGAGATAGTTTTCTAGCGGAAGAGTCTCAATTTGTCCTATGAACGATCGTTCCAAGGTCTGGTCTTGGACGCTGTCGCGCAAAAACCGAATTCGAGAATCTTTGATTATTGGCGTCCTGCTACTCTTGAATTCTAGTAGATATAGCCGCTCTGGGGCCTTTATAGGCACTGCTAGAAAATCTGGATAGAATTTTACATAGAATGTTGTTGGGTTACGAACGAATCTGAGTAGGACGCGCGTTCCGGCATCAACTCGAGTTTCATACCCGAGCGGACCGACGAGCTTTAGCTGGCTGGATAGTGGCGCAAATATTTCCGTTTGGACAATCTTAATCATTTGCATTTCGTCTGTCCTGCGAATATCAAAAGCCAAGCAAGAACCTCGGGTATTCAAAGATAACCAACATTGAAATACCTTATGCAGAATGCTGAAGACGATTTGGACCTTAAATATATGCGAATGCCAAAAGTATTGAGTAGAATGGAGTAGTAGAATCGTGAGCGAGAAACAAAAGACTCTCGAGATCGGGAAGAAGGAGAGGCTCAACGATCTTGATGGGAGAACTTGGGAGAGATATTCGATCAGCGTATGGGATATCGCGAAAACGCCCGAAGAGGCTAAGCTCCGGCACCCAGCCATGTTTCCGGTTGAGCTCTGTAAACGCTTGATTCGGATCTACACCAAAGAGGGGGATAGCGTCTTGGACCCTTTTATGGGAAGCGGGTCCGCCGTGGTTGCTGCTAAGGAACTAGGCAGGAAGGGCATTGGACTAGACGTTAACCCCGCCTTTGTCAAACTTGCCAAGAGCCGACTTTCTCAGCAAAAGCTGGTAGCTACTGCAGTACCCGAACCTAAGGTCTATTGCGAAGACGCATTGAAGCTTCTAGAGCATGTGCTTCCTCAATCGGTTGATTTGGTCATTACTTCTCCCCCGTACTGGATGGTCCATCTTAGAAAGCGGACTGCTGACTACAAGGAGTCTCGGCCGTATTCCGATCTGGAGCGTGATCTCGGTAACATTCTAGACTACGGCCAATTCATGGAGGCCTTGAAGGAAATCTTCGCAAAGGTCTATGAGAGTTTGAAGCCTGCCAAGCGCTGCATCGTCATCGTAATGGATATTCGAGTACAAAGCCAATTCATCCCATTCCACATCGATGTAATCAACAAGATGGGCGAAATCGGATTTGTTCTTGAAGACATAATAATATGGGATCGAGGGAAAGAGTACAGCAACCTGCGCCCCCTTGGCTTCCCCTACGTTTTCGTCGTCAACAAGATTCACGAGTACATCATGATCTTTCGGCGGAACATGGGAGAGGCGATTCAGATTGAAGAGGAACAGCACGAACCTTCCAATTGACTACCTGGACCCCGACGTTGCATACTTTCTGGGCCTTGTCACTGCGAGGGGGAAGTTGGCTGAGGTCGGTGGTGTCAAACGTATCAGTATAGAGTTCCCGTTTCGAAATTTAAGAGTCCAGGGTATCAAGAAGAAAATCGTTCAGAAGGACCAGATTATTCTCAGCCTGCGTAAGGCTAGAGATCGTGTAAACGAGCTTGCTGATGTGAATGTTCGCGAGGAAGAGAGGGAACACGGTGTCTATCTCATATTGGAAACAATGAAAAACACAATATTCTGGCGAAATATCAAAACCCTGATGCGCGGCAAGACCTCTCACTATGAATTTGACATTCCTTCTGAGATTTTCGGGGCGGATGAGCAAGTACAAAAGGAGTTCTTGCGCGGTTACGCCGATGTTGCCGGTTCTGCGAGATGGGCCAATCGCAACAGGTGGGGCAAGTGTCGAGTTTACCTGGACATTCTTAACCCAAACTGGAAGTTACCACGTCAGCTATGTTGGCTTATCCAAGATTGTCTCAAGATTCCTGTCGACACCATAACCTACGGACACCCAAACCTAAGAGACCCAAATCTTAAAGAGTACAAAGCTGGCCGAAAAGACGCTTGGGCTCGTGAGCACCAAATCAAGATCTTCGCCGACGAATTCGAGAAAGTTGGCTTCTATATGTCTCACAAACAAGAAGTCCTTGAAGAACTAGCCGTCTATAACAAAGACCAGAAGTTTGACCCCGGCAAGTTCTGCTCACCTCCCAAACGCTTAACGGGAAAAGCTCGACCTTCTCACCCCGGCGAGAGGTCGGACAAGTTACCCTCAGAGCTTTGTGGAAAACACTATGATTCATACTGGCAAATTTGTGTTGACCTCGGTTGTCGACGATACGCAAACTTCATGTCCTGTCAAACCAAACTGCAAAAGCAGGTTCGCAAGAAAAAACCCTCTAAGAAGAAGTGACGTTGCCCTTGTTGTATCGCGAGGAAAAAGAGATGTATCCTCATGTTCGCATTTGGCTCGAAAAGCTTCTCCGAAGAAAGTTCAAAGCCGCGTCCAGCGTGAAAGTATCAGACACTTCCAAGAAAGTGCTCTCGAAGTGGCTTTTTGAGCAAGGTTACCACAAATATTTTTCCGACTATTCAACCTATGAGATTGAAGTTGACGTGACAGGTGTCGTTGAGCATGAAAACAAGGCCAGTCTTGCCTTTGTTGAATGTAAACTAAACAAGATCAACTTGAGAGACCTATCCCAACTTCTGGGCTACAGCAAGGTTGCTATCCCACTCATTTCTGTGATTCTATCGCCTGCCGGCGTTTCGGATTCTCTTAATCTCCTATTCAACATCAACAGGCGGGACGATATTTTGTACTACGCATCCAACAAACGTATTGTCATTGGCAAGTGGAGCGTTGTCAGAAGGGAACTAGACCTCTCTTCAGTCATTCCAAAAGGAAGTCAAATCTAGCTGCCTGGGTCAAGATACTGCCAGAAACCTAGGTTGGCTGAACGAGCACCGTCTGGCCTGGAACTTGCAGCATGGGCCAGCGGGTCTTTAGCCATGGACACGTAACTTTAAGCTCATTTATCACGTTGTTAAACTGTTTCCAGTTCACTCGACCGGCAGGCTTGCTGAGCGGCCATGACTTGATCACGCGCAGAATTTTCTGATATGAATCTGAATCAACCTTGACAGCGAATTCGTCTGCCAGAAATCTCTGGAGATCTCTCATCTTCCCTAGATGAATATTTACGTGAGGGGTGCCGCTGCCCCCGGCTTGTATGTTCCTGTCCTTCATCAGTCTGTACATGCAAACTATCCGGGATACCCATTCGGCGACAATAAGTCTAGGATGATATGGCGAAGCCATGACGATCGCAACCTTGTCCTTCGGGTAGAAGCAGTTATAGACATCCCATGCTTCTCGTTCGATCTCACCTATGTCCTCTCGTCTGAGTTCAGCTAAGCGAGCTGATTTCCTGATTCTCTGAATATGTTTCGGATAGAACACAGGAGTAATACTTATTTTAGTGTCAAGTAAGAACAGTCCGTCTGAATTTTTGAATTTGGGATACACACAGATCACGTCAGGGCTGAACTTGACCATAAGGGCAGCGCTTGATTTCTTGAACTTCTCTTTCTTTATCGTAGCCTGCATCTTAGGGTGTTCACGCAATATCTGTTCGTACCCATATGTGCAAGTCACAAAGCCGTGCTCTTGTAGGAAGGGAAGTAACAAGTTTTCGAAATGTTGCGTCATTTTGATGCGGTTTAAGAAGCTTGTCATTTTTGTCTCGGACATGCATGATCACCTTTGGAGCGCTTAGAAGGATTTCTGGAGCTCCTCTATAAACTTGCCAATTGAATCTTCATCTGCAATCATGTTAAATTCAGACTCGATAAACTTGTGCAAAGGACGCATGGAGCGAAGTGATATCGAAAGGCTTTGACCTGTCCTAGAGACAAGAGCCTTCGACGCCCACTCGGCAACCACAGGTAAGGAAGCGTGGCATCTCCCTACTACGAGAGCGATCCTGTCAAGTGGGTAGTAGCTCTTGTAAGTATCCCAACTCGCGACCGAAATATTCATGGCTTCTGAACCTTGAGGGAGAGCGAGACATTTTATGAACAGCACTCCTTCTTTGGGCTTCAGCTTGCGGTGCATTAGAAACAAATCAGGTGAATCAAGTAGGATTCTTGCTACAGCTGTGTCTGAGTATGTGTTGCGAAGCCTACGGGCAATCTCCGGTTCTGTAATGATGTGATCAAAAAAGAAATTGCTTACCTGAAACCCTAGAGACTCGAAAATGTAAGATAGATACGCGCGCATGACATCAACGATCGCTCTTAACTCTCGCACTGGCTGAACATCCGTTCAACGGATCATCCTGTAGGGTGGTCGCGGAAACCTAATCTTTATCGCGCTTCTCCACGTGGGTGTCGACAATACTATTTCTCCTTTTGCTAGGCCCATTATGTTATTCTTTGTTCTCTCGTCTAAGAATGCGTAGGCTGACCTCCTGACCTCAGCACTTCCGGTTCTGCCGATTGCATGCGTCCCGCAGTTGCCCACAATCTGGTCATGGATCTCGCTCTTGAACTGTTCTGCGCCAAACATTATCGTTCCTCTTGAGCGACCCTTTCTCGCTATCTCGACAATTTGCTCCGCTATCGCACCAGTGCTTCCAGAGGGCGCAAAACTGTTCAACTCGTCGATAAAGATAATCATCCTTCTAGGATGAACACCATTTCCTTCTCTATACATTTGGTCTATCGACCTCATAACGTCACCGACAATGAAGGGTTGCGACCTCGTGTGAATTCTGGCTATGTCTATAACGAAGACTTCTCCAGGCTTAATCTTCTTCACTCTCTCTCCAAGATATACCTGATCTGCGGTACGATTGTTAACGAATAAAGGAGAAGCAGTAAGTCTTGTAAGCTCTCTCTTGATGCGTGGCGGAGTAACAGGATGCAGGTTGTAGGCTTTCGCCAAAAGGTCATTGTCCACTCCTTTAAGGTCATCCCAGTTCCTAACAAATCTAGGAGGTTGCCCGGGAGCTCTGATAGAGACTTGCCCGTGTTCCCAGTCGTCTCTGATTCTAGAGTTGAACGTGTCCAGCGTAAAATACGGGTCAGGGACATCAGCAAACAGTAAGTCGAATCTTGTATAGACATCTGCTAGACTGTATGCATAAGGCTCGTAGTCTTCAGGCGGGCTATCTGAGTCTGGTTTATCCAGTTCTCCTTGCGGTAGCAGATAAGTGACATTCCCAAAATGTTTGCAGTCAAGCCCCAGCAACTCGTATAGTTTGTAATCCTCTTCTTCGAGTTCTTCTCCTTCCTCATCAATATGCAGTAAGTCAGCTTGTTTCACGTTGAATATGATGAACGCTACCTGCTTGGAAAGCTTCTGGTAGACAGCAAGCGTTAGGAACATTAGATAGGAAGTCTTGGTCGCCAAACCTGAAATCCCGGAAGCATTGACATGGGCGCCTTCAGGTCCGAGCAAATAGGCTGAATCTAGGCTCACTGGCACAATGGTCCCATTGCTTTGATAAATCACGCCGGCTGGAATTTCTGTTCCGAGAAATTGGTCGGTTCCCATTGCAAACCTGATGTCCTTGTCATCCGCAAAGTAAACTTTCATGTCGCCGGGAACGGGCATCATAATTTCAACTTGTCGTCCACCCTGTTGAAAACCTGTGTTGCGTAGCACATTGATCTCGGCAACCATTGATGATAGTCTCTCCACATATGGCTCAGCAAGCGGTTTGCCAAAGTCATGGCTGACAAAGTCTGACAGATGTGATGCAGAATCCGTAGGAGAGAGTATCTCAGTAACAATGCCGACGGTGCGAGTTCCTTTGATATGTTCGGCCAATGTAAAATCGAACGGATTTATCAGAATATCTTTCTTGAGCCAACAATAGAATTTGCTTGTAGAATTTGGATCTCTTTCGGGAGAGCTCGTTTTGCCAATAGCTTCTCTCGAGGTTCCAGGAACTGTAGGCTTTGCGTTAGTTGAACCAGGTTTATTTCTTCGATGCTTCTTGGATTGCATTCTTCATCTCCTCTCCAATTTGACCCAGGGTGAATTGCCCAAGAAAGGTTGAGGACATGTATGATTCAGCTATGCGGATCGGGTAGATATAGCTTGGCCATCTGGGCCATGGGTAGATAGAGGGAAGCCTCATGTCATAAATTTCTGAGGAAATTTCGTCAACGAGCTTCACAGTGTCCTGCGTCACGTTGCCATCTGGTATTTTAATGTCGATTTTGACTATTCCGCCCAGAGGTTCCATTGGAGGGAAGGTTCTGATCCTTTGATACCAAAACGCCACATTTCTTGAGACTGAATCGATCGGGTTAGCCTTTTTCAGAATAGCTGATCTTTCCCCTTCTCGGATATGCTTCATGTAGGATGAAAGCGTCACTATCCCGCCGCCGAAAGATAAGATAGGCTTTCTGCTGAAGGATTTTGCAAGTCCGATTGTGTTCTCTAGCTCTATGAATTCCTGTTTCCTAATGGCACCGTCCATTACAAGCCATTCCCTTGTCGCCCTTGACAATTTTGCCGCAACTTCATGTTCCATATCATGCATAATGCTGCGGACTTTCCCCAGCAAGGATGTCCTTACATCGCCCTTGATATCTGTCTTCTTTAAGAATTCTATGCTAGAGACAGAGTTGGAAGTCTCTAGACTCCGTTGCGCATTCTGCAGCCTCGCAAAAGTTGAATCAGAAATTAGTCCGCTGTCCTTATGTGGGAAAACAAAGGCTATGCTCTTCTCCAGCTGAGACGGCTCCAGCCTTCTCCCTTTTTTGGCGATAACAGCTGCAGCAACCTCAGAAACGATTATGGGGAAAGATAGATTGCCCTCAACATACTCTCCGACGTACTTGGTTCTAATCGAGCCATCCAAAAAATACTTGAATCTCTCTTTGTAATGAATGCCCGAGACGGATTTCTTCACCTCGATTGTGTCTGGCTCAGCTGTGGCACACAGGTTGTCAATGTCAGAGAAGTTTACGTTATCATCTAGCTGATCAGAATCGGTTCTACGTTCTTCCTCAAAGGGTTGCTCGAATGGAGACAGAACTAGATCGCCACGGTTTAGACATTGGCCAAGCGACCGCCAGTGCTCAATCTCCTCATCCAAGTGAAGTTTGGCCAAGCATATCCCCGGAAAATCTCAATCACTTTTCTCGGTAAAGGTAGCACATGCCGTTAAGTAGTTCTGGATATTGGTGAATATAAGCTGATAGTTACCTTTAGGGCGATCGGTAGAAGAATTCTTTCAAGTGCGCCTCACTCTATTACTAGGCGATCGGCTTAGCCGGTCTCTTATGCTTCTTTACCGGATGCAAGGCAAAGGCTTTATCGAAGCACGATGCCCTCTCAAATTTATTTGTCAAGCCTTCATATGGTGGGAACGCCCCACCGTACCCGATAACTCTCCTTGCATCTTGAATCATCTCCAGTCTTGTAGTATCCCATTTCGGTGCTTGATACTTGTTCTTCTCTAATGTATCGATAGGCTCATAGCGCATCGGATAGCACACGGCCCTCCAACTCAACACCTGTTTGACTCTTTCGAAGAAGTCCTCTGGGTCGTCGGTATAGTTATAGAGCGTATACACCATAATCTCTCGACCTCGTATCCCGTTGATGTTCAATTTCTCAATCGCCTTCTTGACAAAGGGTCCATTGCTTTGAAGATCATAGCCAAGCCGAACCTTGACGCCACCATTCGAATCCAGCCTGAGTTTCCCAAGCCGCTCAGTAACCTCATCAGTTATCAGTCTGGCATCCAACCCTTGATTGAAGTCCACCATCAGGTTGAGATCCTCAAGCTCATCGAATACTGTTGTCCATCTTGGGCTTGCCAAGATGTTGTTATCCCAAAAGATGATTCTTCTGTGGCCCGGATAGACCAAATGTTTTATGCTACGCTTAACTGAGTTAAGAGGCCCTTCGAGCTTTGGAACTGCGCAAAAAGGACATTTCCTTATGCAACCGCGCGAGGAAAATATGATGCTAGCATCCCAGCCAGGAACCAAGCTGTAGTCCGGCATGATGTCCTCTGCTTCCTTAAAGAGACCCTTGTAGACGCTGTCCGCTCCAGAGAGATACGCATGATCGGGAAGGAGGGAAGCATACAAGCCGCCTAACCAGAGATCTGCATCGGGATAAAGCTCTTTATAATGCTTCACAGCATGCCAAACGGGCTTCCAAGCCCATGTAAATAGGCTAGTGACGTATATGCGGTCAGGTTTCCTCAAGACTGACTTACATCCTCGGACGAGCTCCGTACTATCGCCCTCGCACTTGTGGTAGGCGGACATCTTGAGAAGTCCCAGAGGTGGATATTTGGTGTAATAGTCAGGCTCGACAAATAGAATGTGCACTTTGACCGCCGTAATTCTTCAATTTAAATTGCCACTATCTAGTACTTGAAGTCATGGAATGTAGTTTAACTAGGATCATCGTTTGCTGCATGAAACCGGCGTATTAGGTTTGCGAGGATCTATGAGAAGTTGAAAGAATCAGTGTTTCGGGAACACAAAGATCCAAAGAGCTTACTAAGAAACATGGAGCTAGGGTATAGATGGGCTATGTCAAATAGAATATCCTCAAGAAGGCCGCCTTCCGGGGTGTTATACGAGGCTGAAGAAAGAAAAGAGACGAGAGTTCCAAGCGGATACGTTTTCATATGTAGCCATAGAACGGAGAGAGAGTGCTTCGAGAGGAAACTGTTTGCTATGCCAATGTCAGAGTGGAATCGAGTCTCACAAGTTAAGAAGGGAGACATTCTCTTCCTACTCAACTACCAGAACAATCGTTTGCATGGAGTCTTCGAGGCAACAACAGATGGCACGCTGAACATAGAGCCCTACGCTTTTGACGACCGCTTCCCAGCTCAAGTCCGAGTGAGAAGAAAGATGAGATGTCCTTCGCTCGATGAAGCAGTGCTTCTACCCTTGATCAATCGAGGATGGATAAGAGTGAGCAGGAGAGGCGTACTTCTCTTTCCGGATAGGCTCGGCCCCAAATTCATCGATAAGCTCTGGAGAATCTTTCTAGAGGTCCCGTCTGCACCGCGTGCAAAGACGGGTCTGGTCGGCTACAAGGCGAAGGACGGTCATATCACGAAGTCGTATGGCGAGAGGTATCTAGACGACTGGCTTCATGAACACCTACCATACAAGCACGAATACAACTGCCCCGTGAAACGAGCCAAACGAGAAGTCTTATGCGACTGGTACATACCCAAAATCGACCTATACATCGAATACTGGGAGAAGAAGTCATGGCGAGAAGCCAGCTCAATAGAGCTCAAACGCAAGTTCTACGAAGACCATTCACTCAGAGCGATCGACATCTACGAGGATGATCTACGCCTAGCAGACCGCATCATCTCAGCAAGAATCAGAGCAGTCACACCAGAATGCAAATTCCGAAATCTCGTCAAGCAGGTACGATGACGGAGTTATCCGATTGTAGGGATAACCGAGCTGGAAGATTGAATTCGACACATCTACAGCCTCCCTACGGATGTTCACGGCTCAATCATGGCAAGCACAGTCAATGGATAGAAATATAATGGAGAGATATTGTGCACTGTCGTGAGGATGATGGTTGAAGGAACAACGGGTCAAAGAGATAATTCACGATTGGCTCAAATCACAGTATCCGGAAAAAGCCGTATGGAGACAGAGTTCGGGTGCAGACATAAGCATATTCGCGGTCGCACATCCTCATAATCGATGGGAGGCTTATCATACAATAGCCGTTGAATGCAAAGGAACGGCTGCATCGAACGCTAAACTTGATAGGGCAGTAGGACAGAGTTTGCGCTACTATATCCAATGCAACAAGCCACCGGTGTTCTTGGCAGTTCCTCATAATTATGAGAAGATTAAAGAATTGAGAAAAATCATGGGGTTCTACGATCTCCCCATAGGATTGTTGATCGTTCACGATAACGGCAAAGTAGAAAAGGTTAGAGATACAAAGGGACAACCAAGTATCGAAATCCTATAGTTACTGTTCGATGTGCGCCACCTGCAACGCATGAGCCTTACTTTTGGGAAATCCTTCATACTACCGATGGGGGCTGCCAAAAGATGGGCGAAGTCTGTCCTTCCATGCAGCAGCGATCGTTTGACCTATGCTCTGAAGAAAACATCCAAGAAGAAATGTGATGCGTATCCTGATGCGAGTGCCAGGACAAGGAAAGTGATAGGGCCCGAAAAGTATGTTGCCGCGTCGAAGCTTATGATCTTCAAGCTTCCAATGAGAACAAACGCATAGAAGACGAATGCAAAGCCGCCGAGGACATAGTGGAAAAACCCTCTGTGCCTAGGGCTCTCTGGAGGCTCAATACAGTCCGGAAGGACTCCACCTACAGCTCCCATCCCTGTCACGAATAAACCCATAACGAACAAATCCGAGCCAACGAGAAGATTAGGCCAGGTTGAATAGCTGTAGTTGTAGACGGCTATGAGAACCCAAGGTGAAACCGCGCCCCCTACTAGATGGGCAGACCTGTTCAAAGCCTTATCGCCCTCTTTATCACTTTCAGCGATCAGTCTCATTCAAGTTGGCGGTTGTACAGTTGAAGCTTATGCTCGGCTTGGGTGAAGTCAGGGTCTATGTTCTAGACGATCTTCTGAGGAGGCTAGGCAAGGATTGTGAGGTATGCGTCTACGGTCCAGCTAAGAGACGCTTCTTGACGAATGAATGCTGCAAGTGCATAGAGCGAGCTGAAAGGCTAGTCCACACCATCGTACCGGACCCGAACTACATCTCAAACCCTGAGAAACTCGACAAATGGCTGATAGAGAGAAACTCTCCACCCCAAAGTCCTGGATGAAAGAAGGTTCTGCCACGAGGCTGTTTCTTATGCGTGAGTGTGCTGACTGCGAGTACCTTCGAACCGTAAACGGCCCTCATCCTGGCGCTCCTTTTTGTATCCGCGACTGGAAGCAAGTCCTCTTATCAAGCACATGCCCAGAATTCAAGCATGCTGAACCCTTCCCATACACGGAGCTCAGCCCAACCGAAAGAAAGGCCTACTGGGAATGGAAACAGAGAAGAATCAAAGAGCAAAGTCTTGTCTTTTTTTCTTTGTTCTGTCCTGCTTGTGCAGCTACAACTGAGTATCGTGTCGCAGGGACAGGAGTCAGAAAGGTGAGAACATGCGTAACATGCGGACTCACAATCTAAGCTAGTAAATTGTAGATATTTTAAGAGGTGAGTAGATAGATACTGATAGGTGGAGTTCCTCTATAGTCGAAAGACGATAGGGTCGTCAGGTGATGTGATGGGTCGAGCAGAATGGTTGCTCAGGCAACATCAGAAGCTTATTGATCGCGGGTTTTCACCACTTGATATTGCCATTCAATCGGAGGATGAGAAGTTATTTATCGAGGAAGTCGATTGCACCGTCTGTAAGCATCCGCACCTATCAGGCATAATCATTTGGCAGAACAATATAGGTGAGATTGAATATACGGGCCTCACTTGTTTCGAGAGAGTCGTTGATCGACTCAATCTAGTTGAAGAACAGAAGCGCAACCTTTGTTGGGTTGCAAGACATCGGAGGGAGTTCGAGGGCAAGGGGGTAGTCAGTTTGGATGAAGCGGAAATCACACGGCTTCTCAGTTACAAGAGACCGTTAAGCAGTGCATATGGAAATCGGTGGAAAAAGGCTGCTGATGATATCTGGGCGAGTCATGATCGTTTTCCAATGTCGGAGTTTGACCGGGGTCTAATCGAGACTCTAGTGTCTCGGAGCGGGAAATACTGGACTCCAAAGAGTCCGACGGCAAAACAGCGGCGATTTCTGAACCAGATACTTGTCAAATTCATCAGATGGAGGCAGAAACAAATACGGATTCAACGACAGACTCATGGAAAGAGCCCTTAGAAAAGGCCGAATAAGGCCTGTACTCGAATGAACTCTGATTTCCGCATGTACTACCTAACGTAAACTAGATAAGCTCCATTAGCAACATTAGTGTATACTATGACAGTAGACTATACCGCTCTCGGTGTGTGTCTCACAGTATTAGCGATAGGGCTTGCTATATTTCTCACCATAAGAAGTTCTTTTTCGAAAATTGTCACAAGATTGTCCAAAATTCAAACACATACAGAGCATATTGAAAGAATACATGAAATTGCAGTAAGATTGGATGAGAGAAGCAAATTCTTTACTCCTCAGCAATTTTCGAAAGAAACAGTGGAGGGTACTCTCAAAAACTTGGGGAAGGTCAAAATTACGGCTGAGCCGCAAGAGGACAAAACCAAGTACTATATTGAAGTCGAAAAACCTGTTTTGGATCAAGGCTTAATGATAAAGAAATCGAAAGAGTCTGGGTTTGAAGAAAAGGAGATAGAACTCTTTGGCATCGAACCTAAGGTCGTAGGGATTGATTCTAGACGTATAGCGATTTTTGTTCCGTGTACTGATCCGAAACTCTGTGCGGATTATATCTCGTTGCTCTTGAAGTGGTTGGATTCAACATATTGGGCGGCTCTACATGAAGTAGACGAATACGAGAAGATTGCGTTTTGAATTTCAAGGTTTAAAGTTAGCCAAAAAAGTGTAGGTTTTTTGAGAAATCTTCTTTTTTCGTAAAGCTCCTATTTACCCTTGATAATCTCCACTATCCATTTAGCTTGCGGAGTCCCTTCAAAGATCCTGATGTAATTTTCTTTTCTCTTATCAAGCCTTGATTTAAGAGCACCGAGTTTCTCAAGCTGATAGAGCCTAGCTAAGGCGATGTCTCTTGGAAAACCTCGAATGGGAAGGTCGCTGACTGCCATCGGTGAGTGCGGACTACAAATTCGTTTCATAAGTTCTACCGATAGACCATCAGTGAGGACTACGCATTCTTCAAGATGTTTCTTCACTTCATCTTTACTCTTCAGAGTAGACATTAGCTTCTCCACTTTAAACCACCCCACCTCTCCAGAATTCTCTCCTTTTTTCGATATACCTAAAGAGTCTTTAGCATGGAAAGAGATAAATTCTTTGCGGTTGTCATTTCAACTAGGTATATAAAGTGCCCCCTCCTCTCCAAGCCCTTGTCCAGATCTTGAAGTGGCTTTTTAACTATATTTACAACCAAATTATGACGGAAAAGATTGAATGTCGGCCAGAAGGACATAATTTTGTTATTCCATTCAAAGAAGAAAAATCGAGAATAAACATTAATGGCCGCATGACTTTTATGCATGGACACTGGACAACTAAGCCTTTTAGTTCATTGTTAAGGGTTGAAAATTTGCCTGTACAATTATCATCTGGAACAGGATTAGTTGACCTGATAGTATTGATAGTGCCTATCCGACGTAACCCAAGAATCTATGAAAAATACGTCGAGATAAATGAGATCCGTAAATTCCATGGTACGGAGATCTCAGATTTTGAGAGAGAATTCCGAAAGTCATTCGTCACTATATGGAACAGACGGAAATCGTAAAGATAGGAAATCTAAGATAGCCTATCTATAGAAATAATTGCAATACACATAGCCTGAGTTATCAGGCTTTAGACCCATGAAAGATGATATGAGTCTCTGTCCCTATCTGGCATTTGCCCTCTTTGAATTCTCCTTTCTTGCAGCCGATTATGACTCGACTCGCAGTCTCCTGCTCTTCGGGAGAAAGATCAGAGCATCGGCCAGTCGGAGATTGGGGACAGAGCGTCCTAAAGCTTCGAGGATCAAAATACTCCGATGGCTTAATCTGTTCTTTCTCAAAGCTCAGGCTATCAGTGCTTATGCTTAAGCTTTCTAACTTCTTTTTGGACCTTATAGAAGCCTACGTGTATGGAGTTGCGGTCCCAAAACCTAACAAAGTATTCCGCAGCTGGATCGGTTATTTTCTTAATCTTTTCGATGGCCTCTATCATCATTCGAAGCTCAGCATAAGGTCACTAAGACCAGATTCTTCGACGCATATTCAATTAGCTACTGAAAAATTGGCAACTTGGTTTGTATTCACATCGAGGACAAGGCATCCGGCTGGCCAGACTAGTCCCGGAAGTTCACCTTCACAGTTCTTGCATCGCATTAAAGCGTCTCCTCCACCTTCTTGATTAAGGCTTCAAGCTCAGGGTCCCTTGTCTGCCGGTAGATCGGCTCGAATCTCTTGAGTGCTTGAGCTAACTGAACTTTAGTTTCATGTTTGAACTGAGAGTCCTGACTTCTCTCCAGGATTCCGAGCAGTCTCTGCAGCTCTTCTCTAGCGACTACGAGCTCAGCCTTCTGGAAGATGGCGATATTGACGTTTTGAGGATGAAGGATAGTTACATTGGTTTCATGGGGAAAGTATGTGGGTAGAGGAACTTGAGTTGAAGTAGCCTTAAGCCAGTCGGAGAGGGCCTTCTCCACAGCTTCCTTCTGTTTCAAACCGAGACGTAGGCAGCGCTGCTCAAATTCACACGTTAATTTTTCAGGGAGCTCCACGTTCTTCTGTTTCTTCATACCTATCTATTTCCTAGGTTCCTAGGTTCTACCTAGGTTCTTCAAAATCAGGTAAGAGGTAGAGGTATCTCCATCTCCACTGGAAATCAAGGTGAAGACTTCACTCTCTTCTTGAACTCTTCAGTCGCGAAGTAAACCCATTGGCCAGACTCCTGCCTTCGATCCAAGATCCCTTTATCTACAAGCATGGCAAGTCGATCATTCACCGTTGTTCGATTGCCTCCGCTATCGCCGACGTTGTAGCGCCTGACAAGCTCCTGCATGATCTTGCCGATGCCTTTCGGCTCGTCGAAGAAGCCTTCCAATCCACGGGCTAGAAGCTTCCCCTCCCAGCTTGATTCGTCTACCTCGAACTTCTCTTTGTTGACGGAGAC
>Ga0315312_1001176_pt1 | contig 21868 bp, 17 predicted proteins | sample TDP7_MG_FD_203629 | JGI IMG/M metagenome (GOLD analysis project Ga0315312, IMG submission 203629) | Freshwater sediment microbial communities from Lake Towuti, South Sulawesi, Indonesia - TDP7 | ecosystem: Environmental > Aquatic > Freshwater > Lake > Sediment | place: Indonesia: South Sulawesi... | reverse complement strand
CTGGCTCATCAGCAGACAGACCAGATTCCGCTCCACCTTTTCAAGGAGGTCATGGGAAACGTCTCCACCCTCATCTCTTTCATCGTCTCAGCCGAGGATGCGGCCAGGCTCTCGAAAGAGTTCGTCTGGGAGATAGGGGGCAACATCAACCGAGTCCAGCCTGAACACCTCTTGAGGCTCAAGATAGGCGAGTGTGTTTCCAAGATCGGTCGGCAATCTTTCTTCATGAAGACCCATCCCCCGCGGTCGGGAGGGGATTATGGGCTGGCAAGGGAAGTAATCGAAGCGTCCAGGAGGAACTACGGGGTCTCTTCGCCGGCAGCGAGGAGGGTCAAAAAGCGGGCGGAGAAAGAGAAGGCGGTGCAGGACCTGGACAGCCTGGACCCCGACAAGGTTTTCTGAGTAATGGGGAGTTGAACCAGTGGTTTTGAATTACCGCCTCACGGAGAGGGACCTTCAGGTTATCGTCGAGGTTTATAAGCACCGCTACCTCAAATCCTCTCAGATCGCGCTCCTCCTCTTTCCGTCTCAGCAGACAGCCAACCGCCGCTTGCGGGTCTTGCTGAAGAACCGCTATCTGACCGCCTTCTGGGCGCCAGGTATCGAAGAGAGAATCATTTCCCTCGGAAGGGAAGGAGCCAACATCATGCAGGAGCATCTTGGAAAATCAAGCTCCATTCCTTCGACGACGCTGCCAAAGGACTACTATTTTCTGAGACATTTTCTTGAGGTGAACCAGTTCAGGATTTTTCTGACCCAGGCCTGCGAGAGGAACTCCGGGATTAAACTTCTGGGCTACATCCCGGAGTACTACACCCTGAAAACCCAGCGTCGGGGAATGGTCAAGTACCTGAAAGATTCCGTCGAGAGCGCGGAGGACGAGAAGGAGACCGTCTCTCATGTCCCTGACGGTGTCTTTGCTCTTGAGAAAGATGGTAAATCGTCTCTCTTTTTCCTGGAGATTGACCGAGGGACAGAGACCATAAGCAGCGAGGAGAAGGGCGTTCTCAAAACCTTCAAATTCTACGTCAACTACCTTTTGAGCCGGGGCTACGAGAGGTACCAGAGCGATTTTCGCTGTCAGGAGTTCAGGGGATTCAGGGTTCTGTTTATCACCTCTTCCGAGGAGAGAATAGGGAACATCCGCGAGGCCGCTTCAAACCTGGCGCTGCCCGCCGAGCACCAGAAAGCCAGGAGGTTCATCTGGTTGACCGAAGAGGGAGCGGTCAATGCCGACAGCGTCTTCGAACCAATCTGGGTGTCTCTGGACACCGAGGACAGCACAAAACACAAGATCGGATAAAACAGCAAAACAGGAGGCGGAAAGATGGCTCTAACACTCAAAGAAGAAAGCATCGTTGACCAGTGGTGCATGATCCTGGACAGAGCCGCGGGGCATGGGGACTTTGTTCTGCAAACAACCCAGACGCTTCTGGCAGAATCCAGGATGCCGGGAAACCCGAGGTGGTCCATCGAAGAGGTCAAAAGCTCCACCTGGATTCACCGTGTCCGACGAGAGTTCCTCTATGTCATCCAGGACGACTTCAAGGACTATAAGACCTTCATAGGTGCAAGGGACTACGGGATTCACCTCGACGTCTGCCGGTTTCTCACGGTTGAGCCCGGTTTCTTGAAGCGCCTGGTTGCCGAGAAGCTGACCGGAGACAAGGCGGGGTTTTCAGCCGGAGCAAACATCCTCAAGCATCAGGACCTGGTCGCCTACGTGACCGTCGTCCACCACTGCCTTCTGGACGCCGTCGAAGCCCTCATGAAGGAACTCGGTCAGAATCCCGCCAGGATAGACAGGAAAAGCAAGGGGTTTTTGGAGGTGTGGTGAGACTCTCAATCCGCAAGGCACCAGCCGAACGTGCCACACCGCGTACCGGCAGCGTGTCCAGATGGATGGAGACCTATTGAAGCTGGGAGAAAGGTGCAAAAAAGCAGCACACAACGGAAGAAGACTAAGCGAGCAGCCATCGTCTGGATGTGTCAGTTGAAACGGCACGTTCTCAACGGTTTTGCTCCCGACGGGTGGCACCAAGGCATGCGGTTGACGCCGGTCACTGCAATAACGAAAGCCACCTCTCTCGGACGCTTTGGGAATGGCGGGACATTCCTTCATGTCCAAGCTTGACACCGCATCCAGGGCAGATTATTCTGACGCCAAGTTGACTTAGCCGCACGCTCTGAGGACCGGGTTCGTCTGTGGCTGTGGCACTGCAAGGTCTTTGGTGCGTGGCACTAATTCGTTCAGAGGGTGAAGCGAAGGAGCCTGGAACCCCAGGTTTTCGGCAGAGGAGATGGGAGGGCCAGTCAGAGGGTTGCTGGGGAACCTTCGCTTTGCGAAATCCCCAGCTGCCACTTAGGCGTGAAGATTCTTCACTCTATCTTCTTTCTTTTCCTGTGACGAGGCAGGGTCGCTCGTGGCTCTTTTGAAACCTTTATTCGCTGGCAAAGTAGCGCGAGAGGCTCTGGTTCCTGCCGTGGCGAGTAGCCCAGAAAGCACAAGGTCGCCCGGGGGAGGAACGAGGATCCACAAACATTATTGTTTTCGGCAGTCATGTTTGAGGAGATTATGAACCTCGCGGATGTCCGTGTGAGGAAGGCACGCGCGACGGAATTAGATAAGATCGTCGCTTTGGTACGGAACGAACGGGATGTCTTCGGCTTTGTCCCTCGGGCTGCGTTCGAGGTTGCGCTAAAGCGTTCCGAAATCATAGTGGCAACGAGTGGACGGAATATCATCGGGGTTATGCGCTATCACAACCGCAAGGATCGGGTAGCCGTCGTGCATGAACTTCTTGTCAACAAAGAACATCGGTCAAGGGGGATCGGGAGTCTCCTTATCAGCACGCTCAGCGAGAAGTGCTTCCGCTCGGGCCAGACGCTTTTTCGACTCAAATGTCCCGTCGAGTTGCCCGCCAATGGCTTTTATGCGCGGTTAGGCTTTTCCCGTGTTGGGATTCGGGAAGGAAGGCGGCGTCCACTCGCCATATGGGAGAGACATTTGGGCGCCCAACAGGATACTTCCAAGCCTTCTTGCACGTTCTTCATCACCCTCACTAACAATCCAAAGGCTGTTCGTGACCTCGTGACGCTTTGGGATAAGGGCGGTGATGCCCGAAACCCTTTCGAGCATGTGGTCTTTACGCCTCTGTTTTCCAGCGATTCGACCAAGGCAGAGATATGGCGACTTAAGAAAGAACGAGGTAGCACCGTCATGTTTGACAGCGGTGGTTACCAGGTACAGATGGGTAAAGCGACCTACGAAGAGTTATTCGACCGGTTGCGACGATTCTATGGCGAGAATGCCTGGGCGGATTTATACGTTCTGCCCGACCACGTGCCCCACTCCAGTGACAATGACCGCGAGGTGGATTTCAAGGTTCGGGAAACACTTGATTTTGCCCGTCTATTTCTACGGATGATGCCAGAGCGATTCAGGGAAAAAGCTGTCGGCGTCGTCCACGGTAGGACACATGAGCAGGTTCGCCGCTGCGTGGAGGACTATCGCAATATGGGTATTCGCTACCTGGGATTTGGCAGCTTTGGAACATCGGGACCTAAACTGGCGGTGAACTTGGTCTCGCGAGAAAGCCTCCGGCTTCTTCGCACACTTGAAGCGCTCACCAAAGAACACAAATTGCGATTGCACATCTTTGGAATCGGTAGCCCAAGTCACCTCTTCCGGCTTGTGAAGGCGGGTGTTATGCCAACCAGCTTCGACAGTGCAGGGTGGTGGAAGGCGGGAGGTTTTGGTAACATTTTCTTTCCAGGAGGACGGCAGCGACAGATCACAGCAATGCCAGCTACGGAAACCACGATGGAAAGAATCAAGCGAGAAAAGAAACGTAGTCGTCATCACTGCCCCTTCTGCTCTGATCTGAAGCTGTTGCGCGGCAGCCGACTCAAGCGTGTTGTGCATAATCTTGCGGCGATGTTAGACACCGTAGAGCAAATAAGAGAGACGTAACAATGGCAGAACGGCGTTCTTTTCACATTCAGCAAAATCTAACGCCGGAGAGGCTCTGGACGATATTGGGGGCCGCCTCCGACGGCACAATGGATACGGCCAGCCTCGCCACTGAGTGTGGGCTCGGCGTCGGCGTGCTTGAAAAGGTGGTGCTTCCGTTCGTCCGACGATTAGGTTTTATTACTCCGACCGCTTTGTCGCTGACCAAGGCAGGGGAAGAGTTCTATCGGTTCGGTGGGCGATCGCCAACACTGTTAGCTGAAGCGGTCCATCATTTGCTTTACACCTCGCACGCTTTTGACGAATCGAAGCGGTTTTCGTGGGCGTACGCGAGGGTGGTTGACGCGCTGTGGACAAGCGCAGAACAGCCGTTGAATATCACCGCGACGTCCCAGCTGGTCGGGATGGTAGCGCAGGAAGCTGTGCAAGCCTTTGGGATACCTATGGAAAACATCGCCTTTAGCACGGCCAGTATGCGTGGCATTCTCAACTGGCTGCGAGCGTTGGAACCCCAGGTCATCGCGAGCGAGAATAGGAGGATAACCTTCAAACGTCGTTATTTCTGTGACCCTCGAGTCTTTCTGTGGGCGGTAGATTTTCTTTATCACGTCGGCGGCATCTCGCACGGGATACGGTTGTTTCTTGCTCCTGAGCGTGCCGAGCAGATTTGCAGGCTTTGTCTCCTCGATTTGTCTGGGCTGGAAAACGTACTCATGATGTCCAAGCGCAGGAGCGATTACGACCGCGGTGGCATTTTTGACTATGGAACAGAAGGTGGCTTTGGGCGCTGGTTATTACTGACAAAAACAAGCCCCGTTCCCACATCGCCTTCGTGAGAACACCTATGAGCCGTTTCGTGGACATTTTGAACCGGATTCGAGAAAGGGCAAGCCTATCCTGGTTAACCTCCAGCCAGCGGGCATCCTATGAGTTGCTGCGCGAACGCATGAAGTTTTTGGATGAGGTCAACCTCTGCGGTAGGCACGGCGTTGGCAAGACGTTCATCGCTTGGCTCCTCAACAAGCAGGGGCTGGTGGCGTACGTGCCTCGATTGGAGCAAGTTGGGCAGACACAAGCTGGAGTCTCAGGATGGATAGTGGTAGACAACCTGGGTTGGCGCAGGGAAGAGGTTCGCAAAGCACTGCATGCATGCCGCATGCAGGGCTACGAAAAAGTTGTCCTGCTCACGACCGACCCTGTTCAGGACCAGATCGCCGCCGTTGAACTGCAGCTTACAAGTGAGGACATGGCTCACGTTGGCAATAATCTCCGCGGGATCGGTGTGGAGCCTTACGGTGTGTCGCCGCGCAGTCTATGGGACCTGGTCATTCCAGTAGATTTGGCTTTCGGAGGAGGGATCTGACTATGCGAGGCTTATGGGAACGATTGGAGTCGTTACACGCTATTGTGGACACAGCGAGAGCAGATGACCTTGAACGTCAACCGGAGGCTGTCAGGATTCTCTACGAGCCGTATGCGGACGCTTACTTCGTCATTGAAGCGGTCAAGCGGGCCGAGCAACGCCTCATCAGCGAGCTTCGTGCCGGTAAGCCGGTGACCGGCTACCTGTCGGCCGACTACGGGTATGGGAAGACCGCGACGGCCATCTATTTGTGGAAGCGGTGCCTGGACAGTGAGATTGTGGCAGTGCCGCCGTTTCTTTTCCGGCAACTGGGGGATATCATGCTCGCGACGAAGGGCTGGCTGGCGTACCTCTTGGAACACACGAAACCGAACCTGACGTCGAAGCTGGAAGATGCCTACCGTCTGCGGGCCGGGCGTTCGGTTGAGGAGCTCGCCCGAGACATCGCCAAAAAGCAAGGGATTTCTGAAGCCAAGTCGCGAGCGATAGTGCAAGATCATATAGCCCAGAGACAGGATATAACAACGACGCAGTCGGTTTTAGACTTTCTGCGCGATGCGACTAATCTGGCTAAGCAAGCAGGTTTTAAAGGCCTTATCATTTTTGCCGATGAGGTTCAACACTTCCTCCCAGTCCAAAAGGCGGGCGTGCGAGGGGGCATTCAAACGTTAAGCGAGCTTGTGAAAGGCATTCGGGCGGCTGCAAATGAGTCACTGGCCCTGATACTGTGCATGCCTGTCCACCCAACCGAGGCTGCCATCGAGGAGCAGGCAGGCGATGTAATGCACCGGATGAGAGAGCGCGGTACGGCACTGCAAATGCAGGACGCATATGGAAGCGAGTTCCCGTCCGCCCTGTGGACGCATCTGATAGAGCGATTCGGTGATGGTCGTGCCAAGCAGGCAGTCGAACAGCGCACCTTGGACTCTCTCGGCCAGCTCTGTGCCCGAAAGGACTTGAGCAATGGGCCGCGAACCGTTATTAATGCCTTTAAGCGCGTGGCGGTGCACTATCAGGAGACGCACCGTCCTTACACAACAATTGACCTGATGGATGACTACCTTCAGGGGCATATCGTCTTTGAGGGGAGCGAGCTGAAGCTGACAGGCACAATACGACGTCTTATGGAATTGCCTTCGGTGCAGGGCAATGCTGAACGCCAGAACGGGGTTAAGCTTCTCGCAGCGTTTCCACGGGGTGTGGACAAGAATAGGGCCGGTGAGTTATACGCCGCTATCCAAGACCTTGCCGACAAGGAGCAGTGGCTCGGTGAGCATATCACGCAACTGGCTGAAGGTTATGCGCTGGTGGGACTGCAGGAGAAGGCGGAGGTACGCCCCCTGTGTGATGTAATTGTGCGGGATTTTCGCCGCAAATGGCATCACATTTGGGACGAGAATAGCAAAGCAAAGGTTGCGGCGACGGGCTTTTTCCAGGAGATGTTGCCCATGCTTTTCCCGCGACGAGCACAGGGCCAATATGCAAATTTCAGTTGGCACAGAAGTCCAGACCACGACAATCACGGTGTCGCCTACCTGATATTAGAGGGATCTTTTGAGAGACTGTTTTCGCGCTTCCCGGACAGAAGGCTATCAGTTTCAGTCACTACCGAGCCAGATTGGCTAATTCGGTTCCAGCTACCTGAAGAAGATTTAGACCTGGACTTTCGGTTCTTCCTTGACCTGCCTGATGATGCGGTAGCAGACAAGGTTCCTACACGCATCGAGACAGCCAATCAAGACCGGCGCGTGGATTTCCATCTGAACATGAAGCGGACGTTTGGGTCTCGCTATCCGGAAGAACTCAAGTTCCTCGAAGACATCATGTCTCCAGACACTGTCTCACCAATGGTCTTGCTTGGGCTGTCAATGAGGATGTGGGGTTGGGTCGAGGAACATCCGGACATGAGCGAGGCCGATCACCAGATAATCGAGGCTCACCGGCGTGCACTGCATCGGAATGCGCTGCAACTATTGCTTCCCGACGCGGAGGACCCCACAAGGATGCAAGCAAATGGCATAACGGTTTCGGGTGCGGAACAACGGCTTGTTGAGTCAGTTTTCGAGGCAAAATGTGCCGAGCTTTATCCCAATTACAAGCCCCTGATGGTGACTAAGGAATGGAAGAATTTGCTCCGCCGATACCGCGACGTACTGGGTAAGAGACCTCTTGCGGAGCGACGTGGGCGCGAGCCTTTTACCGGAACAAAAGCTCAGATTGCTTCAGTATTTGAGTGGTCACATACGGTTTTTGAATCTCAATCGCGTAACCTTGAGAGCATGGGCCTATTGGAAGTCCAGGGTTGGCACGGGCGGGGTGACGAGAGCGAGGCGACCTTGCTCTTTAAAGATCATCCACTTGAGACATTGCTGCGGGACGTTCTGGAGCGGCAAGGTAAAGACAAGGCAGTTACGGTTGGTCGACAGAAGACCCACGTGAAATGCATAGAAGTCAGTCGCCTGCAAGAAGTCGGGCGTAAATCGGGTTATTTGTCAGATGAGGTAGACCAGGCTGTCGATTTGCTCGCGCTTAGGCAGCATGTTGAGCGCAATCCGGACGGCACTGTGCAAACCTACGCCGGTAGACTGGACGCCCGAGAGCTGGCCGGGCAAGCCAAGGAATTGAACGGGCAGTTAGAGCCGCTCATGCGTTCCTTTGGCGACGAAGTGCGTGCCCACCAGAAGTTACTTGCCGAAGCGATGGAAAAACTGCAGGTTGCAGACGATGAGATAGCTTTGGACGCAGCGCAGCGCGCATTGCAGGGACTCCGACACCGCCTTGATCAGTTTATCGAGAGCAAGGGGCGCGAGCTCACAAACCAGTTAGCGGGCCAGGAAACGGAACTGGATAGGCGCCGCGGAGAGCTTAGTCCACCTGAGTTGGGAAATCAGATCACAGGAGCTGTCGATTTTGTTCGCCAGGTCGATGACCGACGTAAGGAATTGATGCGAAACTTCCGGGAGCTGAGCCAGAAATGGAATCGGCTGGCCGAAACCTTAACCGAAACGCGACGGCGTGCGGAATTCGTGAAAGACGCAAAGACACTCTGTGACATCGCCGGCGAGCAGGAGAAACTGAAGACAGAGCAGAAAGAATTAGACGGTAAACTCGAAAAGTTACGTCCTTATTTAGCGGGATTGGAGCGCTGGCGTGCGATTGTCGCAAAAGCAAGTGGCCTTCGTGATCGGGTCGAGCCCGATAGCGATTTGCGCCGGAAGCTGGATGATGCTCTGACTTCCACAATCATTGAGAATTTCACCAGTCGGCGGCTCGAATCGCTCTTGGACTGGGAACGGTTTGAAGCTGAAGTCGGCACAATAGAAAATCAAATCGGTGCGGAAGAGAGCCGGGGTCGGAATGAGTTCCACCGGGCCAAAGAGAGATACGAGGGAGCGCTGAGGAAACTGATGTCACAGCCGATAGTGCAAGCTACTTTTGACCCCACAGATTCGGAGCAGTCGTACCAAGTGCTGTACCAGGGTGTTCTGCGCAAGTTGCAGGATTTTCTCAGGGAGCAAGAAAAACTCGCACGGCACGCTGTGAACCAGTTTGATTACCTTATCAACGAGCGTGAAATCAAAGCCGGCAATGAGCGCAACTTCGCGGATCGAGTCCTGAAAGACCTAAAGGAAGCAGAAGAGCGGTTGAACCAAGAGGTCATCAAGGACTTTGAAGCGTACGAAGATTATTGCACCCAGTTGGAGAAAATAAACGAGCGTTTCCGGAACGTACAGGAAAAGTTGAATGGTAAGCGGACGGAGAAGGAACCACCAACTGACGAGGAAAAGCGGGTTTTGGAGTTTTTGACTTCTCAACGGGTTAATCTGGAGAATTTACGTCGCGATTTGCCGCGCGGCCCCATAAAACTCGATGACTTGTTTGAGCAACTGAAAAGGCTTTATAGGAAAGGACATATCGAAATCGAGGTGCGGAAGCGAGACTGAGCCATGCGGAACGTGGACCTGAAGGAACTGCAGCATCTGTTGCGCCAAATGCCTCTCATGGCGCAAATACGTCCGCTGTCGCTCGCGTTTATTCCTGAGGAAGTCCGGGTATTTGAGGATCCTTGGCAAATGGCGGCAGAGTTAGACACGCCGATCCCACAACCCACTAAAGGGATGCTTGCAACACGGATCGAACCCGAACTCCAACACCGCCTGCCCGCTGTCCAGTGCATCCATGACCCGTTCACGACGGAACTCAATCGCGTGCTGCTCAATCGTTATGAGCTTATCAAGGCAAATATGCTTTCTCAGTCACAGGTTGCTGATCAAATTGCTTCAGAAGCTGGGGGGGACTGCGTTCTCTTGATGCTTGTGGACGGACTGGGGTACTCGGACATGAAACAGCACGCTTCGCGGGGGCTTGGGAACCTCACCCCCGTCCTCGTCGATGGAGTGTCGAATACTGAGCAGGGCATGTTCCGTCTTATTGGCAAGCCATCTCTGGCACAGCGATTGTTCGATCTGGGTTTCAGGACTTGCCTGGGGTTCACTTATTGGGAGCGTGCAGAGGAACCATTGACGAACTGCCTGTTCGAGGGTTTTGGGGATAGAGTATCCAAGGTCAAGTCATTTGCTGAAGTTTTGGCTGCACTGGAGGGCGAAGACCTTTCAGGGGCTTTTGTTCAGATTGTCCGTGAGGGATTGGATGGAGCGGGACATCGGCAGCGGGAGAAACCCAACGTCGAGTCTTTGCTCAGCGATATCCTGGAGGATTTTGAACGATTAGTCCACTTATGCGAACGCAAGAAACTCGCAGCGTTGCTTCACGTTGTAAGCGACCACGGTATTCTTTGGGCACACGAGCACGATTTAAGACCTTATGAATTCGGTGAGGCGGGCCATCCCCGTTACTACGAGCATGCGAAATACGGGGAGCAACTCCTGGCACTCGAGTTTGGAGGCAGGGAATACTCTTTGCTCAATTACCCCTACCTGCGGAGAAACTTGCGGTCCACGGAGTGGGGTGTTCATGGTGGTTTATCATTCGAGGAGAGCATCGTGCCGTGGCTTAGTGTTAAGACAGGGATGCCGGCAAATGGATAACAAGCGTGAACAGTTCTTATTGCACCTTTACGATCAGCTTTGGGCGAGTATTGACCGAGCCACAGGAGGGCTGTGGCAGTACCTGGCTCTATATGGTGGAATCGTGGGAGTCCACTGGGGAGCGGGCAAGGGAGATATAGCCCCAACGCTGGCTGCCAACCTCAGCATTGTCGCCGCATTTTGGGGAATAAACATCGCCATCAACGCTGGAAAGTGGTTCGAGCGCAACCGCATGATGATTATCAACATCGAAAAGCAGTTCTTACAACGTGATGATCTGGGCAAGATAATGCCGGTCAGCTATCACAAAAGGGTACCTAAGACATTTTTTACCTTTCTGACTCTGTCTCATGTTCTCGTGTTCACCTGCTTTATCGCGCTGTCACTTTGGACGTACTGGGATGCAATCTCGAGCCATTGTAACAGCAGGGTGATAGCGCTATTCCTTGTCTTGATCGGCATACTCCTATCGGCTTGGCATTGGTATTGGTCATTCAAACACGTTCAAAGATTTGTTGAGCACACGGCAAGCGTTGAGGGGCCATGATTTTTCTCGGACGCGATACGAACGGCAACCACATCTATCTTGACGATACCCGCTCCCGTGCCGTACTGATTAGCGGCAAACGCGGCAGCGGCAAATCTTACACCATGGGCGTGTTTCTTGAGGAGCTGGTGCAGCTCGAGAACGTGCTGGTCATTGTGGCGGACCCAATGCGCAATTTCCATACGATGAGCCTGCCCAATCGTGAGCAAGAGCACACTCTCTGGGAATGGGGGATGAGCGCGAAAGAAGTGCCCGTGCGCCTGTTGGTGCCTGGTGATCCAAAGGTGCGTTACGGTGATGATGTCATCGCCGCCTTCGAGAAACGGGGAGTGAAAGTTTGTTCCCTGCGCGTCAATCCGGGTGACTTGCCGCTCGACGGATGGCTGGAGCTGTTCGGACTGGATATAGGGCAACCTATGGGTATCGCGCTTTACCGTGCCGTGCAGCGATGCCGCCGTCAAGGAGGAGTTCACTTCTTCGTGCCGGACATCATCGAGCAATTGCAGAAAGACCCACAAGTGCGCGACACGAGCGTGCAGGCGTTAATCCTGCGCCTGGAGGCTGCGGTCAACGAGTGGGACATCTTTTCTAGCAGCTATCATGAGTTGAGAGAAATCTTTGCGCCGAAGACTGTCAACGTCGTCGATTTGGGCGTCTTGGAAATCAGCCGTTTTGGACTGCGTAACCTCGTGATGGCAGTGTTAGTCCGAGATTTGTTCCGCAAACGCCGGGACGCTCGACTCCGCGAGGAACTGGGCTTGCCAGTTGATATGCCGAGGGTGTGGCTTGCGATTGACGAAGCACAGGAGTTCGTGCCGTCAGGGAGAGCTGCCTTGGCCAAAGATCCCCTCATACAGTGGGTGAAAGAGGGAAGGCAGCCTGGCGTGTCGCTCATCATTGCCTCTCAACAACCCGGAGCAATAGATGGTGAGGTGTTGAGCCAATGCGACTTGATTTTGTGTCACAAAGTCACAGCAAGCGAAGACGTGGACTCGCTTAACCGCCTTAGTCATGACTACATGAAACGCGAGTTGAAGGCGTACCTGCGGGAACTCGAGCGCATGGGCAAGGTAGTGATCGTGGATGACACAAAAGAGTCCGTTGCCACCGTAGAGATCCGTCCTCGGCGAAGCAAACACGGTGGGGCTGAGCCGCATCACTGAACGCAAGAGAACAACGATAGCGAAAGAATCGCGCAGGGTTAGTACGTCAGCAAGGTTGTGCCAATTAAGAATTCAAGGTGGGGAGCGAGCGGCCGCATTGAAGGGCTGGCAAACTAAGACAACGTGGGTTGGGCGCTGTAGGCCGAGAAACAGGGGAGGGAATGATGCTTTCTTTTCTTCACGCTGCTGACCTCCATTTGGGTCTTCGCGTGACTCGCTTTGACCCAGAGCATGCTGACAGGATTCGCGACGCGAGGATTAGGGCCATGGAGAATATCCTTGCGGTTGCGAACGAACGCAAAGTTGACTTTATCTTAATCGCGGGCGACCTGTTTGACGACTCCGCCATCGATGCCACAACGGCGCGGCGAGCGTTTCGCATTCTGGAGGAGAAATCGACTTGCCCTGTCTTTGTTCTGCCGGGGAACCACGACCCACTTTTACCGGGTTCCGTCTGGGAGCGAGAGCCGTGGAGCAAAACGGACGCCACAAAGGTGAAAGCCCTCCGCGAACACAAACCGGTAAATTTCTCTGAAGGAGTTGTGCTATTCCCCTGTCCAGTGTTCCGCAAAACTTCTTTGGATGATCCTACGGCTTGGATTCCGACCGTCTCGATTGAACAGAGAAGCACGGCGATCCGAATTGGCATTGCCCATGGTAGTTTGAAGGACCGTGAGACGCTCCCGCCAGATGACCACCTTATAAGCTACAACGCGGCACAGGAACACCAATTGGATTATCTTGCCTTGGGACACTGGCACTCATTTCGGAAGTACGCTGGGAAGGATGGCGTTGCACGTACGGCGTATGCCGGGGTTCACGAGCCAATAGGGTTCCCTCAAGCTATGGATTTTGGCACGGGATGGGTGCCATACGCTGGCGGTAGGCGACGCGAGGAATTTCTTGACGCCGGGCAAGGTAGTCTGTTGTGGGTGAGAATTGACGGGCCCGGCTCGGCTCCAAAGATCGAGCAGGTCGAAGTCGGAATCCTAAAGTGGGTGGTAGAGTCACATGCGCTGCGCTCGGAAAAGGACGTTTCCCAGGTCATCAAGCAGACTGCGGAGCGTCCCGATCCCGATCGGACTATCCTGAAATTGCATCTCGACGGTGTTCTTGACGCAACCTCCATGCTCCGCTTGGACGAACTCAGCGAGATCCTCCGGGGCCGCTACCTGCACGCCGAACTCAATGTGGGTTCCCTTAGGTTGAGACCGTCAGAAGAAGAGGTCCGTGAACTCGTTGGCCGCGGTGTCTTACGTGCAGTGTTTGATGAACTATCTCAGCTTGCGAGCAGTGGGCAGGCTCTTTCGGAGGACTTGGAAGAGGCGAAGCAGGGAAGGGTGGCAGAGCGAACCGTGATGTTGCTATATCAGATTGCCATGGAGGCCCGGCGATGATTATTCGGGGAATCGAGGTCGAAAACTGGCGCTGCATACCACGTGTGAGTTTGCAGGAATTGCCAGCGGGGATAGTGGTGCTCCATGGTCCTAACCGAATCGGGAAGTCAAGTCTTTTTGAAGCAGTGCGAAGCTGTCTCTATGATTATGACCACGACTCGGGCAGTCGGGCTCTGGCCAATGTCGTCCCTTGGACCACGAGAGCTACGCCGAAGGTGACAGTGGATTTCGAGGCCAAAGAATCCCGCTATCGGATCACCAAAATCTTCTCAAGAGGGCAGCATGGCACAGCTCGCTTGGAGCGGTGGACCAATGGCAAATGGGTGGTGGAGGTCCGAGAACCCAAGGAGGCGAGCCGAAGAGCGAGAGAGTTGTTGGGTACGGAGAAATCGCACGGAGGGCTCAATCAACTTCTTTGGCTTGAACAGGGCAAAACAGGGCTGCCCGAGTCGAATCAGCTGGACACCTCGTTGGAAGAGCGGTTGGAGAACGTCTTGGGGACTCTTGTAACAGGTCAAGACCTTGAGTTCCGGAAGCTTCTTGAGGAGCGTTGTGGTCGTTGGTTCACGAGCACGATGAAGCACCGCGGCGGACGGGCAAACCCGTCTCCGGTTCTGCAACGGCGCGACCAAAAGCACGAATGCGAGGCCGCCCTCCAGGAAATCAACAAGAAACAGCAGGAAGCAGAAGGATTGCTGCGGCAGTTTGAGGACACAGAAGCCGAAATGGCGGAATTAGAGAGGGAACTCGAGAAGTCGAAGGTGGAGGTTTTGAGTCTGGGGGAGGAAAAAGAAGCTTCACGTGGCCGGCGCGAGGCACACGAACGGGCAAAACAGCTTCTGGAGATCGCCAAGGAAAAGCTCAGCGGGGCAGAGCAGGTGGTGAGAGACTATGAAGAGACAAAAGAGCGTCTGACTTCGGCTGAGAGAAAACTCCACAAGGCAAAAGAAGTGTTCGATGCGGCGAAGTCGAAGACAGAAGGACTTGAGAAAGAGTATGCTGGCGCTGCAGAGGAGGCACGCAAAGCTCGCGAAGCGGAGGATAGGCACGCAGAGAAGTGGAAAGAGACCGAGGACCGACAGAGACTGCTTACGGCTCATAAAAAGCTTTGTGACCTTGACCAGACAATCCAAAAGGCTCGCGAGTACGAGAAACAAATCGGGGATCTCCAACAGGACCTTTCCGGCCCGCCAGCACCTTCCCAGGAAGAAGTGAACCGGTTGCGGAGGGAAGCGGGGGAAATCAGGAGTCTTCGTGGTGAGCTTCAAGCCGCAGGGCTGTGCGTTCGCGTCGAACCAGAGACGAAGGGAACGGCCAAGGTCAGCAGCGATGGTGGCCAGACGGAGTCTACGGAACTTCGGCCCGGAGACCCACAGAGATGGCAGGCGAGGCAGCGAATACACTTGGAAATCCAGGGCGTGGCCAGAATCCAGGTCGGCCGCGGGGAAGAGGACCTCGACTTGGAAGAGAGGGCGAAGAACCTTCGGGGACTTGAAGATGACTATCGTGAGTCGGTCGAAGAATGGCAGGAGGACCCCGACAGCGTCGAGGCGCTCGACCGTCTGACTGAGCGCCGCGTCAAAAGAGAATCCTGGATGGAGCAGCTTCAGAAACTAAGGGGGGAAATGGAAAGCATCGCGCCAGAAGGTGTCTCAGCGTTAGAGTCGGAGAAGGGCCGGCTTGAGCGGCTGAAAGAGGCGATTCTGAAGCAGCGTCCAGAGATCAGAGGCTGGGAACCGGACGAAAAAGAGTTGAACCAACTACGAGAGACCTTCGAACGCGAGAGAAAGCGTTTGATGTCTCTCCGAAAAGCAGCCGAAAGAAAGGCTCAAGAACTTGGTGAACAACTGGAACGAGTTAGGTCTGAACGAGACAATCTCAGGGACACCCTGACAGGTGAACAGATATCCCGGGACGGCATAGCGGAAGCGCTCAAGCGTTTCGGGGATCCGGAAAGTCTTAAGAAAGACCTGTCCGAGGCAGAAACAGAAGAGCGGCGGGCTCAAGGGGAAGTTGAGAAGACCGTGTTGACTGCGGCTGAACGAACGATTGATGAGCGTCTGGCGAAGGCGAACGAGGCACTGCAAAAGAGAGAAAGTCGTTTGAGACAGGCGCAGACAAAGCTAAGCGAATACCGAGGCGAGCTTAGAGCCACTGAAGGACTCCACACCGGGAGGGTAAAGGCTGAGCAGGAACTGAACGCCGTGATACGCGCTTTGGAGGAAGAAGAGCTGGAGGCGGAGGCTCATGCGTTATTGCTCCAATTGTTTGAAAGCTGTCGGGAGACTCAAGTACGGCGCACTATGGGGCCGATAGCTGGCCGTGTTTTGGAATGGGCGAAACATCTGGGGTTGGATGATTACTCCGAGGTCACGTTTGGCGACGATTTCTTGCCGAAGGGACTTGTGAGGCGAGACGCCGGGCCAGATGAAAAACCTATTGCTTTCGCTGAAGAGTCCCATGGCACCGAAGAGCAACTCGCTCTCCTGGTGCGTCTTGGCATCGGAGGAGTGCTGGCGAGAGACGAGCCGGAAGTGGCTATTCTCGACGACCCGCTTGCCCATTCGGATTCTGCAAAACACAGGCGCATGCTTGACATTCTGAGATGGGCGGCAGAAGGCCTGCCGGCGGGTGGCACCGAAGGCGAAAAGCCTGGCCGACTGCAGATTTTCGTCCTGACCTGCCACCCCGAACGGTTCGACTACCTGCCTGGTGCAAGGCAAGTTAGCTTCGAACCGTCTCTGGAAAAGTAGAAATCCCTCGCGCGGAAAGGCGCGGAAAGCCCAAACGAATGCCCGCCCCAACTTATCAGAGGGAAGCTATCGTACAGCCCGGGAGTGTCTGTATTTCGTTCTTTCAACGACGTGGACAGCGCGTTACACTTCAAGACAAACGCTTTGGCTACCTTGCCGGCAAGAGGCAACCTTTTGACACAGAGAGACTCCAGAATTCAGAGAGGTTTTCGCGCTTCTCTAAGGACGAAATATCCGAACTCGGGGAGCATCGAAGGCGAAGGTTGCCAAGCCAAACAGGTGTCGGGGACGACCAGCATTAGGGAGATGAAGAACTCGGCCGGTTGCCTTGCGATGGACGCGAAGGAGGTTGCGGTGGTCAGCCGCTACCGAATTCCGGCAGAAGCCGTGGAGCGCGCTGCCGAACAAGAGGAGGAGGCTCCATGAACGTAAAAATCAAACAGATGTTGGCGGAATTAAACCGGGGGCTCGCTGTCCTCTACGCCGAGCGTCTGAGAGGTACTTACTTGTTCGGGTCCTACGCTCGCGGTGACGGAGATGAGGAATCGGATGTGGATGTTCTTATCGTTCTCGACGAAGTGGAGGACTATGCAGCCGAGGTTAAGCGCACCAGCCACCTGGTTTCGGAGCTGTCTCTCAAATACGGACGCAGCATAAGTTGTGTCTACGCATCCCGGGAGAAATGGGAGAACGACCAAACGCTATTCTTCCTCAATCTCAGGGAGGAGGCTGTCCCGGCATGAAAAAAGAGTCGCGAGGGTTCCTGAACAAGGCGCAGCGTGCCCTGCGGGCAGCAGAGATTCTATTACGTGAGAAAGACGGAGAGTCCGCGGTTGGCCGCGCCTACTACGCCATGTTGCACACGGCTCAGGCTCTTCTGCGTGAAAAAGAACTCCGATATCGCAAGCATGCAGGGGTTCACTCGGCGTATGGTGAACACTTCGCCAGGACGGGCGTTCTGGACCCCAAGTTCCACCGCTGGATGCTTGCAGCGTTCAACAATCGGCTCAAGAGCGATTACGATTTCGACGCTGCAATTACTCTGGAAACCGCGCGAGAGACCATTGAACAAGCACGCGAATTTCTCCAGGAAGCTACGCGTTACCTGGAGAGCCCCAAATGAACGGCGAGTGCGGGCCGAAGATCCTATAGAGTCCCACGAGGGGTTGAGGGACCTGTTGATCGAACTGGAGTTTTCCGGTATGAAAGGGCGATCCATACGCGGCCGCTTGGACAAGATCATTCTCAATTTCGGGGGTGAACTGGCACGGCTGGGCGAGCGATGCAGGGGCCGTTCGTTAGGGATATCTGGCTGGTACCTGCTTGGGTTAGAAGGACTTCACGGGGCCCCGTGAGCGTCAAACCAGGGCTGTTCTGAGCACAGAGCCACCAGAGTCCGCCATGGCACCGCGGCAAATCTGTACCTGCTTTGATAAAAGAGTTGACGGGCATCGGCGAATATCCCAAAATAGGATAGATTCCGCCGATTGCCTTTACTATCGGCTGGAAAAAGAGCGATGAAGCATCGGCATCTCATGTGGAACCCGTCGAGGATGGGATGAAAATGAGCAGCAGGTGTGCGGGACGGAGATTAAGCGAAGCGTTCTCAGGAAGAGCCTCTGCTGGTGCCCCCGGAGCGTTCAATTTCGCGGATGATGACCTCCGGCTTCGCCTTGTACAACCGGCAGAATTCCAAGAACTCGACCAAGTCAACCCTGCGCTCTCCCGACTCGCACTTGGAGATGAAAGACTGCGGCTTTCCGAGGCTTTGGGCCGCCTCGGCTTGCGTCATGCCGGCATCCTTGCGTGCTTCCTTCAGAAGCCGAAGGAACTTCTTGTAGGTGGGGGTAAAGGGGGACTTTCCTAAAGGATTTCCATTCATGGCACGTATGGTAGTTGTAAGCCGCGAAATATCCCAAATTGGGATATTCGCCAGAGGCCCGGACGAGGTTTCAACGCCCGTGCGGCTCGAGGACGACGGCCAATCAACAAGGACCGAGGGGAAGCAACAAACAACCCGACCTCTCGACCGGATCACGAAGAGAGTGAGGGGCCGGGAGATGGAGAAAGGAGAGCGAACATAAAGAAGCGACAGGGGGAACAGAAATGAAAACAATACCTTGTTTGTTGGGCTTGGTCCTGGCGGTCTGCATGACGCAGCAGGCTTCGGCCGCAACCTGGTACGTGGATGGCTCGGTTCCCTCGCCCAGGGATGGGCGGTCATGGCGAACCGCTATCAACACGACTGAGACGGCGATTGTCCAGGCCGGGCGCGGTGATAAAATCGCCGTAGACAGGCACAAGGGCTCGGGGAGTCCCTCAACCCCTCCTTTAAGATGGGCTCTACCGGGGACTATCGGCGAGAGGACGATTCTGATGGATTTCGGGGCGGAAGTGGGACGGTGTGAGCACGGGGTAGTATTCAGGCACGCGGGCATCGATGTCTCAGTTGCCGTAGGCGAGAATGTTTATGCTCCAGAAGTGGGGACCGTCCGAGCTATAACCTATAACGCCAATCGGCACGGTTTCGAGGTTAGCATTGAACACTCTGGCTTCACAACGTTTCTTACGCCTGTCCGCCCGTTCGTTGGCGTCGGAGACCCAGTAACGAGAAGCCAGATCGTGGCCACCACCGCTCGTACACCATGGTGTTGTTCTCGTTCGATCGAACTCGGTCCTGACACATGCCTGCATATTGGAATAAGAGTCGGCGGTTACTCGGAAATATCAAATAGGCTGGCGCTGCCTGAAAGCGGCCATGATGGCGACCCGGCCTTTCCAGAGTGTTTTGTCGATCTCAAGAGCCTTGGCTACCAGGAACGGAGGACTTGGTTTGTCGATGATGACATGCTTGACTTCCCCCAGGCAGACTTCACTGCAATTCGGGCTGCCCTCGACGCCGGGTCTTCCGGCGATACGGTCGTTGTGTCACCTGGAACCTACGTCGAGAATGTCCAATTCAACGCCAAAGACATTGTTCTCCAAAGCACGAATCCTTCCGAACCGAAGATTGTCGCCAGCACTGTTATTGATGGCAACCGTGCGGGTGCCGTCGTGACTTTCTCCGGCACCGAGGGCGAAACATGTTTCATTTCCGGGTTCACCATCCGCAATGGGAAGTCTCGCGACGGTGCTGGAGTATGCGGTGGCCAGTTGAGCGGCCCTCGCTGCCGGGCCGCCATTCGCAGCAACATCATCAGGGACAATGGGGAGAATCCCATGGATCGGGACTATTGTCGTAGCGCGGTCTGCTGGTGTGACGGCGCAATTGAGGGCAACCGCATCATCGGGAACTGGGCTGCCGCGGTGCTTCAAGACTGCTGTGGCCAGATCCGAGACAATGTTATCGCGGGAAATGGCGGCGGTTTGGTGAACTGCGGAGCTATAATCCGCAACATCGTTTGCGCCAATTCAGGTACCGGGTTGTTTGGTTGCGGCCCAGTCGAGAATAGCGTCATTTGCGGAAACGCGGGTCCGCGTGTCGGGGGGCTGTTGCGTTGCGGCACCGTCGCGAATAATCTTATCACAGGCAACTATGGCTACGTAGGCGGGTTGTGCGAATGTCTGGGTACGATTCGAGACAACACCATCACTGCAAATCGCGGCTCCAGGGCCGGGGCTCTCGGTGGTTGCAGCGGCGCCATATATAACTGCGTTATCTGGGCAAACTCAACCCCAGCCCTCGCCCCTACTGCGTTGGCACCGCAGTCCGAACCAACTTATTCCTGCGTTCAGGAGTGGGCCGGAGATCCTGCAACCCATAACGTCGCCCAGGACCCGCGTTTTATCGGGGCCGTCGCCACAGGTAAATTGAGCGGGGCAGCGGTTTTTGATGAGGCGACCTGTCAGACGACTGTGGAGGACTCCGCTGCGCCGTGGCTGCCGAATGTTTTCGTGAATCTCATCATCATCGTCCGTAACTGCCGCTTCGTTATCGCCTCTAACTCCAACACAAGCATCAAGTTATGGGGTGACGCGTCCACCATCGCTGGCCCCGGGGACACGTACATCGTCTTCGACCACAGGCTACGGCAGGATTCGCCGTGCATTGATGCAGGAAAGAACGAGGATTGGATGTGGTCAGCGGTTGATTTGGGCGGCAATCCCCGCATCTTCTTCGCCGGTAAGTCTCTCACAGTGGACATGGGAGCTTATGAGCACGGTTCCTTCCCGTTCAGAATCAAGGAGATGGTCAGGGCCTCCGGCGGTGGGCTCGAGCTTACCTGGATCAGCCGCCCGGGGGACACGTACATTGTCTGGTCATGTCTTGATCTCTCAACCGGCGCCTGGGTCCAGGAATTGACCTTGCCTTCCCGAGGGGATACGACTCAGTGGACCGATCCCGCGCCACCTGGGCAGGGCAAGTTTTACCGCGTAGAGACGAAACAGTGGCAATGAGGCAAGAACAATGCGGCGATCGCGCCTGGGGAATAACCCCTTTCTTAGCGCTGGTTAGCGCCGCCTTCCCTGAAGGGATTCCCCAGCTCGCGCACGATGCCAAACGGTGCAAGCCTGAAGCGAGGGCTGAAAAGACCAATACGCAGGGGGTTGACAGTTTTTGTCGGCGGGGTATACTGAAACTGTACGTGCATTAGTTTGTGATATGAGGGGACAGGGATGGGAACATTTTTTGAGAAGATACCTTTCCGTCGAAGGTCAAAATTCTTCGTTTGCCGGGGATGGTCGGCTGCCCGGCGGATACAAAGCTTAACTATTTCAAAGTAACACGACAAAGAACATGTCAGGATTCTCAAAAACTCTTTTCGCAGCGGCTGTAGTCACCGTCGTGATTGTGGGCGTCGTAGCTGGTCTGACCCTGACCTTCCTGAGACGACACGAGTTGGAAAAAGGGTTGCCCAGTGCGGAGGCTCCGGCGGCGGCACAGACAGGTCCCGCTTCGGAACCAGTGCCGGCTCCAGGTGCGCCTGATACGGATGCTGCAACACCGTCTTTACCCGAAAGGAAGGGAGAGGAAAACACGTCGGTCGGGGACGAGCTCATCGAGAAACTGAGGCAGAAGGTGCTTCAAGGTGCATACGGGAACATGCCGGCGGAGGATCTGTTCGCGGAGTACCTCGGGGCTACTGGGCCGGCTCACAAGGAAGCGCTTATCCTTGCAATGCTCTTCAGAAAGGGGGAGTTCTTGCCATTGGTGCTTGCAATACTTCGAGCCGGCTCGACCGAAGAAAAGGAGGCGGTTATGCGGTTGCTACAATGTGCTCGATGGCCGGAAGCTTTGCCAACAATTGTTGCACTCTTAAGGGATAAGAGCGAGTCTGAGATCGTGAGAGTAGGAGCAATAGGTGTATTAAGCAAATTGCGCGATCGAAAGACAACAGGTATTCTCCTCGAGACGCTCGCCAGAGAAGGTACGATTGTGGAGAAACAAGCGGCTCTCCTCGCTCTTTCCGCCTTTCGGGACACAGGAATAGCCGAATCTGTGCGGCCGTGGCTCAGCGATCAGGACGCTCGTACACGACTCTGCGCGGCTGTCGTTCTAATCCAAATAGGCGAGCGGGAAGCCATGGATGTAGTAATCGAGGCGTCGAGGAGCGAAAATGATCAGCTCCGCCGTGAGGCGATCCGAGCATTAGGTTTTCTGGGCGGCGAGGATGCAATAAGGA
>Ga0315312_1001175_pt1 | contig 21903 bp, 20 predicted proteins | sample TDP7_MG_FD_203629 | JGI IMG/M metagenome (GOLD analysis project Ga0315312, IMG submission 203629) | Freshwater sediment microbial communities from Lake Towuti, South Sulawesi, Indonesia - TDP7 | ecosystem: Environmental > Aquatic > Freshwater > Lake > Sediment | place: Indonesia: South Sulawesi... | reverse complement strand
TTCGTCCAGGAGCTTAAATACAAGAGAAAATCCCAAATCTAAAGAAGGAACATTTTGCTTCAAATCCAGGTAACATATAAAGTAAAAAATCCCAAATCTCCTTGGTTTCTCAAGTAGATTCGGGATTTTCGTCTATCTCTTTGCGGCCCTTCCTTCGCGTTATTAATATTGAAGAAGACAGCTTATCTTTTTCTAAAATTACGTTATTTATACCATATTTTTGTCCAAATCACAACTGTTTATTCAATAAAAATTCGCTGGAAAAGCAGCGGTTCGCCGAGGCCGTATCTTAGCCTGAGGTTCTTGTCATTCGCCCAGACCGGGGACTTTTATTTCCTTCTTCTTGCCGCTTTTCTTTACCTTCTTTGTTTTTTTCTTTACCATTTTTCTCCCTCCCTTCTCTTTCGTATCCTTCGATTTTTGCCCTTCTTGCTTAAAAAGTGCAATAAAGTTAGGCCAGGTCTTTCTTCTTTTCCTCATACTCCTGTTTGTCGATCTCTCCCCGAGCATACCTCCGTTTGAGAATCTCCAATGCGGACTCCTCTGGTCTTGCGCGTCCTCCAACGCCAGTTGATATAACCAACCATCTAATGAGAAAAACAAGTCCCACAATCACGGCAATCCAAAAAGCGAGCATAATGATGGACCAAATCCATCCCGCGCCGTATCCCCACCCCTCCGTTCCTGGACCCATATGGCCCCAATACCACCATCTTTGGGCTAAGCCATTTCTAACCAAACCAAAAAGAACTCCTAAAATAATAATTGCCGTTTTGAATATCTTGTTCATATCTACCTCCTTCTATTGAATAGAAGCCAAAACTATCATTTTTTCTTTTTCATCTCTAATTGTCGTCTGGCCATTTCCAGCCAGGTTTTGATTGTTTGGTTCCAGGGGTCCAATTTCAATGCTTCTTCCCATTTTCTAATGGCTTCTTCTAAACGACCATCAAAATAGGCTGACAGTGCTTCACTATGAAGTCTTCGACTCTCTATCTTTTCCGATCGAATTCTTTCTATCGGTTGTTCTCGAATCTTTTCTTCCAATTCATCAATAAGTAGTCTTGCCTGAGCGTAGTTTGGATCCAATTTCAGAATCTTCTGAAACTCCACAATAGCCTGTTCATACTGGCCTTGCCGGTAGTAGCTGAAACCCCGCTCCCAATATCTTTGCATTTCCATTGCTCTTTCCTTAGCCTCTTTTTCTGCCTGGAATCTCTCTTTCATACCGAGCAATTCTTCCTCTAATCGGTGGAGTGCCTCCTCGGCTTCTCGTTGTTTCTCTTGGGCCTCTCTTATTGCTATCGCCGATGTCTCTTTTTCCTTCATTAACTGCTCCACCTCCAGTTTCGCTCTTTGGGCTGCTTCCTTGGCTGATTCGAGTTCAGATTTGGCTTTTCTTAACTCCGCATCAAACTCTGCCTCTTCCGGGACTCTGACACCAAATCTCAAAGTAAGTGAGAAGCGGTGCGAGCCAGAAAAACTGGAAATGCCTCTTAGCGGATAGACGAACCCATAGTCAAACTGAAACAGTCTACTATATCGGTAACTTGCTCCGAGACCGAGGCTGGCATATTCTCTCGTACCAATACCTAAACCAGCCCTGACAGCCAAAGTCTTGTCCATAAACCACTTCTCCGTGCCTGCTGAAATAGTAACATCTCTTCTCTTGAAGGTAAGGTCGGATGTCATGTTGAAGTTCCCAGACCTGTAGGCATAACCTAACTTTGTCGCCAGGGCTACTTTATCTTTACCGAGTAAGCCCATATCAGGCTGGTTAATATCCTTCAGGGCCAGGGCAAAGGAATGGTGTCTACCCAGGTCGTAGAGAAGTCCGAGGTCGGTACTGAAGCCCGTATGCGAATAGCCATCTTCAAAAACAGGATCTCTTCCTCCTCTGGGGTCGCCTGTATCAAGATTGACGGCGTTCTCAGTGTAGAGCGTCTCTTTGAACCCCTTGTAGAGCACTTTGAGACTCAGCCCTGCCGTAAGCGCGCCTGCCCTGATACCGGGAATTCTCTTCCCGAAAGCAAGCATAAAAGTATCCTCTCTGTAGTAGCGAGTCAAAGCGAAGTTTAGCCAGCCGAATCCGAGTGTACCGTCTATTTTCAACTTTCCCAGATTATCAATATGATGAGCGTAGCCAACAAAACTCTGTCCTAAATGAGAGTCATCATCGAGTCCCCAGTAGAGCTTCCCGTAGTCCAGAGCCAGCTCTTTCCAACCAATCCTTTCCAAGCCGGCTGGATTATAGTAGATGGAGTAACTGTCATCAGCTAAACCAATATACGCATTTGCCATTCCGATTCCTCGCGCTCCCACTCCCAAATCCTCAAATTGGGCAAAAACGGACGACAAGCCGCAGGTTATCGTAATCAACACTATTAGGATAACTCTCCATATACACTTGACCATTTTCTTACCTTCTATCGAGCCACTACTACTGTCCCATTCATTACCTTGTTTTCATCACCGACTACTTCTATTTGATAAATATAGACTCCGCCCGGCACAGTATGTCCATTTGTATCTTTACCATCCCATATTAGCGTTTCCGCATATGCTCTTTTCTCCATTTCTGAAATCAGAGTTCCTCTAAGATCGTAAATCTTACCACTGACAAAGTCGTCTCTGGGATTGGCATAATGAATCTCAATATAATCATTCCAGCCATCTCCATTGGGAGTGAATATTTTATCCGGCTGTATGGATTCTATTCCAAATGAGATACCGCGGAAAGATATCTTAATCATATAGCTACCAATCCGTTTTGACTTTGTACTTACAAGATGGAAATATTCGTCTACCTCGCCCCCCAATTTAATCCATTCTAAACCATTGAACCAGAAGAGAGCCAATTGCTCAGAGGCAAGGTTTTCTTCGTAAGCAATAAGTATTCTGGCCAGGGGTTTAGCAAAAACGAAACCCTTTATCTCTTTTCCGCTCTGTCCTCCCTTAGCAAGGAAAATGAAAGATCTAATTAGCCTTTCACTTTGTTGTTCTTTATCCTTCAAGACTTCCATTACTACGTCCTCACCGTAGGAGTTGGTCTCCTTGTAAAGAATTTGCCCAATTTCTCTCGGGATGACTATACGCGTTGACCTGTCTTCACTATTAACAGCGATTATATTCATATCTACCGAGGAATCGGCAATCATTGAAGTCCGGCTAAGATTGCCAGAAGTATCCTCAGCCCTGACGATGTAGTAGAAGATTTGTCCTTTGATATTTACTGGATCTGTCCAGACTAAAGACTTTCCCTGGGCAACAAAGCCCACCGGAACATACTCACCATCAACAACTGGAGCCCGATAGATATTGTATCTCTTCAGGTCTGTGCAGGGCGTCCCATCTTCATTTTTGGTTACAATACGCCAACTTAGGCTCATCTTTTCTCTATCGGCACTTAGAATTCCCTTGATCCCGACAGGCTCTCTCGGTGGTAGATTATCCTTTCCCGTCATAGAACTGGCAATATTGGAGATACCCGAAACATTGGGAACTTCGTCTTCCGTTTTTATAGCGAAGTAATAGGAAGTATAGGTCATTAATCCTCCTATTATCTCACTATCGGAAGTGCTTCCACTCACAGTGACACTTCTCTCCTTGATGTCTGTTACAGCGTCAAAATTAGCAGCATTGATTTGGTAGGTGGCATACTTGATAATATATTTTGTTGCTATCCCATCCCATTCATCATCTCCTGGCGCCGTCCAGGACAAATTTATCCTATTGTATCCTCCTGGTTCGGCTACCAAGTTCGTAATGGCTGCCGGTGGAATATCATCACTAGCAGCGATAGCGTTAGCCTGGTTCAAACTGGCAGTCTTAGTATCAACGGGCGAAATAGACCCTACATCGTCTTTACTTTTTAGAGCAAAGTAGTACCTTTTGCCAGGAGATAATTCTCCAATGCTGAAGGTTTCAGTCTTACCGGGCTCCTCTGGTGTGCCTCCATCTATTGCAGTAAGAGTCTGAGGATGGTTCCACCAAACATTTGTATTCCCTCCTGTATCGGTCACACTGAAGGTAGCATATTTCAGAATGTAGGAAGAGACTTTACCGCCTATTGTGCCATCTTCTGCGGGCGCAGTCCAGATTAAGTTGATTGAACCTTCTGTCGCACCTGAGGTGGCCTCCAAATCTGTAACTGCGCCAGGAGCAATAGCCGGCGCCAATGTAGTTGCCCCATTAGATATCTCTGACCAATGGTTAGGTACTTCGTCTCTTGTCCAGATACGGAAATAGTATGTCGCTCCAACGGTCAAGTTTAATACTTCCCAGTATTGGCCATCTCCGGGATTTACATTTGAGGTAGGAATAGAAATCTGGTAATTGGTGGGATTCCAAGTCTTGGTATAAGTAGCGTAATCTATTCTGTATTCTCCAGTTAATATGCCGCTGTTCCCGTCATCACCAGGCCCACTCCAGGATAATTTTATCTTCCCGTCTATCTCTCCTGGCGAGGCGGATAGATTAATTATTGCTGCTGGAAGAATATCTTTTGCCCAGGTGGTTGCTCCGTTAGATATTCCACTCCAGTTGCCTGATTCATCTGCCGTCCAGATTCTGAAATAATAAGTCGCTCCCTCATCTAATCCTGTTACCGTATGATACTGGTTATCTTCCGGGGAGACATTGGAAGTAGAAATGGCGATGTCATAATCGTCGTGATTCCAAGAATAGGCACTATAAGTGGAATGTTTTATCCTGTAGGTTCCAGAAGATATTATCCCAACCCAATCATCATCACCTGGAGCCGTCCAGGAAAGGTCAATAACCCCTCCTCCGGTTCCGGGTACGGCGGATAGGTCCGTAATGGCTGCTGGCGGAATATCATCATTAGCGGCCGTACCATTAGCCTCTAAGAAAATAAAAAGCAAGGCAAAGAATAGACACGTAAATCTACCTAATATGCGATATAGACCCGAAAGCGTGAACATAGCACTGTAACCTTTTCATCAATTACTGGCTTCTGCTTCACAGAGAAATGTCATATTCCTTTCTTCTATTTTGGAAATTTTCCTTAACCGTTTCTTGTGTCTACCCCCTTTGAATTTTGACCTCAGCCAGACTCTTACTATCTTTCTTACCCTGCTCTCGCTAAATGGTCTGCCGCCAAGCACAAGTATATTTGCGTCATTATGTTCTCTGCTTAGCCTTGCAGAATTTTCGTCTGCAACTAATGCTGCTCTTATCCCGGGAACCTTATTAGCGGCAATAGATGCCCCGATACCGGTGCCACAGGCAAGTATACCTTTTCTTTCAGTATCTTTCAAGACCAAGAGGGAGACTTTTTCCGCATAATCAGGATAGTCCACTCTTTTCCTGCTGAATGTGCCTACGTCTTGGACTTTGTAATTCATCCTTCGCAATAACCCTTTTACATATTCCTTGATACGAAATCCAGCATGATCAGCACCTAAAATGATAGTTTGCTTTTCCAATAACATTACGACACCCCCTGGCTATCCATAATTAAACGTCTTCTGCAGCCCGGCGAGGCGCTCTTGCTCGGACGGTACGGTTTAGCCTTCCAAATCCTTTTTCATTTTCTCATATTCTTCTTTTGTAATTTTGCCCTTAGCGTAGCGCTTCTTCAGAATATCAATTGGGGTTTTCCCCGCTGAACCATAAAAACCCTTACTTCTAGTAAATTGTACAATAAGGTAAGCTATTACGCCAAGTAGAATTAGAAATATTAGCCACATAAATATTCCTCCATAGCGCACTGAATATCATAAATACCCTGTGTGGTGACCGTGGTGCCCGTGAGCCAGAGCCACCCTTGTGAAAAAGGAAACACCATGTCTAAGAAAGATTTCTTATCGCTTACCCGATCAAGGTTCCTAACAGGTGCAATCATCGTATGGTTTTCCACATCCCTCACAGACTCCGTCCACTATCTCTCTTCCGCACTTGCAAGGCGTACAACCGCAAGTCTTACACATACCTCTCACCCCCTCTCACATAATGGGATAAGTTTCTCTTCTCCAAAAATCTTTCTGGGTTCCCGTCAAATGCCTTCTTACATCCCGGGGAACAAAACTAATAGATTTACACCATAATAATCTTAAGACGAAAAAACTTCAAAGAGCAGAATAATCTTACAGATGATTGCTTATCTTTACAATAGGTCGGATGTATGAATTTTCGGAAATCTTTTAGCAAAGAAAAGGCTTAGCATTATGTGGGCCTTTCGGGCAGAAAAAGTTGAAATTCCCAAAAAAGAGAGCTCCTTGATTTTCAAGGAGCTCTGCTATCTTAGAACTATCTTTCTCGGCTATTTTCTTCGCGCTTCCCCTGGAGCCTACAACTCTGGCAGGGAAAATATGCGGGACTCAAAGACTACAGGGAATTATTTGGGCTTTTCGCGCCACTTGGCCAGTTCATTGACCAGGGAGTTCCAGCCAAACCCGAAGCCAAACGCAGCACAGAACAACTTTATTATTCCCTCCAGCCCCGGGCCTGTTTCTGCAATTTCAAACTCCGGGAAAATAAGAACAGTAGTAATTACGCTTAAGATAAAAGATGCTACTGCTGTAATCCAGTATTCCTTATCAAATTTCTTTATCTTGCCAGCCATAATTTTTCTCAAATAAGGGAGCAAGGTCCTTGCCAGCACGCCTAACAAGATTCCTGAAAGTTTCAGAAAAAGCTCCATCCTCGTGCCTCCTTGATTTGCAGTCCTTTCCTTTAGAAGGGATTAACAAATTTCCCATTTCTTATTCTAAAGTCCAAAATCCCTTGTATTGACCCACTCGTTTTTAAGAAGGGACCACCAGTCTATTGCCTGTCCGGTGAGAACATAGTCGTACGGAAGCCAACCATATCCTTTATCTCCCCAACCAGTACCCCAGGAATTTCTTATAAGTAGTGCACCTACAGTTTGTAACCCACAGGTCGCGTTTTTAATCTTGACCTCATCGTTAAAGCCGACTGCCACCACGGCGTGGCCACCGAGTATTCTCTCTCCCTGGCACGGATATGGAACCATCCCATCCTCATTAGCCTGCTCAATAGAACTGAACACAGTAAACCCGAACATGGAGGGTAGTCCAGCGGTCAAAAAAGTCTTAATTCGCTTCAAGATTAAATCCTTGGGTGTAGCGGGCGAATCCAGTCTAAAGTATTGTATGGCCTGGTAGTCCTGAGCAAAGGCGTAACAGAAGGAGGAGGGCTCTTCATCAAAGTCTCGTATTATGTAGGGCCAGTATTCCTCTGGGGGAATACCAAAAAGCACCATAGCTGCCATTGTCGTGCGTAGAAACGCTCCTCTATCTCCCGTCCAGTGAAGGAGGTTTCGAGTGGCTTTATAAAGAAATAGTCTCGATGCATCTATGTGGTGACTAAAAGCTCTCCGTTCGTAGTACTCTACGAGCCCAACTCCAGCATTTGCCGTACAGGAACCGAGAGGGCCTTGATTCTCAATTGGCGGACACCACCTTCTTAAATCCACAGAAGTCGGTAGGCTCACCTTTGCACTTTCTCTAATTTTCATTTTTTCCAGCATGGCTTTCACCGATTCTTTTTGCCCAAGTCTTAGGAGCCGCGGGGCGACTTCTACCCTCTCCACTGTGTAGTCACGAAAATCGGGATAGTCTGGAAGCCATCCCATTCCCAATTCCAAGCCGACTCTTTGGTTTCCTTCAGCCATTTTCCCTCCCGTTAACGACAGGTTGAGATTTCACCGAGGCAGCTAAACAACTCCAGCTTCGCCATCTGGCTCAACACCATTTATTCCTTCCTCAGGAAGATAAAAAATGTGCCAAGGCCCAGAATCGAACTGGGGACAACCCGGATTTTCAGTCCGGTGCTCTACCAACTGAGCTACCTTGGCACTTTTTCTTGCAAAAGCAATAATAACAAAAAGGAAAAAAATTGTCAAACGAAAATTATTTTCGTCGTAAACGCCATTCTTTTTCTTCAATACTATGATAAATCCCTATCCTCTCCTCAGGAAAGACCTTTAGGTTAACCATAAGCCATATCTCCTCTTCAGCAGGTATTTTTGTCCAGCTTAACCTTACTTCCCAGCAGTGGAGATCCCGATAGATATGGATTCCCTGTTCAGTAAGCTCGCGATTGTAAATATCGTACCTGGTCACAAGGCTAGTTCTCCATTTCTTGCTCAGGGGAAAGTTGAATCCATTCACCAAGTCCAGACGACGAGGCTGTTCGGGATCTCCCTCCAGACCCTCCAGAAAGGTCAATCTTGTATTAATTGACCACTTCCTTGCCCCGGGGCCAAATATCGCTTCCACCTGAAAATTGGCTGTCTTCTCTCTGTTTAAATCATAGCTATGCTCAAAATAAAAGGCAGCTAAGGAAGAAGGAGCAAAATCAACCCGCGAGAAAAGGTCATCGAATCTCAGATTTCTGTCTCCGATAAAATTATATCCCGTAGATGAAGTAAATTCTAAGAGCCAGAGAAGCCGGATTCTTCCCAGAAGGGAAAGTTTATTAAGGGTCGTCTTTTCTCCTTGTTCCTGCTGAAAATGGTGTGTTAAGTCCGTATCGAAATACCTGGTAATCCGAGTGTGCAAGTTCGCTTCAGTGTGGTATATGTTCTTGAATACATTCTTTCTATTCCAGTTTTCATCCTTATCCTGCCATCTTTCTTGAAAACCGACCTCTGTATTTAAACTGGCCCGGGGTGACAATCTCAACTTATTCATCAAGTCAAAATATATGTTGGTCTGATTTAGATAGTGGCCTTCCTGAAATTCTCTGGTAACATAGTTATATGGTTTGAGATAGCTTGAGGCGTAGTTCCCCCCAAACTTGTAATAGAGCAGCCCTTCCCTTATTTGGAGAAGATTTGTGGCAAACGATATTTGAGGAGAGTAACCCAGAATATTAACAAATCGATCAGTATCGTCGTCCCATACATCTTTCCTTTTTCCCAGTATCCTCAAAGTATAGCTTGGCCGCGAACGGGTCAAGGCAATATAGGACTCCAGTTCTTCTTTCACCGGTATCCAGTCTTCTTCATTATATATCCTGTTGAATCTCTGATTAGACATATAGTCGAGCTTTGTTTGAAAAAATAGGTCACTCCCCAGCTTATGCCAGTGTTCCGCTTCTCCTCGCCACCACTCCTGTCCTGTATCTTTCTCCTTGATGTAATATCCGTACAGGAACCCTTTCAATTCATCTTGCAGGTGATAGTCATATCTGCTACCAAAACCGACACCTTTCCGTGCCATATAATCAATAAGTAAAGTTCCTGAAGTCCTCTCACTGAAAATATATCCGAGACTTGTCTTAGCGAAAAAACCCTCCTCACGATTGGAACCCAATTTCACTCCCCATTTGAATCTTCTTTCCCGCAAAGAACGCCAGTAGAAAGGAAGATAGAAGATTGGGATTTTGCCCGCATACATCAGGACATTATGGGCCGAAATTCTTTCTCCTAATAGAACACGAATTTCCTTGGCTTTCAAACGATAGTGGGGAGAAGAAAGTTCACAAGAAGTAATATAGCCTTCTTCTATTATGAGTTCCTTTTCACTTATTCTCTCTATCTTTGGGCCAGAACAGTACCAGGGGTCTACAAATGAAGAGGCATCATAGATAACTCCCCGGCCAGTTCTGGCATCGTAACTTATGCGACTTCCCCGCACGGTAACTTTCTTATCTTGTAAAGCGATTCCACCTTCCGCTTCGATTATCTGCCTTTCCAAATCAAAAATAGCCTCAGCGCATTCCACGGTAACTTCTCTATCCTGTAGCTTGATATTGCCACGAGCCAGGACCTTTCTATCTTCCCTTCTATACTCAATGTAATCGGCGGAAAGAATAACCGGGCTATCCTGGCCGGAACTCAGTTCAGAACCTCTTCCCACAACTACATAGGTGCTGGCTAAACATATGTAGGATTCTTTTGTTTCCGAGGCAGAGGCATTAGAAGACTGGCAAAACAAAAAAGCAGCCATTAAGGCTGCAAGGAAAGGTAAGAATAGACCATTTTTCACCTTGTATTTCCTTGGAATGTCAATAAACCTGCACCAATCACTCCCAAGTCCTGGCCGAACTTTGTTCTAATGAACTTTACTTTCTGGAAGGGAAATTTGAATGCCCGCTTTCTTATCACTTCTCGCATCGGTCTGAAAATTAATTCTCCGGCTTTGGCCAGTCCACCAGCAAAAATTATAGCTTCTGGATTAAGAAGATTAATAACTCCGGACAATGCCAATCCCAGATATTCGCCTGCTTCTTTCCAGATTCTCCTTGCCAATTTATCTCCCCTCAGGGCAGCAATCTCAATCGTCTGAGTGGTAACTAATTTCAGCCGTCCGCCTACAATCTTCTCTATCAGGCTCTTCTCTCCTTTTCTGATTCCACTCATGGCCTTCTTAACAATATAGTCTGAACCTATATACGTCTCCAGGCAGCCATAATTGCCGCAGTTGCATCTTTGGCCATGCGGGTTGACTGTCATATGGCCAATCTCACCGGCACTGCCTGACGCGCCATGATAAATCTTACCATCAATGATAATCCCGCCTCCCACACCTGTTCCGAGAGTCACGCAAAGAAGGTTATTCACCTTTCTTCCCGTCTCCAAAACGTACGTCGCCCAGGCAGCGGCATTGGCATCATTGTCCAGAACTACTTTCATATTGAACTTATCCCTTATTGGACGAACTATCGGCATATTCTTCCAAAATAGATTCGGTGAAAATCGGACAATGCCCTTATCAGGGTCAATGTCACCAGCTGCGCCGATGCCTATTCCCCGGACAGAGTCGGAACGAAGGTCTCTCATAATCTCAGTCAAAGCTTTTATGATGCGATTAATGGTCTTAGTTTTGCCCTCTTTAGCTCTGGTAGGAAATCTAATCTTCCTTACAATTTTCCCTTTCTCTGTTACCAGAGCTACAGTTATATTCGTTCCGCCAATATCTATCCCGATACCATATTTCTTCATAATTTCAGTGTACTCCTGGCTTCGCCCACGGTATACAAAGAACCCGTAACACAGACCAAATCATCCCCATGGGCAATATCAAGCGCTCTTGCCAGGGCTCCTCCAACATTCTCCTCTGTCCTTACCCTACCCGGAGGGAGATAATTCATAACCTCTTTTCTCAGCAAATCCTTGTCAAATCGTCTCTCGGTATTCGGCATAGTCACGACTGCTTCCTGGCACAATGGAGCAATTTCTGCCACCATCTTTTTCACATCTTTGTCTTTTAAGATCCCGAGAACCAGAATCAACCTTCTATAGGGAATAACGCCGTCCATAAAGGCATCCTTGAGACAGCGCATGGCAGCAGGATTATGCGCCCCATCCAGAACTACCCTGCAGTTCTCGCCTCTCGGGTTAAGGCAATTCAAAACTTCTAACCTCCCTGGCCAGGTCGCTTTCTCCAGGCCATTTCTCAACCGGTTCTCCGCAACTTTAATTCCTCTCAATTTTAATCCGTCTATTGCTCCCAATGCCAAAGCAGCATTCTCTATCTGGTGTCTTCCCAAAAGCTTAATCCTCAAATTTCTAATGGTAGAGAAAATCCCGTGGTAGTCGAAAGTCTGAAAATTGGAGAAATCACTACTGGTTATTCTTTTATTTCCATACCGAACTTTGATATCTTTTCCTAAGCGGAATAATCTCGCTTTTTTCTTTCGACATATTTCTTCTATTACCTCCAGCGCTCTTCTTTGCTTCACCCCAGTGATTACAATTCCATTCCTTTTTATGATTCCTGCTTTTTCTCGAGAGATATCAGAAATCTTTCTACCCAAATACTCCATATGTTCATAATCTACATTGGTGACTACTGAAACCAAAGAATGTTTGAATACATTCGTGGCATCCAAACGGCCGCCCATGCCAACTTCTAAGATAGCTATTTCTACATCAGCCCAGGAAAAGTAGAGTAGCGCCAATGCAGTTAGTATTTCAAAATAGGTCGGTTTGAGAAAGGGTTCTATGCCGGAAGTTTTAGTAAAAAATAGTAATCGGGGGAAGAGTTCAGCGACTCTCCTCTTTGGAATATACTTCCCATTTACTTGAATACGCTCTCGAAAATCAACCAAATGGGGTGAGGTATATAGTCCGACTCTGAATCCTGCTTCCTTAAGAATGCTGGAGAGAAAAGCCGCTACTGACCCTTTTCCATTAGTGCCAGTAATATGGATTATCCGGAACGCTTTATCAGAGATACCAGTGCCGTTGAGGAGCTTTCTAATATTGGAGAGTCCGAACTTTATCCCCAAATGCTCCAAGCTGGAGAGATAATCCAAAACCTGCGCATACTTCATATCTTAATTTCTTAAGAAATAGCTTAGTTCAAGCGATTTCTTTGCACCGCTAAGCACGCAATACTATTTTCGCCGGAACAGGTATGTAGTCGCATTCACTTACTGGCATGAATGGGGCTTCTGGATGAGAAAAGACCCAATATTCTGACAACTACGTTCTTTAAGTCTTTTCTCTCGACTATCATATCAATCAAGCCATGCTCTAACAAGAATTCCGAGGTCTGAAATCCTTCGGGCAACTTCTGCTTTATGGTCTGCTCAATAACCCGCGGGCCAGCAAATCCGATAAGTGCTTTCGGCTCAGCAATAATTATATCGCCCAACATGGCAAAACTTGCGCTTACGCCACCTGTAGTTGGATTAGTTAGAATCGAAATAAAGGGTATCCTCTCTCGACTCAACAGGCCGAGGGCTGCACTAGTCTTTGCCATCTGCATTAGCGAAAGGACTCCCTCTTGCATCCTGGCGCCGCCAGAAGAAGATATAATAACCAGAGGTATTCTCTTCTTAATCGCCTTTTCAATTATGCGAGTCACCTTTTCCCCTACCACGGAAGCCATACTTCCACCCATAAAGTCGAAATCTAAGACAGCCGCAGCCACCTTCTGCTTGCCAATTTTGGCTTCCCCGCTAATAACCGCCTCGGTCAACCCTGTTTTTTTCTGGTCCTGCTTTATCCTGTCTTTGTACGATTGAACAGCGACAAATTCCAGCGGGTCGCCTGCTCTCAGTTGGGCATAATCTTCCCGGAAACTCGCTCGGTCAAAAAGTAACTTAATGCGCTGTTTCGCTGTCAATCGAAAGTAATACCCACACTTAGGACAAATCCTGAGATTCTTCTCCAATTCCTTGTTATAGATTAGCTCGTTACACTTTTCGCACTTAGTCCACAGGCCGCGCGGCACACTCTTTTTACCACCGGGAACTTCGACTGGCATACTAATCACCTACCATTTCCTGGTGTAAAGAAGCAACAAAGTTACCCACATTTCTAAACATAACCTTTCTGCTCTTGCTCTTTTCAATCAAGTCTATAATAGCGCTACCTACAATTACACCATCGCTATATCTAGATACTTTTCGCGCTTGCTGAGGATTGGAAATCCCAAAACCACAGGCAACAGGTCTATTCGTTATTTTCTTGATAGCCTTCAAGTTCCTAATCAGGTCGCTATTCAATCTATCACGGGCACCCGTCACACCGGTCAGAGAGACATAGTACAGAAAGCCTGTACTCATCTTAGCAATCTTTCTTATTCTCTCCAACGGGCTTGTGGGAGCAGCCAGAAAGATCGTAGATAATTTATTCAGGTGTGCCACTCTTAACCACTCCCCTGCCTCTTCAGGTACAAGGTCTGGTATAATAACACCATCCACGCCTGTCTTTCTGCACCTTGCCGCGAATTCCTGCAGGCCATACTTGTAAACAGGATTAAGATAACTCATTAGAACGATTGGTATTTCCGTTTTCCTTCTCAACCTGTAAACCAATTTGAATATATGGTTTATGCTTACCTTATTACTTAACGCTCTCTGAGACGCTCTCTGAATGGTGGTGCCATCAGCCAGTGGATCCGAAAAAGGCACCCCCAGTTCTACTACATCCGCACCCTCTTTATCCATCTTCAAAACCAACTCATAAGTCGCATCTAAATCCGGGTCACCGGCAGTAACAAAAGTGATCAAAGCCTTTCTGCTCTTATTTTTCAACTCTTCAAATTTGCTATCAATCCTGTTCATGTCTCTATTCCGCAACTGGAGTAGCGAAGCAAAGCTTCGCGATTATAATTTAAATGGTCGCTGTCCCTATTTTCTTATTTTCTATTTTCCCTTCTTGGAGTAGCGAAGCAAAGCTTCGCGATTATAATTTAAATGGTCGCTGTCCCTATTTAATCCCATCCTCTCCTTGACTATCTCCACGTCCTTATCCCCCCGGCCAGACAAGCAAACCACAATTATCGCATCCTTTTTAATATACCTCGCCATTTTCATCAAGTGCGCCAGAGCATGGGCTGGTTCCAGCGCTGGAATAATGCCCTCGGTTTCAGAGAGTAAATGGAAGGCTTCCAGAGCCTCCTTATCAGTAACGACATAGTAATCGGCGCGACCCGTCTTCTTATAAAAACTATGTTCAGGGCCAACTCCCGGATAATCTAAGCCGGGCGCAACAGAATGCGCAGGAAGAATTTGTCCATCGCTGTCCTGGAGAACATAACTTTTTGAGCCATGCAGTATTCCCACCTCTCCCGCACATAGAGGAGCAGCGTGCCTACCACTTCTTATCCCTAAACCGGCTGCTTCCACTCCAATAAATTTCACCGGATCGCTATAAAAAGGATGAAATAGGCCGAGAGAGTTGCTTCCTCCACCCACGCAAGCTATTAAATAGTTTGGAAGTCGACCTTCCTTTTCCAGTATCTGGCGCTTTACTTCCTTACCAATAACTGCTTGGAAATCTCTCACCATCATTGGATAAGGATGGGGTCCGACACAGGAACCTAAGAGATAGTGGGTCGTCCTCACATTGGCCACCCAGTCCCTGATGGTCTCGTTGATTGCATCCTTCAGTGTCTTACTTCCAGAAGAGACTGGAGTCAATTTCGCCCCCAAAAGCTCCATCCTGAAGACATTAAGGGATTGCCTCTTTATGTCTTCAGTTCCCATATAGATTTCACATTCCAGTCCTAAGAGAGCACAGGCAGTAGCTGTCGCCACCCCATGTTGACCGGCTCCTGTCTCGGCAATGGCCCTTCTCTTTCTCATTCTCCGAGCTAAAAGGGCCTGACCGAGGGTGTTATTTATCTTGTGGGCACCTGTATGGCAGAGGTCTTCCCGCTTAAGATATATTTTCGCACCGCCCAACTTTTCACTTAAGTTCCCAGCAAAATATAACGGCGTGGGTCTTCCCGCGTACTCCGACAGGTAGTATTCGAGCTCGTCTTGAAAATTCTTATCCTTTCTTGCTCTATTGTAAACTCGCTCGAGTTCCTCCAGGGCGGACATCAGGGTCTCAGGAACGAATTTGCCTCCAAAAATGCCGAAATAGCCCGATTTGTCTGGTATCATTTCAATATTCCCGAGTACGTTCATCACCTCTTTCCTCTAACTCGATTTATGAAGTGACGCATCAATTCGTAGTCTTTTCGTCGGGGAGTTTTTTCCACACCGCTTGCCACATCCACCCCATAGGGATTCACCTTTTCTATCGCCTCAATCACGTTATCGGGAGTGAGGCCTCCTGCCAGAAATATCGGCTTGCCCAATTGCTTTACCTCCACCGCCAGGTCCCAGTTAAAAATTTCTCCAGTTCCTCCTTCTATCCCTGGAACATAAGAATCAAGAAGGTAAAAATCTACATCATACTCTTCCATTCCTTCCAGATTTTCTTTATCTCTTATTCTAAAAGCTTTAATTATTTTTAGTCTGGGGCTCGCCTTCTCCAAATTTCTACAGTATTCTGTGGTTTCCTCGCCATGAAGCTGTACCAGGGCGAGCCTACACTTCTCGGCAATCCTCTTCACTATTCTTATTTCTTCGTTTACAAAGACCCCCACTGGTTGCGTGAAAGGAGGGAGTTTCCCTATGATTTCAGTTGCCAGTTTTGGAGAGATTTTGCGAGGGCTATTCTTACAAAAATTGAACCCTATGTAGTCTGCTCCCAGGTTAACAGCCCACAGGGCGTCTTTCTCGTTAGTAATGCCACAGATCTTTACCCTTACCATTTTAAATAGGGACAGCGACCATTTAATCCATAATAGCGAAGCTTCGCTTCACTACTCCACAAAAATAGCTACTGAGCAATTCGGCAAAATCTATTCAACACTACTCAATTACGGGAACTAACGCTAGAGCTTCCTTTATCTTCTGCTCTGGATAGGCGTAATCTTCCAATTTCTTAGTCAAATAGGCATCATAGGCAGCTAAATCAAAATGGCCATGCCCGCTAAAAGCTATCACGATGCATTTCTTTTCTCCGGTCTCCTTACATTTTTTGGCTTCGTCTACTGCTGCTTTTACGCAATGGGCAGTTTCCGGAGCAGGAAGTATCCCTTCGGTGCGGGCAAACAGAACAGCTGCTTCGAACACTGGATTCTGATGGTAGGCTCTGGCCTCAACAATTCCCTTCTTGACCAGAAGGCACACCAGGGGAGCATCACCATGGTACCTCAGCCCACCGGAATGGATTGGTGGAGGAACAAATGAATGGCCTAAAGTATACATTTTCACAACTGGAGCTATCCGGGCGGTATCGCCAAAGTCATAGCGATAAGGACCTCTGGTCAGGGTCGGGCAGGCTTCTGGCTCGCAGGCAATTATCTGTATATCTTTGCCTCCCATCTTATCCTTTACAAAGGGGAAGGAGAATCCGGCAAAATTGCTCCCACCGCCTATGCACCCCGTCAGAATATCGGGCTTCTCTCCAGCCAATTTCAACTGTTTCTTAAGCTCTAATCCCACAACAGTCTGATGTAATATCACATGATTTAGAACACTACCGAGAGAATACTTCGTATCGTCGTGTGTCGCCGCATCCTCTACTGCTTCTGATATGGCAATACCCAGGCTACCCGGACACTCGGGGTCTTTCTCCAGGATACTTCTTCCCGAGTTAGTTAGTCTAGTTGGCGAGGGATGGACTTCTGCGCCCCAAGTCTCCATTAAGACTCTCCGGTAAGGTTTCTGATGGTAACTTACTTTTACCATATAAACCGTGCATTTTAGTCCAAAGATGTTGCAGGCAAAAGAAAGAGCACTTCCCCACTGTCCCGCTCCTGTCTCAGTGGCAATTCTTCTTACTCCTTCCTTTTTGTTGTAGTAGGCTTGAGCAACTGCAGTATTTGGTTTATGGCTTCCCGGAGGGCTTACGCTCTCATTCTTGTAATAGATTCTCGCAGGAGTCTTCAGGGCTTTCTCTAACCTGTGAGCTCGATACAAGGGTGTCGGCCTCCACAATTTATAAACGTCCAGAACCTCATCGGGAATATCAATCCAGCGCTCCTGGCTCATCTCCTGTTTGAGTAACTCCATAGGAAAGATGGGAGCCATATCCTCAGGCGTCAATGGCTTAAAAGTCTTGGGATGCAATGGCGGAGCCAGAGGCTCCGGCAAGTCTGGCTGGATGTTGTACCAGGCCTGTGGAATCTCCTTCTCTGATAGGACAATCTTTGTTTGTTCCATGCTCACCTCCTTTTTAAAATAGGGACAGCGACCATTTTGGGGAAAACGCGCTCCTTGCTATCCCTGCACAAGGCTTCTGATTTCCTTCAATTTCCTCCCGATGTCTCCACTTTCCAACAGTACCGTTCCCAGCAATATAGCATTTATTCCTATATTTTTCAACAACAAAACATCTTCCTTGCTTTTGATACCACTTTCCGAAATAATTATCTTTCCCTTTGGTATTTTCTTCACTAGATTTTTCGTTACATTAAGGTCAACAGTGAAATCTTTCAAGTCGCGGTTATTTATGCCAATGATATCTGCAGGAGTGGAGAATACTTTCTCCAGGTCTTCTTCGCAATGAACCTCAACTAGCGCTTCCATTCCTAAGTTCTCAATAATCTTCATAAAATTGACCATTTCTTCAACATTCAGGAGAGATGAAATCAAAAGGACGGCATCGGCACCAAAAGCTCTCGATTCATAAAGCTGATACTCATCAATAATAAAATCTTTGCGCAGAAGAGGTATTTTGACGCTCTCTTTGACAGAGAAGAGATGAAGTATGTTTCCCTGAAAATATTTCTCTTCGGTTAGCACAGAAATAGCTGCTGCCCCATTCCTTTCATAGGTTTGTGCTATTTCTTTCGGCTGAAAATCTTTACAAATTAAACCACTGGAAGGAGAGGCTCGCTTAATTTCGCAAATTAGATTGATTTTTCCTGGAGAAGAAATTGCTCTTTTAAAATCTCGGGCGGAAGGAAGCTGGGCAATTCTTTCCCTGAGTTTAGCCAGCGGAATCTTCTCTTTTTTCTGGGCTATTCTCTTTTTCTTGTAAGAGATTATCTCTGCTAAGATATCCATCATTCAACTTGGCTAAGGTAAGCCTGTAGACCACCTGAAGGTGGGAAGGCTATATTCTAACTCTTAGGACTGGCTCTGGTAGTGTATTCCTTTAGAAGCTCCAACTTTTCCAGTGCTCTGCCAGAATCGATCGAGTCCTCAGCCAGGCCAATTCCCTCTCTAAAATCTGGAGCTTTTCCTCCAGCTACGAGAGCAGCGGAGGCGTTGAGGAGAACGACGTTCCGCTGTGCCCCTTTCTTGCCTTTGAGGACCGAATAGACTATTTCGACATTCTCCTTGACTCCCCCTCCTTTTATTTCGCTGGGGTGGGAGACAGGAAGACCGAAATCTTCCGGCCTGATAAAATAAGTCTCTACCTTTCTGTCTATTAGTTCAGAAACTTTGGTCGGACCCGTAATCGTTATTTCATCCAGGGTATCCAAGCCATAGACCACAAATGCTCTCCTTACCCCCAGATTGTTCAATACCTGAGCCATCATTTCCGTAAGTCCACCGTCATAGACGCCAAGAACTTGAGCCGTGGCACCGGCAGGATTAGTTAAGGGACCGAGTATATTAAATATAGTGCGAAGACCAATTTCTCGGCGGGGGCCTATGGCATATTTCATGGCTCCGTGAAACAGGGGAGCATAAAGGAAACCTATCCCAATTTCCCTGACGCACTTAGCCACCACCTCAGGAGGGACATCGAGGTTCACTCCCAGACCCTGGACCACATCGGCGCTTCCACAACTGGAAGAGACTCCCTTGTTTCCGTGTTTAGCCACCCTTACGCCACATCCGGCTACCACAAATGCTGTAGTGGTAGAAATGTTAAAGGTGTTCGTTCCCGTCCCGCCTGTGCCACAGGTATCAACTATTGTTTCCCAATCAATATTAATCTCATCCCGGTCTATGTCTACTTCTGGCCGGACATCAATCTTGGCGGCCTTAGCCCTCATCACCTTAGCGCAGCCCGTTATCTCTTCCACAGTCTCTCCCTTCATTCTCAAGGCGGTAATGAACGCCCCTATCTGAGCATCCGTAGCCTTGCCGGACATAATCTCTTCCATTACCTGGATTGCTTCTTCTTCTGTAAGATTTTCTTGCTTTACTACCTTGCCAATTGCTTCTTTAATCATTCTCTTTCTCCTATGTCTGAACTCATCTCTCCCCTAAAGCGGAAGTTTAGGCAATCGAGCCGACCGAGGTCGGCCCCTAAGCGACTCATAGAAAAGTTAGTTTGCGAGGAGCATCCAATTTCTTGCGTTACTAAATCTTTGCGAGCGAAACGATAGAATTTCAATTGTCCGCGCCCCGATTTATCGGGGCGAGTTTTTGAAATTTAGTGAAGCGAGCAATAGATTTTGTTAGCAAGAAATTTCAGCGTCGAGCAAACTAACTTCAATCATCTACCCCATTTCCAGAAAATTTCTCAGGAGCTTCTTTCCTTCTTTAGTAAGAATAGATTCTGGATGGAACTGAACTCCCCAAACGGAATACCTTCTATGTTTGATTCCCATAATTTCTTTTCTCTCGGTCCGGGCAGTAATCTCAAAACACTCAGGCAGGGTATCTGCCTTTACAATCAGTGAGTGGTACCGTGTAGCCTCAAAGGGATTGGAAATATCAGCGAATATTCCTTTCCCGTTATGATAAATCAAGGAAGTCTTACCGTGCATAATTCTTTCCGCCCTAACAACTTCTCCTCCAAAAGCTTGAGCAATACACTGGTGGCCGAGACAGACTCCCAGGATGGGAATCTTCCCTGTAAACTCCTTTATCAGCCTACAAGAAATTCCGGCGTCTTCGGGTCTACCCGGCCCGGGAGAAATCACTATCCTTTCTGGTGCCAACCTGGTAATGTCTGAAAGGGAAACCTTATCGTTGCGAAAAACCTTTAGGCTTTTTCCCATTTCCCCTAAATACTGGACGAGGTTATAAACAAAAGAGTCATAATTATCTATCACAATAATCATCATTCCAATCCTTTCTCCGCCATTTCAATTGCCTCACACAATGCCCTCGCTTTATTTAGCGTCTCATAATACTCATTTTTAGGAATAGAATCAGCCACAATTCCTGCCCCGGCCTGGAGAAAAGCTTCTTTCCCCTTTATCAGTATCGTTCTAATTGTAATGGCCATATCCATATTCCCTTGAAAGCTAAAATATCCGACTGCTCCCGCATACGGCCCTCTTCTTACATTTTCCAATTCATCTATTATCTCCATTGCTCTAATCTTTGGTGCTCCGGACACCGTACCAGCGGGAAAACAGGCACGCAGAACGTCAAAACTATCCATTCCAGCCTTTAATCTGCCGACGACACCGGAAACTATGTGCATAACGTGCGAATACCTCTCAATGACCATCAATTCTGGCACTTCTACGCTACCATACTCACAGACTCGGCCCAGGTCATTCCTTCCCAAATCGACTAGCATAAGATGTTCCGCCCTCTCTTTGGAATTCTTGAGTAGTTCTTTCTCTAATCTCTTGTCCTCAAATTCATCTTTACCTCTCGGTCTGGTCCCAGCTATAGGCCGCACCTCAGCCTTTCTCCCTTCCTGTCTCACTAAGATTTCCGGAGAAGACCCGACAAGATGAAGCCCACCCAGCGAAAGATAATACATATATGGTGATGGATTAATAACTCTAAGCGCTCGATATATATCAAAGGGGTGAGCGCTAACCTTCATCCATAATCTCTGCGATAGGACTGTTTGAATAATATCTCCGGCTCTTATATACTCCTTGGCCTTTTTCACAATTTTCTCAAACTCTTTCATAGTAAAGTTCGATTGCCTAACCATCTTTGCAGTCTTTGGCTGTCTAACATTTAACCGCTTTCTTGCTTCCTTTCTCAACTTAGCAATCAAACCTTCAATCTTGCTACACGCTTCATCGTACAGCCCCCTCAAATCCCTTCCTTCTCTATCCAGGTGAACACAGGATACAACCTTGATTGTATGGGCTACGTGATCGAATATCAACAGATTGTCAGTGAATATAAATTTGCAATCAGGCAAACCTAAATCATCAGCGTTACCACTCGGAATATCTTCAATGAATCTTACCATATCATATCCAATATACCCGACAGCACCCCCATAAAATCGAGGGAGCCCTTCTACCTTTACTGGGCTGTACCTCCGCATAATTTTTTTCAATTCCTCAAAAGGGTCGTTTGTCTCTTTAACCTGTCGCATCCCAGGAACCCCAAGGCTTAGAGTAACCTTTCTCCCTTTACTCTCGAAGATTAAAGCAGGGCTACTGGATATGAAAGAATACCTTCCCAGTTTCTCTCCGCCTTCTACACTTTCCAGGAGATAGGCATGCCTTCCCCGGGCAACTTTTGTAAAGGCAGAAACCGGAGTTTCCATATCAGCAAGGATTTCTTTATAGACCGGGAGCAGATTCCCTTTCTTTGCCAATTTTTCAAATTGACCGAAATTTGGATAGAACATAAATTCCCTTTACCCCATTAGAAATTCCCCAGGAGTAGGTAGAGTAGAGAATTGGCGTAGTGGTTTAGGCCAAGCCTATCTGTTTCTGCCCCTTTCGGTTGGCAGTGCCTCAATATCCTGACCTTGCTCTATCTCCAACTCCCCCTCATCAAACCGTGCGTGAA
>Ga0315312_1001174_pt1 | contig 21923 bp, 15 predicted proteins | sample TDP7_MG_FD_203629 | JGI IMG/M metagenome (GOLD analysis project Ga0315312, IMG submission 203629) | Freshwater sediment microbial communities from Lake Towuti, South Sulawesi, Indonesia - TDP7 | ecosystem: Environmental > Aquatic > Freshwater > Lake > Sediment | place: Indonesia: South Sulawesi... | reverse complement strand
AAGCAATGTCGAGATTTGTGTTGAGTTAGCTGTCAGCACACCAAGTCCGCCCGGCTCTTTCGAGAAAAAGCTGGTCCACTACAGCTTCTGGGAACTTAAAAAGACCGAATATAAGCCGAGAATTGCTGACGACCGTGTTGGTTACTTTCTGACCACAAATAGAGATTGGTCCAAACCAATTGACACAAGAGACATATTTAACCGCTATATCGACCGTTGGCACCTGGAAAAAAGAGACCCTACATTGGAGCTTTGCGAGCCTATAAAGCCGATTGTTTTTTATATTGAAAAGACGGTTCCGGTGCGTTTCCGCCGGGCAATCCGGGACGGTATCCTGGAGTGGAATAAAGCCTTTGAAAAGGTAGGCTTTGTTAATGCTATTCAGGTTCGACAGCAAACCGACGACAACGAGTGGAAGGACCTTGACCCAGAAGATATGCGATACAGTTTCTTTCGCTGGATAGTCACCGGATACGGCTTTGCAATGGGGCCGCATCGGGCAAATCCCTTTACAGGTGAAATCTACGATGCGGATATCGTCTTTGATGACTCGATGGTCAGGTACTTTGAACAGGAGGCCCAGGAGATGCTGCCATCGACAGCGATGGAAATGAAAATGAACAATCCTGTTCTGCGGCAGTTTCTAAGTGAATTCCCGCAGTTCAAAAGACCTTGTCAGCATTGGGCAAGTTTTGATGAGCAGGACGATACAAAGTTTCGTGAAGTTATACAAAAGCGTATGTGGAAAAGCCGCTATCACTGCTGCGACTATATGGAGGGAATGAAGCATCAGATGGCAGTGGCAGGCACAATCCTGGCAGGTGCGCCCAAAGAGGTAATTGAAAGATTTCTGTATGATGTCATCAAGGAAGTGGCCTGTCACGAGGTTGGCCACACGCTGGGCCTGCGACACAATTTCGCTTCAAGCTACATCTACTCGCTGCAGGAGATCAAGAATCGGCGCAAAACCGACCAGCCGACCGTAGGCTCCATCATGGATTATAATCCGGTTCTTTTCTTCAAAGAAAGTGCCCTCGAAGGCCATTTCATTACACCGACAATCGGGCCGTATGACGACTGGGCTATCGAGTATGGTTACCGTCCCTTCGACGAAAAGTATGTGGAAAAACTAACTAAGGATAGACCCAAACCCGAAGACCCAAACAACGACTACCTATCTTCTCTCAAGGGCGAGGAAAAGATGCTGCACCTGATTGCCGGTCGAGCGACGGAACCAGAGCTGCTATATGCCACGGATGAGGACACTATGTGGGTTTATTCACCCGACCCACGAAGCAACCGCTTCGATATGGGCTCTGACCCGTTTGAGTGGGCAAAAAGTAGAATCGAGCTTGTAAACGAGCGCGTTAACGAAATTCTCAAGTGGGGTTCGAAGGATGGAGAAAGCTGGTACCACGCACGTCGCTCATTTGTGAGACTGCTCTACGAGAAAGCATCCGTGCTTGATTATGTTGGCAGATTCCCAGGAGGCCAGTATTTTTATCGAAGTCACCGTAATGACCCAAATGCAGCTGTGCCGTTTACAGTCGTGGACTCAAAGGTTCAGAGAGAGGCCTTGAATTTCGTAGCGGCGAATCTTTTCAATGACGATTTCTTTACATTCTCTCCTGAAATTCTCAATCATCTGGCTCCTTCACGGTGGTGGCATGAAGGTACAACATTTGACCTGAGCTTTGTTACAATGGACTTTCCTATCCACGAGTATATAGCAACTATGCAATGGTGGCATCTTTATGACAGGCTGTTTCCTTTCACAATTAGAAGAATTTACGATGCAGAGCTGAAGACCTCCGATCCGCAAAAGCTTACCGCGGCAGAGTATCTTAAAACGATACAGGATGCCTGCTGGAAGCCTACGGTTGATAATGCGAAAAAAGATAAAAAGTGGACGGATGCTTCGCCTCTTGTTTCCGACATCAGGCGGTCGCTGCAGCGAGAATATCTCGGATTGATGGAACCATTGGTCAGGACAAGTCCCGGCCTGGTTCTGCCGCCGGATTTACATGCGATGGTCTGTCATAGCCTGGAAGAGCTTGCTAAGTCTATCGATGAAGTGCTAAAAAAGCCGAATGTGGATTTTGCATCAAGAGCGCACCTGAGAACCTGTAAGTCTCGAATAGATAGAATGATGCAGGCGGAGCTGCGAGAAATGTCAGGCTTATCGGGCACTTCGTTTATGTTTTTAAGCTCAACGAACGATTCAAAAGATTCTTCTTTTTAGGAAGTTTTTTACTGTTGCGGATGGATCTTATAATCAAAGTGACGATTCAAACGGGCCAGCCAGTAATGGTTGGCCCGTTTGATTAAATCCTATGAAATTTTTTAAATTTTTTCTTTTTTTCTTGACATCTACTATGGAGCGTAGTACTTTTTGCTGAAGTAGGAGCTTTAGGGTCTTTTTTGATATGGAGGTGTAATTTCATGGGCCAAAAATCGTTTGATAATTTGGGTAGGCTCCAACGAGCGGTGCTGGAAATAGTCTGGGAGCTTGGCCAGGCCAGCGTCCATCAGGTAAAAGATCGGCTGAGCTGCAAAAAAAACCTCGCCTATACAACAGTCCTGACAGCGATGCAGAAGCTGGAAAAAGCAGGCTGGCTGCGACATCGCACAGAGGGCAAAAGCTACATCTACCTGCCTACGCGAAGCCGCGAAGAGGCTGGCGCAAAATCGGTGCAGCGGTTTCTAAAGCGAGTGTTCGATGGGAATGCTGTTTTGATGTTTCAGCATCTTATACGCGAAAGTAATCTGAGCGACCGGGACCTCCGAGAGCTTAGAAAAATAATCTACCAAAAAAGAAAGGAGAGGAAAAAATGATACGAGAACTGTTCGTTGGAGATTTCTCATCGTGGTGCTGTGTGTGGCAGAGCATGCTTTTTGCAGGTATCGGCTTGGCAATCAGTTTCATCCGTAGCCTTCGGCCTGCCAGAGCGCATCAGGTGCTGTTTTTAGCGATGATTGCTGCGGTCATTGTGCCGGCTATGAGCGCGTTGATAAACAGGTGGGATTTAGGCGTGTTTGTAGATAAGCCGGTTGTAATGCAGCCGCTCGCGGCCCCAGATAGTGATCATGGAGCCTTGGTTGAAGATACCGAATATAAGCTGCACGTGGTTGAAGAAAATTCATCATCGGCTATTGTTGGTTCAAAAGGTAGTAAATTTCCCTGGCGTTTGATGTTCTTCTATGGATGGGTCGTAGCAAGTCTGATCTTGGCAGCCCGCCTAATTGTAACATTTGTGCTGGGCGTTCGTCTGCTGGGCCGGGCGCTGCCTCTGAATTGTAAGGAGATTGCCGAAGCAGTTCATATTGCCACTGCAAAACTCGGACTGGCCAAAGACCTGAGAGTTTATAGTAGCCAGCGCGTGCGAAGCCCTGTGATATGGTGCTGGAGCAAAAGGCCCATTTTGCTGGTCCCGACTGCTGTTGAGAAATCCGGTACGAAAATAGACTGGGTCAGCGTGCTTTGCCATGAGCTGGCGCACTACAAACGCCGGGACCATATCAGCGGATTATTGGCAGAGTTGGCGGTTTGTGCTCTGCCGTGGAATCCACTTTTGTGGTGGGCAAAGGGTCGGCTGGTCAGGCTGAGTGAGCAAGCATGTGACGACTGGGTTGTAGCCCTCGGCCAATCGGGCACAGATTATGCAGAGTCCTTGCTTGATTTGGCGCCCGGCGGGCAGATGGCCTTTGTGCCAGCGGTGGTTACCAGTAAGAAAGGTCTGGCAGGCAGAATTCACCGGATTCTGAAAGATAAATGCGGTAATCCAACGATTGGCCTGCACTGGGCGATTGTAGCGGTCATCACGGCTGGACTTATGGCCATCGGCGTTGCCTTTGCACAAACTCGGCCTGCAAAAACAGAAGGCCACAGGCCTGAGGGATTGGGAACCAGGCAAGTGCGTGTTGTTCATTTTCCGGCAGATCGGTCTTTGGGAACGCTATACATTCGTGACATCGGCTCTGAGAACTGGTACGAGGACTGGGAAAGGCTCGCTGAAGCTAAAGGCCCCGTCACTATTGCTCGTAACAAAGAGGTTAAGCTCGAAGTCAGCACAGAAGCGGCAGCAGATATTTCACCTCTGGCCAAGTTGAGAACAGATGATTTACAAATGCTCTGCTTTGGCTGGAAGGCAGTAAAAATCGCTTCGTTGGCTCCTATCGGTAATCTAAAGGGCTTGAAAGCACTGAACCTACAAAGTACCAAATTCGAGTGCGAGGATTTCAAGTATCTAACAGAAGTAAGGAAACTGGCAGTTTTGCGGCTTGGCGACTATCAGCTCACCGACGCAAGTATGCAATATGTAGGAAAACTGACTTCGCTACGATCTCTAGCTTTGTGGGGGACAGGAATCAGCGATGAGGGATTGAAACATTTGGAGGGTTTGACCAATTTAACGTTTTTGGCTCTAAACGGCTGCAATATCACTGACGAAGGCGTGAATTATCTGAAAAACATGACGGCACTTGAGGGGCTGCAAATTTACCAGACCAAGATTACGGACAAGGGCCTTATAAACTTGCAAGGATTTAGCCAGCTTAAACATATTAAGCTTGGCAACAATGGCATTACCGATAAGGGCCTAAAGTATCTTGAGAACCTTACCTCACTTGAAAACATCTGGATCGATTCAAATCCTATTACAGATGAAGGATTGTCCTATCTTGCACAAATGAAAAAACTCAAGGAACTCTATGCGTCTAATACAAAAATTACCGATGCGGGGCTGGTAAATCTGAGAGGCCTAAAAGATTTTCGCCATCTTGTTATCGAAGGTATCGGAGATGAGGGGATCGCCCATCTAAGCAAATTGCCCGCGTTAGAGTTGCTCCAAATTCTTGATGCGCAAGTTACCCAAGCAAGCATTCCAGATTTCAAGAAAATGATATCGATAAAGGAAGTCCTTCTTTCCGGCGACAAAGTCTACGACGAGTTGTTGGATGCACTGCGAAACGCCCTTCCAAATTGTAAAATCTGGGACCCGCAACGCAGCAGAGAATATCCTATGCCGGCATGGAGACAAAAATTCGAGGAAGTTTACCGTTTGAAACAGGAACAGGTCTTAAAACGTATTGCTCCACCGTTTATTCCAGAGCGTAGAGATTATTACCTTAATGAGGAAAGTCAACAGGCTTCATTTATTGATAGGTCGCCCGATAGGTTTGTTTTCCATTGGGATGGCAAATTAAAAAGATGGGGTCTTATGTTCGGTTCACCAGATTTGAATTCAGCGTTAAGCCATGTATTTCGCCTGAAAAGCTACGAATTTGAGGGGCCAGAAGAGCTGTTAAGCATGGAACTTCCAGGTGACTGGATTATTCGCGATGAGGTTTCGCAAGTAGTGAAGCTAAAGGCGCTTGAACAGCTTTTAGCTGGTGAGCTTGGCCGAAATATCCGTTATGAAAAACGCACCGTTGATCGAGAAGTGATTGTTGCCACCGGCCGATTCCAGTTCCAGCCTCTTCCTGAGGCACTAAATGATAGCCTTATCTATATGTTTTCCGACATATTTGACGACCGTGGTGGAGGAGGCGGCACGGCTGAATCTGTATCTGAACTTCTGTCCGCTATTGGTAACCAGGTAGGGATGCCCGTTATTGACAAAACCCAACCATCCGAAGAAATGAGGATTCCATACCACCATCACGGATCCTCCTACTTGAGGAGGATAATAGACAAAACTGAAAAAGCCCAAAAATTGCAAATGCTCCTGGCTAACCTCACCAAGCAAACTGATTTACAGTTTGAAGTAGGCTTGCAGCCTATCGAGGTATGGTTTGTCACCGAGCAGAACAATAACAACTGATAGTCACGTAGAAAGAAGAAGGGCCCGAAGAAATGGTCGAACTTTTGCGTAAGCACGGGGCCAGGGAATGACAAATCCGTGACTCGTGGCTCATCGCTCGGGGCACGAGTCACGTGGTTCCGCCGGCTATCTTCATGCGAAATGCCTCAGATTCCCACTTGTTGATAAAGTCGCGCTGCATTTTATTAAGAGTTAAAATTCCGCCCATTCGAGCCGCATTAGTGCGGATGAATATTGAGTAGACAGCGATGTCTCTGACGGTGGTGGCAATCTTCTTTTTGCCCGCAACAAAAAGTCCCACATCCTTAACTAAAAACGCCACGGAATGTTTCTCGCCTGATTTTATCTGCAAAGTCAATCTTTTGATAATTTTCTTTGGCTCGCATTTATCCATCCACATTGCAGGCCCATTGGCATATACTAACTCATCTGGCGTAATAACTCCCCAAAGCAGCTTCTCGACATTCTTTTGTCGCAAAAATCCAGCGATAGCACTGTCATAGAAATAGCTTATCGTGCATTTCTGACCGGTCGCCTCGAAAAATGCCCTGCTGATACAACGCTTCGCTTTGTTAATCTCGTCTCTCGTCTCTCGTCTCTCGTCGCCTATCTTTGGGTGCGATAATTTGCTATCGCAGAGATTTATGACCCGATGGACGAGGTGTAAGGCAGTATCAGCACTATCGGCTGAAATTAGAAGTCCGTGTTTTTCCAAAAAAAGAATGGCAGGCTTTTTGCCGAATCGCTTTTGATAATCATCAACTAACTTAGCAATTTTCTTTGCCAGCGTAAAGCCAGGGTTAGTGTAAGGCACCCAAAGAAGAGGCAAGTAATTTCCAATTTCCAATTTCCAATTTCCAATTTTTGTAAATAGTTTTTCCAGCTCTATTTTTCCATTCTTGGCATTTGCAAAGGCCCCTGCTGCGCTGGGATGTAGATGAATCACGCACTTATCAAGAAATGCGTGCAGATGCGCCTCTACAGAAGGTCGGGCAACATAGTTGACATCATCGTCACAGGCAAGGAGCAGTCGATTTACCACCTCGGTTTCCCTTGTGTGAACTTCCATTTTTGCAAGTGACTTATCTTTTATAATCGAAAGAACCGGCTCAAGCCGCATCCTCCGCCAGCCACGTTTGGTATTCATATCCTTTAAGGCTGTGCCGCTGGCCTTGATGTACATGTACTTTCCATCGTCTGTTTTAACTGAGGTGTTGCCGCCCCCTCCCTGCACAAGGGAGCTATCTTTGCCTACAGCATTCGATATTTTAATAAGTTCTAAGAGAGTTCCTGCCTCGTCGGCCGTGACCCGTGACCCGAGCGACGAGCGACGAAATTTATCGCGGCGTAGCATCGGGCAGTCCTCCATCTACGGGGATTGTAGCACCGGTTGTCGGCGTCTGTCGCGTTGCAAAAAACAGCACCGCGTTGGCGACGTGCCGACCTGTAACCTTAGCTTTTAATAGATTTCTGTTGCGGTAATACTCCTGCAAGCCTTTTTCATCCAGTCCGCGGGCCCGCATTCGGTCGGGGCCGATTTGTTCCCATAAGCCGGATTTGTACTTACCTTCGGAAAATACGCCATCTGGCGCTACCATGTTTACTCGGACGCCGTATTGCGCCAGCTCTATGCTTGCGATGCGGCCAAGCTGGTGACATGCAGCTTTGGTGGCGCTGTAGGCACCGAAGCCGGCTCCTGGTGCCGGGACATTCTTGGTAGAGATAATTATAATGTCACCGCCAATCCCCTGGGCAATAAAGAGCCTTGCAGCTTCAGCAAGTGTCAGTAACGCGCCTTCCACATTTACTTTTTCGAGTTTGCGAAAGGCCTCGAGGTCAATATCTTTCAAATATGAAACAAGTGGAATACCTGCATTGACAACCACAATATCAACACCACCCCAGGTTTGAATGATGCTTTCAAAACCTCGTCTGACAGATTCCTTGTCGGTGACATCAAGTGGAATACCTAACACGCGGTCACCGCCGATTTGCTTTAAGTCCTCAATAAAATCATCAAGTTTCTTACCTGGCAGGTCTGTAGCTGCCAGATGGCAGCCGGCCTCCAATAGTCCCTGGCAAATCCCGTAACCAATTGCCCCAGCAGCGCCGGTCACCAAAGCAACTTTATTCTTAAGAGGTAAATCAGAATTATTACTGCTCTGGTCAACATAGAGTATCCCCAGGTTAGAAAGACATACGATTTCTGGTTTTGAGTTGTGCCGTGTTGAATAATCCGAAATAGTATCCTTTAATTGCTTACGAAGATTTTCCGGTTCTGTATCAAAATCAGCAGGATTCAAAAACATCGGCGGCCTCTGGGATTTGGCCAAAGGTGATGGATATTTTTGAGATTCGGCATTTTTTGCAGAACTGGCAAACTCAATAGCTTCTTTATTAGTTAAAGATTTCAAAATGACCGGCTTAAAGGGCAAATCCTCGTCACCGGTTGAATCTGCCAGAAGCCCACGGACAATCGGCGTTATCTGAGCCAATCGACTCAAAGAGTGTTTATCTAACGCAGATTCATTCATTGTTTTCCTCTGCAGTTTATGCTACACAGCCACATTATGATAATACCACTGACTCGCTTATAGCACTTATCATACATTTAGCATTCTCCAGACGCAGCTCTTGCTCAATCCTTTTCTATAATCAAATCTAAGCTACTATCAAAAAAACCTTCATGAATACCTGGATATATACTTCTCAAAATCGACTTAAATCTTCTTTCTAGTTTCGACTGACCAAGTCTGTAACGAACCCCTTCAAAGGTTGATAAGCTACTGACTACTCTAAGGTCCAAAGCTGGTTTTATTGCTATATCGAGTTCATGAAAACTTACCCCTCTTCCTCTTCTGAGAAAGTTTTTTTTAGAAGTTGCATCATATTCTCTATATAACTCTCTGAAATTTTCTCTTGGACTAAAACGAGAATATTTGAAAGCAAGTTCGTTTGGGAGCCAGTGAAAAAAAGGCAGCTGTGAAGTATGACCATCAAAATACCATAAGCGATTGGGCGTTTCGATAATCACAAGTAGCCCACCCTTTCTCAAAATATCCCATGCACTTTTTAATGCAGTTAATCGTTCTTCAATCGTCATATGCTCAATGCAAGCAAAGAATATAATGGAATCAAACTTCGTATCCAAAAATGTATTGGATATGTTAGTTGCATTAAGCATCATTAATTCGACTTCTAAGCCATAGATTTTGCATCGATCTTTTGCAACTTGCAACGCACCTTCGTCAATATCAATTCCAATAACTTTAGCTCCCTGCTCCGCTAATGCCACAGTTGAAGACCCCGTTCCACAGCCTATTTCTAAGATACTTGAGTTTTTAAGACATTTAGCATTATCCCGCCACGGAACAATCCGTATTCTATCGTTCTCTAATCTTTCATAAAGATGCGCTTTCTAATCTTTTTCATACATTTCTTTTGAGTAAGCGTTCTTGCATCTCCATCCCGTATGATAATTCACCTCTATAGATTTCCTGATTGCATTTAGACTAAAATCGTCAATTTTTATTTGATTTCTTCTTAGATGATTCGGGATAGGATACAAAAGTTTTTTTACAGCACCCTTTACTCGTTCCGTAACAAGTTTCTTTATATTCATATTACAACACTTTCCATAATAATACTTTGGAAAATACTCCTACACCCTCCAATTACATATAGCACCAAAGATTTCTTTGAATCTCTACGAGCCGAAGCATGGTTTTCATAAATAAGACCGGCAAAATCAATAGCTTCTTTATTAGTTAAAGATTTCAAACTGACCGGCTTATAGGGTAAATCCTCCTGACCCGTTGTTTCCGTGAGAAGCCCGCGGACGATCGGCGTTATCTGAGCCAATCGACTCACTCGTCCCTCGTTTCTCATCTTTTGCTACTCTCTCTACCACTGCCGGACTCGTTTTTGATGGTCTTGTACAACTCATAGGCCTCAGCCGGCTTCATCTCTTTATGAACAATCTTATAGATGGCCTGCATCATAGCTTTCGGTGCGTCACTCTGGAATATATTGCGTCCCATATCCACGCCTGCTGCGCCCTCTTGGACAGCCCTATAGGCCATTGTCAGAGCGTCAAGTTCGGCGATCTTTTTGCCGCCAGCCATCACAATCGGAACCGGGCACGAAGCGGTCACCGTCTCAAATTCTTCCTCAACATAATAAGTCTTTACAAATTGAGCTCCAAGCTCAGCGCATATCCGGCAGGCCAACCGAAAATATCTGGCGTCCCGGACCATATCTTTGCCCACTGCTGTCACTGCCATAGTGGGGATGCCGTAACGCAGACCCATATCTACCAGCCTTGTCATATTATGAACAGAGCGTGTCTCGAATTCGCCGCCGATAAATACCTGCAGCGTAAGAGCCGAGACGTTCATTCGAATGGCGTCCTCGATGTCAACTGCCAATTCTTCGTTCGACAGTTCCTTGAGTATGCTTGGGCCGCCGCTGCAACGCATCACTATCGGCTTATTCAAGGTGGGCGGCACCGAGGTTCGCAGAATCCCTCGTGTGAGCATTATAGCATCGGCGTAATACATCAGCGGCACTATCGTCAGGTCAATTCGCTCAAGACCTGTGGTGGGGCCTTGAAAGTATCCATGGTCAATTGCAAACATTACGGTTCGGCCGGTCTCGGGATTGAATATCCTTGACAGCCGATTTTTCATCCCCCAGTCAAGGGCGTTCGCTCCTTTGAGGAAAAAGCCCTCAGCCTTCATAGGGACATCCTCATAAAATTTCTTACCTTGCTTTGAAACATCAGCTTCAGGCATAAATCTTTCCTTTCTTTTGTAGGGAATAACCCCCAGTAAAACCGGGGGCTAAATATTTAGTCCCACGTTTTACGTGGGGTTCTCTCGCTCACTTTTCTCTTTCAGGAATATCCATATTGTGCCGAAGACAAAGTAACTCATGGTTATATATTTAAGTGCCGTCTTAAAAAAATCAAGCCGGTTGTTGTAGACTTGCCCTGCAGAGACAGCCACCCAAATTGCCATACCCAGGCAAACCGCAAGCGAAACCAGAGCAATAACACCAGAGACATAGTACAGTCCTGACTTTTTGGCCAGTTTGGCGGTTACTTCTGTTTTTGTCGGCGAAGTTTGCGGTGCCGAAACTTGTTCTTGTGGCAATTCGGACAGCTTTCCGCCGGCACCAAAGATAGCAGAAAGAATGATATAAAGAATAGCAGTACTAAGCCACACGGGAATTACCAGAAAGAACAGATGAATAGATTTTGCAATAAATGTAGCGTAAATCGCTACTGCTAATGTCACCCACCAGGCGAGCATCACAGGCCAATTCATGATTTTGCCGTGGCGCCAGCACCAGTACTGAGTAAGCCCGATTCGCGGGAACAGCCAATGCTCTACAAAAACGATAGCTCCTACCGGTGTAAGCAGCAGTCCGTAAATACCGACGAAATCCAACAACTTGGTAAAAACAAAAGGCGAACAGGCCACAATGGTGGTTACGGCACCGGCAAGCAGAGTCACAAACCAGCGGGGCCAATTCGGGGTAGCAACTTGTAGGGCCAGGCCCGCCCGATAAATGGTAGGATTAGCCGTCGTCCAGCCGGCAATAACCACCGCCAAGGCACCAACGGCACCCAAAGCTGTAACCGCTACCGAGCCGGAATCCAGCTCCGTAAGAGGTTTGCCGATAGCTATCGCCGCACCGGCACCCATGATACCGGCGCAAATCCAGGCTAAGTAATGTCCAAGGTACATCCCAAAGGCAGAATAGAAACCGTAGCTGGCTCGTTTGGCATACCTAAAAAGTGCCATGTCCGACAGCCCCAGGTGCATAGCCAGGTTACAGAGCCAGGCAAATGACGCGATATGCAGAAAACCTAAACCGCCTTCCTTACCAGGCCAGATTTTGGCGTCAGCAAGCTGCCAAAAATCGTAAAAGCTTCTGATGCCTCCAAGTTCGGGCATCTCCGCTACAATGGTCGGCAGCATTGCAAGAGCCCCTGCGATGAACATCAAAAACATCCAGGGCGAGCAAATTTCAGCAAACTCAGCCAGCTTCCTGAATCCCCAGATAGCCAGCGTCACCACCAATACGCCGACAACAAGGACTACAAAAACAAACTTTATGTCCGTCGGATACCATTTTACCTGGTCCGGAATGCCGAAGGGTATACGCACCGCGGAGGCCGATACGGTAATCATCGCCCCTGCCAGAATGCAGTACATCACCGCGTTGAGAATATTGTAGATGACCATCGCGACCGGCCCTGCTATCTTCCGCAAATACCAGTAAAGAGTCAAACGAGTCCGGACGGCAATGGGCGCACAAACCAGAGCCCAAGATAGCACCGCAAGTAGATTACCGAAGATAAGCCCGACAATAACATCAAAGGTTCTTGCTCCTTTGCTGACGAATAAAGCCCCGATTACGAACTCGGTTGCCGCTACGTGCTCGCCGGCAAAGACTCCGGCAAAATGCCTGCCGCTTTGTAATTTGTTCTCGGTAATCGGCTGGCGTTCAAATTCATTGAGCTTGTCAAGCCGTTCAATAAGGCCAGAAGGCTTCGATTCTCCCATCTGTCCTCCCTTTAAATCCGTTTACTTGTCGCCTTGGCTTCGTAGTCTTTTACTTCTTTAAGCCAGGCATCTCCTACCGGCACATTTGATTTTTGGCAGTAATAATCCCAGACCGTACCAAAGGGCATGGTTTTCAACTCTTCGAGCATAGCCAGCCGTGAAGTATAATCGCCGCCTTCCTCCATTGCACGAAGTTTATCTATCGGTTCCAGCAAGGCTACCAGCAGCGCCTTGAGCATACAGCGTGTCCCGATTACCCAGGCTGCCACCCGGTTAATGCTGGCGTCAAAAAAGTCAAGGCCAATGTGCACTCTTTGAAGATAATCGCCCCGCACAATCTCTTCAGCGAGGCCGCGTAGTTCGTCCGAGAGAATAACGACATGGTCGCTGTCCCACCGCACGCCTCTACTTACGTGCAGCAGTATCTCATCCAGAAAGGTCAGCAAAGATGATATCTTATCAGATACAACCTCTGTAGGATGAAAATGTCCCGTATCCAGGCAAAGCAAGAGTTTATTTTCGATGGCATAGCCCAGATAGAATTCGTGCGAGCCGACCACATAACTTTCCGAGCCGATCCCGAACAGTTTGCTTTCTACCGAATTGAGAAGGTATTTCCGGTCGTTTTTTTCGGCGAATATTTCATCGAGTGATTTTCTAAGGCGCTGGCGGGGGCCTTTCCGATCCACCGGGGTATCCTTGTACCCATCCGGAATCCACATGTTTGTCACGCAGGGCGTCCCCAGCTTCTTACCCATCGCTTGCCCGATTTTTCGACAAGCGATGCCGTGCTCGACCCAGAACTTGCGTATACCCTCATCGGCACTTGCCAAGGTGAAGCCACTTTCGGCTTTTGGATGCGAAAAAAATGTCCCGTTAAAGTCCATTCCCATGCCGTTTGCCTTCGCCCAGTCGATCCAGGCCGCAAAATGCTCTGGTTCCAACTCATTGCGTTCTACTTTTGGAGCTGTCTCTGCGTACATCGCGTGCAGGTTCACGCGATGCCTGCCCGGTATCAGACTCGTTGCCTTTTGCATATCTGCTCGCAGCTCATCTGCTGTCCGCGCCTTGCCTGGATAAGCTCCTGTAGCCATTATTCCGCCGCCGCTCAGCCCATAACTTCTTTCAAATCCCCCCACGTCATCACCCTGCCAGCAGTGTATTGATATTGCAATTTTAGCCAGCCGTTCTATTGCCTGCTCGGTATCAACGCCTAACTCGGCGTAACGCTGCCGCGCCATCTCGTAGGCTCTGTCAATCCACTTTGAATTGCTCATTTTGCCTCACGCGTTCTGTATTTTTCCAGGAGTTTCTGTTCGGCTTGCTTGGTCCACAACCCATCGCGCAGATTCTTGGCAACTTCTGGCATCTTTTCGTTCAGCTTTTCAAGTGGCGTAAGTCCCAGACCGTGACAGGCCGGATAAACCATAATCTTGCCCGCTATGGTGCGGTTTTCAACTGCCCGAATACCATCAGCGGCGCCGTCAAGCCCGCAGATAGCCGCCACGCTGACATTGGTATCAAGCCTGCCCGATTCTACTTTTTTTAGCATTCGTTTCATATCATCTAAAGTTGAGCCACTGGTCCCGATAAAATAAAGTTGCTTTTGTATGTAAGCATCCAGGTCAACTTTAGCGCTGACTGTTGCAGGTATGCCGGCGAAGATGTTTATTATTCCCCGCTCAGCGGCACTGCGCACTGAAGCAGCAACCAAATCCGGCACAGGTGCCATCAACACGGTATAGTCAAATGCCTCAAAATCCTTGCTTTTAGTCGGATTATAAGGTTTGTACCGCACACTATTTTTCTCAGCCAAAGGCGCGGTGATTTTTGTCAAATTGGCCAGTCGATGGTCGTCGATATCGCTGGCAAAGACGCTGACTCCGCGAGCGCCCTGACAGATGTTTCGTATTACATGCATCATACCCATTGGCCCACCCGCCCCGATGACGTTGATCTTGTCACCAGGCCGAATCTCGCCGGATTCGGGGATTATTTCCATAGACTCAGCAGGGTCGCAGCCCCTCGTGCCGATTATGCGAATACCACCATAGTGAACTCGGCCGACCGCCGTTTCAACATCCCTGCCGAATTTACCCCCGCAAAGAACGATATTCAAGAGACCCCCCGAAGCAAGTTTTGAAAATAAGGTTTCAACCGTCTGCGGCACAGAACCAAAATAGATTATATCATCATACGCGGCATCAGGTAAATCGGAAATTTCAAATTTCAAATTTCGAATTTCGAATTTATCAAGATGTTCGGGCCTTCCATAACGATTAAATAATTTCACAAAAGAATCTTCTGAGACATCCACATCTGCGACCACAAGCATACGCCCATCTTTTTTTAGATTGGTCCGTTCTTTTGAAACGTAGGCATCTTCAACGCAGGCCCACGGCTCTGCCAGAGCGACCGCTGAGGCAGAAAGCTCCGACCAAACCGGTATCAGCATCGAGTCACCTTCCGGCGATGTAATTACCCGCTCATCCATCAGCACATATTCCTGAAGGGCTCCTTCAAAGTTGTATCCGAAAGCAGCGTTGGAACTGGCCGTGCGCAGCCAACGATAATCAGTCTGTACAAGATAGCGCTGGCCAGGTTTGAAGTTTTCTACTTGCGGGCCCACCGCTTCAACTATCACCACCGTTTCGTGCCCAGGCACAGTCGGCGCCTCGCCAGGGACATAGCTTGGTATCTTCTCAAGCACCTGCGGGTCAATGCCAGAAACTATTTCGCTCTTGCGGACGTGGCAGGAAAATTGTTTCAGTAATTTAAGGTCAGAAAAACAAAGCCCGACTACTTCAACCCGACAAAGAATCTGATGTGGACCAGGCCTAAAAACCTCTTTGGATTTATTCAAAATAAGTTCATCCGGCCCAACCAATTGCACAGCATATTGTGTTTTAGGCAGCTCTGCCACGTTTCGTCTCTCATCTCTCGTTTATCATATCTACTGCTTTGGTAGGTTCTACTTGACTATCGGAATCTCCAAAAAGCTCGGATGTTCAGCATCGTGGTACAGCGTGATGTGGGTGGTGCGAGCGTCCTTGCCGGACTCTTCAGCCACCACACCTCCGCTGTTGTAGTTCTTTTGCCAAAACATCGAATAGGGGTCAAGTCGGAACTGAGGAGCGGTTAGTACCAACCGCAACCTGCTTCCCTTAGATACCCGCCGTGAAAAAAAGTAAAAACCATTGAATTCATAGCGGCTGATTTCGCCTGGCTTGACCGGTTTCTCCTGTCGCAACGACTCACGATAACGTGCACGCACCATATCCACTGTTAAAAAGATACTTGTGCCGTCGGGCTTAATCTCGCAAAGCGATACCTCAAAATCTGTATCCGGCACGTCCATTGAAATCCAGGCTACAAATCTCAGATAGCCGGTGATTTCAACCTCATCCGCGAAAGAGTGACTATGATACACCAGACCGTTTTCGTAAAGGCTCATCGCATACCGTTGGTCAGTGTAGTAGTTCTTGATAGTCTCTTTCGCGTGCTCGGCAAGGCGCTTGTCAAGTGGATCATAGACGTACCGGTCGGGCTTGGACTGACCCGGTTTTTCCTCGCTCATCAGCCCAGAGTGAAAAACATCATTCGCCTTGCCATCCGAATTCAGATACAGCGTCTGTTTACCAGTGGCTATCGCCTCCAGATTGTCGGCATATTTCCACTCTTCCGCTCCTGTTACGTAGTATGCAATCCTCTTCTTGAGGAAATCCGGTTTCTTTCCGTTCTTAAGCGTCCAGTCATACCATTGTTTGTGAAGGTCGTTCATATCGAGGACACTTGCCTCGCCAAACGACAGACCCCCAAATTCTTTTTTCGGTGTACGCGTGCCGGAGTGGTCCCAAGGGCCAATGATGAGATAGTGCTGCTCTCTCGCCTCTGCGGAACCGTGCTGTATATGTCGTTTGTAAAACTCCATTGCTCCTGGCTGGTCGCCGTCGTAGTAACCGGTGATGGTAAGAATGGGAACATCCATCTTTGCGAATTCTTCATCGGTTGGATTCATTGCATCCCAGTAGGCATCCTGTTTGGGATGCGAAATCCACGTCTGAAAATTTGTGGAAAGGTTGCCTACGATTTTGTCCAGGTCCTTGAAGGGCAGATTCTTTTCGTACATTTCGCCGAATTTCTGACTCCAGAAGGAGATTTCATCATGTAGCTTGGAGTTATCTGTGACGCCACTTGTCAATGTCATCCATTGGATATTGTACGAATATACAATGTTCTTCCAGAATGGAAAATCGACACCCGCAAAACAAGCTGCTGCAGGCACGATAGTCTTCAGGTGCGGCGGACACTCTTTTAGCGTGGCCCATTGGTCGTAGCCCATATACGAACCACCCCACATGGCTACCTTGCCATTGCACCAGAGTTGGTTAGCCGACCACTCGACTGCGTCATAGCCATCTTTGGCCTCCTGCATAAGAGGGTCGAACTTGCCTTGCGAATTGCCACGCCCGCGAGAATCCACTATCACGAACACATATTCGTTCTGCGAGAAATAATATGCGCGGTCGTGAAAGTTATCGCTGATGTAGGGTGTCAGGGCCAGGATCGCTGGCAGCGGAGCATCCATCTTTTTCGGCTTATAAACAGTGCCGTTGAGCTTGACCCCATCGCGCATTGGTATCTTCAGCCCCCAGATCAGATCAATATCCTTGTGTGTCTTCGGCTTTTCCTCTGCGGCAAGCAGCGCTTGAGTCAGCGGCGGCAAAAAAAATGAAAATGCGAGCAAAATCACGAGGATAGTACTCTTTCTTGGGAAACAACCGATATTCCTCGACATCCACGTATCTTTTACGTCAACGATGCTCGCAAATAATCCACGATACCTCCTCAGCGCCTGATTATTTATTCTTGATATCATGCTTGGTCTCCCCATTCTGGTTTATGCAACACTTTATTTAGCCGATTCGGGCTGATATTTCCTCGGCAGTTATGTCCTCACTCAAGCCAACAAGTTTATCTTCATCTTCCGGCTGCAGTAAGCTTCCCAGTGTTTGGAAGAACTCGTTTTTCTCGGCCATGCTTTTAAAATTTTTCCTGGCCCACCGGCTGGTATAACCTAAGCTGCATTTCTGCTGCAGCACCGAGTGAGCATAAACAATATGCGCACCTTTCAAGAATACCGGCACCAGCGGCGAAAGTTCCTCACTTGCGAAGTCGTCAACAAACTTCTGGCCGGGGCTATTCATTTCCGTCCCCACAACGATAGGCAAATGCAATTTTTCAGCCAATTCTACAAGCTGGTATAAGTTCTCCAGTTTTTTTTCAGAAGTGCCCGGGCCGTAGTTGCGGTCGGGAATGACATTAATAGCTGCTACGCCTGTGCTCATAGCTACTTCCAGAAGCTCTTCGATTGCTTTTTCGCCTTCGCTAGTGCCGTCCAGCCAGGTGTGCACTGGTATTGCGCCCGCTGCAAGTAGAAAGCTGTTAGTATCAGCCATAGTAGGGAATGAGCCTTTATCAGGCGGCACATAGCCGATGCCGCCGCGCTTCATAGTCTTGGCTCGAATAGTATTCAATAAGTCTCTACCTTCGGGAAGTCCCAAAGATTTTGCATCCGTGTCCAATTTCTTGGACCAAAAATCAGCCAAATCTGCGGTAAAACCGCAGGCTAAATATTTAGCCCCACGTTTTACGTGGGGTTCTGCTTGGCCAAAGATTTCTTTGGCCTTGCGAGCGTATGCCAGACAGATATGCCGCTCGGTCGGGTTTCCAGATGGCGTCAGAGGAAGCACATCCCGCTCATAGTCTAATGTCACCGGCTGAAGATATTTATTTACTCGGCCCATCAAATCTCGATTTCTCTGCTGAGCAGTCTCACGCAGACCGAGCAAAAACGCTTTCTGTTCTTCTGGCACATCCGAGCTTGGAAAACCAACGCCCATGTGGTATGAAATGCCAGGCTCGCCGGGCGAGTTGATTACCCTGTCGGAAAATTCCGGCACAAAGACCCGCGTCTCCATACCGGCACAGCCTTTCAGGCCGAGCATCCTGGCCGCCTCAAGGAACTCCTCCACAGCGTCGAGCACATCAAAGTCCACCACTCCCGTCACAGCCAGGCCCGCCTTTCTGGCTAGCCACGCAAATTTGCTCGGCGAATAACCGTAAGTATTGTAAGAGAAAAAAGTATGACAGTGAAGATTGACATCAGTGCCAGCTTCAGGCAAAGTGATTTCACCAGCCTCAACCATTTCGCATAACGCTGCTAAGGCTTTCTTTCTTTCGATAGAATCGAAGCTATCTAACTTGCGCTCAAGGTCTTCTATCAATTTCATATCTTTGCAAAAGTGCCTACAGTGCCTGTCATTGCGAGCGAAGCGAAGCAATCTCAAACCTAATCAAGGAGATTGCCACGTCGCTGCGCTCCTCGCAATGACACTACGTGTCACTTTAGCTCACTTTAGACACTTTAGCTCATTGTATCTTTCTTCCCAGAGTGACACTTCCTGGGGCTGGTATTCCTTCAGTTCAAAAGAATTGCGGACAATTTTTCTGGCCTCTGCCAGATTTTTTATTTGTCCTGTCGCCTTTGCCTGCATCAGAATATTGCCGATCGCTGTGGCCTCTGCCGGCCCAGCTATAACCTTTTTACCCGTAGCGTCAGCGGCGAACTGGTTCAAAAGTTCGTTCTGCATCCCGCCGCCGACAATATGCAGACAATCAATTTTTCTGCCAATAATCTCCTCGATTCTGCCAAGAACGAAACGATACTTAAACGCCAGGGCTTCCAATATCGCTCTTATCATTTGTCCCTTATTCTCAATTTTCTTTTGGCCAGTCCGGGCAAGATAATCGTTTATTCTTTTTGGCATGTCACCCGGGGCAAGAAATCCGCTGTAATCAGCATCGATATAAGCTATAAACGGACGGGCTTTCTCAGCCATCTCGGTCAGCCCAGAGTAGGATAATTCCGCTCCGTCACGCTGCCATTGTCTTTTGCATTCCTGAACCAGCCAAAGTCCCATTATGTTCTTCAGAAGCCGAATTGTATTCTCAACACCGCCTTCGTTGGTGAATTCGTATTTGAAAGTTTTATCATTCACGATTGCTTTTGACACTTCAACACCCATTAAGGACCAGGTACCGGATGAAAGATACGCCCAATTGCCCATTTCAGCCGGCACCGCCGCAACCGCCGAAGCAGTATCGTGCGAAGCAGTCGCAATAATAGGAATCTGCTTGCAACTCAGTTCCTTCGCAATTGTTTTGGATAACTCACCGACAACTGTGCCGGGCGGCACAATATCCGGCATAATCTCCATCGGCAGTGACAATTTGTTGAAGATATTCTGCGACCACCGACCTGTTTTCATATCCATAAGCTGGGATGTGCTAGCTAAAGTATATTCACCGAAAGCCTTACCGCACAAATAGTACGAGAACAAATCCGCCATAAAGATTAGCTTTTTGGCCTTGGCTAAAACATCTGGATTGAAAAGCCGCATCGCAAGCAGTTGATAGATTGAATTTAGCTGCATAAATTGGATGCCAGTAGCTTGGTAGATTTGGCGCTTGCCCATAAGCTCGAAAGCCTTTTCCATCATTCCGTTGGTTCGGCTGTCACGATAGTGATAGGGATTCTCAAGCAATTTTCCGTCGCCGCCTATCAGGCCGAAATCAACACCCCAGCTATCTACGCCAATTCCCTCGACCTTATCACCAGCTTCTCCTGCTGCTTTGCGTATACCGACCTTGACTTCTGACAGCAGGCGGTCAAAATCCCAGCGCAGTGAGCCATCCTCTTCGATCGGCCCATTACCGAAGCGATGGATTTCTTCAAGCACAAGCTTATCTGCTGAAACCGAGCCGAACATTACTCTGCCGCTTTCGGCGCCGAGGTCAACTGCAACATATTTTTTCACTTCCGCCATCATCGACTTCCTATACATTTATTTTTAGTCCATGCAAATCCGTGCCTGATTTATAATCCAGATTCTTTGCCATTGCAAATTGAAAATCGGATGCGAAATAACTGATATACAAAAGTTAAATCTGATATTCGAATTTCGAATTTTTGGAGTTAGACAGTTAGAAGTGCTTGGTTTGGCTGAAAACGCATCTTGGCCTCGCCGATAAGATAAAAACTGCCGGTAATGCAAATCAGGTCTTCTCTACTTATCGCGCTTCTGGCAAGCCGCAGAGCCTCGCCTAAGCTGAAAGCCGTCTGGCACATCTTGCCGCATATCTCGGTGTACTTATCAGCCAAGTCTTGCGGGGACATCGCTTTGGCTGAGTTGCTGCGTGTAAAAATCACCTTATCCGCCCCATATTGTAACTCCCGCAGCATCCCTTCAATGTCCTTGTCACTATTACAGCCGAAGATTACAACCATAGAATCATAAGGAATATTCTGGCCTATCGCATGTATAAGTGCCCGAATGCTGGCGGCATTGTGAGCGGCATCGATCATAATTCTTGGGTCTTCACAAATCATCTCCATTCGGCCGGGCAATGTCACTTTTTGAAGTCCCTCGGTTGCCTTCTCGTTGTCTATCTTGTAGCCGCTTGCTTTGAGCTTGTCCAGCATGGCTAAAGCCAAGCCGCAGTTGATGGCCTGATGCGCGCCGTGCAACGGCACTCGCAGATGCTCAAACTTGCTGGTCGGCGTGCTCAAGCAGACCCTCGTATGCGGCCCATCCTCACGCGATGTCTCAAATCGGTAGGAAAAATCAATATCCACGCCGGTTACACTCAACGGCGCTTTGGTGGCAACAGCATGTGATTTTAGAACACGCATCGCTGCCGGGTCCTGCTGAACGGTAATAGCAGGCACACCAGGCTTGAAAATCCCCGCCTTTTCCCGGGCAATGCTGTCAATAGTGTTGCCTAACTGCCGCTGATGGTCGATACTCAAGCTGGTTATACCGACAACCTCAGGCTCAATAACGTTTGTGCTGTCCAATCTGCCGCCCAAGCCGGTTTCAATCACCGCAATATCAACCTTCTTATCGACAAAATACATAAACGCCAGGGCCGTCATAATCTCAAAGAATGTGACAGGATCAGTTTTTGACATCCTCTCAATCGGTCTATAAATGCGGTTCAGCAAGCCAAGCATCTCTGACTCGCTAATCATCCTTGAATTGACTGCAATCCGCTCATGCAAATGTACTACGTGCGGCGAGGTGTATAACCCGACCTTATAGTTGTTTGCCTCAAGCATCTTGGCCAGCATCGTTGCGGTCGAGCCCTTGCCTTTTGTGCCGGCTATATGCACTGTATGGATCTTACGGTGTGGATTGCCTACCAGCGACAGCAGCTTTTCCATCCTATCAAGGTTGAAAGTGGTAACATTATAGCGCAGATGGTCTTGCTTTTCATAATCAGTCTTCTCAAACAGGTAACTAATAGCTTGTTTATAGCTATTAAAGGCCCTTTTAGGCTTTACTGTGGCGATCTTGGAAGTGCTTCGAACTATTGGTTTCTTTCCGGTTGTTTTTGCTGATTTTGCCATGAAAAAAACATTATAATTGATAAAAGCGCTTCAGTCAATACTCAAACATCCATCGTA
>Ga0315312_1001173_pt1 | contig 21926 bp, 23 predicted proteins | sample TDP7_MG_FD_203629 | JGI IMG/M metagenome (GOLD analysis project Ga0315312, IMG submission 203629) | Freshwater sediment microbial communities from Lake Towuti, South Sulawesi, Indonesia - TDP7 | ecosystem: Environmental > Aquatic > Freshwater > Lake > Sediment | place: Indonesia: South Sulawesi... | reverse complement strand
GGATGTCTTGGAAATTCTAGCAATATTGACGAAATTGGGCTATAGAGATGAACGCATGCAAGACGCTGTAGACCTAGTGGTGTCTAAACAAGATGAACGCGGGAGGTGGATATTGGAGAATACATTCAATGGTCGTTTCCAAGTAAACATAGAGCGGAAAGGTGAGCCAAGCAAATGGATTACTTTAAATGCCCTAAGAGTAATGAAAAGGTTCTATAGCCAAGCATAATCATAGGTCGATTAGAGGAGGGGTGCCGCGTGGACATTGTCTTCCTAGGAACAGGCGGCGGACGATTTCGTGACTTACACCCAGAGACGATGGACCGGTGGAATTAGGTTCGTCGACGGCCAATTCCACGCCCACCTTGATCCCGGTCCTGGCGCGGTTGTGAGATCCGTCGACGCCGGCCTCAGTGTCGAAAAGGTCCGGCTCTTGCTTGTGAGTCACAATCACCCAGATCATTACGGCGACGCTGAGACCTTCCTCGAGGGCATGACGCATGGCACGACCAAACGGCGTGGTGCTTTGATAGCGGCCAAGAGTGTCCTGAGAGGGAATGAGATCACTGAACCTTCCGTTAGCAGGTACCACCAAAGCCTTGTGTCAGAACTCATTGAGGCTCATCCGGGTGATCACTATCAGACCGAGGGAATCAATGTTCTGGCGGTCAAGGCTCTACACACGGACCCTGACGCTGTAGGCTACATCTTGGAGTTCCCTGGAGTGGGAAAGGTGGGCTATACGTCGGACACAGAATTCTTCGAAGATGTTGCAGATCCTTACAGAGGAGTGAAGCTCCTAATACTCTGTGTGATGCGCCCTCGGGGTGCACCTCTCAAAGGACATCTCTCAACCGAGGATTCTGAGGCGATCGTCGCTTCAGCCAAGCCGGAGATGGCGGTGCTGACTCACTTTGGCATGAGGATGCTGAACGAGAGCCCTGCAGCTCAGGCGAAGTCAATTCAAGACTCGACAGGTGTCAGGACCGTGGCTGCCTTCGATGGGATGGTCGTCTCCCTAGAGGAGCAGATAAAGCTCACATCCCGGGGGCCTAAGAGGCCCGATAATGGATTCAGAGGCAAACCCACTAGACAATTAACCCTGAAAGAAGACTTCTGAGCGAACTAGTGGCTTTGATGTCTCTCGGCCACCGAGGATTTGCAACATTCTTAAATTCATCGCTCATTCTCAATCACCTTCACGGTTGGATTCGACGTGAGCAATTCCGAGTCGACGGGGTTCCCGAAACGGTACAATCCCAAGGATGTTGAGGCGAAGTGGCAGGCTCAATGGTTGAAGCCTGAGGTCTACAAGGCGGTCTATCGGTTCGACAAAGAGGATGTGAGTCGCCCGGTCTTCTCGATAGATACGCCCCCGCCCTTCACAAGCGGCGAGATGCACATGGGCCACGCCTACTGGACGGTCATAAACGATACCCTAGCCCGCTACAAGAGGATGAGGGGCTACAACGTTCTCCTCCCCCAAGGATGGGACGGCCAAGGACTACCGACGGAGCTCAAGGTCCAGAACCGTTGGCGAATTCCTCAAGAAGACAGGAACCTCTTCCGGCAGAAATGCGTTGAATTCACTCACCAGATGATCGCCAGCATGAAGGGGACTATGATCCGCATGGGTTACCGCCCGGACTGGGAGCAGTTCGAGTACAAGACCATGGACCTCAGCCACTGGCGCAGTGTCCAGGACACGCTCCTGACCTTCCACGAGAAGGGGCTCGTGTATCGAGATGGGTTCCCTGTCCACTGGTGCCCCAGCTGTGAGACCGCCCTAGCACAGGCGGAGGTCGGCTACGTCGACGTCTCCGGCTCCCTCTACTACGTCAGGTTCCCCCATGAGGGAGGCTATCTTGAGATAGCGACAACCCGCCCCGAACTCATCGGCGCATGTCAGGCCGTAGCCGTAAACCCCGAGGATGAACGCTATCGAGGAGCAGTCGGTGGCAAGGCTGTAATCCCATTGTACGGGTACGAGGTTCCGATCCTGGCCGACTCTGAGGTGGATATGGACTTCGGCACAGGCGTCGTCATGGTCTGCACCTTCGGGGACGCACAGGACATCCGGTGGCAGAAGAGATATGGGCTACCAGTCAAGCGCCTCCTCGACGAGCGAGGACGCTTGGTCAACTCGGGGAAGTATGATGGCCTGACGGTCAAAGAGGCGCGGAAGGCCATCGCAGCCGACCTCGAAGCCGCTGGGATGCTAAGCAAACGGGTGGCTATAGCCCATAAGGTTCTATCTCACACGGAGCGCTCCGATTGCATGGCCCCCGTCGAGTTCTTGGTTACGACCCAGTTCTTCGTCAAGACTATGCCTTACAAGGAAGCGGTTATCGGGGCCTGTAGGAGTATGGGTTGGTTCCCCGACTACATGCTTCAGCGCCTTGAGGACTGGGTGAACAGCATCGAGTGGGACTGGCTCATCTCTAGGCAGCGAATCTATGGGACCCCGATTCCCTTCTGGTACTGTGACGACTGCAGCACGATAATTCCGCCGAAGCGTGAGGATTTGCCGGTGGTGCCGGAGAGTATGCCTCCTCCGGTCGATGTCTGCCCCCACTGCGGCTCTAAAGCCATCAAGCCTTCGTTGGATGTCTGCGACTGTTGGGTCGACTCCAGCATCACTCCTCTAATCATATCAGGTTTCTTCGAGGATACCAACCGTTTCCAACGAATTTACCCGACATCCATCCGTCAACAGGGCCACGACATCATCCGAACCTGGCTCTTCTACACGACCCTGCGGTGCCTTCTCCTAACGGAGAAACAGCCCTTCCAGCAGGTCTTGGTGAACGGCCATATCCTCGGTCCTGATGGTTCGAAGATGTCCAAGTCCAAGGGGAATGTCGTGAACCCTGAGGATAGGCTTGAGGAGTTCGGCGCAGACTCGGTGAGGCAGGCCCTCCTCTCACTGAAGGTGGGCTCGGACTTCCCCTTCAAGTGGGAGGTCGTCCGATACAGCAAGGCCTTCCTGCAGAAGTACTGGTCGTCGAGCAGGTTCGCAGGTCAGTTCCTGCGAGGCTACACCCCCGCTCAAAAAGGCTTGCGTCTCAGAACCTTGGACTACTGGATTCTCGGACGCTTGGCTGAGACTCTTCAAGCCGTGACTGAGGCCTTGGACTGCTACCAATTCCACGTGGTACTAGAACTGCTTCAGAACTTCCTATGGCACGACCTCTGCGACCAGTACTTGGAGGCCGTGAAGCACCGCCTCTACTCTCCAGAAAGTCCTGAGGATCTGGAGGCAGCGAGATATACCCTCAGCACAGTCCTCTCGAGTTTCACCTTGATGCTCGCGCCCTTCTGCCCCCACATCACCGATGAGGTCTACCACAACCTCTTCGACTCATCCGTGCCCACAGTTCACGGTCTATCTTGGCCGAGCCTAGATGCCGTCCCAGTGGATCGCGAGAGGAAGGAGAAGGGCGACATCCTCATTCAGGCTATCTCCCTCGTTCGCAGCGAGAAGTCCAAGGCAGGAATCTCCCTCAAGGCTCCCATCCAACGCGTCATCCTCCAAGGGCCATCAAAGAACCTGCTTGTAGTAAAGGCCGAGGAGGAGGAAGTGAAGAGCATTTTGAAGATTCGGGATATTGTCTACGAGGTGGGTGAGGCCCTCGCTGCCAAGGTCGTGTAGTCCGGAGCTTACTTTGGCGTCTTCATCGAGTTCTTGACTCTTGACAGGCTTTAATACGTTTGAACGTCCGTACTCAGAGGACATGGAGGATAGAGCTTGCTGAGAAAGATGAAGGCCGGTATCTGGTATGGCCCACAAGACATTAGGTTAGAAGAGATCGACGTCCCTAAGGTGGGACACGGACAAGTGCTGGTCGACACGAAGGCTTCAGGGATCTGTGGAAGCGACCTCCATGTATACTTCGGCGAATGGGAGCAACCCAAGGCGAAGGTCGCGACAGGTCACGAGCTAAGTGGTGTTGTTGTCGAGGTGGGTGAGGACGTCTCCGGGGTAACTGTGGGTGACAGCGTCTGTGCCGAGTGCTTCTACCACTGTGGGTATTGTACTTACTGCAAGACCGGACTGTACAATCTATGCGACAACATTCGATACCAGAGCCGAGTGGGCCAAGGCGGCTTCGCAGAATACTCCCTCCTACCCATATCCGCCCTCTTCAGATTACCTGAGAGCCTCTCCTTCGAGGAGGGGGCCCTCGTCGAGCCACTGGGCGTCTCCTACAGGGCTATCAGTAGAACTCAAGCCAACCATGGGGACAGAGTCGCTATCCTCGGCGGAGGGACGATCGGCCTACTTTGTCTGGCGTCGGCAAAGGCCATCGGTATTCGTGAGACAATGATCAGCACGAAGTACGAACATCAAGCTAAGTTGGCGGAGAGACTGGGGGCGGATCACGTCATACGTATTAGTAGCCAAGACCTCAGGGAGGAGGCCAAGTTGATCACTGGGGGCTCAGGTGTAGACGCGGTTATAGATACTTTGGCTTCTGCCCAGACCTTCGATGACGCGTTGGTCATAGTGAGGAAAGCAGGAACTGTCTGCTTGGTAGGTGGATATACCAAACCATTCGAGGTCCAACTCCGTCCGATAGTCGACAAGGAACTCCACATTCTAGGGTCCCTCTGTTATGGTTACAGCAGGTTGAAGACGGACTTCGAAGCTTCCATCGAGCTCATAGCATCCAAGAGGGTTGACGTAGCATCCATTGTGACTCATAGATTCCCCTTGGAGGAGATTGCGGAGGCTTTCCGCGTAGCAGCTGACAAGACCTCTGGATCTGTCAAGGTTCATATCTGTCAGTAGCATGCGCATCTAGAGTGGTCGTAAGCCCTATGAGAACAGGAAATGGGAGCCTTGTTGTTACCTCATTCTTGTTTGTAGCGTAGGATGGCGGCTACGCCTCCGAAGCTGTCCTTGAGCATATTCCCCTCTTCAGTCTGCGTCGAGATGATCTCTACCTCGGACCCTGCCTCCTCAGCTATTCTGACCAGATTATCCACGGCATCCTCAACCTCGACGACCTTAAGGTTTCCCGAGCAACTTGGGCAAGACTGCGCCTCAAGCCTCTGCGTAATGCTCTCGGGGCTCTCCCCCTTGACAATCATAGTTTCGGCGTACTCACAGTTCGTGCATTTCACGGTCAGTATGCTTTCCTCAAATCCCTCTGAGATCAGGAGGATGCGGACGACACCGTTCTTGAGGGCTGAGCGTACGGCTTCCTCACCGTAGGTTACCCGGCCTGTGTCGTGGCCGAGCTCGTAGAGGAAGCTCTGCACCAAGTTCTTCTCCTCCACGTACCGGACCTCTTTCAGAATGTCTGTTGCCTTCTGCACCACATCGTCGAGGCCCTCTTCCCCCGAATAAGCTGTGTCCACTATGCCGAGTATCCGGTTCTTCAGAGTATACTGAAGATAGTCGCCCTTGCCGAAGTCCTCCTTGGTGGGCCCGGGGCCGCCGAGGATTATGCCTTTGAGGTCAGAGATCGGTAGAAGGATGTCGTTGGCGTGTTGCCCGACCCGTTTATAGTACTCGTTGACCTCCTGCTCTCTAAGGCGTTCGAACCTTCTAGAGGACTGACCTCCGGCCCGATGCTTCCCCGGCAGTCCCGAGGTCAGTTCCTTGACTACCGTTAGGCTGCGGCCCCTGAGCGTCGCGATGGCTGCTTCGTTGCCGTCGATTACGATGATGCCGTAGGCCTCCTTCTCCCTCAGCATCTCGTGGAGAGGTTCGGTGTGGAACCTCTGGTCGCATCGATAGTAGTAGATAGGCGTCTGTTCAGGAGGTTCGATAGCGTAGGTCTCCAGCTTCTCGGTTCCCTCACCGTTCTGGGGTATAGCACCGCAGAAGACTACCAATCCATTTGGTGGGAGCTCCTTGAAGAGACGGAGCCTCTGCATCACCCGCTCCAGAGCGTCGAGGACGTTCTTCTTGGTGGTTCGAGACTTGATGTTGGAGGCTGTGCTGTACTCGGAGCGTAGGCTGTTCATGACATCGCTGATCTGCTTTCCAGGCGGGATGTAGAGGCTTATGAGTTCTGTGTGCCTACCCGCCTTCGAGTCCAACAGATCAAGCGCCCTCTTCAAGCGTAGGCGCGATACGGAACTCTTCTCAGGCAAGACTACCGACTACCCTAACCTAACTCGTGGATAGGAAGGCTACGCCTTCGCCGCTAATATCGATTCCGCTTTATTAAGCCTCATCGAGCCTCCTCTGCCCTAGACCCGTCAAAGACCACCGATAGGGCCTATGGGCGTCATCCCTCTCCACCACTCCAGAACTCTCAAGGAGGTGGAGGTGCCTCAAGACTCGAGGATACTTCATACCCGTCTCCTCAGCCACATCCATCGCCGTCCTCTCTCCCTGTTCGAGTACCGTCAGTATTAGACTCCTAGCCTTTAGGCCTGAGGAAACGTTCCTTATCCTAGGTAACCAAGAGTTGGGGTGGAGCCAGCCATTCATACGTGCTCAGAATAGGCTCGATGTCCTTAAGGTTGTTTCTCAGGCTGGAGTATTATTAGCAAGGGAAAGACGTGTTGACTTGATAGTGGGGTTTACACCTAACCCCTGGCTTCGACGACTTCGGGCCTCCGTCCAGCATAGTTGTCTTGGGGTCTACAGGGTTGCTCTATAGGCCTTCTTGACCTCACACCCTTCGGGGCATGTCCAGTCCCTGCACCTGCGGCAGATGTCGATGAGGGTCTTCCGATACCTCTGGCGATCAGGCTGGAGATGTGGGGACGTGCTAAATCTCTCCTGGATAGTGCGGCAATACTGGACGATCTGGTCCATTGTCCTAAGGTCATTCACCGAAATATCAAGGTTCTCCATCGTCAGCGGTATCCTCCTATCTGAAGGCTCTGCCAAGAATATCTTCGATGACCATCTTTATGGTTGTGAACAAAACTTATAGAAAACTTTGGCACGAGGCCGTTCCTAGGAAACATTGGTGAAGCCTCCGCTCAGACGAAATCAAGTGAGCCAATGTGAAACAACTCATTACTGTAGCTCATCAAACTCGCCTGGCTTCGTTCCAAATTCAGCGAGAATATCACAGACATAAATTTCTAGGAAAGATTAATTGTATGTTATCGGCTGGGCGGGGCTTGGAGAAAAGGACTGCACTCGTGCTCCTCCTTGGTTCTTTTCTGGTTCTTACAGGACTCTCAATATACATAGACAGGACCGGAATTCTCCTTCCGCCGCAACAGGAGTACGGCGAATGTTCCTTTTCGGAGTCCGAAGTCGTTGAAATCTACAGCCTCGTGGTCCACCACATCTACAGCGATAACAGCTTTCCGGGCGTCAAGTGGCCGGTAGTCTTCATCGACCCGATAGCCCGGAGTATGAGCCGCGGGCAAGCTACGCAATATGGAGGAAAACCAGTTCCACCCTGCTTGATGAGTCGACTCAAGGATTTGCCCGCCAAGAGGATACTCTTTGCAAGTCGAGGTGAAGCCATCGACCATGGTAGCCGTGTTCGCTATGGCGGCTGCTTCATCACCTTGGGAATCATAACGTTCCTTGGGGATGAAGAAGCGATAGTCGAAGCCTCACACTATGTTGGTAACTTGGGTGCCAGCGGCTCAAGATATAGATTGGTTAAAGGCTCTATGGGTCAATGGAGAATTGAGTCATCGTCCATGCTATGGGTCTCTTGACTCTAGTTGTGGTCACATTAAGTTATATTACTTCATCACATCTTAGATGGGGGTCAGTTTGAAGGTAGTCGTCAAGATTGGGGGACTTGTCTTCTCGTCCGGTCTGAGAGCCGAGACCATATCCTCCTACGCTGAAGTCCTCGCGAGGCTTCACGACCAAGGCCATAGACTGGTTGTTGTGGCTGGTGGCGGGGAGGAGGCAAGGAAGTACATCGAAGCCGCAAGAGAGCTGGGGGCCTCGGAGTTCGCCTGCGACATCCTAGGAATCGAAGTATCCCGACTGAACGCCCGACTCCTCAGCGCCGCCCTGCGTGACCGCGCCTACCCTGACCCCCCTGAGACCATACAGGAACTGCAGATCGCCTTCCAGAGTAGGAGGATCATCGTCATAGGAGGAATGACCCCCGGCCAGTCTACCAACGCTGTCGCCGCCCTAGCCGCAGAGGCCGTTGGGGCTGACCTCCTCGTGAACGCCACCAACGTCGAAGGGGTCTACACCTCTGACCCAAAGAAGGACCCCACGGCCAAGAAGATGGATGAGGTCGAGACAGAGGAGCTACTTCGCCTCGTCCTAGGCGACAAGATGGGTGCTGGGAGCTATGAGCTCTTCGACCCCGTGGCCATAAAGATCGTGGAACGGTCGAAGATACTGACCAAGATCATCGACGGTCGCATCCCAGGGAACATTGAAAAGGCAGTCCGAGGAGAACCTATCGGAACCCTCTTGAAGTCCACGGAAGGGTGAAGCCTTTGACGAGTCTCCTGAGAATCTTCGGAAGCAGGGCTCAGACACGCCTCGTCCAATATCTACTCGACCACAGGGGCAGAATATTCAATCAAGCCGGCCTTGCCACCTTCCTAGACATGTCCCCTAGCACCATCGCAAGGATCATTCAACCCCTCGTGGAAGAGGGCATCCTAAGCTACGAACAGGTTGGGGGGCAGATGAAGATAATCGCCCTAAACGATGAAAACGAAAAATCCAGTGCCCTTATCGAGTTCTATGAGAAGTTGAAGAGCCTCTAAGCCCTCTACTTGGCACCCAGTTCACGCTTCTTCCAGCGCAGATTTTTGCTTCGACATCTTCGACACTTCACTGATTGCGAGGAATTGCGGGCGCCGCAGTCCCTGCATATCTTCATGTAGAGCCTGTGTTCCTGAGCAATTCGTTTCTTGACGAGGTCGGTTATGGGCATGAACTCTCCCACGCGGTCCCCTAACACTTCATGGGTGTTGAATATTTGTCTTTTCCCGAGAGCTCGAAGCGTGAACCTGTTCCTTTCTGTCATGTACCGTTCTGATACCACAACGTATTTATCGCCCACTTCATGTACGAATTACGACACAATATTGGAACGGAGAGGTAAAGTAGTACACGTAAAGAGCAAATGACCTGAAGTGTACCTGCGTTCCGTTCCCGGATGGTAGAACGGTGTGAAGACATCACTTTGCAACCTCTGCATCAAAAGCGGTATCCTCTGCCCGAAATGCCAAGAGAAGGTCGCCTCTGGGGAAGTAACTGACACGGACATGAGGGTGGCTCGTATCCTTCTAGCTCTCGAAGAGAAACACTCCTCCCTACAGAAGATTGATTTCTACAAAGCCTACGAAGCCGACAATGTCCTAGCCCTCGTAGTTGGACGTGGAAACTCCAAGCAATTTCAAGCAGAAGGGGGTAGAATTATCCGGGAGTTGGCAGAAAAAGCGGGGAAACGTATCCGGGTCTTCGAGAAGCGGGGGGACGCGAGGAGTTTCCTGGAGGAACTGTTCTCACCAGTTTCCATCACGACGATCAACAAGATATGGCTCCCTGACGGGAGTCAGGAGACTCGGGTGATACTGCCTGGACGCTCTAGGAGGCTCCCCCTGAAATCCAACGTGTTGAAGGCGTTGGCGAAGGAGATAAGGGGAATCACGCTCCGAATCGCCTTCGAGAGTCAGTTGGAGCGAGAGTACGCATAGGCAGAGGATGGCGGTGGACCCGGAAGAACCGTCCGGGTTCGTCGTGATTGAGGTGTTGGGGTAGAGTAAGTCTAGGGGGCAGAATTGCATGAGGAGGAGTCACTACTCTAAGGACATCGTCCCAGGTGAAGCAACGGTCTCAGGCTGGGTGAATACCATCCGAGACCTCGGCAATATGAAATTCGTTATTCTCCGAGATTTCTATGGCATAGTTCAGGTGACCCTCAAGAGGGGTGTGGTTACTGAGGATCTTCTCCGGAAGGCCGAAGGCCTCGGTCCAGAGGACGTTATCACAGTCAAGGGCGAGGTGGTGAAGCGTAAGAATGCCCCTGGAGGGATCGAGCTGATCCCTGAGGCACTTGAGGTGGTGAGCAGGTCGGAGCCTACGCTTCCCATCGACATCTCAGGCAAGATTGAGTCCAACCTCGATGTTCGCCTCGATTGGAGGGCCCTCGACCTAAGAAGACCCGAAGTGGCCGCCATCTTCAGAATCGAGAGCAAGGTCGTCGAGGCTATGCAGTCCCATCTGGCCGAGGAGGGTTTCATTCAAGTCTTCACCCCCTGCCTCTTGGGGGCGGCCTCGGAGAGTGGTGCGGAGGTCTTCCCCGTCGTCTACTTCGAGCGGGAAGCCTACCTGAGGCAGGACCCTCAACTCCACCGGCAGCTCCTCATAGCCTCGGGCTTCGACAAGGTCTACGACCTAGGCCCCAACTGGCGAGCCGAGCCCAGCCACACTCCTAGGCATCTCTGCGAGCATCGGGCCTGCGCCGCGGAGTTCGCTTTTATGGTTGATGAGTCGGATATGATGCGAGTGGAGGAGCGCCTCGTCACCGCCGTATTCAAGAAGGTAATGGAAGAGTGCGGGGGCGACCTGAAGCGCCTTGGGAAGTCGCTGGAAGAGCCGAGGATGCCGTTTCCGGAGTTGCGGTTCCCTGAGGTCTACGAGATACTGGCTGGGATGGGGAAGAGGTTCGAGGTGGGGGAGGACTACGATCGGGAGTCGGAACACTTCCTCGCCCGCTACGTGAAGGAGGAGTATGATAGTGACTTCTTCTTCGTGAACCGCTTCCCCTTCGCCGTAAAGCCCTTCTACGTTATGCGGGTTGATGATGACCCGATGTGGGCTAGGAGCGTCGACCTCATCTACAAGGGGTTGGAACAATCCTCCGGTGGGCAGAGGGAGCATCGGTACGAGAAGATAGTCTCCCAGATCCGGGAGAAGGACATGGCTCCTGAGAACATGGAGTGGTTTACGAAGTTCTTCCGCTACGGTGTTCCTCCTCACGGTGGGTTCTGCATAGGCATCGAGAGACTCGCCATGCAGATGCTCGACCTGAAGAATATTCGTGAGACCGCACTCTTCCCAAGGGCACCGGAACGCCTACTCCCGTAGCCTTTTCTCTCAAGTTTGAGATGCAGGAACTGACATTTTCTTCCACATCGAGATTGAGTGGATGAATAGGATTAGTACGCGGCTATAGCGCTCTATGAACGCTCGGGGTCGACTCCAGCTTTCGGTTATTGACTCCTTCTATCCGCGTCCTCTCCCAACTGGTCAACTTCTCCATGGCGCGCTGCGGTAAGGGGCAACTCCTTTGCGCCGACAGTGATAACTACCTCGAACTATGAAATGTGCACGCAGGATTCGAGGGGATATCCTTGGTTAGAAAGGACTGCGAGATAGGAATCATAGGAGGGTCAGGGATATACGACCCAACCATGCTAGAAGACATACAAGAGACGAAGGCCTACACCCCCTATGGTAGAACCTCAGACCTAGTCTCCACAGGCAACTTCCGGGGCAGAAGGGTCGCCTTCATCAGCCGCCACGGGCGAAGACACCAGATCCCCCCCCACCTAGTCCCCTACCGTGCCAACCTCTGGACCCTGAAGGAGCTGGGCGTCCAGAGGATCGTGGCCGCCTCCGCGGTCGGGAGCCTCAGAGAAGACTATAGGCCCGGCGAGTTCGTCGTCATCGACCAGTTTATCGACCGAACTAAATGGAGAGGAGACACCTACTACGAGGGAGGCCAAGTCTGTCACATTAGTACCGCGGATCCCTTCTGCCCTGAGCTAAGGGAGACTTTCATCAGCTCAGCCAAGCTGCTTGGAATCCCGACCCACGAGACAGGAACCTATGTCTGCATACATGGGCCTAGGTTCTCGACACGAGCCGAGTCGAGGCTCTTCAAGTCTTGGGGGGTCGATGTCATAGGGATGACCCTCTTCCCCGAGGTGGCGCTGGCTCGGGAGCTGGAACTCTGTTATGTCTCAGTGGCCATGATCACGGACTACGATGTCTGGGCCGAGAAGCCCGTCTCGACCGAGGAAATTCTCAAAACGATGGCTGGGAACATCGAGAACTTCAAGCACCTGGTCACAGATACAATTCCGAAGATCCCCAGAACTAGGCACTGCGAGTGCGGCTCCGCCCTCCGCAACGCCCTCGTCTAGATACTTCAGAGCAGCTTCAGCCCGCCAGTGATTTTGTCGATGTCGGCCTCAGGCGCGGGTCCGATGCCCAGAGCAGTTGGTGTGTTGGGCGGGAGCTGTGTCAGCCCTCGGTCGATCACCAGGGCTACCGGGAGGCGGTAACTCCGACACTTCTTCTCCAGTTCCTCAAGTTCCTCTAGGGAGGAGACCTTCACCACCACCTTCTTCGCACCCTCCTCACGCCAACGTGTCCAGACCTCTGGATTCCTTTTCCTCGCTTCCTCAGAGGCTTCTAGGGAGGCGTGGCACGCTTGGGCGATGAGTTTGCCCACGCCCATCTTCAAGTCTTTCCTAAGGACAAGAACCTGCTTAGTGGTGAACTGGACTGACAAGTGGACCCTCCCTCTTGCTTGGAGTTTCATTGCCTCCATATATTGCTCGCCATGGTGAAGTCTCAGGATTCTTGCCGCCAAGGTGATACTCTCTTTACCCTCTCTCCATTCTGTTTTTATAGCGGCCCCATGAATCAGTAGCAACGAAACTATAAATAGCCGAAGGGGTTAGTTGAGCGGAAATCGCAAGGAGACGCCCATCCGATGCCGACATGCATATGGTGCGGCCACATCATAATGCCTGGAGAAAAAGCCGTCAAATTCCCATGCCCCTCCTGTGGAGAGTTCGTCCTGTGGCGCTGCGAGAGATGTAGAGACTTCGGCAGACCCTACAAGTGCCCCAAATGCGGCTTCACCGGCCCTTAGGTGATGGTTCGTGGCTCAAGTCCTAGCCTCGATCAAATGCTTCCCCGAAGACATCGTAATACCGCCGTCTACGCTCAAAGAGGAGATAAGGAAGTCCTTGCCGAGCTTCGCAGAAGTATACCGCATAGATGAAGAGCCCGTCGCGTTCGGCTTAGTGGTGCTCATCGCCCACATCGTCGTTCCCGACTCCGGTGGTGACGAGTTGGAGAAGGTAGAAGCGGCCATAAGAGGGGTTGAGGGGATAAGTGAGGTGGAGACCCTCCTCGTTCGCAGAATTTGAAGATTTAAATAAGTGCGTCTCCTTTGCAGTCCTGACTCATCTGGCCCAGCTCTGCCCTCAGAGGCGAGCGAACTGACAGAGAACGAAGGGTAACCTCCATGTCCAGGGATATTCGACTTAGGGTTGCAGAGGCTAGACAACGTGACGCGGGCAGGGGCAAGGCCCGAATCGATGACGAAAGCATGCAGGCCCTAGGGATAGTGGCCGGAGACATGATCGAACTCCGAGGAAAGCGGACCACAGCGGCCGTGGCGTGGCCCGCGTACCAAGAGGATCAGGGCAAAGGCCTAATACGAATCGACGGCCTGATTCGAAAGAACGCTGGCGCAGCCCTTAATGAATACGCCGCTGTCAAGAAAGCTGAAGTCCGAGAAGCCCAAAGCATCGTCCTCGCGCCCGTTGATATGCGTTTGAACGTGGACATCGACTTCGTAAACTTCGTCAAGAGTCGACTGGTGGAGACACCACTCGTGGAGGGCGACTCCGTCTTCGTGGTAATTCTGGGGAGTGCAATCCCCTTCGTAGTAACTCGGGCCCGGCCTCATGGCACCGTCAAAGTCACCCAGGCCACAAGCCTACAGGTTCTCAGCGAACCAACAGCCGAAAAGAAGGGGATACCGAGGGTCACCTATGAGGATGTAGGTGGGCTCCACGAGGAGATCCGCCGCACCCGCGAGATGATCGAACTCCCATTAAGGCATCCTGAACTCTTCCAACGCCTCGGCATAGAACCACCTAAAGGTGTACTTCTTCACGGCCCACCGGGCTGCGGCAAAACTCTACTCGTAAAGGCAGTAGCCAACGAGTCAGACGCCAATTTCTATGCCATCAATGGGCCGGAGATTATGAGCAAGTTCTATGGAGAGTCGGAGAAGAGGCTCAGAGAGATCTTCGAGAAGGCCCAGCAGAACGCGCCCAGCATCATCTTCATCGATGAGTTAGACGCCATTGCTCCTAAGCGTGAGGAGGTGACCGGGGAGGTGGAGAGGCGCGTCGTGGCCCAGCTCCTAGCTCTCATGGACGGTCTAGAGGCTCGGGGGAACATCATAGTCATCGGGGCCACCAACCGCGTCAACGCCATCGACCCCGCTCTTAGGCGACCCGGGAGATTCGATAGGGAGATAGAGATCGGGGTGCCCGACAAGACGGGTCGGCTGGAGATCCTCCAGATTCACACTCGGGGTATGCCGCTGGCCGAGAACGTCGACCTAAGGAGGCTTAGTGAAATAACTCATGGATACACCGGCGCCGATATTGCGGCTCTCTGCCGTGAAGCAGCTATGAAGGCGCTGCGCCGGTACCTCCCCGACATAAACATCGAGGAGGAACGCATCCCGCCCGAGATTCTGGAGAAGATGGAGGTCAATGTAGATGACTTCGTGTCCGGCTTCAGGGAGGTCACCCCGACCGCCATGCGGGAGGTCTACATCGAAATCCCCTCGGTCCACTGGGAAGATGTGGGAGGCCTCGACGAGGTTAAGCAATCCCTGAGGGAAGCCGTTGAATGGCCTATAAAGAGACCGGAGACCTTCACCAATATGGGCATCACCCCCCCGAAGGGGATACTCCTCTATGGACCTCCCGGTTGCGGGAAAACGCTCCTTGCCCGAGCCATAGCCACAGAGAGTGAGGCGAACTTCATCAGCATCAAGGGCCCTGAGATCTTCAGCAAGTGGGTAGGAGAGTCCGAGAAGGCTATCCGAGAGATCTTCCGAAAGGGTCGAACCGCCGCACCCGCTGTAATCTTCATAGATGAGGTGGACTCGATAATTCCGAGGCGGGGCGGGGGATACTCCGACTCTGGGGTCACTGAGAGGGTAATAAGTCAGCTCCTAACCGAGCTGGACGGGCTTGAATCCCTCCAGAACGTCGTGGTGATAGCCGCCACAAATAGGCCGGACATAATTGATCCTGCACTCCTAAGGCCTGGGAGATTCGACCGACTGATCTACATACCACCCCCTGACGAGACGAGCAGGCTGCAGATATTCAGAATCTATACGAAGAAGATGCCGCTGGGTTCAGATGCAAACTTAGAAGGCTTAGTGCAGTCTACTAAGGACTACTCAGGAGCAGACATTCAAGCCGTGTGCAATGAAGCAGCTATGAACACGGTGAGGCGCAGTGCAAATAAGATTACTCAAACTGACTTCAACAAGGCGTTGGAGAAGGTCGGCCCAACCATTACGCCTGACATGGAGAAATGGTATCACTCTGTGGCTCAACAGTTCCGCAAGCCTGTCAGGCCAGCCACACCAATAGCGTGACCTTGGAAAGGCGCCTCCCATGTCTAAGTACTGGAGCTCCCAACCTCTTCACACCCTCATCATCGAGATTCTTCGTAAGAAGCAGAGCCCGACGACCGACGAAGAACTTCATAAAGCGTTAATCGAGATTGACGAGAGCATTAGCCAGGGCGACGTGAGCGAGGCGCTGATGAAACTGGAGGTCGACGGCCTCATCCACGTCTTCAGCCTCACAAAGAATAAGAACCGGGTAGAGCTAGCTAGGGTATAGAAGATTTCTCCGAGGTTGGAATTGTGGGTGTCCAGCTGGGCGACTTAATCTACAGAAGGAAGATCAGCCTAAAGGACCTCTCGGGCAAGACGCTCGCCATAGACGCCTACAACGCCCTCTACCAGTTTCTCTCCATCATAAGGGGTCAGGATGGTAGACCCCTCATGGATAAGGAGGGAAGAACCACAAGTCACCTCAGTGGACTCCTCTACCGAACCGCTAACCTTGTTGAGGCGGGCATCCTACCCTCCTACGTCTTCGATGGGGAGCCCCCGAAGCTCAAGAGACTTGAGATCATGCGGAGGGAAGAGATCAAGAGGGTAGCCACAGCAAAGTACCGTAGGGCTCTGAAAGAAGGGCGGATGGAGGATGTCAGAACCTATGCTCAAGCGACTGCAAGGCTTACGGACTACATGGTTTCGGATGCTCAGCGCCTCCTATCTCTAATGGGTACACCTTGGGTTCAAGCTCCATCTGAGGGGGAGGCTCAAGCGGCTCACATGGCCGCGAGGGGAGATGTCTATGCTGTTGTAAGTCAGGACTACGATGCCTTACTCTTCGGCGCACCAGTCCTCGTGCGAAACATAGCTATTAGCGGTAGGCGAAAGCTCCCGCGGAAGAAGGCTTATGTCGAGGTTGAACCCGAAATTGTGGAGCTTAAGACAGTGCTCAATGAGCTCAACCTTGATCGCAGTCGTCTAGTGTATTTGGGGATACTTGTTGGGACAGACTATAACCCCGACGGTGTTCAAGGAATAGGCCCTAAGACGGCCCTGAAGCTGGTGACCCAGTATGAGTCGTTCCGAGAGATCCGTGAACACCTCAAGGATAGGGGAATCTTTCGGGTGGACCCTGAGGATCTTGTCAAGCTCTTCTTGGAGCCTGAGGTGACGGATAGGTATGAATTGAGGTGGATGGCCCCTGACATCGAGGGTGTAGTTGCTTTCCTGTGTGGGGAAAGGGATTTCTCCGAGGAACGTGTGAGGAAGGCCCTGGATAGGGTGGGCCTAGGACTTAAGAAGGCTGGGGAGAGGCCTACCTTGGAGAAGTGGTTTGGGTGATCGCGCCCCCGAGATTTCCCTCTATTTGAACTAGGACCTTCACCCTACTTCCATCCTTCAAGTTGAGCCTGCTTCGCAAATGTACCGGAGCTATGAGTTCAACCACCGAAGCGTCGTAGTGGGTTCTACCGATCGAAACAACTGCCCCTTCAACACCATCGATGGTGGCGCGATAGCACCTTACTCCCCCGAAGGATCTTCCGCCTACCTCGAAGCCCCTAATCATTAGCCCTGAATAGGCCTCGAGCTCCTTTTTCTTGGCCATCTGGGAGGGTGTGAGTCGAAGGTTCAGGGTGCCAGGGTATGGTCTAAAGCCCAGGTAACGTTGAAACTGTTTTCTGTACTGGGGTTGATCGACGTAGTAGCCGCCTTCACCGAGGCCAGTGAAGACTCTTCCCGTAAGAGTGAGCGTCTTTGGCCTTTCCTCCTCGAAGACTCTCTTAAGCGTCAAGTAAACGCTTCGGAGCTCCTTGGCTCCTTCCTCAGTAACCTTGATCTCCATGCCGTTCAGAGACGACTGACGAATAATAAGGCCCTGTCTTTCGAGCGCGATCAGGTGTCTAGAGGTTGTTTGCTGGGAAATGCCCAAGCTCTCCGCCAGCATAGTTGTCGAGGCCGTCACCGTTCCCTGTAGGGCTCCGAGCTCCGCCAACCTGTAGAGGGTTGGCCAGAGGACGGGTTTCATATTAAGCCTCCTACCAGTACCCCCTCCAGCCCCCTCTACCGACAAGTGGAACGAAGGCGACGCCCCCGAGGGACACCCGCCATATTTGCCCCTCTTCATCCTTCTTCACTTTCATGAGTTCCTGGGGATAGAAGGTGTATCCCACTGGGATAACGAGAACACCTGGGCTCGCAAGTTGGCTTATGAGACTCTCCAAGATTCTGGGCGCAGAGGCCGTAACCACTATCCTGTCGTAGGGCGCCTCTTCAGGATACCCTAACGAGCCGTCGCCTAGGACTACGGTGACGTGGTCGACATAGCCTAGGTCTCGGAGGTTTCTCTTGGCGAGTTCGAAGAGCTGTGGGACTATCTCCATCGTGTACAGGTGCCCGGGCCGAGTCGATGCTTTGGGGGCTATGATCTCGCACATCACGGCCGCGCTGTATCCACGCCCCGCCCCGACTTCCAGTACCTTGAGGCCTTCGACGAGCTCAAGGGCCTCGGCCATGATGGCCACCATGTGGGGGGCTGAGACGGTCTGCCCCTCACCGATGGGTAATGGGGTGTCCAAGTAGGCTGATCCACGATACTCCTCTGGTACGAACCTCTCCCTGGGGACGGTCTCCATGGCCCTGATTGCTGCTGGGGACCTCAGTATTCCATGGGCGACGAGGACTCTGACCAAGGTCTGGCGCTGCCTAGCGAAGCTTTCTTCGGACATGGGACTCCAAACCATTAAGAAGGGGCGCTGAGACTTCTCTGGGCTATTCCTTGGCGGGTTCCATATATGAGGGTTGTTGACCGCCTCGAAGTGTGGGGCCACTCCAACATTACAGCCAGGAACGGGACGACCTTCGAGTTCACCAAGGAGAACCACCTCACTCTAAGAGGAGACTGCATCATAGGCGTCAGGGCCGACAAGGGGGCTCGGGATCTTGCTCAAGAGTTTAAGGCATTAGCAAAGGAACTCTCTGCTGTGATTACGGTCGAGATGGCCGTAGATACGATGAGGATTGTAGTGGTGGGACGGGGAAGCTCCAGTCTATCCTTTTCCCACCCGACGGACCTGGTGGGGAGAAGGAGCAGCTACGTCTGTGGCAGAACCCTCGTAGTAAGAGCGGATAGAGCGGCCATTGATTTTCCTCGAGAACTCATACAGGCTATGAGGAATCCTCTTCAGAAAGCCAAAGTCACCCTAACTGTCGAGGTCTAGGTTGCTGAGGTTCGTAGAGAACTGGGCCGAGTTAGGCGGGTAAGGTCTCTGTGATAAGATTAATAGAGATGGAGTTCAAGGGATATTCTGAGCATAAATCTTGGAAGTTTCTCGTGTTCATAGGGTCGCAGGACTGATCCTTCTGATTCTATTGGTGGCCCTCCGTTCCTCATCTACAAATACGCTTCAGAGGTGACAGATGGGAGCTGGTTCTTGTTCTTTCTACTGTTCGGTCCGGTGGACGGTGTGGTTTCCGAGGTTTACGGCCTATGGAGCGGGAAGAGGCTTCTGGCCTTCCTCATCGGATTCCTATCACCACTAGTCGCCCTCGCCGTGCCTATCATGAGGTTGGGTTGGCATCAGGGCTTTGGCTGGTTTGTGTTCCTCGCCTTGGGCATGGGGCTCATGGGCTTCGGGGGAGCCAAGTACAGGGTGGACAAGGAACGGAAATGGCTTGTTATCGGCTTCCTCGCATGGCTCTTCTTTCTATATATGATGTTCTGGACGGGCCTTGATTGATCTTGCTGTCTTCGAATTGAACAACATATTGGGCTCTCTTAGCCTGTCAAGGAGGTCCATAGATCGTCCATAGGCGGATAAGATCGTCGAAAGGTCTCCTAGCGAGGCGCGGTTCCAATCCCAGTAGGTGCCTCTAACGAACCATCGCGTCGATCACTACCTGCCACATCCTCGGCGCGGTCTCCCTAACCAGTCTCGACGCCTCGATCGCCTCCACTCCTCTCCCAGCCTCATCAACCTTCTCCCTAAACTCCTCCTCAGCCTGTTCAACCGTGTTCATCCCTCTCTGAAAGGTGTAGTAGTGGATGACGCCCCCATCGGGTCCGAGTGCCTGACAGGCAGTGGAGACGAACTCTGCAGCACTCTCCGGGAGGTTCATGATCACCCTACCCGCCTTCCCCACCAGGCTCATAGCAACTATCTCCCTCACGTCCCCGAGGAGGGGGGTCACGTGGTCCTCGACCTTGTTGAGGGCTATGTTCCTTCTCAGATAGTTGATTGCTTCAGGGTTGATGTCCACAGCGTAGACTGTCACGTTTCTCTTGGTCTTGGCTATGAGGATGCTAAAGGGGCCGACGCCAGCGAACATGTCCAGGACAGCCTCACCGCTTCTTACGCTCTGGGCTACCCGCATCCGTTCTTGGCTGAGCCGAGGGCTGAAGTAGACCTTCGTCGGATCGAGGACGTAGAGGCACCCGAACTCCCTGTAGGTGGTCTCCGTATCACCTGAGCCAGCGATGACTTCGTAGTCCCTGAGGCGAGTCTCCCCCGCAACCGGCCCTGCCTTGGCGAGGACGATTCGGACCTTCTTGTAGATCTGTAGAACAGCCTCGCCCACGAGCCTCTTCGATGCCTCCAGTTCTGGGGGGATTTCTACTATCGCTACTGAACCGATGAGGTCCATCGACCTCGGCAGGGCCGCTAGGAGGTGTGGTTGGAGCTTGTCCCCTAGGGCTTCGAGCAATGATCTGGGCCTCCTTTTTCGGAGGGAGAAGTCTCTTTCGCTCAGTCTCGCTTCAGGAAGTCTGTCGCCCAGAACTTGCCATTCCTCGTCGCTTGGGAGCCTATTGAGAGGAATGTGGAGCCTACCGTTGCTGGCAACCCTGAGGCTTCGATTCACGAGAGCCATCTTTGAGAGAAGGCGTATCGCCTCTTCGCCTAGGCTCTTAGGTACCGCGAGGGAGGGAGCCTTCAACTTCCTATTACCTTCATGTAATAGGGTACGAATAAGCTTAAGAATAGGTGGAGATTCCAGAACCGAGCGTCGGGCCCGTAGCTCAGTTAGGTAGAGCAGCGGACTCTTAATCCGAGGGTCGAGGGTTCAATTCCCTCCGGGCCCGCTATTCTTAGGATGCACCTACCTATCGGCGATGGGCAACCCCGTCGCGAAAGGGCAACAGATCGGGTACTTGGCGATCTTGCCATTATCATTCATGTAGTATGCGGCTATCCGGATGCTGTGGTTCTCTGTGCTTCCTCGAAGCTCCTTGTCAACTATCTTCCATCTCTGTGACCTCAGCCTATCGTTGATGGCGACGATCATCTCGAGTTCGGAATCTCCCATAGACTCAATGTCTTTCTTGCTTTGCTTCGTCCCATAACGTTTCTGACCGAATTGAGGGTGTGAGTGAAAGTATCCCAGGTGACTGAAAACTGTGTGTTGGCTCAATATCTTCTCGCTCTGAGCCAGACGCTTCCAGTCGGGCTCGACAGTACTATACGTTCTCTCTGCAACCTGGGTGGGAATAGCTAGTTCTACAACTATTCGGTCCTTGGTGTCATAGCCTAGGAGTGAGCCGAAGCATTCCTTCTTATAAGTCTCAACCGCTGACAACAAGAGTCCTAGAAAAGCCTCCTTCTCCAGAAAAACATCCATTGGTTCATATTGGACCTTGCTGTTGATAAAAAGTTTTGTGCCAACTAGGCTCAAAGCAAGTTTGATGTAGATTCGAACCCAAATAGGTCTGAACAGCCTCTAGGTCGTACATCTAGGCGCATATACACTTGGTCGATCCCAGAACCAAGCGAGGGGCCACCAACATTCTAGATGAGAACCAGAATACAAGGCTAACAAGCCCCACTCTTCTTGGCAACAGAGCACGAGGCTGCCCCCCAGTAGACATAGGATTCTCGGTTGTAACTCCGTCGTCACTGAAGGGATAAATATTCCCGCTTGTCTAGACCAGTCGTCATGTCCCAGAAACGGTCCTTCTACGAGAGACTCCCCTTCTTCTATGGATGGCTTATCTTCCTAGCGACCTTACTGTCGTACATGTTCATGTACGGCTTAAGGTACTCGGTCGGCGTCTTCTTCGTGCCCATTCAGAGTGAGTTCGGTTGGACCAGCGCCATGACGGCTGGAGCGGTGACGGTCTTCTTCTGGGTCTATGGGTTCGCAGCCCTCTTTGTCGGCCGACTATGCGAGAGAATCGGCGTTAGAAAGACCGTATCCCTCGGCGGGCTCCTACTAGGGGTCGGAGGCTTCTTGGCATCCCTTGCCACGGAGCTTTGGCACCTCTACGCCTCATGGGGCATACTCGCCGCAATAGGCTCCTCGATCCTCTACACGATCCCGAATATGGTCCTAGGGCGGTTCTTCCTGAAACACAGAGGAAAGGCGGTGGGTTGGTCAAGCATAGGGATCAGCGCGGCACAGGCAATCCTTGTACCCTTCGCGGCTTGGGCGGTGGTCCAGTATGGTTGGCGTCCAGCCTACATGATACTGAGCGCCTTCGTGATAGTTGGGGTATCCATACCCGGCTACCTCATATTTCGTGAAAGCCCTGAGTCGATCGGCCTAACGAAGGACGGAGTGAAGCTAGCCTCTCTTCAGGAAGGACGGGATGTGGAAGATGGGCACAGTGGCGTCACA
>Ga0315312_1001172_pt1 | contig 21934 bp, 28 predicted proteins | sample TDP7_MG_FD_203629 | JGI IMG/M metagenome (GOLD analysis project Ga0315312, IMG submission 203629) | Freshwater sediment microbial communities from Lake Towuti, South Sulawesi, Indonesia - TDP7 | ecosystem: Environmental > Aquatic > Freshwater > Lake > Sediment | place: Indonesia: South Sulawesi... | reverse complement strand
CGGGTCCATCATGATTGTGTGGAGGTCGCCGTAGCCCGCAAGGTCTCGAACGACATAGTAGAATATCTTCTCCCAAGATTTTTCGCTGAACTTTCCGAGAGATTTCTTATACTTCTTTGCGATCCTTTTCGCTTCAGTAAGAACGTAAGTGGAAGCATCTGTTTCTACGGTTTCAGGCGGCTTCAGCTCCTTGTTAAGAATTGTCACGAGACTTGCGTGGGCTTTCTTCTCAGCCTCGTCCATCGGAACTTCTTCAACAAAATACTTTAGGCTACCCTCGGTTTCAGGAAGCGCGACAATGCTTACCTTGGACAGCGGGTTATGTATTCTGTAACTCTCAATCACCTTCAGCGAGGGGTCTCTAGGATGGACAACAATATCCTTCTTGCCAGCGTCTTTGCCCTTTTTCTTCTTTCCACGTAACCGTCCAAAAAGATTCATAGACACCCCTCCGAACGCGAGGTTGTTCCACCTCTCCTAGTCGAAACAAAAAATAGAAAGGATCGACGGCGTTTACGGCAGAGCCAGCATCTGCGGATAGTCCTTGCCAGCTGCAGTATGGAACTTCATATCCAACGTTGTACCTGCTTCGAAGGTTCCCTTCACGATGGATACCGTCAGCGTCTGTGATTGGCCTATAGCAATCGGCAGACCGTCCGAAGGAATGCTTGAGGTTATGTTGCCATTGTACTCACTTAGAGGCTTTCCGTTGACCAAGACATAAGATACCGTAGAATCCTGCGATCCCGAATTCTTCATTATAACAGACACCGTATAGTTCCCATTCGATTCTTTCACTGCGTAACAGCTGGTTATCTCTATCTTTTCGAATCTTGTGTAGAGGCCTGCTATGCCTCCCATCCAGTAGGCAACAGCAACTGCGACCACGATGGTCACTGACACCAGTATGACGGTGGCGATGACTGGGCTCAGACCGCTCTTATTCCTAACCATGCTTCTAGCCATTGTCCTTCACCTTTGAAGAATCTTGTGAAGGAACGGTTGATAAATCGATTATGAAGACAAGGTCTGGCTCAAGAGTATATATTATAGAAACTAGAAAAGACAGCTGATACGCCTCTTATGAAGAGACCCTCTATGTCTAGAATACATTTTCGCACGCAAGAGGAGGCAGCTGAGCCTCTTCCTCAGGCTACTAAGAAAGCCCAGCATAAGACAGGCTGCAGGGAAATGCTGCAGAAATGGTCTCTACGTCCATAAGCAAAATATCCGATTTATGAGCATTACTTGTTGCGGATTCAGCTCTCTAGGTTCCATTACAAATGCTGATGCTCTAGGTGTAGCGGATGGAAGAATGGCTCGAGTTACTGAGAGTAGCCGTAAGTTTCCTCTTCCTAGCCGCCTCCTCATGGTACGACTTCAAGACAAGGGAGGTCCCCAATCATATGTGGGCATTCTTCGCCCCAACAGGCTTGGCTTTAACATCACTCCAATACTACCTCAACTACCTGAGCGGCGAAACAGGTTTTCCAGTAGTCTGGCTTCTCTCTATCTCCCTGACCGCTGGAATCTCTGCAGCTCTTTTCTACATCGGCTTCTTCGGGGGGGCAGACGCAAAGGCTCTAATCTGCCTGTCCATAGCATTGCCAGTCCACCCCTCATTAGCCCGTTACCCGATTGAGGGGATAACTCCCTTCTTTCCCCTAGCAACGCTGACCAACGCTGTTCTGGGGTCTTCGCTGCTCGTTCTGGCAATCGTAAGCCACAATCTGGCCAAGCTGATCCAAGGCGGAGAAAAAATGTTTGAAGGGCTTGAGGCCGAACCCGTCTGGAGCAAGATTCTTGCCTTCACAATTGGCTTGAAAGTAGATCTGGACAAGCTGAGGAGAGGGTCTCATTATATACCTTTGGAACACTTCTCGCGAGACGAAGACGGCAGACTCGCCCGGCATCTGAGGATATCTCCTCGCTTAGTAGAAGAGCCCTTCCAGAACAGCAGTCAATGGGATGATCTTTCCAAGCAACTGAACGGCAGAATCTGGGCAACCCCCGGCCTTCCGTTTCTCGTATTCATGACGGCAGGTTTCGTTGCCGCTCTTCTCGTCGGAGACTTCGTGACCTGGTTGGTTACCCAGTTGATCTTGATCAGAGGGATCTAGCCAATTCAGGTCTCTGATTCCAGAGGGCTATCCTATTTTCCACAAGCGCGACTATCTAATCTGCCTTCGACTCGTCAGAGTCGTCACCAAGGCTTCTGCTGTCGCCAAGTATCTAAGCACATCGCGCCCTTTCTCTGTAAGCTCATAGGTTCTTCTGGTCCCGTCTTCAACAGGCGTAAGCAGGCCATTCTCGACCAAGGAGTCCAGAATCTTCTTGAAGGGCTTCCACGCCAGATTGCACTTGTACATGATGTTTGTCGGCTTGTTGATACCTATCTTGACGGCTTTCAGAACGTCGAGATAGATTTCTAGTTTAGATCTTTTCCACTTCATGCGAACCTATATCCAAGATAACAGATCAGAAATCTTATATCTTGTGTCCCCGGAGTCATGAGGCCCTCGGTGACTGTTCTAGAAACACGGACATTCAAACTCCGGTTTCAGCTCAAGCAAAAGAATATCTTCAGCCTATTGCTCAATACCGATGCCAGAGTAAGTGATGAAACCCGTAGCGTCCTCAGAAGATGTGCGCATCCATTGCCCAGAAGACGGCAGATTCTCGTTCTTCAACAGTCCGTACCCGGCACACCACTCCTTCGCTGGCATCGACGTGTATCCCAAAAGACGCTTCGGCGGCCTTGCCCCGTCGCCAGTCCAAGGCGAAGTGACATCGGTTAGGATGATAAAGTGCCCCAAGCCGAAGGGCTTTGAGGGTTCAGACTACGACTATCTCATCCTTCTTCGCAGTCTGGAGAACCCCGAGAGGTTGATCAAGATTCTGCACGTTAAGCCCCTTGTCAAGGTAGGTGACACTGTTGAACTTGGCGCGGATCTAGGGACACTTCTTAGGTCTGGGTTCTTCGATTTCTGGACTGATCCGCACGTTCACGTCGAGGTGAGGAATCCGTCAGATCCCATCCGTGCAAGAGGAGGATTCAAGTTTGAAAGACTGATGGATATAGGCGATCCAGAAGCAACGGCAGACAATCTAAGCGGGGTCGTTGTTGAGTCTAAGCCTGAATACTCTCTGATTGCCTTGGATGAAAAGTTCGAGCATGGCTTGCCAGTTGACTTGAATGGAAGACACGGTCTCCTAGATGCTGGCATACCACATTACGGGTGGATCGGAGTACATATGGAAGGCACGCCTCCGGTCTCCGGGCCGGTAAGGCTTTGCGGCAATGAGATAGGGATCGTGAAATCTTCTTACTCTAACATGTGCATCGCCGAATGCGGCGATCCAATCTTTATGGTTAACGGGAACCTGGTGAGACTGTCCCTCTATTTATACCCCCCCTCTACTCCGCTGGTGAAGATCATACCTCAGCGACCCGGCGCGTTAAGCCTTGAGAAATCTGAAGAGGTCACAGTCGCTATCTCTTGAAATTCCATTCCCTTGATGCGTATTTCTCGGCTCTCAGTTTTTCTGCTAGCTCCTCCTCGAACTTGAGTGTCTGCGCGTGCTCCAGCTTTACTCTGAAGGAACCCTCGAAACCCTTTGTGAGAGCCGCCTTCAACTCCTCAAAGCCCACTTCCTTTCCCAGAAGCTTGTTTATCGATGTAACCCTCTCCTCGACGGATTTGATCATCTTGTCACGGATCTTCTCACTTGGCACTCTCAGAACCGCGAACATCAGCGAAGGGTCAACCTCTCGAAGTATCGTGCCGTGCTGATGGACCACGTTCATCCCTCGGGTTTGAGCGTTCCCCGAAATCTTTCTTCCTTCCACCACTATGTCGTTGATGGGTTTGAACTCCGCCGGGATTCCTAGAAAGCTTAGCCCTGACACCAAGCCTGAACAAAGCATCTGGTACGTTTCTTGGAAATCTCTTGAAACCAGCCTGTGGTCCTCGTTCATTATGAGGCTGTAGGTTAATTCCCCGTCTCTATCGTGGTAAACCGCTCCTCCTCCCGTTCTCCGCCTAACGTAGCCCACGCCTCTATGGTCGCAAGCCGCAATGTCAACCTCCTCTTCCATGCTCTGGAAGTAGCCGATGGAGACCGCAGATGGTTCCCACCTGAAGAACCTTAGAGTGTTTGGCACAAGGTTCCTAGACCTTGCGACCGCTATGGCCTCGTCGAGGGCCATGTTGTAGAAGGCATCGCGAAGCCCCGTGTCCAAGAGACGCCAAACTTCAACCATTCTTCCCGCCTGCCATAATGATGCACTTCGCAAAGTCTTCAGGAGAGGCTCCAAGCAAGGAAGCTCTGTTCTTCTTCAGAAGGGCCTTGATGGTCTCAGTCAGACCACGCTCGTTCAGCACCTGCCCCTCCAATGCTTCTTCCAGCTCCTCAATCAGCTCCTCTGGGTGAAGAAAGAAGTCTCCAGTGATTCTGATCTTCTCAATCGCTTTGCCCTTTGCGCTGAGTTGAACCTTGATGAGCTTGCCACCGGTAACTTTGTATTCTGCCTTCCCCACCTGACCTCACCGCTAGAAGATTTCATAGGATCGGGATAAAAGACTTCTGCATACCGGTCTTTTGAGCAGTCCGGAATTTCTTCTCTTCTATTCGAGACAGGGAATTGTGGTTCGGAACGCCGGGAAATGCTGTAAGTTGGTCTTTGTGTTGAGGCGTTCTCTTCTGGGGCTTCAGATCAAGTGGGCTTGAGATTCCGAATTGGCACATCGCTTTCTCTGAGGAGTAGGTTGTCTATTGCCATCCGCAGTGCCTGGAAAACCTCTTCTCTGCTCAGCTGATTGACGTCGAGTATGAGGTGAAACGGTGAGAAGTCCTCGCCGAGGCTGAACCCGTACAGCTTCTTGTAGATCGCCTTCGTCTTCTCTTCTTTTTCCCTCATAAACCTCGAGGCCTCTTCGACACTTAGCCCTCCCCTCCTTGCCACGCGCCGCGTCCTCTCTTCCTCGGAAGCTTCAAGCCAGACTTTGAAGCCTTTCTTCAAAAGCCACGGCATAGCCCAGCTGTCCAGAACAGCCCCTTTCCCTCTAGCCCATTCCAGAAGTTTTTGATCCACTTTCCTATCGATCTCTAGGTTGTCCACTCTTTGCTTAAGGAAACGGATGCCATCTTCGGTTTCCCACCAGCCTTTCCGGTCCGTTCTATAGCCCAAGTCGGCAGCCACGGCTTTCAGGGCGTCTCCTCCCGAAACGTATCTGAGTCCATAATGTCTTGCGAGCTTTTTGGCGACTGTGCTCTTTCCGGAGCCAGCCATCCCGCATATGCAGAGGACTATTTTCTCTCTAGAAGCTCGTTCGGGAAGCTCAAAGGGCACTTTTGATCTTCCTCCTAGCCCGGTGTCTGGGGCTGCATGCCCATACCCATACCCATACCCATTCTTACCCCCAAGATACGTTGGACTATCGAGCTGGAGAAGAAAGAGCAGACAATATACCACAGGTAAAAGGGTAATGCAGAACCTGGCTGCGTTACCAGAAATGGGATGCTGAAGGGAAGGCGGGCCACATTTATTCTGCCTGGGTCTGCGAACAGGAAGGTGAGCACCTGCCACACGAGGAAGAAAAGCCCCATCGTGATAACCATGTTTAGCATCTGACCCTTGAGCATCTTCGATTGCATCTGATTGATCCGTTTCTCCTGCTTCTTCAACTTTGTGAGAAGCTTCTTGTCGCCGGTCTTCTTCGCTCTTTCCTTGTCTGCATTCCATCGCTTCATCTCTTCCTGCCACTCCGCGAACTGCCCCTGATTAACAAGCTTGCGGTTAAGCAAGGTCATGGTAAGAGACATGAGGAAGGTTACGCCGAAGATTGTAAGAGCCGAAAAAGGCAGATAGAATAATGATTCAAGGCCTGCCGTCGCTGATCTAGCCTCCTAGGAACCGCCTGAGACCTGGATACATTTCCTCAATGCGCTCCTGCGTCAGCTGCTGGTAATACTGGTAAACTATGCCCACGGAGAGTAGAATGCCTGTTCCCGTCCCGAAGGCACCGAAGAAATCAGCAACTGCCGCCAATAGTCCGACTAGGAGCCCACCTAGAACTGTGACTACCGGGATATACCGGTTCAGGATGACCTCTATCGGTCTTCCAGACCTTCTGAAGCCGGGAATCTGCATTCCCGAATCTACAAGCTGTTTTGCGACGGTCTTGGGGTCTAGGCCGCCTACCTCCAGCCAGATGACTGAAAAGATGACGCAGAAGACTATGAGAATAGCCGCGTACACCAGGTATCGAAATGGGCTTTCCAACACCTCGGAGAAACCTCTTGTCGGAGCGGTGACGTAGTAGGCTACTCCGCCGGTTGGTACGGGGCTGCCTTCTTCGAAGGTGAACTGTCCAAGCAGGGTGATCCACGGTGCCCAACTGCTGTCTTTGTAATTGTTCCAGATTAGCTGTGACCACAGAAAAATGTTGCCGAAGAGGGCTGATGCAAAGATGACGGGCAGGTTGGAAACATAGAGAAGGCTGATCGGATATCTGCCTTTGAAGCCTCGGAAGCGGGCGTGAGCTATTGGAAGTTCAACCCTGATTCCTTGAGCGTAGATTACGAAAAGGAAGACGCCTAAAGTCGTCAAGAGGCCTGCTATACTGGGGTATCCGCTTGGGCTTAGGAGAAGGCTGTCGAAAGACCCCCGAGCAAGTAGCGTTTGGATGATCGCCGATATGATCCCGAAGTATCTGACGGTTCCGTTTTCACCTACAGGTATCGTGGACAGAGAATCCAACATTATCCTTTGAGCCACGCCTGCGAGAATGAAAAGGCTTATCCCACTACCGATTCCCCAGCCTTTCTGAATCATCTCATCGAGGAGCATCAGCACCAAGCCCGCGAACAGCAGTTGAACGAATATGATGATGGACTGTCTCGGGTCCAGGTTTCCAAAGATCCCGCCTATCAGGTAGGCTGAGGCTTGAAAGGCCGTGAAGACTATCGAGAAGATTTTGCTGGCGCCCGTGAAGAGAGACCTATCTTCCGGATTGGAGAAGTCGACTTGGATGAAGCCAGAGCCAGCTAACATCTGCAGTATCAAGCCGGCGGTTACTATGGGGCCTATTCCGAGCTCCATTAGCGTGCCTCTTGTCGAGGCGAAGATTACACGGTAGTAGAGAAGCCCCTCTTCCCCTGCTGCGCTCAGGCCGTAGAGGGGCACTTCGCTCATAACAAGGTAGAGTATGAGGGCAATGCCTGTCCAAAGTAGCTTCTCGTTGAATCCAACTTTTCGTTCTGGCGTTTTTACCTCTGGCATGAGCCTCATGAGGGGCTCAAAGGCTTTGAGGAATCTTCCAACCAATCGTTTCCCTCAACAACGCTCAGTATTCTGATTCGCCTTAAATACCTTCATGCTGAAGCTCCGGTTCTCTTCGGAGTCTTGCTGTCAGGTTCTTTTCGTTATGAGCTCTCCGCCCGCTTCTTCTATCTTCCTCAAGGCTGCTTCTGACCACGATGGAACTCTGACGGCGACAGGTATGCTTATCTTCCCCTCTCCAAGGAGCTTGTCGTAACCCATTTTCTCCAGATCCACGAAGACTTTGGTTTTTGCAGTTCTCCTCCTTGGAGAGAGGTTGACCGCGATCTCCTGAAGCCCTTCCAAGTTAATGATCCTCTTGTCAACCTGACCCCTCGGGGATTTGAACCTGATCTTCTTGAAATAGTCCGGCTCGTACCTCAGCACATAGCTCCACAGGTGCTTGTGCCGTCCGACTTTTCTTCTGCCCTTAGATGAGCTTTTTCTGTGCTGTCCGACTCTGCCGTAGCCTTGGGTTCTCGACCCCCGTTTCTTTCTGATCTTCCGAAGCTTCCGCGTCAAGGCCTGAAACCCCCATGCTCCCTTCTACATCATACGGTTTACCAGATCGTTTATAGCCTCTCCTCTGTACCCAGTCGTGCCCCCGCTCCTGAAGCTCTTCTTGACGCTTCTCTCGAAACCTTTTCTAGGCGGGTGCAGACGAAACACGGGCTTGATTCCCGGGAGGCTGCCGAGCTCGACTTTCAGGCTATAAAGAGCCTCTGCCAGTTTGTCCAGAGAGTCGTATCCTGCCTTTAGCGCGTGTTCGTCAGTCAGTTTCTTGTCGCCCGCAGTCCTTCCTCTCTCTTTTAGGAGGCGAGCAACGGTTTCTTTTGAGACTTCGCCCCAGGTTATATGGTTCTGAGCCTTTTGAAGCATGCCGATGTAGGACGGTCGGTCATCAATGACAGTTGCATGGCAATTATGGGCTAGGTTAAGCATCCTCAATGTATCTTCAACCTCCCCTTTCACTCCGCTTACGCCTCGGACCCTAACCACCGCTAGGCACTTCCGGCCCTTTTCCACTTTATCACACCCAGTCGGTCGGAGTGACCACTTCATAGGTCTTTTTCAGTGCGTCGAAGACTGCATAGGCAAAGGAGGGGACGGTTCTAGTTGAGCCGAAACTGCGGGTCCAGCAGTCCTTTACTCCGGCAAGTCTGAGGATGACTTTAGCGTCTTCACTCGCCACGAGGCCTAAACCTCTCGGGCCAGGCACAATTCTGATCTTGACTCCGCCTCGTTTCCCAACTGTTTCAAAGGGAAGGGAGTGAGGTTGGCCGCATCCGCATTCCCAGCTTCCGCACCCCCTTCGGATAATGGTCAGGTTGAGACGTGCCTCTGTAGCTCCCTTCTCAATGGCTGTGCGGACTTGGCGGGCCTTTCCGGCTCCTAGGCCAAGGTATCCATCCTTGTTCCCGACGGCGACGATCGCTTTGAACCTTGACTTCTCCCCTGCGTCAGTCTGTTTTTGAACGAGGCTTACGTTGATGACTTCCTCTTCAAGGTTTGTGAGAAGAAGATCGACTATCTGGGGTTCACGTATCTTCAAGCCCTCAGCGAACGCCTCCTCCAATGTAGAGATTTTGCCCTCTAGGACTAGTCTTCCCAGTCTTGTACGAGGCGTCCATTCTTCGAGTCTCTTTTTCTTCTCTAAGGTTCTACTCAACCTCTACACCTAGACTCTACGTTTTCTGAGGCTCAAACCCATTATGCACAGTCAGTTAGGAGGCTTCACGCCTATTTTCAAAGAATCAACTAGGAATACTGATTTAAACTTATCTAATTCTTTCTGTTTGTTCAGTGTGAAGAGCAATAATAAGACACTGACAGAAGAACTCTGGGCTGAATCACAGTCCCTGCCGACAAGAGTCTGAAAAAACGCGTACACTTCAGCCTGTACGACAGGAGGAACTCGACTCGGATATGTCTATTTCGTCCTTTTCAGCCATTCTTCCACGAATTTCAGGTTTGAGAATGTTGTAGGTACATAACTGGCGTAGGGTGAAATCTGGCGGAGGAACTCTGCAACGATTTTTGACGCCTTCTCTATGTTCTCTTTGGTCGGCTCCTTGACGAGGTTCTTGAGATCCTTTAGGGCTTTTACGGCTTGGTCAACCTCCGGAGCAAAGATTCGGAAGGGGTCTAGCTCGGATACACATTGGTCAATCTTCTTTTCGACCTCAGACATAAGGATACCTCGGCTCCAACGTATAGGTCAGAACATATTTAAGCCTTAAGAGTAGACCATTATTACAGATTCGACGGAACTCAGCTGCTAGCCTCGGACGGTTGAATTAGCATCTCGCCGCATTTGTCACAGTACGTGGCATCGATAGAGCTCTCGTGGGCACAGCGAGGACATACTTTCTTTCCTCTGATGGGGTTGTTTGCCAGGTTCATCCTTTTCAGGGTGTCCAGGCTATCCATGGAGGAGGGCGGTGCCCATTGAACCCCTTTTCTGAAGGAGTATATGTAGGGGATGGCTAGATCGACCTTGTCGCTTGACTGTATGGCCTTGAAGACTCTCTTCGATATATCATGGATTATCCTAGGTCTGTCCGTGGCTAATGTCATGAACCTTAGCCTCATGTAGACTCCGTACCAATCAGACATGTCCGCTCGAATATAGGGCTCTCGTCCAGTCTCCTTGACGATGTCGCCTGTGACCTCCTTCGCAGCTCCTAGAAGAATCCGCTCAGCTTCGTCCCAGTCAGAGTCGAAGCTCAACCGCAATACGAATTCGTCAAGCATGTAGGCCGATTCGGTCGAGGTTGACGGCTCCATCCGTTTGTTAGTTTGCCTTATGAGTTCCTCCTGATCCTTCGGAGTATAGTTTATGACCAGAGCGCCGAAGAGCATGGCATTCGGGATCAAGACGGTTCTGTTTGCGGGTTCTTCACTGCCCACACTTCCGCCAACCTGATTGAGCACGGTGTACAGGGGCGTTATGGCGATTACGTCGCCTACCAATCCGAAGGATGGGAGCTGCACTCTGTCTCCAACGCTGAAAGGCCTGATGATGGATACGAGCAACCATGCTGCAAGGCCGCTGATAGGTCCCTGGAGTGACCAGCCTAGAAACATGCCGCCGAAGGCGGCGAAGATTGCTCCGAGGCTTCCAAGCGAATACCAGTGGGTTACGATTGTGAGAAAACCGACAACCACCAAAATAAACTTGAAGACTCCTTGAACCATGCCAACTTCGCCCTCTTTTGCTCCTGACTTCAGCCAGATTGACCTGAGGAGATACGAGCCGATCTTGTAGAGAACAGTAAGACTCGCGACAACCACGACGACAACAATAAACTTGTCCACATACTCAAACGGAACCTTTCCAACTAGGGCAGCTCCGCCAAGGGCGAAGTACCAGTACGCTGATACTAGGGACAACAGGGCTATGAGAACCAGGGCCAAAGATGTCTTTTTCAAGCTTCTCTTGCCTCTTTAGTCAGAAATGATGAATCGCATTCTTAAACGTTGTGAATCAAAGGGCTGTTCGTTGTCCCGGGCACTCCAACAAGAATAGTGACGAGTTCTTGGCTAGCACATCTTCTACGCCCACGGCAGTGCTACATGGCTACAAACCTACGGTTGTGCCCAAGACGAACATCTCGATAAATGTTAGGGCTATGAAAACTACGAAAACAGCGATTGCTCTGCCCTCTTTAGCTTTGTAGAGTGTCATTGGACCGAGGTAGAACTGAATCGCGAAAGAGTAGAAGCCAGCGAACAACGAAACATAGGGCAAGAAACCGCCCAGCAGACAGGGTTCGACGCCGTAGCATGCCGCCTTCCAAGCGTCTAGCAACGGTCCTTCTCCGCCTATAAGCCGGTAGACTGCGTGAAGGAATACTACTAGAAAGACAAGGATTGGGATTGAGAAGCCGAATATCAGAAAGGGTTCGGCCACGTAGGCGTAGACTCCGTACGTCGAAATGAGGTTGCGTTTGACAAGGTTGTAGGCGATGATCTGCGCCTGATAGGAAGATGAAAGGTCTGTGCTTTCCATGCCGACGAGGTTAAGGACAGGCGTAACAAGTGAGATGAGCAATGTTACTCAAAGAAAGAAGATGAAGCAGGGCTTCCAGTCTTCGGATCGCACAGCCTCAAAGAAAGCTCTCGGATCAGCCAGAATCTTCAGCAGCTTATTCACTATTGTTATCCTAAGCAATTTCACAGGCTCACGCTATATAAAATGATAGACCCCTAGTATTTTTTGAGCAGGATTTGCAGAAGATCCGCGTTTCAGCAGGAACCCAAATAGATAAATCCTCCAAAAGATACGACTCACCAGATCATTCACTTAGAGGGAACGGTGCCGAGAATGGCGATTGCAGATCCGCCACAAGGGTTCTCAGGCCCAGCGAAGGAACCTTTGCGGGTTAACTGTCGCAATCCTCGCTACTTCACTGACGAGTCTGGCAAGGCAGTCTACCTCACGGGGGCACACACTTGGAGCAATTTCAAGGACATGGGCAAGACTGATCCGCCGCCGCGTTTCGACTTCGAGGCCTACCTAGACTTCTTGCAGCAACATAACCACAACTTCATCCGCATGTGGACTTGGGAGCTGACGACCTTTTCGTATGATGGCAGACTCACCTACGCCGAGCCCTTTCCATGGCATCGCACAGGTCCGGGAGCAGCCATTGATGGCAAACCCAGATTCGACCTAGCAGAATTCGACCAGACGTACTTTGACCGGCTGCGTTCAAGGGTCCAAGCAGCAGGAGAGCGAGGTATCTACGTTTCCATCATGCTCTTCGAGGGCCATGGGTTGCACGCTTCATTGACGCCTTGGTGCTGGGATGGGCACCCATTCAACGTCCACAACAATGTGAATGGAATCGACGGAGATCCAGATGTAGATGGCAGAGGCTTGGAGACGCAGACACTGAAAATACCGGCAGTCACGGCGATTCAAGAAGCCTACGTTAGGAAGGTCGTTGATACCCTCAATGGTCTTGACAATGTGCTGTATGAAATAGCCAATGAAAGCGGCACATATTCCACGGAATGGCAGTACCACATGATCAGGTACATTCACGGGTACGAGAAGCATAAACCGAAACAGCACCCAGTGGGAATGACTTTCCAATGGGCAGAGAAGTACAGGGGCACAAACGAGAACCTTTTCAACAGCCCAGCTGACTGGATATCGCCCAGCCCTGATGGAGGCTACAAGGATGATCCGCCTGCAGCTGACGGAAGCAAGGTAATCCTCTCTGACACTGACCATCTTTGGGGCATCGGCGGCAACCAAGCATGGGTTTGGAAGAGCTTCTGCAGAGGACTCAATCCACTCTTCATGGACCCTTACAAGGAGCCTAGAGAGAGCAAAGCCGAAAACTTTGAGAACACGACTTGGACGGACCATCTGTCAGAGACATCCAAGCTTGACCCTCGGTGGGACTCGATCCGAAGAAGCTTAGGACACACAAGAGCATTTGCTGAACGGATGAACCTTGCAGAGATGACGCCGCATAACGATCTAGCATCAACAGCCTACTGCCTCGCAAATCCGGGAGTTGAATACTTAATCTACGTCCCGCAGGGAAAGAAGGTCACGGTTGACCTTTCTTCAGCAAAAGGCAAGCTCTCAGCAGAGTGGTTTGACCCTAACACAGGCACCACCAAGGACGGCGGCACAGTAGAAGGGCGACGCAGACGAACCTTTGCACTTCCTTTTGCTGGCGACGCAGTTCTCTACATCCGATCGTCAGAGTCCGACTAATAGTGGCGAGACCCCCTCATCAAAGGCGCCTGCGTTCCCATCAGCAAGTGCTCAGAAGGTCTCATCTCAAATAGTGCTCGGAGTCTTGCATGGAGTGCCTGCCAAAAGGGAGTCTTGGTCGATAAGGAGATAAATGTGGTCGTTCCTTCTTGCTGACAGGTGAAAGAATGGTTTTGGATGTAGTCTGCGAAATGGAGATTGACGAGAAGACGGCTAAGTGGAAGTCTGAATACAAAGGGGAAACCTACTACTTCTGCGCGCCAATGTGCAAACAGAAGTTCGACAGAAACCCAGAGAAATACGTCAAATCAAAGTAAAGCCAAGACGTGACCTCGCTTGGAAGAAAGGGTAACGCACCATCAGGGCGCCCTAACGGGGAACAAGGTCTTCAAAGACAGACTGACCCGCGCAACGAGGCTTATGAGAGAGGCAGGCTTAGACGCGATTCTCTTGACTAAACCTCAGAACATGCTGTACCTTGTTGGCGACGGCAGACTTTGCGCTTTCACCATCGTCACAAAGGAGGGACTCACATTTGTCGGGGTGCCCAAGACAGACCTCGAAGACGTAAAGCAGTCGTGCGCATCTGAGCATATCTATGGGTTTGCAGACGAGATCGGAATGCTTCATGGGCTGATGCACATCTGGAAGGAGCTCGGACTGGGAAAGGGGAAAGTGGGCGTTGAGAACACCTTCTTGAGAGTTTCGATGCTTGAGATGTTCAGGCATCCGCATGCAAAGCCCGAGAAGCTAGAGTTTGCTGACGCAACGCCTATAATGACCGAACTGAGAATCGTAAAGTCCGGTGAAGAGATCGACCTAATCAGAAAAGCCTCCAAAGTAGCGGACTTAGCCATGGATGCTGCTATCAGAGCGACCAAGCCAGGCGTAGCAGAGACAGAAATCGCTGCTGAAGCCGAGTACGTGATGAGAAAGAACGGGGCAGAGGAGTTCTATAGAACTTATGTAGCCTCGGGTCCAAGATCATCAATAGCTCATGGACTGGTAAGCCACAGAAAGGTGCGGAAAGGTGACATGGTCATGATCGACGTACATCCAACTGTGAATGCGTATCATGCCGACCTTTGTCGGACCATCTGCGTCGACAAGCCCACTGAGAAGCAACGAAAGGCCTTCAACGTGTATCTGAAGGCGCAAAGAGCCGCAGTCGAGGCTGTCAGCCCAGACACAACGATGACGAACGTCGAGAATATCATGCACGAGATATTCGAGAAGGAAGGCTACGAAGAGTATTTTGTCGGTCCGCCTATTCACGGCGTCGGCCTAGAGTTCGAAGAGCCTCCGTTGCCCGCCGGACACGCCTTCTTCCACGGCGAAGAACCGAAGGACGAGTTGAAGCCAGGCATGGTGATATCGATCGGCAACTGCGGCCTCTATCTGGGCGAGTTCGGGGTAAGAGTCGAAGACACCGTTGCGGTCACAGATAGAGGCTACGAGGAGCTTACCAGATACGGCAGAACGCTATGACTGTCATAAGAAGCTCTCTCAGACGAAGAAGCTGCTGGACGGCCTAGATGACAGAGCATTTCGTCGAGACGCGCGGCATAAAGCTCGCTTTGATAGGCTACTCAGTACTAGTTGTTGTGCAACTGGCAGCCTATTACCGGACAAACATGCTGGTGCTGTTAGCCCAAGCATTAGAAATGCTAAGTGACATCCTAGTCTCCACCTTTCTTTTGCTTTCTGCTTTCTGGTCGCGTAAACCAGCTGACGAATTCCACATGTTCGGCCATGGAAGAGCCCAGAACGTTGCTGCTCTGGTCTCCGCGACGATCTTGATCTCTTTCATGAGCCTCGAGACTTTCCGAGAGGCAATACCAAAACTGTTCGAAGCTGAAGCAAGCGCCTTCCAAAACATGAGCCTCGCTTTGGCAGTGATCCTAGTGGGCATGTTAGTCGTCGCCATACCGACCACAGACATTCTGAGAGTGAAAGAGAGAGGTGCGTCAGTGAAGGCGCAACTGGTTGCACTTCTCAAGGACGAGGTTTCCTATGTGGCTGCCCTAGTAAGCGTGATCCTTGTTGCGCAAGGATACTACTGGGCTGACCCAACGGCTTCTATATTCGTAGCTGCAGTCATCGCCTTAGGCGGCATATACCTCTTAAAGGACAATGTCCACTTCCTTATAGGCAGAGCGCCGGACAGGCAGTTTGTTGAAAAGTTGGGGGCGACGGCAAGGTCTGTGGAGGGCGTCCTAGGCGTCCACGACTTAAAGGCTGAGTACGTAGGGCCCAACATCATCCACGCGGGCTTTCACATAGAGGTCGTGAGGGGCACCCCAGTAGAGGAAGCGGATAGAATAGCGGAGGAAGTCAAGCAGAGAGTCAGCCACGAAACTGGCTGTCAACATTGCGTCATCCATGTCGACCCAGCGAACATTTCAAGCGATCAGAAACCGTGTTGAACTTGAACATGATGCTTGAAATGTCTCTTTGACTCCCATCTTCTTTGTCGACAGGGAATCATGTATTGGCTCTTGCCGCGTTCTATCTCGCAGTTGCGCAGCGAGAAAGGAAGAAAGCTTGAGGCAGATGGCGGGTCTACTTGCGAATTCTTGCTATTTCGCCGTTGTTGGCTCTTCGAAGCTCCTTTGTGAAGATTTTTATGAGCGAGTTCTCGGAGCCTCCGCTTGTGTAGACTATCCCTTTCTCCATCACTCTGGGATCGATCAGAAACCTTGCCCTGTAGCCAAAGGAGGGCACGCCGCCACAGGGATAGCCCGACTTTTCAAGAATCTCTTCGGGCGTCGCGATTCTTGGTCTATCAATGTTCAATGCTTTCTGGATTTGAGAGGTGCTTGCCCTGTCCTCTCCTTTGACGATGGCAACTATGAGATTACCCTGCGAATCAATCATGCAGATATTCTTGACGAAGTCGTCTCTGCTAGCATTTGCGGCTCTGGCAGCTTCCTCTACAGAATGGCACGACTGCTCAAAAACAAGGAATTCGCATTGGATATTGCTGCCCCGCAGAAACTTCTTCAGTTTCTCTTCATACTGGCTCATGGAACTAAGCAACTAGCCCATTGTATTTAAATGCCACTTTAGATTTCCTTGGTGACACTTCCACCAAGCAGCTGAGACATTTTCCCGCGTCTCTTAAACCTAAAATATTCGGGATCGCCATATTCTACGTTGGAAATGTTTCTGAATGGTTTGGATATGAATTACGTTCCTCTCATGGAAGAGATTGGCCTAGGATGGAGAGACGAAGATAAGCGAGAGATAAATAATCTATTCCCGTTCTTCAAATCTAAAGGAGCAAACTGCCTGAGAGTCCGCATCTGGATTGGGGATTCGGGGCCATCAAGACTGCCATACGCCATGAACCTAGCCGAGAGGGCATACAGGGCAGATTTGAAGATTCAGCCCACAATCTTCCTGTCAGATAGGTGGGCAGACTTATATAAGCAACCAGAACCAGAAAGCTGGGCTTCACTGGATTTTCAAGGTAAATTGAAGCTCATTGAATCCTATGTGCCTAGAGTCGTTGAGAGATTGTCATCCGTGAAGGATGGATGCGTCTACTACCAGATTGGAAACGAGATTGATTACGGGATATGTGGCATCTTCGCCCGCGATAAGAAAAAACGGAAGAATAGAGAATGGCTCAAGAACCGAATATGGCCATACGAAGCAATAGTCCTCAAAGAAGCCATACGAGCTGTCAGGATGTGCGACGACGAAAAGCCTATTGCCCTGCATTTGGGGAAATGGTGGGATCCTGTCCTTGCGGAATCCTTTCTATGCGCGATGGATGAATTTGGAGTCGAATACGAGATTATCTGCTTTTCCTTTTACCCCACAATGTTTGGAGCAAACTTCGAACCTCTAAGACAATTCAGCGAGATAGCAGAAAAGAGGGGAAAAAACGCCGCAATCGCAGAGTATGCATATCCAAGTAATCCCATGAAGAGACAGTTCTGGTACATGAACAAACCTTCGCCAGGATATCCGTTAACCTTAGAGGGGCAGTTCTTATGGATAAGAGACTTTCTCAATCAATGCCTGAAACTGAACATCTACGGATCTTTCTATTGGAGCCCCGAACTATATCTAGCTAGAAAACAGGTGAGAAGTCGGGCAGCACCAAGAGAAGTTCCTCTAGATTTTGGGTGGGGACCCATGTCTTTCTTCGATGAAGAAGGCTGCACAAAACCATGTGTGGATTCACTAAAATATGGAACTTGAATAATCCTCAGCAGGAATGAGATATATGGCTCCTACATGATATGTGGGAACCCATTTTCTTTATCCAAATTGTGTATGGCATTGGAAAGGAATGTGAATCAGCAAATGTTTTATGCAGTGAAGGAGAGCATGTAGAGAACAGAAATGCCAGTTGGTTACACAAAGCATGCTACATTGCGAATGAGACATAGGGCGATATCTCAAACCGATGTTGAAGAGACGATTCTGGAGCCTGATCTTAGTTTCACCACTCGTCTCGGTGGAGCTGCCGCGCTGAGAAAGCTTGGAAGGAGATACCTCAAAGTCATCTATGAGAAGAGCAATGGTAAAATACTGGTCATCACAGTTTACTGGACCAGGAGACCACAGCGACCATGATAAAGGTCGAATATGACTCAAAAGCTGACGCTATGTACATTTGGCTTAGGAAAGCGAAGTACGAGATAAGCGAAGAACTTGCAGAGAATGTTATCATAGACCTTGACAAGACCGGGCGCATCATAGGCATAGAAATCCTAGATGCAGCAAGAAACTTAGGAAGCGAACTGGTAAGCAAAATCTTGAAGACTGAAAGACTAGTTGCGGCAGTCTGAAACTCCTCAACATCCGACCTCGTATCTACAGCTTACAACCAGTTTCTAGGCTCGAATTTGCCCCAAGTAGATTTGGGACTGTTGGCGCCGGGTGTGGGATTTGAACCCACGAGGCCTTTCGGCCACAGACTTAGCAGGCCTGCCCCATACCAGGCTAGGGTAACCCGGCAGTTATCCCCCAATCCCTTTCCTCGCCGCTGCGTGTCAGTAACCTTAGAAATGTCAACCTGGACTATTATTTCTTTTGTTTGTAGAATGAAGCCCACAGGAATTCCGCACGGCAAATCCGTTCACGATCTTATCTAAAACCTTTTCTTTTTCTGTGTGGGCTTGCTCTTCGACCAGCTCCACAAGCTTGTTTATCAGGCGCAGGTACGGGTCTAACAGTTTTCTCATATGATACTCAAGGGCTTCAAGGAAGAGGCTCTTCCATGCTTCTGATTCGTCTTCATCATAGATTAAGACAAGCTTATTTTCTGTGTCGATCTCGCTGTGTTTATCGTTATTCTCCGTTTCAATTCTTATTATCATAACTGCTTGACAATCGCTCTCGCGCTAGATGCGCGCGTCGCTATCCGCCCTGCAACCTTTCCCGGAAGATGCCTAGCCTATCTAATGCCTAAGAATAGCAGCAAGGCGGCAGGATTCCCTATGCAACTTGACAGGAAAAGGCAGTTGGGGTGAGATGCGCTTATTCCAGCCAGTAACCAGCTATAATGCCTTGGACTGACAGAGACCTTACGAACCAAGCTTCGGGTACATACTTCTCGTCTAATATTGTTTCTGTGTCAGCGTCATAGAGGATGAATTTCGCATCGAAGTATTTGCCGCTCATGCCCTCTGCGCATTCAACTTGACCCAGTATGAAGATTTCTGAACACTGTCCGGGACTTAGGCTTATACCGTCTTCTACGCCAACGGTCTCCCATTCTTCTGTCCCATGTTCTCTCCACTTAGCCACGATGACATATGTTGCATTGACGCTTCCCGTATTCTTGACCTTTGCGCTGAAAACTACAAACTGACCGGCATTCTTCTCCAACGTTTCGGGTTCCATAGCCCAAGCAGTTGTGGCTATTTCTCCGCGCAAACCAGAGCTCAACAAGCCATCGAAGCTGAAAGCCGCGGAAGCCAAAGCAACCGCCACCAAGACGGGAACTACCGCTTTGACAGATCTGTTTGACATAGACATCTCACGCTTTCCTTTGGTGACCACTGGTCTGTAAATGCGTTATGAAGAGAAAAGACAAATTGGTAGACTGTATCAGCACTCAGTTTTTGTTCTCTCATTGCCAAACCAAGTCTTCTCAGACGTGCCGATCATGAAAGAGGTACGTATTTCTTCCATGACGCATGCAAGGCCACGGTAACCAGGCTTGCGGCGGAGATGCGTCGACTTGAGCTACCACAATCTCTGCTCATTAGCATTTCTGTCGGCGTTTTGGTTCCTTTCTCTGGTTTGTCTCTCGCTTGGATGGTTCCGAGATTGGCTCTTGTCGCGTTAGAACGTACAGTCCGGACGCTAGCAAAAGGGCTCCGATCGCTTGCATTGGCGTTGTGGTTTCGCCAAGAAGATTCCATGCCAGGATTGCTGCGAAGAAGGGGGCTGATAGTTCAGTCAATGCAACTTGGCTTGCTTTTGCACGCTTTAGTCCTTCGTAGTAGAAGATGTATCCGAGTCCAACTATTACGCCTAGGAGCATCTGGTAGACGGAGCTTAGGACGAACTGGCGCAGAAACAGCACCATAGGCAAGAATACCGCAGATGCGATCAGGAACCTGTAACCCACTATGACTATGCTACTGACTTCTCCTGCAAGTTGTTTGCCGGGCACTGCGACGATGGCCCAGCATAGCATTGCCAGGAATACCACTGCGTCACCAAGATTTCCGAGTTTCAGCTGGCTCAGATTCTCAGCGGTTCTGCCAGTGATCATGATGACTGCCAAGCCGATGAATGCGCCAGCTGCAAAGTCGCGTCTGTGTAACCTCTCCTTCAGTAGGAAAGAGCCGAAGATCGCGACGAAGAGGGGTTGCAGATGCGCTATCAAAGTGGCATTTACAGCGAAGGTTTGGGTTAGCCCAAAGAAGTACAGCAAGGGAGCAAACACAGTGCCCACCAGACCTACCACCAGAAAGTTGCCTAGGTTCCTCCTGTTGGGCTTTAGGCGCTCTCCTTTGACAACGAGGTATGCGAATGCCGTTAGCGCCGCGTAGAACACTTCTGATGCAGTAACTTGGACGAAGGTCAGGGACGAGAACAGCATCTTTCCAAGAACAGCCTCAACAGCCCACATAGCCCCCGCTGCCACCCCGAAGAAGACCCCCGCAACCCTCTGATTTACCATGTGCAGATCACCCCTCTTTTCGTCTCCTGCGAAACACATAAGACCCTTGGATTATTAGGTTTGTGTGCTGGTACCGCGCGTTTCTTGACCTTGCTTAGGTGTGAAAAACGAGTATGATGAGCAGCTGCATCCTAGATCTAGCCAGAAGAAGAAAGACCGTAAGAAGATTCTTGCCAAGTCAGTTGGATCCGAGAAGTGTCTTTGTAGCCCTTGAAGCTGCTTGCCAAGCGCCGTCTGGCGCCAATTCACAACCGTGGAGGTTCATAGTAGTAACAGATTCCCAAATAAAGAAGAAGATAAGAGAGGCGTGTGAGGCAGGGGAGAAGGAATTCTACTCGAAGGTTAAGGGAGAACTCGGAGAGTGGCTGCTTGGGAGGGGTTTCAGCTGGGAGAAACCATTCCTGGAAGAGGCGCCTGCGCTGATTCTAGTATTCTCGGAAAAGGGGAAGCCATATTCCAGAGAATCCGTCTGGCTGGCGATAGGCTATATCTTGCTCGCCTTAGAAGAGCAGGGGCTGGGAACCGTAACTTATACACCTTCATCCACAAAGAATGCTCTGAAGGACATGGGTGCTACGAAGGGTTTCAGATTGGAGGCGATACTCCCCGTAGGAGTCTCAGCAGACGAAAGGGCTAAGGAACCCAGATTAAGTCTTGACAAGGTCACGTATCTGAACACGTGGGGATGCCGAGTCAAACCGCATGAAGCATCTCTAACAAACTGGAAAAGCAAGGCTAGGCATCGATCATTCTAGGTAGGTCTCTTTGCCTTTTGGGAGAAGTAAAGCCTTGGACCTCGGTTGCTATGTCGTGCAGCTTTCTTTTTTTCAGAAATGTTTATCGCAGAGTTCTCCCACTATATATAACGGATTGTGGCAAGAGCTACGGCAAAATGCTCGGGAATAGGAGCCTATTTATGGAGAAGATGGGTTGGCGTTCGCCCACTATACTGTATCAACTGCTAGCTGTATCTCTCGTTCTGCTGTTGCTGGCGGTGCCTTGGGAAGCCTATGGTTCCGAACCAGCAGATGTGTACGTCGATCGTTATGAGCTGGACCTTGCTGAAAACGACGTTTTCACGATCTACTTCAAGCCGAATCTACGATCCATATCAGCTCAATGTGTGCCTCTAGACGGCGGCAATCCTTTCGACTTGTCGGTGTCGACGGACTACACTGACGATGTCTTCGGGAAGGTAACAGCCATATGGATTCGACCGGGTTCCCGAGGCAGATATAACGTGACAGTGACCTTTGATAGCAATACGACCTGGGACTATATGGCAGGCGTCTACACGCGGAATCTTGACTTCTATCTAGACTTTTACGGGAAGAATGTGAAAACCTATGGCTCCTTTGTGGAGCTGCAGGCTCCCAACACTCGTCTCTCTGGAAACTGGACGATAAGTGTCGTGCTAAATTCGCATGGACGATCCTCATCCATCTTCTTCATTGAACTGCCGACGCCGGTGAACTCGGTACTACTCATAACAGCAGCTGGTCTTATTGGCTATCTGAACGTATTCCTCGTCTTAGACACCTACTTCAAGAGCAGAAAGGAGATTGTTTCAAATAGGCGATGGCTCATCTCTGTCGCTGTGATCGTTGCCAGCGCATTCGTGATCTATCAACTCTACACATTCACAACCTTCACGCTGCCAGGGGGTGTCTAGCAATGGAGGAAGACGAATTCGTTGAACAATGGTGGCACTCCAAGCCAA
>Ga0315312_1001171_pt1 | contig 21939 bp, 20 predicted proteins | sample TDP7_MG_FD_203629 | JGI IMG/M metagenome (GOLD analysis project Ga0315312, IMG submission 203629) | Freshwater sediment microbial communities from Lake Towuti, South Sulawesi, Indonesia - TDP7 | ecosystem: Environmental > Aquatic > Freshwater > Lake > Sediment | place: Indonesia: South Sulawesi... | reverse complement strand
GGTAGAGATAGTCGCCGATCTCCACTTTTCCATCTGGAGAGGCTTTTATGGCTTCCACAAGTTTTTCAGCCCCTGCTTGTTCGGTTTTGATCCAGGCGGCCCGATGGCCCTTATGGTAGGGGGTCCAAGGCAGCTTCTCGAGCTGAGCAGGATCTAACGGTGGGGGCGTTGGGATAGAAGGCATGCTTAAGCGCTTGTCCACCTCACTTTCAAGAGCCTTCCATTTCGTCTCTAGATCCCGTTCACTCGTCACTATGACTTTCTCTCGGATCTCGCAGTAGGTTTTTATCCATCCCTCTTGCTCTGTCGACCTCTGGGTTTTGCCCCTTCCAAAAGCCAGCTGGAGGATGCGGGGTTCATACCTATCGCTCACGTGTCTCCCTCAAAAGATAGGGAAAAAATGACACCAAATAATGATCAAAATGACACCGTCACTCGGATGTCCAGTATATAAAGTTTTCGTCCAGAATAACCAGGCGGAGGTCTACCAGCTTTTTGAGGCATCTCGCCACCGTCTTGTTTCCCAAGCCTAGAAGCCGCCTTACAGAAGCGAAAGTTTGGGGTTGAGCCAACAACAGGAACAGGTAAACCAGCTTTTCCGCCGGCCTGTCTAGGCTGCGAAGCCGAATAAAATACTTTCTGGGATAGAGCTGCCTCTTCAAATCCCTGGAGAGGGTGGTGGCAATTTCCAGTAGGGCATCATTCCGCCTTGGCTGCGTGGGGTTCAAAAGGGCAAGCCGCCTCAAAAGGAAGATGAGGTCGGCTTGGATGCTATATGGCTTTTAAACAGGTTTTTGGAGGCACATGCCTATAGCAAAACTTTTCTGTTCACAAAAGTGCCCTTATACGCTGGCTTTTTTGTTCACAAACATTTAAGGCCAATACACATTTGGATGTTAAAAACGGGGTTTTGAGCGTGGTTTCGGGGGGAATCACGCCGGGGTTTTAGACGAGCTTTTTTGTGCACAGAAATGTTTTGGCTAGGGTTTCGACTGCTTTGGAGCCAGCACTATATGGATTTTTCCGTTTCTTTGCTCCATGTGGATTTCCAAGTCTTGGTTGACGTAGGGCTTAAGGATGTCATGAAACCTTTTAGGCAGGTAAAGCCATAGGGCTCTGTATTCATAGCTGGACTTGCTGTAGTAGCTTATTCGAACCACCCTCATGCATATTCGAGCCAAGAGCAGATCCAGCCAGAAACGCTGAGCGTTAGGCGTTCAACAGCTGCTCCTCTTCTTCCTCTTGCCTCTGCTCTTCCAGCTTCTGCTTAACCTTCGCGGCTTCTTTCTCCTCCACGTCTTCTATTCCCTTGTCGGTTATGCGGAAGATGCACTCGCCCTCCGGTAGGTACGGCGAATCGAAAACCCTGGCTACTCGTATGGATTCCTTTGCTCTCTTCAGCCAAACCCTTGTGTTGGATGCGTGCCCCATGATGTTTCCTCCGGTGGGTCGTCCCGGTATCGGCTTGGGAACGTAGGACACAACGGGTTCGGCTTGGGCTTGGTTTGTGATCACCACGGCTAGGTTGTAGATTTCTGCTAGGCGCAGGAGCTTGTGCATGTAGGAGTTTAGTTTCTGCTGCCTCTCCGACAACGACTCCCGACCGACGTATTCTCCCCTAAAATGGGATATGGCGGAGTCCACCACCACCAGCTTGACGTTTTGTTCAGCGCAGAGCTGGAAGGCGTGGTCCAGCAGAAACATTTGATGGTCTGAGGTGTAGACCCTGGAGAGGGTTATGTTGTGCAGCAGCTCGTCGGGGTTGAAACCGTTGTGGCTGGCAACCTGATACACGCGCTCAGAGCTGAAGGTTCCCTCTGTGTCGAAGAATAGGACGTTTCCTCCTAGGCCTCCCTCCTCGGGCTTCAGCTGAGCCCTCAGACACAGGCTGAAGCACAGCTGGGTTTTTCCGGCGCCGTACTCGCCCGCCAGCTCCGTGATGGCCTGGGTCTCTATTCCCCCTCCCAGCAGAGCGTCTAAGGCCTTACTTCCAGTCTTGCATCGCATCCGGGTTTTGGTCATCTGCCAATGCTCCCAGGCAGTGATGAACTTGGTGCCCAAAGCCTCCCTGGCAGCCTCCACGATCCTAGCAGCGGGTTTAAGATCCTTGTACCCAAGCTTATCCTTCAACTCTTTAGCTGGAGTAACCGCCACGGATTCAACATTTATGAAGCCGGCTGCTCTAAGCCTCTTAGCTATAGCCTCACCAACGCCCTTAATCTCTTCCAGCTTCAACATGAACCCTCCTTAGCGCTCTAAAGTCTTAGCCGACGACGACTCTCCCCACTCAACTGGTTTTTCCCCCAGCAGGCTCCAGCAGCGCCTACAAATGGGGAGCCGCTTGCCCCTATACGTGATGTAGAGCTCGATGTCCGTGCTTCGGCATTGACCGTTCCAAGGGTTTTGGCAGCGCTCCACCTTCACGGACGAAGCAGACCGCTTCCTAACGGATCTACCCATGAAGGCAGCCCCCTTAAGCAAGCGTGAAGAGATAGGAGTTGATGGGCTCCAGCCAAGCCACATCCCTCAAGGGAACCCTATGCCTCTTACTCTTTGTCACGGTCTTATAGAGGAGGACGCTGGGGCTCCCGCGGAGAGTCTCCACAACTCGAACGTTGACGATGACCGAGCCGTCCCTCAGGTGGAGGTTCACGTGGCTGCCGACCATGGCCCTAGCCGAGTTCAGATGCAACCCATTCTTTCGAGGCAAGATGTGCACACCGCTAAGGGGTCAGCCTCGTATGCCTTTAAAGCCGTCGCCGCAACGACTAGTCGCAGTAGTGGTGAGAGATGGGTGAAAGTATTCTGGTCCACGTAAGGGTTCTGTTGCATTTGCAAGTGATGGGTGATAAAAAGGGTCTAGGATTTCTGGATGTTGCGTCTTCGAGTGGGTTCTGTTAACTCTTCGGGACTTTCCTAGTCCGAGCCTAGCGTGTTAACCATCGGGACTTTTTCTTTCATCTAACTCGATACAGCTAAGTCTTTTGAGCTAAGGATTTTCTGATTAATCTAGCGTTTACGAGGTTGAGTGTGTGGTAGAATTGGTTTATTGCCAGAAAGGAGTTCGTTAATTGTGATTATTTGGGCTTTGGGATATTTGTGTCCCCATGTGGGAGATTCGTAGTATTCGGCTTCCATAGCGGTTGTTTTCATCTGTTCGGTAGGTTCGTATAATGTTATCAATATCCCCATTGCTGATTTAGAGGCATCTACTGTTCCCAAAAGATCCCTAACGTATTGCGGTCCAATATGCTTTCCACCCTTGACTTGAACCACTATTCTCTGTAAACTGAGGTTGGCACTTTCACGGAAAGTTAACCAACCATCCACGCCTTTATCTGCTCCCTTTTTTCTATCTGGATTCGTTGGCTTAGCGCCTATTAGGGATAGTGCCCACCATTGAAACTGATATGCGTTGGTGCTAGCCAGCTTTTCTGCACTTGCGAAGTCAACTGGTTCACCAATTGTCTTGTAGTCTCTATTTGCGTAAACGTTGATCTTCCTTAATCGTGTCTTGATTAGCGAGATTGCGAGATGAGTTATGTCTATGCCAATCCATTTTCTCTTTAACTTATGTGCAGCCATGATTGTTGTTCCACAACCGCAGAATGGGTCAAGAACAATGTCATTTTCATTCGAGCTTGATTTGATTATGCGCTCCAAAAGTGTTATGGGTTTTTGTGTAGGAAAACCAAGACGCTCTCGAGCATGCGCTCCAATAGACGGTATATCCGTCCATTCAGATGTTAATGGTTTGCCATCCAACTCATCTAAATATCTCTTTAAACGAGGCATACGCCCCTTTGGAGGCCAATATATCCTACCTTGCCTATCAAGTTCATCCAACGTCTGAACCGTATATTGCCAATGGTTTCCCTTTTTTGAAGGGTCTATTCCGTGCCAAGGTTTACCTGAATCACCTTTTCTGACACCTGCGGCAAGCAAGTTGTCTGCCATAAATCTTCTCCCTGTTTTAGGCTCAACGTAACGAAAATTCTTCTTGATATACTCCTCATCATAAGGGATGTATTGAGGGTTCCAAGTAAATTCCTTACTTTTGGTGTAAAAAAATATTATGTCATGAGATTGATTGTATTTATGTGAGTCCCTATGACCTGTAGTTCACACCCACACAATTTCATTACGGAAATTAAAAGGTTCAAAAGTCTCGTCCAATACTATCTTTAAGTAATGGCTTGCTGTTGGGTCACAATGAATGTATAGTGAGCCAGTAGGCTTTAGAACTCTATGAAGTTCTCTAAGTCTTATTGCCATCATAACGAGGTATGCCATCATATCATTTCTACCAAGATGTGCGTGAAGGAACTGTATCATACTAGCGAACTTCGGGTCTTCCTGTAGCTCCAAGTATGTTTCTTCTGCATTACTATCCCAATGCCAGAAATCGCTGAATGCTTGAATCTGTGCTACTGACTCTTTTCCTGACGGCTCTTTGAACAGTATGTTATAATCAGCTTTGCTGTTGAAGGGAGGATCCAGATAGATTAGGTCAACACTGTCGTTTGGGATGTATTTGCGGAGAATATCGAGATTGTCTCCGTAGTATAGAGTATTTGGACCAAACATGATATCGGTCACAATTAAAAATAAGTTCAACCAATCACATAACAATTTGGGTTTTTGAACTCGTTGTTGCGCCATCTAAGGTATTTTCTTCGGATGTTTTATCGTATTTAGGGACTTGCGAATTTACAACTAGGGGAAGGGTTTTTGTGAGATTTTATCAGGGGAAATTGTACTGGACAAAGAGTAACGACGTGTACCTATTCCCTTTTCAAACAGAGATAATCACATCCAAATTCACTGAGCCAACGATATTTGGAAGTACAGATTTCGACCTTGAAGTGTAGTATAATCCAGGGTGGTGAGATTTGAGATGTTTGGATTCCAAGAGTTAGCAGGGTTCAGGGATTCGTCCCAAACCCAAACTTATTTATTTTTCCAGATCTGATTTTGAATTAGATCTATGATCTTATCCTTGTAGGAGCATATTTATGAAATCTGTTTACAAAGCCATCGTTCCGTTATTTTATTTTGATATATCTCAAATCATAGTTAGGAAAATGATAGCGGATAAAATCATTGAGTATTATGGAAGAGAGGAAGAGAAAATTCGGAAAGGAATCGAAATTGTAGAAAATATTAGAATTCGCCGAATTAAAAGAGAAGATATCAATAAAATTGGGGAATTTCCATCTGTTGATCTAATTGGACAGTATGAACCTTACTTTTCTAAAATAAATGATGAAACATTTGTAATTGAGATTTTGTCAAAGGATGAAAAAGACCTTGAAAATAATATTGAAAAGATAATAAATAAAATCCTTCTCGCTATGAGAATTTACAAACCAATTTCTGTTTTCTGTAAAATCGCTTGGTTCCTAGAAAATGATAATGTAACGGGATTCGCAATATTTGACTCACATTTACCAGCGATAGATAAAATATTCTTTTTAAATACATTATCAGAATTTGATGAGATAAAGAAAATCGGGAAACTAGTAAAAAAGATAGAGGAAATAAATTTTGATAAGAGAAGATCTTTCCGAATAGCTTTTAGCAGGTTCAATCGTGCCTATGAAGAGTATATAGAAGATGAAATAATAATCGATTTCATGATTGCATTTGAAGCCCTTTTTGTAAAAAAAGAAATAGCAGGTTCTAGCATAAAAGAGAAAATTGTAAATGGCTGTTCTAATTTATTAGGAGAAAATGACCAAGAAAAGAAAGAAATTAAAAATTTCTTAGAAAAAGCTTGGTCGATGCGAAATTGTATTGTTCATGGTTCAGAATTTGAAACTCCAATTCAGATAGGAAAAAGAAAATATGAAACACGTGATTTTATTTTACAACTTCAACAATATCTCTCAGATTCTCTTAAAAAACTGATCTAAGCTATATCTCCCGAAGACGCAACAGAACCCATGTAAGTTAAATTTAAAAGCAAAATAGACAAATCTAATTCTGGGCTTTTAAGGGTGACCGAGCCAGCAATCTCCGAAGCACTTGTTGAGAAGAAACATGTAACGCATGAGTGGCTTCGGCCCCAAGCCGTGGAGGACAGACTCTACCAAAACAAGATTTTGGAAACAGCTAGGCAGAGGAGCACGCTGGTTGTTTTGCCAACAGCCCTCGGAAAAACCGTAATAGCGCTGATGCTAGCTATCGAAAGAGTGGAGCATGGAAAAGTGTTCTTTCTCGCGCCCACAAGACCCCTCGTGGAGCAGCATCACCAAACCTTCTGCGACAAAACCTTCATCGAAGACCAAGAGCTTATCCTGGTCACGGGGAGGTTTCCACCAGCCAAGAGAGCGGTCCTCTACAAGAGTGGAAGGGTTGTTTTCGCCACGCCTCAATGTGTATGGAACGACCTGAAAAGTAGAGTTCTAAACTTAGAGGATGTTTCGCTCATAGTTTTTGATGAGGCCCATAGGGCGAGGGGAAACTACGCCTACGTGGGCATAGCCCAGTACTATTCTAGACAGGGCTCGCAGCCTATGGTCTTGGGTTTAACGGCTTCTCCAGGTGGATACGAGGAGAAAATAGCTGAGGTTTGCAGAAACCTGGGTATAGAGGCCATCGAGTATCGAGTAGACGAGGACAAGGACGTTAAGCCCTACATTCAGCCCATAGACATGGAGTGGAAGCGCGTCAAGCCTCCAGAAGCCTACCTGCAGGTGAGAGACAGGTTTAGAGAGATGATTGTTGAAAGGGTCAAGGGCTTACAATCGATGGGCGTGCTCTCAGACAAGCAGCCAGCCTTCATTACCCGGCGTGACCTTGTGGAGCTTAACCAGGAGTTGCAGCGGAGGCTTGGAAGCGGTGAGGGAGGCTACCTATACGGGTTAAAGGTTCAAGCTACCGCCGCGTTGAGCATAATGCACATGATTGAGCTCATCGAGACGCAGGGACCAGAAACCCTTCAGGCTTTTATCCAAAACTCTTTGAGGCGCATGGCAGCTGAGGGAAGCAGAGGACATAAATCCATCCTAAACGACCCCTTGTTCATGCAGGCAAAACAGCGCTTAACAAGTTGCATGAAAGTTGAGAACCCAAAGGTGCAAGAACTCATCAAAATCTTGAACCAGCAGATAGAGGCAAACCCCAACTCGAGAACCATCATCTTCACGCAGTACCGGGACACGGTTAAAGCCGTGCTCAAAACGCTGGAGAAACAATCAAACCTTAGAATCACCCGTTTTGTGGGTCAAGGCTTTCGAGAGGGCGACCCCGGCATGACCCAAGAGCAGCAAAGAGAGACCTTGGAGAGGCTGCGAAGCGGAGAGCTCAACGTGCTCGTGGCCACCAGCATAGCCGAAGAGGGCTTAGACATCCCCGAAGTGGACCACGTCATCTTTTACGAGCCTGTTCCAAGCGAGATACGGTACATACAGCGCCGAGGAAGAACAGGACGACGAGTAGCCGGCAAAGTCACAATCCTGATCGCTGAAAACACGCTAGACGAGGCCTTCTACTGGTCGAGCATGACACGGGCTAAGAAGATGAGGAAAATCATCAGGGAACTAAACAGGAAGCTTCCACAAATGCTTAAACAAGAAGCCAAGCCAACCTTAACAATGCCCCTTACTCCTAGGCCAGAGGAGAAATTGCCGGCCTATCCAGCTCCAAAGCCAGTTGAGGCTGAACCCAAACCACAAGGCCCCAGAGCTTTGGGTAGAGGAGAATTATGGATACCTGAAAACATCCAAACGAGGGGTTCAAGTCAAGCGTTGAAATGGCTCGTGGAGAACCTGCCAGAGGAGTTGACGGCCATAGAGGACCTCGTTGAGCTGGCTGCCGAGGAAACCGGCCTCGAAAAGGCCGCGGTTGAAACGGCCATATGGCGCCTAACCCAGCAGGGACTACTCTACCAGCCACAGCCCGGAAAAATAAGGAAACTTTAGCTTTCCTCGCAATCTTGAGGCTTGGGAAGCGCGCCTAGATATTGGAAATTGATATATGGTGGAGAGTATAATTAATGGGGCTGGGGTAGGCGGTATGGTTGAGGCGGCGCTGCTTATTGAAAGGAAGACGTTTGAGGAGATGGTTAGATTCGTGATGAAGGCTATGAGGGAGGGCATCCCCGAGGAGGAGATCTGGGCGACATCATGGAAAAACCAGAAAGGATCAGTTCACTCGCTTAAATTCACCGAAAACTAAAGTGAAGTCATAAGCTCACGGGAAAAAGCGTCGAGATCTGGTTGGTTGACTAAGCCTTAAAAGAGGGCTGATTAAAAAGTAAACCAGAAAACATTCTTTGAACGATTACACAACAAGTCTTCTATTACAACCCCAGGTAGGCTTTACGAATGTAATCATCTGACAAAACATCATGTCTTGACCCTTCTAGGCTGATTTTGCCGTTTTCTAAAAGGTATAATCTATCCGAGAATTCTGATGCAAACACGATATTTTGCTCTACAAGTAGCATGGTTACTCCAGTCTCTCTTATTTCATAGATTTTTTTCAATAGTTCCTGACGGATTTTAGGAGCTAGACCAAGGGAGGGTTCATCTAACATCAAAAGTTTAGCTGATGACATGAGACCTCTCCCTATGGCGGCCATCTGTCTCTCTCCGCCACTAAGGGTTAAGCATCTATTGTATCTACGTTCTTTTAATGATGGAAACAAGTTGTAGATCATTTCCAAATTTTCTTCTCGTTTTTTCCAGGAAGTGCGGGAATATGCCCCTAGCATTAGATTTTCTTCAACGGTTAAATCTGGGAAAAGTTTGGCTCCTTGAGGAACATGTATTAGCCCCAGTTCCACAATCTCATGTGGTGGCACTTTTTTGAGATCCATATTTTCAAAAATTATCTTACCTTTCTTTGGTTTTATTAAACCTGAGATCGCTTTTAGGAGTGTTGTTTTTCCGTGACCATTGGGACCAAATATTCCAACAACTTCATGTTTGTCAACGTGAATTGATACATTTTTTAGAGCGGTCAGATCACCGTAAGAGACAACTAAATCATTGACCTTAAGCATAGGAGACAACTACCTTTCTATAGTTTTTAAGGCTTCACGGTATTCTTCTCCTAAATAAGCTTTAATGACTTCTTCATTTGTGGCAACATCCTTCGGTTTTCCCTTTGCAATTACTTCGCCATAATTTAATATCATGACTTCATCCGAAATTTTCATTAAGAATTTCATTACATGCTCAATAAGAAGTATGGTTACACCTAAGTCCTTGTTAATTTTCGATATTAACTCTATTATTTGCCCTATTTCATGGTCCGTTAAACCTGAGACAGGCTCATCTAAGAGGAGTAACTTCAGTCTCGTAGCTATCGCCGAGGCCAGCATAAGAAGCTTTAACTCATATAGTGATGCGTGTACTGTTGAGTCATTTTTTTTACCGGACAAACCAACAAATTCCAAAGCTTCTAGGGCCGTTCGTTCAACACGATGCCTATCATATCTAAATATCATATCTTTTATGTTAGTGATGTTACCGTAAAGAGCTCCCACCATTATGGTTTTTAAATAAGTTAAGTCTTTAAAAATAACTGGAATCTGGAAAGTTCTCACAATACCTTTGTGAACTATTTTATACGGCTTTAATTTTTGAATTTCTTCACCTTCAAAAATAATTTTACCTGAAGATAGAGGAAATGGATTGGACGTTATAACATTGAAAAGGGTAGTTTTTCCTGCTCCGTTCGGACCGGCGATACCAAAGACGATGCCTCTAGGAACACTAAAACTTACATTATTAAGTGCCGCGAATTCTCCAAAAAACTTAGAAACTTCTTTACATTCTATGGATATATCCACTAGCCACTCATCCTTGAAAGACGTTTACTTAAGATGCGAGACTTAACCCAATATGCTGCTCCAGCCATTCCCGTGGGCCAAGCCAAGAGGGTAAAAAGCATTAACAGACCAACGATTATGGTTTTATAGGGTCCTAAACCAGCAAGGTATTGCGTTAAGGATGTTAGAAGAAAAGATGCAGCAGCTGGACCAAGAAGTGTGCCTAGACCTCCGAATTCAACAATACAGCACATTAAGACTAAGTTTGACCAACCAATGAGTTCTGGACCTACAACCTGCATTAAATGTACATATACCGCACCACCTAGGCCAGCGAAAAGAGTGCTGATAGACATGAAAATCGCTGTATAAGTTAAAGGATTTATTCCACGACTTACACCGTATCTTTCAGAATCACGTAAAGCTACACCCGCCAGTCCAAACCGTGAGTTCATAAGTTTATACATACAGTAAGTGGAAAAAATAAAGAATATCAAAGTGAAATAATATGCAGGAATTTTATATGTACTGCTAATTTCCAGAGGGCCCAGCTGGAAAGGAGGTATCGGATGGATCGCACCCAAACCCAGCGTACCTCCCGTAAGTGTAGCACCCCCCCTACCGTACTCCCCTGGCGCTGATCCGCCACCCGATCTAATCCAATGCTCAAGCATCATTTGAAAAGCAAAAGATATTAGACAAAAAGCAAACCCCCCTGCTCTTAACGTAACTAGGGATAATGCCAAGCCAAGGAAGAAACACACTATTGGACTTACTACCAATCCGATCCATGGAGAAACGTCATAATATAGTGCTAATATCCCTGAAAAATAAGCCCCAATACCAAAAAAAGCAAGATGACCAAAGTTAAACAGCCCCAAATAACCCATACTTAGATCCCAGCTTTCGCAGACCATAGCAAATATGAAACATGTAATAAGTAACTGTAAAAAAAAAGGAGAAGGGTAGACGGAAGGGATAAGAAAAAGAGACCCGATTACGAATATTAATACAGCAAATTTTGAATAATTCAACGAGCACCCCTCACGAATAAACCTTCTGGTCTAATTATTAATCCAATAATCACTAATGCGAAAATAATAGGGGGAACGTCGTACATAGGCAGGTATCTCATTAACGCGCTCTCCATAAACGCCACCAGGTATGAAGTCATTGCGGCTCCCCTAAGTCCTGCACGTGTGCCTCCTAATGAGCATATTATGAAGGCTCCACTCATTAGTCCACCACCTAAAGTTGGTGTCATAAACTCCATGCAGCCTATGAGATAGCCTGCAACACCGGCCATAATCGAAGCTATGCCCAATGTAAGGCCGTATATTCTATTAACGTTGATTCCCACTAGGGGGGCAGCCTCTTTCTCTTGGGCTACAGCTCTCATTGCCGTTCCTAATTTAGTCTTGTACAAAAGCGTTATCAACGCAATTATAAGCAAAGATGAAGCTAACAAGATTAACAGCTTGTGGTAGGACATCGTGGCTCCTCCAATACTAATGTGTCCCTCGAATGGGTAAGGACAACGTTTTAGTCTTCCACCAAAAATTAGAAGTATAGTACTCTCTATGATACTACCTACAGCAAACGTCTGCAATATAAGAATTAAATCACTGGCTTCTCGATCTATTAAGGATTGCACTGTATATCTTTGCATAAGAAAACCTACAGCTAATGCCACTGGAATAAGTAAAAGAAACGAAACTCGGTAGTCCATTTTTTGGACGACAAAGAGATACCAAACGAAATACGCACCGAAAGTAGCAAATGCTCCATGGGCAAAATTAAAATATCTTGCCGTACCACTAACTAACACTAATCCTATGGTCATTAAGGAATAAAGAGAACCGGAAACTAGGGTTGCAACAAGGATTATGGATATGTCCTCTATCATTGTTATCACCTAAAAAAAGGGGAAGTGAGGGAGGCTAAGCTGTCTCCCACCATGGAGGTGGCTTAACTACTAAGCTCGCGTACTCCTCTGGAGCCACGGTATATCGTACGCCATCCCATAGCTGATAGAGAGTTGGGATGGCATATTCTCCTGAGGCACAATGTATTTCATCAAAGATAACAATACTTTCGCCTATGTAAGCAGTTCTTTCCTCTATAGCTTTGGCTATCAGGTCTCTATCTTTTGGTTCTGCCCCCCAAGCCGCATGGGCCCATTCCAGCCCTCGCTTGTAAATCCAGAACATATTGTATACGTAGTAGACGTAGCTCCCTGGCTCACGGCCAAGTCTTTTTTTAGCTCTTTCTAATAGCTCTTCTCCCCATATGTTTCCCGAAGTGTAGACGTCGAGGTTAGGTGAATTGAATATTGTTCCGTCGGATTTTTCGCCCAAGAGTTCAACATATTCCGGACACCAGGGTGCGTATTGTATAAACAGATGCGACTTGGTGGGATTTTCGAGAAATTGCTCCACAAAGGCAGCCTCGTTGGATGGAATGTAATCGGTGTTAATTACGAGGGCCGGTGGATCGGCTCTTATTTTGGCGAGTATTGGTCCCCACTCTGTTACTGTGCCGAATGGAACCATTTCCCATACTGTTGTGGTCCATCCACGTTTCTCAAACTCTTCTCTGAGGCCTTCAGCTATCCAACTGCTATAGTAGTTATCCGAGTAGACGATAGCCACTTTCTTATTATCAGGCGCAGGAAGCTCGAGTGTTCCTTCATCTATCCATTCCTGCATGGTCTGGGGGAAATGCCATCTGTAGGGCGTATATGAGGAAACTAGGTTAAAGCCATATGGATACTTTTTTTCCTGCCACTTGTCATACCATGTCATCCAGTCTGCAGCGTAAAAATAGAACATATTATATTTATTGCATACATCAAGCTCAACTAGTGACTGGCTGCCATATCCACACATTATTGCGTCGACCTTGTCTTCGTTTATGAGTTTCTCCATGAGAGCAGTAACTTTGGCTGCTTCAAAATCTTCGGTATCACCTGTTACTAGTTCGATTTTGTAGCCGATGATTCCACCCATTTCGTTAATCTCTTCTGCAGCCCATTTGGCTCCAGCAACAAAGTCTTCTCCCTCTGAGGCTAGAGCTCCAGTCAAGGGGGCAGGCACACCTATTTTTATAACGCCCTTCCAATATTTACCTGCCTTAAGTCCTTCCTGATACCCTTCCTCACGCGCCTCCTCTACCCCTACCCCAGTAGGGGCCATGAGATATCCAACGCTTCCACCGATCAACAAAGCAATTACGATGCCAACGATGAAGATACGCGTGGTCTTTGTACTCAATCCCAATATTTTAAACCTCCGCCAGTGTATTTTGGTCAGAAATTAATTTAAATTTTTCTACAAGCCCGTACTTTACCCCCTGAACAGAATCCACGTAGTCTCAACCAGAAAAGGGCCTCGGAATCCAAAAACAAAGCCTGAAGCCAATAGCAAAGAGAAACCAGCTGAACCAGCCCAAGGACTCAAAGATAAAGCAGAAGAATTTACGTGAACAAAAAGAAAAAATATGGTAACCTTAGGATTATTTATTTACTTTTTTGGAAACCTTAAAGGTTTAAATTGTATACGCGCTTTGAATTTTCGAATAGGATTTGTTTGGATACATTGGAAATCCATTCTTCTTCCACCAGCTTTTTATCAATGAAATGTTCAGTTACTTCAATCAGAGACTTTCTAGTTTCCAGTGCAGCTATCCAAAATAGTTCCGGTATATTGTATCCATCTGATCCGTAAAGTATTTTGTTAGTTGGACACATTTCTAGGAGTCTTAGTAATTTATCTTTTATCCCATAGCTTATAAATGGAGTCATTTCTGATAGGTCTAAGTAAACATTTGGGTACTGGTTTGCTAAATAGCCTGCCTCCTCTACGTAGGGATAGCCAGTGTGAACGAATATTATTTTAGTTTTTTTAGCGTCTTCATCATTTATGAGATCGTATAGGAGTATTGGATTGGCTTTTCTCAGGTCAAGTACTGGCGAATCACCGATACCTACATGGATTTGGATGGGTACATCTAACTCCCCACAAATAGTAGCTGTTTTAAATATTAGGTAATCCATTAATGTTTTTGCCTCCTTTACGGATGCCAGAAATTGATCGGTTAATTTTTCTCCCAGGGATATTCTAGACCTTATGGACTCGAATGCTTTTTCAGCGTCATCATCTGGAACCTTTGAAAATTCAAGTCCGGTAGTGTATGCAGCTACGGATTTAGCGGCTATTGCCCCCTCCTCCTTCACTGCATGTTTGACTGCCTTAATGTATTTATCCAAGAAATGCTGGAAGGAGATGTCATGGTACAGGAAGCGCGTTATTGCATTGTCAATTCTATAAATTGGTTTCAGTTGGCATGGGACAAGTTCCTTGAATGTTTCTAGACTAACTGAATAGCCTGAATATTCTTCACAAGGATATCCGGTGTCTACTAGAAGAACCGTTATATTTGCGTCTTGAAAGATTGTTTCAATGTATTTTCTAGGGTTTTCTTTGTAAAGTTCTCGCCGTTTTTTAATGGCTTCCGAAGGTTTGCATTTAAGTACTCTTGCTAACTCATTAACAATACGTCTATAAAGAAACAAATTTCTAACGTCATTTATTGGAAGATCCAACAACGATAATGATAAATATTGTTCGAATTCCTTTGTTTCTTTTTCAGGCAGAAACGCATGGCAATGATCGTCAATTATTGGGACTTTTAATATCTCGGAGGGATCCATAACGGTTCCCCTAACTCAAGGTTTGTGTGGATCTAGCTTCTCTCTAGCTACTTCTAATGGAGGTTTGATATCTTTAGGTATTGGTGATGTATAGACTTTTCCTTTTATTCTCTCTACGAACTCATCACGCACCTTCTTCAGCACTTCAGGCTTTGTGAGAAGATCAAGGGCAGAGCCTGCAATCGTCTTGGCGGCAAAGATCAAGGACTTGTGACCGATGCCCATCCCGCACTGCGCCACAGCCTGCCAAGAGTGGGGCGTGGTTCCAAGCACCCATGTCCCTGTCATGAACTCCATCGTAGGCGTAATCCAACTGACATCCGAAACATCCGTTGATCCTGGCATGACCTCCCCCTCGTCCCAAGCGTCAGGGATGGTCCGGTCGAGGACCACATCCATCAGATCCTCCCAGCCGGGGCGCTTCGACATCCGCAGCGCGCCCAGCTTCTCCTCCCTTGAGATCGTCTTTGCGATCTCCTCGGCGAACTTCAGCTCCTCCTCTGTGTACTCGGGCGCGCCGATCTCCCTCATGTTAGCGGTGACCAGCTCGCTTAGGCCTCTGTTTGGAAGCTTGTTGTAAACGCCTGTGAGGAACTCCACCTTGTGGGTGGTACGGGCTATCAGATCCGCACCGTCTGCTATTCTCAGCATCCAGTTATAGATATGCTCTACTTGGTCCCGCTCGGGTGCACGAACATAGTACCAGCTTCGGGCATAGGACGGGACAACATTAGGTTGCAAGCCCCCCTCCTCAACGATATAATGGATCCGAGCTTCTTGGACGACGTGCTCCCGCATGTAATTAACGCCGATATTCATGATTTCGACGGCGTCTAGGGCGCTCCGCCCTCGGTGTGGGGCATAACCGGCATGTGAGGCGACACCGTAGAAGTGAAACTTTACCGAGTTCATGGCGATGCTACTGGCGAGATCCGCCACGTTCGCCCACCATGGGTGGTGGCTGAGCACCGCGTCTAAGCCGTCGAAGAATCCATCCCGGACCATGAACACTTTCCCATCGTATGCCTCCTCTGCGGGACAACCGAAGAACTTTATCGTCCCTCCAATCCCGTTCTTCTCCATTGCCACCTTGACCGCTATCGCACCCGCAATACCCGAGGCTCCGTGGATATTATGTCCGCAGCCGTGCCCAGGCGCGCCCTCCACCAGCGGCTCCTTGTAAGGAACGGGTTTCTGCGACAATCCGGGAAGGGCGTCGTATTCTCCCATTATGCCAATGACGGGGCGGCCGCTTCCGTAGGTGGCGACGAAGGCCGTCGGCATCCCTACGATCCCTCGTTGAACCACAAACCCATACTCTTCCAACGTATCGGAGAGCAACGCCGAAGACTTGAACTCTTGGAGCCCGAGTTCGGCGAACTCCCAAATCTTATCGCTTACTTCCATGATTTGGGATTCGTTCCTTAAGATCCAAGTCCAAGCGTCTTCTTTAAACAAAATACTTTCCCCCCATGCGCGCATGCTCATATAATAAACTATTGCTTTAAAAGTCTTAATAACCTCATGCGCGCGCGCTTAGGCGCCGACGCCTGAGGCTAGGCTGGAAAGAAAACACTCTTGAACCCCTCCCTCTACAAAAAAGTTAAAAGTTCTTGGTTGCAAACTGAGAAACGCAAATATTACTGTAAATTGGAGGTAGAAATATGGAAGTTGTTGGCATGAAAGAGTTGCTAGCAAAAATAAAGCGACCTTTTCCGAAGTTCAGCGTAGTGCCAGGTAAGACCGCTTTATTGCTTATCGACATGCAAAAACTTGCAGGGGTTGACTGGATAGTAGAGGAGGCCGTAGAGAAGGGAATTCCGGAGGAGGTTGCGAGAGAAGCCGTTGTAGAGATGGATAAGAGAATTAGAAAAGTTCTTGGGAATGCACGAAGGATACTTGAAGCATGTAGGAAAGAGGGTATTGATAGAATACATGTCAAAATAGAGGCAAAGACAAAGGATGGTCGAGATGTAGGAAAACTTCATAGATTGCACAACTTCATAATTCCTCCCGGCTCGGAATGGGCAGAATTCTTTGAGGAGGTCAAGCCAGAGAATGGAGAAATAGTGCTTACGAAGACTTGTTCTGGAGCATTTGCCGGGACGGATTTGGACAGAATACTTAGAAATCTGGGCATAGAGACTCTGATCATAGTCGGGTTCTATACGGAGCAGTGCGTAGAGACGGCTGCTCGTGACGCGGCGGATATTGGATACAACACAATCTTAGTAGAGGACGCTTGCGCCACTCTCACAGAGGAACTTCATGTTAACTCTATAGAAGCGTTGAGAGATACGTATGTAAAAGTCGAAACGACAGAGAGTATTGTGAGAGAAATCGAGAAGTTGTAAGAGGAATTTAAGATGATAGATTTATCCCAATATTCTGTCGTGGACAGCCACTGCCATCCCTTTCTTCCAGAGAAGGAAAAGGAGGAATTTTACCAGCTATTTAACCTATCCACCCTTCCCATACCTAAGCTCCACAGCGAAAACGTAATCTTGTACAGGAAAGTGATGAAGGAACTAGCAAGAACGCTGGGTTGCTCATTTAAGTTCGACGAGATCCTTAGGAGGAGGAGGGAGGAGTATGCCAAACCTAGAGAGTACATAACAAAGCTGTTTGAGGAGGCAAAAATTGATACCCTTCTCCTCGACATGGGGTATCCCTCTGAAGAGTACACCGGGTACTCCGTCCCCCTAGAAGAGTTCCAGAAACTGGTAAAATGCAAGCTGAGACACATCTACCGCCTTGAACCGCTGTTGTTCAGACTCTTTCAAACCTCACCGCCCTTCGACGAAATGCTGGAGAAATACACCGAATCCCTCAAATCTGCGGTGAAGGTTGATGGATATGTGGGGTTCAAGTCCGTCATAACCTATGTCTTCGGCTTGAAGATTCACAAAGAGGATGAACGCTCCGCTCGAGACGCGTACGAGCGGTTAAAAGAGAAGAAACTTCTAACCGTCCCCTTGATGGAGAAGGATCCCAAAGCTATCAGCGATGAAAAGATCTTGCGTGACTATTTAGTCTGTCTCGGCATCGAGAAAAGCATAAACCTTGGGGTGCCCTTTCAGATACACACGGGTATAGGGGACTCACCATACATAGATGTCAGAGATGCCAATCCCCTTCATCTATTCGAGGTGATAACCGATGAGGAGTTGGGAAAAGCGGAGATCGTCCTCGTCCACGCAGGGTACCCCTACGTTGAGGAGGCAGGGTTCTTAGCAAATAACTACCCCAACGTGTATATCGATCTCTCTGAGATGATCCCTTTCGTCGGCACTGGAATGAAGGACAAGATGCTCCAACTACTCTACATGTCCCCTGTAACCAAAATCATGTACGGATCAGATGGATATAACATCCCAGAGATTTTCTGGATCGCAGCTATCTGGGGCAAGAGAGCTATATCAGAGGCGCTTCAAGAACTTGTAAGATCAGAAGTTATCGATGAGGACTACGCCTATAAAGCAGGAAGTTTAATCCTATCCAAGAATACGATCAAGCTTTATAAGTTCTAGCTTGACATGAGAGGGAAAGACGATGGCGGTGATCTGCATGCATGCGTGCGACAAGGACTTCTGGAATCTCAAGCTTTGTTCCCTTGAACTTTATTTCTTCATAGACAGTGATAACAAGGTCATTTGCTGTTCTACTCTTTTCACTTTCGCACAAGGCTAGTATTGCATGAGCTAGGAAAAGTCTAGGAAACTTGTCTCCTCTTTTCTTCTTGAACTCATAATACTGTTTCTCAAGGCTGTCTCCTCAAGGCTGGTTAAGGTAACGAAGAAAATCAGCGACAGGGACCACGTTAACATCGAGCTGATAGGCATCCACGAAGGCATCCCTTGTTGTTATTCATTCGAACTCACGCTACGCTCGTGATATCTTTCGAGGAGGCCCCTATCGATAGTGTGACTTTCCCTGGTAAGTAGGGCGTTAAAGGATTCTTTATAAAGGCATACAGATTTGCGCGAGCCAGATATTCCATTTTTCGCGCATGGCGGAACGAAGTTTTTATATGGAGAAAGTGTGTGAGTTCATAACATGTCTGGTGATAATTGTCCTAGATTGGATACGTCGTGTGTTTGGGGTGGCGAAGCCAAGAATGGCTGGCAGGGCGCGACCCAAGTACCCGTGGTTCATAGTGTCTCGTTTGGCTATCCAGATATTGATCAATGGCTGGCGGTCTCCAAGGGATTACGGCCGGGTCACATCTACAGTCGGAACACGAACCCTACGGTGAGCGTATTCGAAGAGAAAATCCGGGGGCTGGAGGGGGCCGAGGCAGCTACTAGTTTCTCCACGGGCATGGCGGCAATCAGCAACACGTTCTTCGCGTTACTGTCGCCCGGTGACCGCGTGGTCTCTATTAAGGACACCTATGGCGGCGTCAGTAAAATCTTTTTAGAGTTTTTCCCACGGTTCCAGATCGCGGTGGCCATGTGCGACACCACCGACTATGAGTCCATAGAGGCCGAGGTCGCGAACGGCTGTACAATGCTTTACTTGGAGACCCCCACGAATCCCACGCTCAAAGTCGTAGATATCGCGCGACTGGCGAAGGCCGCCCACGACCAGAGCGCATTAGTGGTTGTAGATAATACCTTTGCGACCCCGATCAATCAGCGGCCCTTGGAGTTAGGCGCTGACCTTGTGATCCACAGTGCAACCAAGTTTTTGGGCGGGCACGCCGATGCCATGGGCGGGGCGGTCTGTGGCCCCAAGGAGATCGTTGGCAAGATCTATCATTTCCGTGAAATTAACGGGGCCACGCTGGATCCCATGTCTGCCTATCTGTTGCTACGGGGCATGAAAACTCTGCACCTTCGCGTCCGCCGGCAAAACGAGAGCGCCATACAAATTGCCCGTTTCCTCGAAGCGCATCCCCTGGTCGAAAAAGTCTTCTATCCTGGGCTAGCGTCACACGAACACCACACCATCGCCCGACGGCAGATGCGCGGGTTTGGCGGCGTCCTCAGCTTCCAGTTGAAGGGTGGCTTCGACGCTGTCCAGGCATTCCTGCCCCACCTTAACTATGCCCATCTGGCGGCGAACCTTGGGTCGGTTGAGACCATCGCAGGCCCGCCGGCAACAACCAGTCATGTAGAGTGCACCCCGGAGGAGCGGGAGGCTATGGGCATCCCGGAAAGCCTGATCAGGTACTCTGTAGGGATCGAAAACCTGGAGGATCTCATCGCCGACCTCGAACAGGCGTTCACGCATCTCCCCCGATAGCGTGACCCTACAATGCCAAACCAATTAGTCAACCTCAACTAGCCCCCCCAAACCGTGGAGATATCTTCCGAAGTAGCCCTATCTAGGGTGTGACTTCTCTATTGACTATATGACCTTATACTTATAACTAGATAAAGAGCTGTTTCTAGAAGTTTCTTCTCGATAGATCGGTTGCTTCGTAAACTAGCATTTCCTTTATGCGAGCACTGTATGGCTACTTTAACGGCTTCACGACGTACTCTTCGACGAACTCCCAGGGACCGTTATTGACCGCGCGCTATATTAGGCTGCTACAAGTTGTTGACATCCTACTCTTATGACATGACTGTCGTTAGTTTGAGTTGATTTATCCCTCTTTACTCGGCACCGCCTCTTAAATTCAACATGACCGTCAGCGCATGCTGGGATTAAAGCTTTCCATTAACCTCGTTTAATGGTAATGTACTCCGTAAGCATGCATGCAAGTCTTTTATGACTAAACTCGACGAGGAGGAACGAAAACGATCCATAACTCTCCTAACCTTCGTCCTTTCAAATTAGGTTTGCTGAGATTAGAACCTTCCGTTAAGCGAAGTTAATGGCAAGAGTTATACTCGGGACGCACCATCATTTCGTACGCTTCATTATCTCCTCCAAAAAGGGGGATTGTATGCATGCCAAGCGCTGGCCTTCATGAGGAGGGCCTTCATCGGATCTCCCCCAGTTTTTCGGCGTCAGCGCCCACTCGTACTCACTTCTAAGATCTTAACAATTTTCTCCAAGGTAGAGCTAACGGTCTCTATCCATTTGTTCACCCTTATCGTCCAGTACTCCATGGCGTTTATCCGCTCGTTTAGGTTTCTCCACAGCTCCGATTGAGCGGTAGGTCGGGTGCCAAGATCTCGCTCTCCAAAAGCTTCCGTATAAGGTAGGAGACGGTGTAGCCGTTCTGCTTGGCATAATCCTCGACCCTTTTCTTCACACTTACGGGCACCCTGAAATTTGTAATAGGTGAAGCTATGGCAAATCAGTACACCAATCCTTGGACAAAAGAAGAACTCGCATTTCTTGAAACCAATTACTCCAAGTTAGAAAAACAACAAATCTTGAGAGCCCTTCCTAACCGGTCTTGGGGTTCAATTGTGATGAAAGCACATAGAATGAACCTGAGGAGGAATTCTGGACGTAAAATAAATCTTCTTTCTGAACCTGAGAAAGCGTATCTTGCTTGTGCGGTCGATGGCGAAGGAACAATACAGATTTGCAAAGGGAAGAATCCACGGACAAGCAAGGGATGGCAATTGAACACCGTTGTTAATATTTCAAATACCAAACTAGAGTTCATAGAATATATTAAAACTGTAACAGGCTTAGGGAGAGTACGTAGCTATAAACCCCGAAGCAAGAAACATAAGAAGTGCTACACCTTTTCCATAAACATAGGCAAGAAATATTTCAATTTCTAAGTGAGATACAGCCTTACTTAAGAACAAAAAAGGAACAAGCTAAGTTAATGCTTGAGTTTCTGTTATTAAAGAAAAGTGACTCTCGTCACTACCGCACAGAAAAGGAGTTAGAAATCTACGCAAAAACGAGGAAGCTAAACGCCAGGGGGAACTAAAAGATTAAATTTCCCTCCAATTTTTGGGGGTGAGGGCGTACTCATAGGACTGATAGATCTTTCTCCAACCGTCTCGGCTTCGGCTGTGGTACACTCTGTCTTGCTCCGGAAGCCTTTGACCCATGAAGAACTTGACGATGTCCCGGTCCATTTTGGCGTCGCCTAGTAGGGTGCGGAAGGCTGCTCGTAGGCTGTGGGGCCTGCACGGGTTTTGACCCTTATGGGTTCCCATCCAGCGTTTGCCAAGCCTCTCAAAGCGCAGGTCTATGGTTCTGTGGCTCACGGCGTACAAGGGATCCTCTAGCCTCAGCCTTCTCCCTTTCAGTTGTTCGCTGAGCAGCGACACGCCCCAGTCCCCTATGAAGGTCATGAACGGCACGTCGGTTTTTATTCTGGCGAGGTCAAAGCATAAGGGAACGACCCCACGTTCATACTCGTATTTGATGTCCCCGTAGGTGAGGGCTAGGGCGTCGGAGACGGAGAGTCCGGATTGAAACATGGTCACGGCCACGGATCGCACCTCTGGCTTCCTGATCAGGCTGATGAACTCCGCCACCTTCTCGAGGGTCCAGGGGAACTTCTGGCTGACCGGGTGGCTGG
>Ga0315312_1001170_pt1 | contig 21940 bp, 21 predicted proteins | sample TDP7_MG_FD_203629 | JGI IMG/M metagenome (GOLD analysis project Ga0315312, IMG submission 203629) | Freshwater sediment microbial communities from Lake Towuti, South Sulawesi, Indonesia - TDP7 | ecosystem: Environmental > Aquatic > Freshwater > Lake > Sediment | place: Indonesia: South Sulawesi... | reverse complement strand
AGAGCTCTCGTCGCTCTCGGAGCTTGCCCAGCCGTTTGTATTAGAATCGCTTTGAACTTCTTATGCACCTTCTCTTCAACGAACCTTGTGAAGAGCGCACCTTTCTCTATGGCTATGATCTTGTCTGCCTTACATCCGACGAACTCTGCGTTTGTAAGCGCTGGTCCTATCATCATTCCGTCGGGATGGCTTGCAAGGTTCAGCCTTCTTCCTTCATAGCCTGGAACCGTATACTCTATCGTCAGGTCGCCGAAGATCGCTGATCTTTCTTCCGGGAACACGTGGAAGTCTTCTCTTGGAGAAGTGACCACGGTTTCAAGATCCGTAATGATGTTGTCAGACTCAGCTTGATCGACGAAACTCATTTCGTACGCTTGAGCTGAGTAGAAGACATCTCTCAATGTACTCGTCTTATTCAATCTAGTTAGCTCATCGACGAATGATGCTGTCCAGACCAGTTGAGTGAAAGGTCTAATATGTCTAACGTTTCTCGAACTTCTTCTTACGCCTCTGTCTCCTAGAATATATTGCCGAAGTTTCTGATCGTAAAAGATATTATGAATAGATCGGCTCGGCATCTTGATCGAAGGAAACTCTCTCCGCACTATCTGATCGTATATTCCTAGACCGAAATTCTGGAGACCTGCCAAAACTTTCTCTTTTCTCAACTTTATTGAGCCTGTAGGCTTCTTCGGCATCACTCTTCACCTTTTTCAGAAATTTCCGTTTCTTCTTCCGCTCCATATTTCATTATGCTCTTGAGAAGTGGCTTAACGCTTGGCTCTCTAGGTTTATGAGCTACCTTGGTTGAGAATGAGGCGATCTTTGGAAGGTACTTGGAGAATACGTCGAGCCTTCTCTTCTCTCTCTCCATATGCTCCTTCCTAGAGAGGAAAATGGAAATCTGTCTTCCGACCTCCCTTAAAGCGTTTAGCATCTCATGTTCAACCTCGGGTCTGTCAGCTATGAACTCTTTTCCAACAGTTTTGTATGGAATCTTGAGGCTGCAGATATGCACGAATACTGCTAAGGGAGTTTCCGGCGCAACCTTGTAATGCCTCCAATTCATCAAGGTGTTCACAACTTTCCAAGAGACATCGCTCGCCTCGTCAAATAATAGAGGGATCTTGTTCGCAAAACGGTAAAGAAGAATTCCGCTAGATGTAGGAATGCTTCCGCCGCAGGCAGCACCAACCTCGACGATGAATGGGAATCCTGAGTAGGCAGCTGGCTTACGTTGATACACTGCTACAAATTCAGGATTCAGTTCTTTCCTTATTCCTGTCTCAAGCAATTTGTCTCCGAGTGGAGATAGACAACTAGCATCCGGACTTAGAAACTCATTATAGTTCTTCATAGCGGTAACAAGTTTAACGATCTCGTCAGGCCCAAGTCTCTTCGGGTTCTTCTTGCTTCCGATATCTGCGAAGTTTAGGAAACGTCTAGCTATTTTGTCTCCGACCCTTTGAAAATGCTTCTTCATGAACTCATGCATTGTCCGTGAGTTTGTGATTGAGATCAGTCTCTTGATTGTTTCAACATCAACTCCATGAGGATGCGGTGTAGTCTCATCTGGAGGCTTAGGCATCTCTCGTGTTGCTCTTTCGAATTTGTAGAGCCTCCCCTTTGGGTCGACGAAGGTAAGGTCAGAATACGGCGCGACTATCGCTGTCTGCTTCAAGTATTCGAGGATCTTCGACATCGCTCTAACGTAGTCGGCTTCTGTTGAGAATTCTATTACTGTTCCATGCCACTTGCCTTTATTAGGATAGATCTTACGTTTGATGACTATCGGCTTGTTCTTCTGGATGTCCATCATCAAACGATACTCGAATATTCTGGAGGTCCCTGTACTTGACATCACGTAGGCTTCTGAATGGGTTGTGATCTGGCCATATAGAATAGCCATCTTCCCTCCCAAACCGAAAGTTCCACGGGTTTGTCTAAGCTTGTATTTCGAACCGAAGAGGACTTGGCCGAAAGCTGAAGGGATTACCTCTTCAGGCAAGCCAGATCCGTTATCTTCAACTCTTATCCTGTAAACTCCAGGACCCTCTGTAGGCCCGGACTCATGTGAAACCCGGATGTAGATGTCGGGTGGGATGCTGTTTATCTCGCATGCGTCTAGAGAGTTTTCAACGAGCTCTCGAACTGTGGAATAGATAGCTCGGGAGGGGTTGGTGAATCCTGCTATGTCTCTGTTTCTGTAGAAGAAGTCTGCCGGACTGATCTCTTCGAAGACCTCGGTCATGAATTATCCGCCAGTTGCATATCGATCGTTCTTTCGGCTAGAGTATGCATGTTCTTCTAATTTGGGTATCGAGTATTCTTGACGGCAATCGCTGTCTCGACGAATTGGTGTGATTTCAACGAATACTTCAATGCTGCGACCGGTTTCCCTTTCATCCAGGCGGTTTCTCCCATAATTCCAACGTCATTCTCTTTTTTGCTTCTCTTCTCTTGATTCTTAGGAATTTATACACAGTTGCGTGCTGTTTTCCTTTGATTAGCATCTCCACAGCTTCTCGAGCTGTGGAAACAGCATCATATCCACCTATCATCCCAATGGTATGGCCGTACACTGAGATGCTAGCGTCAGTCATCTCTTCGATTATCCTCCTCGTTTTTCCTTCGCTCCCTATTATTCTCCCCTTGACCCTCTGTATGTCGGTCTCACTCCGACCGAATAGATCTCTAAGATCCAGTACATCCAAAACCTTGTCGTCGTCGAAAAGGATGAAGGCCTTCTCAGGAGCAAACCCCTTCCCAATGGCGGCAACTACATCCTTCGCCTTAAGTAAGCTAACCGGATCGTTGTTGCCTTCATTCGGCACTAGTTCTATGATCCCGCTCTCGCTGTTCACCGTCATTTTGATATTAAACGCGCGCTCAATCCTGTTCTTCACCGTTCCCTCTGGACCGATTAGAGCGCCGATCCTGTCTCGAGGTATCACTGTATTGATCTTAGTCTCCACTTTGGCTAACCACCCAATTGACTAACTTGTCTGCAGGCTCGACCTTGACCCCTATACTGCCAAAGTAGTTGTTTAAGTTCTCTATGTCTCGTTTAAGCAACATATTTGCGAGAGGGTGATCCAAGGGAACAGCTTGAGAGAGATCAAAAAGTACAGGTTGATCTCTCCAGATCATGATATTATACTCGCTCAAGTCCCCGTGAACTATGTTCGATCTAGCATAAAGTAGCCGCAGATACCTCAACAACTTCCTATAGACCCTGATTGAGTTCTTCAATTCTGCTTCTCTAAGTAAAGGTGCAGGAATACCATTTCTACCGATAAACTCCATCAATAGAACGTTCCGATTAACCCTTATAGGTTTTGGAACCCTAACTCCGCCTTCTCGAGCTGCTTCTAGATTCTTGAATTCCTTCTGCGCCCAGAGGTAAACAAGCGCTCTCGTATCTCTTTTCGCTCTACTGAATCTCGGATCGCCTTCGATGTATACGAGTTTACCTTTCCTGAATTCAGTGGACGAGGTTAGGTATATTTTGACAGCTACTTCCTTTCCCCTAGGTCCTATAGCCCAATATAAGCGAGCCTCTTTCCCAGCCTTGACAACTCCGTGGATCTTCTTCAATTCTCCAGTATTGAGCATGTGATAAATTATCATGAGTGTTGATTTATCGAAAACTTCTTCGAGAGCTTCCATCTCTTCGCTTCTTTTCTCTTTCATCAGCTGGTCGATTTCATATCTTCTTTCTTTGAGTCTAACCTTCTTCTCGACTCTTGTCTCCCATCCTTTCACCTGGTAATCTCCTCATCATGCAGCTAGATACCCATGACCCCTAAGCCATTGGGCCTGACTTTCAGTATATCTCCATAAGATGTCTCCGCGACTCTCAAACTGGAAGTCCCAAGGTGCGACCAAAACCACGTCGCCAACCTTTATCCAGACCCTTCTCTTCATCTTTCCTCTAATTCTACAGACCCTTTCATGGCCATCAGTACATTTGACAAGAAGCCTATCGTAACCTAGCATTTGAGATACAATGCCTAGTAATTGATCTGTGTCAGGAAGGACCATCTCTCTAAGTTGACTTTCGCTGAGCACTTTCTTCTTTCCCATATTGAAACCTCAATGACGCGCCGTTCATATAGAACTAGATCTAACTAGATAAATTTTGGTTTGTAACATAGGATCTATCAGCAGCGAAAACAGCGGTTTATCAATGGTTCAAATTTCGATGGCCGCATCAAGGGACACACAACATATTCCTTCTCTCCTGTTAGGGGAGGAATCCCCTAACAACCCACTTTCTTTTGCCGACGGCTCGCTGTCGCTCGCCAAAGCAAACATGATTTTGGCGCATAACATTGTCGCTCTTTTGGAGACACCTCTGGTTGTTGCGGCTAGATTCTATCTACAGTCGCTCCAAGATATCTATCACTACGTTTGAGTCAAGATTCAAGTTATTAGCCACCACTTTAAGCGTTCCATCGCGTCGGAATCTAGGTAGTTCCTTTTTCAGAGATTCTAGATGTGAGTCTCTAAGATCGTCTCGAAGCCTAATGATTACTCCATCTCTGGTTAACCACAGGCTTTGAATATTCCTAACCATTGCCAAGAGGTCGACGAGGTCCTTTTGTCTCTTGAACTCATCAACGCGTTGCGGAGCTGATTTGATCTTAATCTTCACCATTAATCCTATCTCAGGCATCAGTATCGTGTCTCCGTCAGAGTTCCATATTTCGCATTTGCCAGCAAAAACCTCGCGAAGAAGAGGCTCGTGCATAACATGAGTGTGGACTCTATCTGGTGCCGCGAGGTCTAAGTAGATCGTTACTAGGTTGTACGTTTCTACAGTTCTTGACTGTTCCTCAGAGATCTGCTTTTCGTTACGTCTATCATAAAACTTGACCCATCTGAATGTAGAATGAGGTTGAAATCCCTGATGTTTGATGAATTCAGTCATAGTCTTGTAATCAACACTAGCCGAGTCGTAGAAAATGTCGATGTCACAAGACCCCATATGCTTGATCTTCCTATTCTCCAGCAAGTACGTTACAGCCCATCCGCCCATAAGACCAACTGACTTTTTGAGTTCACTAGGCACCGAACGGAAGAACGAAATCATTTGTTTCTGTGAAAGATCAGACCCTTCAGGCGCTATAATCACACACTTTGCCTCGATAGCCATTCTTTCATGATTAGACTTGCCTGTTCCTTGGCCAAACCACCGTAGGATTCAAGATCTGCCAGCAGAATACCCATCGGAGCAATTTTGAAGTGCCCTCTCTCTCCGGAGAAACTAAAGATGAATTTGTGCTCAGTGGGCAGCAAGAACGTATCTGCCTCAGCAATGAAGGCTAGTCTTCCACCTGAGGCTACCAACGCGTCCTTCACATTCTGAACATGCTCTTGTTGAATATACGCATGCACTAAGCTTGTCTTTACATAGGGTGACAATAACTCTGCTGCAGAGAAAAGAGTGAAAACCAAGTCTGGTACCGTTGATGAGAGACGTTGCATTTTTTCATACATTTCCCCTCCAAGAAAGAAACCAATTGTTGATTTCGATCTGAACGGTAGGAGAAGAGATATTTGCCTTACAAGGGCTGGTGCATCAACCACTTGATATCTTTTTGTTTTTGTAATACGTAGGTAGCCTCCTGATGCGAGATCCTTTAGAGCTGTGTGTGTTGAATGGTAGTCTAGAACACCAGCGCCTTTCGTTGCCTCAAACACCGAGATTTCTCTGTCTAGATTTTCAAGTAGCCAGACAATTAAGCCAATACGTTTCGCAGTTATCGGGATCATTGCATTTGCACGCATAGTATATAAATTGCACACATATGTGTAGCACGCATACTATATAAGTAGCACGCATACTATATAAGTATCGCACATAACCGCACGATGCACCGCTTGAAGAGTAGTATACACTGATCCTATCAGCCATAGAATTTTCCTTCTACGCGTCATTCGTTCATACCTCGCTATGTAGCCTCTTTTCGTCAGACTTGAATGCAAGATCGAAAGGGTACTCACAGCATTCCAATTCCTGCAGCTACAACCGCGGAAAAGGAAGGTACAATAAGATACTAGATGCATCCAAGATAGCCAAGAACCTGACGGAAGAAGACATCAACCCCGAACTCGTTTCGGCAATTCAGAGATTGTTAGAAATATCACAAAGATAGCGGCACATGCGGAAGCGAAACCTACTCAGACAAGTCTGGCTGAAATCTACCTTCGCGAACCTCATGAATCCTGTTTGGCAGACGAGACCTTGGGCGTCATGAAAGCTTCAAATTAGCTCAAAATGAGCTTATTTTAGAGAAATATCTTGTTTTCACTTATTTGCATTTGTTTTCGTTTGATTACTCTCCTTTCCAACGAGGATATTCTATTGAAGATATTCGCTATCTTTGTCAGCTTTGCGGGATTTCGTTTGTAGTTCTCCTAGTGCTCAAGAGGTATTCGCTCAGAATCATTCGGGTTTGTTTCAGGTATCGAATCTAAGAAGCGCCTCTTTCGCTCTTCATCCAACATCTTGTGTCGATTGCTCAAGAAAAAATCAGTTGAACAGCATTTCCCTTAACAATAATGCCTTTGTTATGGCGGGACCTACTAAGCTATCTTTCTAGATTTTCACAACCTGAACGTGAGGTATTCCACCGATTGTGATAACAGCTTGCCTGTCAACGAGACCTCTCTTAACTGCTAACTCCACTACTCTGGCTCCGACAAGGTTAGCTATGTCAGCCTTTTGGATTGCAGCCATCGCTTCCTCGATCGTTGACAGATCTTCGCCATAGAACTTTCTATCGACTTCTAGTTTCAGTTTTCCTTCGCGGAATGTCTTGCCGAGAAGATCGTCATCGCAGGCTGCGACCAGCATGCATTGCCTTTGGCGGAAGATCCTCAAGCAAGCTTTATCCAATAATCAGCCTCCGGGCTATGTTGGAAGAACTGAGGACCTTGCCCCGCAAGCTTCGCATACGAGGAAGAAGAACCTCCCCTGTTTCTCAACCTTGGTATCTGGTCTTCTACATATCGGGCATATCACATATCTATTCACATATATCTCAAGTAGCCGCACTATTGATTCACGTCCAAACTTTCCTTGAAAGACAGCTCTTGTTCCGTCGAATGTCGCTGCAGTAGCCATCTCCTTTGAGAGAAACTTCAGAATATGATGAGGAACTCTGTTAAGTTGAGTACAAACCTCCCCAAAGTTTTGGATGATCGTTCTACCTCCGATCCTAATAGTGCTGGGCTTCGGCATCTCAAATCTTTCTCCAGTAGTAGGCTTCTTCGGAATCTTTTCGTAAGCTCTACTCAGCATCTTCATGTAGTCTTCGCTCAACCTTTGATACCAACCGTTCATCAATAGATTGCTGTGGCTCTATTAAATGCATTCCAAACCGGATGAGATGAACTTTGGGAAAGATTAATGAATATCAAGCTCCCGTTGTAGCTTTAATCTTGGAGGGATTTCATCTACCGAACCGTTATTCGATTGATAACGGCTTTCGAAAGCCCGATGATTTCTTGAGAAGATAAACATACTTGGGGCTAGAAAAGATGAGGAAATGGATAGTCTGCGCTGCATGGCCCTACGTTCACATGGTTCCTCATCTAGGAACGTTCATACATCTTCTCTCAGCAGATGTCTTCACACGATATTTGCGTTTGAAAGGAGAAGATGTCATTTCTGTAACTGGCTCAGATGAGCATGGCACGCCCATAGAGGTTGAAGCCATTAGAGCAGGAGTTCCACCGAAAGACTTGACTGATAAACAGCACGCGATCATATGCAGTCTGCTGGATAAGTTTGCAATTCACTTCGACAACTACACTAGAACGGAGAACCCTGTCCATATCAAGTTTGTCCAAGAGTTCTACAGGAAAATCTATGAAAACGATTTCATCTTCAGCCAGACGGTGGAACTTCCCTTCTGCCCGAAGTGTGAACGTTTTCTACCGGACAGATTCGTTGAAGGCGAGTGCCCACATTGCGGCTCAAGTCTAGCGCGAGGAGACCAATGCGATGCTTGTGGGAGAGTACTAGACCCTGTGGATCTCAGGAGCCCGAGATGCGTCTTCTGCGGAACCACTCCGGATATTAGGGCATCCAAACACTGGTTCTTCGATCTTCCCAAGTTTGGCGAACGCCTTAAGGCCTACATAAATTCTAATCCACAACTGCCTGACAATGCCAGAAACTTCTCGTACAGATGGATTGAAGAAGGCTTGAGACCTCGAGCTCTCACACGGGACAATAAGTGGGGTATTCCAGCCCCCTTTCCAGGCGCTGAGGGGAAGACTATATACGTTTGGATGGAAGCGGTCTTAGGATACGTTTCAGCATCTATCGAATGGGCTGAGAAGAACGGTCAATCTGAATTATGGAAGAGATACTGGTTCGATAAAGACTCGAAGAATGTTCACTTTATCGGCAAAGACAACATCCCTTTCCACACTATAATATTTCCAGCTCTATTGATGGCGACAAGAGAAAACTACTTGCTACCTTGGCAAGTCTCATCAACTGAATTCATAATGTTCGAAGGCCAGAGGTTCTCCAGAAGCAGAAGAATAGGCGTCTGGATGGATGAGACCCTAGAGCTGGCTGAACCGGATTATTGGAGGTTTGTTTTGATGGGGATTAGGCCGGAGTTGAAGGATGCCAACTTTACGTGGAGCGAGTTCGAAGCAAGGATAAACTCCGAATTAAATGATGCCATAGGGAACTTGATCCATAGAACATTGACCTTTCTCCATACCTACTTCGAAAACGCAGTTCCATCTGCAGGGCTATTGGACGACCTTGATAAAGGTCTCCTAAAAGAGATAGAGAACTCGCCCAGACATATTGGAGGCCTATTCGAGCAGTTCAAGTTGAGAGACGCCTTGTCAGCGATCGTGGAGTTAGCTAGGAAGGGGAACCAGTACTTGAGCACAAAAGAGCCTTGGCATTTGATCAAGACGGATAGAGAGAAGGCTGCTACGGCCCTTTTCATATCTGCTCAACTGGTTTATGCATTGGCTATACTGCTTGAACCGTTCATGCCTTCTACAGCTGAGAAGATCTGGAGTCTTCTTAACGTACCCGGAAGCGTTCACTCGCAGAGATGGGAGGATGCTGGAAAACTTCAGCTTCATGTAGGGCATAAGATGGGAGAGCCTAAACCGATATTCCATAAAGTTGACGCAAAGGAGATCCAGAAGAAGAGGAAAGCGCTTCAGGCCCTTAAATGAATCGGCGACCTCTATGAAACTGAAGATCGACTTCCATGTCCATACACGATTTTCATACGATGCCCACACAAGACCTGAACTGCTTCCCGAGATTATTAGCAGGCGCGGACTGGATGGCGTAGCCCTAGCGGAGCATGATAATCTTCCAAGAGTCGAAGTCAAGGATGCCCTAGTTATTCCGGGAATGGAGATCAGTACGGCTGATGGCCATTTGATCGCACTGGGAGTAAGCCGTCAGATACGCAGAGGCTCGCTAGCAAACGAAACCATTATCGAGGTGAGACGGTTAGGAGGGTTAACCATAGTCCCTCACCCATACGACTATTTCAGTCCCAGCATAGATCCCGCCAAACTGGAAGTGAAACCTGACGCGGTCGAAACGGTCAACGCTTCGGTCATCTTCTTTGAGAAAGCAAAGCATAAGGCTGAGAGAATAGCGCAAGAGCTTGGCCTTCCAACAGTCGGTGGAAGCGATTCGCACATACCTGAAACTGTCGGAGACGCATATACGATTGTGGATTCAGATTCAACCTCGATCGAAGATGTGCTCTTGGCTGTCAAGGAAGGAAGAACGAAGCCTTACGGCAAGGCGACATCACTCTGGAATAGATTGAAGAAATCAACACTAGACATTAAGAGAAAGATATAGGTTACAAGGGAGGTTGTAAAAAGATAGTTAGAAAAACAGAAGTTTTAGTAATACAGAACTGTGAAACTGAGGGAATTGGTTCCTACGAACAATATCTTATTGATAGGAAAATAAAGTATGATGTTTTTCATGCATATGCTAATAAAGAATTTCCTTCTTTGAAAGAGTATGACGTTTTCATTGTGGGTGGTACCCCAATTTCTGCTTATGAAATTCATAAACACAATTTTCTAAAAAAGGAGTGGGGATATCTAAAGAAAGTTGTTAAGTTGAATAAACCTTACTTTGGTATATGTTGCGGCGGACAGATATTAGCAAGAGTATTAGGTGCAAAAGTCAGAAAAAACAAAGTAATGGAAATAGGAGGTTACGATGTAAAACTCACATCCGATGGCATGAAAAGTCGTTTCTTCAAAGATTTCCCAGCTGAATTTCCGGTTTTTCATTGGCATGGAGATACTTTCGATGTACCGAAAGGTGCGAAATTATTAGTTGAAGGAGAAGATTCTAAGAATCAGTCATTCAGTTATAAGAATGCTTTGGCACTTCAGTTTCATTTAGAAATAACTTCCAAGGATGCAGAAGAATGGGCAAGAAAGTATGCTAATGAACTGGCAAGAGTAAATAAAACTAGAAATCAAGTGGTTGATGAATGCAGAGTCAGAGAGAAAACAATGAAAAAGTTAGCTTACAAATTGCTAGATAATTTTCTGATTAATACAAATGCCGTAGAATGAGAATCGAGTCCCGAGGCTAGGAAATATTACAGCTAGAAATTTGAAATTCAAGAGAAAGATCTAGCTGTTCTCGAGCTGATATAGGTCCAAGTCCAGATCGAGATTCTGATCTGTTCCGACACCAGGCTCTAGATTATACATTTCTACAGGAATCACCCCAAACCCGTTGAATATTTGAGAAGGCTTTACTCCAGTTAGAAGAAGCGTAACGCGGAGAGAATCATAGATCGAAGAATCTACTGTCGCACCCCATGTAACGAATGCCCCAGGCCTCAGGCTTTCAGTAATCACCTCAGCCACCCTAGATGCTTCTGCAAGCGACAACATCTCGTCCCCGGACACGTGGATGAGCGCTCCACTAGCTTCACTGCAGTCAGCTCTCAGAAGTGGAGAACCGAGTGCATTTCTAGCTGCTTGCTCCGCTCTAAACGGTGAACTTGATTCTCCGATGGCAGCGATCGCTATGCCACCTGTCTTCATCACTGTCTTAAACTCTGCGAAATCTATATTGATCAGGCTCGGCGCGGCCAGAGATTCGGATATCCCTTTGACCATGTTCGCGACGATTCTGTCAGCCATAGAGAAAGCGTAATCGTTCGCAGGGATCGGAAGCAGCTCCATAACCCTATCGTTCTCAACGACCGCCACAGTATCACATGCTTCCCTCAGTTCTTGCAGTCCTTCGACTGCAAGCGAATGCCTCTCAACCTCAGCTCTGGAAGGCATTGTAACCGCGCCCACTACGACCGCGCCGTCCTCCCTTGCCAGTTTGGCTAGGGCCGGCGCTAAGACTGTTCCTGTCTCTCCACCCAATCCTGCTGTAATGAAGACGACATCAACATTGTCGAGTAGCGGCGATATCTCAATAATGGATTCTTGAACCGCTTGTCTATCTATCTGGAAGCTTCCTTCTGCACCGTAGCCTTCCGTGGCCTCGCTACCGATTAGAATCTTGATGTGAGCGCGTGTCGAGTCCAAATGTTGCTTATCCGTGTTTACAGCAATACACTCTACGCCTGTAATCCCAGACTCCATCAACCTATTGACGGTATTGCTGCCTGCGCCGCCTACTCCAAGGACAAGGATTCTCGCAAGGTCGGGTTGACGGATCATCGGTATCGAACGCTTGAGGGAACTGACTTGATACACTTTAGCTGACTGCCGCAAGTTCATTCCTCGCAAAAGACTGCGTTTGTCTAAGCACGCGGTAAGTAGCATACAGATTGGCGGAGCCTATATAGCGTTGCGTAATTCAATCGTAATACGTCTGAATTACCAAGCAGGCCTTAATTCCCAGCAAGCTTCAAACCGCCTCGTCCAATCTTTACAAATATCTGCGAATCCCGCCCAGACGCCTCCAGTGTTTTCGGACTCATTGTGCTTATGTTGTCTCGTGCGATTGTCAGGCATCAATTCCCTGATTCCTGGACTGTGCCTTCCAGAAATCGTGGATAGGCCTTGATAATCTTTGCAAGAACCCTCTTACCGAGAAGGCTGGGACCTTGAAGAACAACAATCTTGTAATTGCTTGTCCTGCCGATCGATTTCCCTTTCGAATTCCTCGCAGTAACATAAACGCATTCTTCGAAGCCGATCATCCTCAAGTTGCCTTCAAGACTTATCTGAGCGCAAATGCTGGAGAGTAGCTTCGACCTTTCACTTACGACCGAAACAGGCAGTTCTTTCATTCTGGATGCCACTGTGCGAGCACGAGGAGCGTACTTCGATATGTTGACTATATCTGGTCTGGTCTTCTTCACCAACTCCGATGAAAGGGCGAAATCCTCATCTCTCTCCGTGGGAAATCCCACAATCATATCGGTAGCTATAGTTATCTTAGGGATATTCGCCCTGAGTGTCTCGACAATTTCCACAAAGTCTCGAACTCTATACGGCCTAAGCATTGTTTCCAGAACAGCGTCTGAGCCTGATTGTACTGGAAGATGAGCAAACTTGTAGATCTTCGGGCTCCTATACAAGTCCAAGATCTCTTCGAGCATCTCTCGAACCCAATTCGGATTCATCATTCCAAGTCTGACACGGAACTCCCCGGGAATCTCGATCACTCTTCGAACCAGATCCGCAAGTTTGGCTCCGATATCTTTCCCGTAAGCTCCGATATCTTGGCCCGTTAACCAGATTTCAGTGACTCCGTTTTGAATTGCATCCCGAATTCTATTGAGAATCATATCTTGAGGGTAAGAATAGAGCTTGCCTCTGGCGAATCTTACACAGCAGTAGGAGCAGACCCCAGCGCAACCCTCAGCCACCTCAACGATCTCGATAAATCTGTTGAGTCTTGAATGAGGCAGTTCCAGCTTGATCGACGGTCTATCCGAGAAGTATCTCTTCTGCCTCTCGCTCCGTTCAGCCGCTTGAGTCGCTTCCACTATCTGCGAGATAGAGAACGGATCTATTGCTGCCGCGTAGTTTGGCGCAGCATTCTCGATGGCTTCGAGATCTATCTTTGGTAGGCAACCTGATATTACAATCGGCTTATTCAAACGACTCAAGAAGCTGAGTCTCGTAAGTATTCTATCTTCAGTCGGCTTCTTGACTGCGCAGGTGTTGATGAGTATAATATCTGAAGAAGATGCTTCTTCGTGCCGTAGATACCGAGCATTCGAGAGTAGAGCTAACATTATTTCGAGGTCATGTTTGTTGGATGCGCATCCGTAGTTCTCGACGTAAACGAGTTTGTTTCCGCCGTCTATACAGGAAGCTTCCACTGTGTGGGCAGGCTGCTGTACCAACGGACTAGCGTCTTGACGCTCTGAATTCGGACACTCCATCGAATATTCCTTTATCAACGATGGCCGGGGCGTGAGGCTACGACTATCCTCCACCTACCGGAGGGATTATTGCGAACTGACAACCCTCATAGAGTTTCGTCTGCAACCCATTCATCGTAGTGACGCTTCGCCCGTCCATCAGGAATTGCAGGTTGTTTCTCGGGAAATTTGTCTTCTCATCGAATACGTATTCCTTGAACTTTTTGCCGTATTTCTCCGCGAGAATCTTAAGTAGCTCCCCTACAGTGGCACCGTCCTTTAGTTCTACCAGCTCCTCTTTCTTTCCAGTAATCTCTCTAACTGAAGCGAAGAACTTCGCATTAACCTTCATTATTACCGCCTCCCGAGAAGATTACATTTCGTCTTCGGCTAGTCTTGCAGTTTTCCTTGAATTGTACTTTTCGGTGTTAATAAGCATGTAGGTTAATGCTTGATCCTCCAAGCTAAACACATCGACTTCGGATGTGATGCCTTAACATCGTTTACTCTAGCGACAGTTGTGTTTTGAGGCGCTTCCAGAACTGCTTTACTGTTCTCGTAGGCTTCTTCGCTTATCTTACCCATAGCCTTGATGAAGTTGTCTAGGTCTTCTTTGCTCTCTGTCTCAGTCGGCTCAACCATCAACGCTTCGTCTACAATTAACGGGAAGTACATGGTGGGCGCATGTACTCCATGGTCAAGAAGCCTCTTTGAGACGTTCAAAGCGCGGACTCCCGTCTCTTTGTTGAGTCTCGACGCGCTTATGACAAACTCGTGTTTCCTAGGCTTCTCAGGAGAGTAGGGGAGTTCATATCCTTTAGCCTTTAAGATTCCTCTAGCCAGGTAGTTTGCGTTTAGGACTGAGAGTTCAGCCACATCTTCAAGACCCTCAGCGCCCATGGAGAGGATGTAGGCGTATGCTTTCAGCAGTACGTTGATGTTCCCGTAGAAGCCTCTGACCTTCCCAATGCTCAATGGCTTATTGTAGTTGAGATGATACTTATCGCCATCTAACTCTAAGGTTGGCAAGGGAAGAAAATCCGCTAGCTTCTCTACCACTCCTATGGGTCCTGCGCCTGGTCCTCCACCTCCATGAGGCGCCGCGAAAGTTTTGTGTATGTTGACGTGAACTATATCGAACCCCATATCTCCAGGCCTTGTCTTGCCCAGTATCGCGTTGAGGTTTGCTCCATCGTAGTAGAGCAGCCCTCCAGCTGAATGGATGATCCTCGATATTTCTAGGATATTCTTCTCGAATACTCCAATCGTGTTCGGATTAGTCAACATCAGGCCTGCTGTTTGTTCGCCCACCGCCGCCTTCAACGCCTCTATGTCCACACACCCTTCTTTGTCTGATGGAACTATGACAACCTTAAAGCCCGCCATGGTGGCGCTTGCCGGGTTCGTTCCATGAGCTGAGTCCGGAACTATCATCTCTGTTCTCCTTTCGAGTTCCCCTTTGGACTTGTGGTAAGCCCGCATGATTAAAGCGCCGACGAGTTCTCCGTGCGCTCCCGCTGAGGATTGTAGAGAGAACTTGTCCATCCCAGTTATCTCAGCGAGGTATCCTTCAAGTTTGTAGAGAACTTCCAGTATGCCTTGAGTGAGGCTTTCATCTTCATAGGGGTGGAGATCTTGAATCTTGCTTGAAGCCGCGACAACTTCACAGATCTTCGGAGTGTATTTCATGGTGCAGCTTCCGAGCGGATATATCCCTAAGTCGACGCCGTAGTTCTCTTGTGAGAGACGAGTGTAATGTCTAACAACCTCTACCTCGGAAACCTCGGGGAGACCGATGTCTTTCTCTCTCAGTAATTTCTTCGGTATGATTGAATCCGGATCCCCTGCTATCCTTGCTTCCTCTGGGTCCGGCTGCGGAGGAAGATGCCCTACCTTTCCTCGGCGTGATCTCTCGAATATCAGAGGTTCATTCCATCTAGCCTGCTTGAAATCCAATATCTATCCCTCCAAGATCTCCGCCAAGGATTCCGCTAGCATATCGATATCTCGTCTCGCGTGAATCTCTGTCACGCAATAGAGGGCAGTCTCTTTGAGCTCCGGAAATTCTTGGCTGATTATCTTTCCTCCGTGAATTCTTTTCTTCAAGAGATGCCGATGAATTTCTTTAACAGTCTTGCATGATTGTTCGAAGTTCACTGTGAACTCTTTGAAGTGCGGCGCATCGAAGACTGGAGTTCTTAACCCTTTGATTTCCGATAGCCGCTTCATCACATATTGAGACTTCGTTAGAATGGTCTTGCACAAGCTGTTTAGACCTTTGGGGCCCAGTAGCGCAAGGTAGACTGTTGCAGCAACAGCGCATAAAGCTTCGTTCGAGCAGATATTTGATGTAGCTTTTTCCCTCCTGATGTGCTGCTCTCTTGTTTGAAGGACCATGCAGTATGCCCTTTGTGAACCATCGACTGTCGTGGTCATCCCGATTATTCTTCCAGGCATCTGCCGCAACAGCCGCTCTCCACGGCACGTAAATATTCCTAGGAGCGGACCTCCAAAGTTCATTCTATTTCCAAGAGGCTGTCCTTCCCCGATCACTATGTCAGCGCCGTACTCTCCCGGGGGCTTCATGATTCCTAGAGAGATCGGGTCTACTCCAACTATGAAGAGAGCTTCCTTTCTATGCGTTGCATCTCCTATCGCTTCAACTTCAGTCTCGACATAACCTAAGTACGAGGGGTTCTCGATGTAGACCCCAGCGGTTCTGCTTGAGAGCTTCTTCTCCAAATCCGCTATAATGATCTGCCCTGTCTCCGCATCCTGCTGAGCCTCAACTATCTCTATTCCAGCAGGTTCAGAGTAGGCTCTCAGAGTAGCCAACCTCTCCGGATGCAAGTAGTGCGGTACGATAACCTCGTTTCTTCCAGTAACTCTTGAAGCCATTCTTGCAGCTTCTCCAAGCGCTGAAGCCCAATCATAGAGTGAGCAGTTGGCGAACCCCATCTCAGTAAGCGCGCAGATCATACTTTGGTATTCGAACAGTGCTTGGAGCATCCCTTGAGATGCCTCCGGCTGATATGGCGTGTATGAAGTTAGGAACTCAGCTCTTCGAACTATCTCTTCGACAACAGTGGGCACGTAGTGAGGCCACACCCCTGCGCCGAGGAAGATAGGAATATCAGCGCTTGAGGTATTCTTCTCTAGAGTCTTCGCGATGTCTTGCCTTACTTCGAGCTCAGGGGAGGGGCCTGGTATCTGAAGGGTCCTCTTGAGCTTCACTTCGCTCGGGATGTCTATGAAAAGCTCATCGATGTCATCTATGCCGATTTCCTTCATCATCTCTCTCCGTATTTCTTCAACACCAGTAGGCAAGTATGGATGAGGCTTGGTCAAACAGGTTCCCTCACAATGAGGATTCTAGAACCTTGATTTGACGGTGAAGAAGTATTATTAATTGCGGTACAAGCAAAAACATCTGTTGTCAAGATGCTACCGAATTCTTGGTTGAACTATTTTGCTGGGTCGACGTGAATTACACAGTGTTGACAACCTGTCTCCCGACTGACTCTTTCCCTAACCTCTTCCGCTATTCTGTCTGCTTCCTCTATGAGTGTGCCTCTCGCCACCTCTATATGAAAACCTGTGTGAACAACGTTTGGCCCTACATACTCAGCCTTCAAGTCATGGATGCCCAAAACACCTTTCACTGACTTTGCTGTCAATTCTACTTTTTCCAGGAAATGCCTACTGGGCGCTCTGCCCACGAGGTAGTGAACATTGTCCTTGAAGAGGTATAGGCCGCTTATGGCGATAACTGTGGCTACGAATGTAGATGCTAAAGGATCAGCCCAGAGATACCCTTGTGCAACAAGGACCACAGCTATCAGCGCCGCTACGTAAGAGACCTCATCTTTGAGAAGTGCAACCAGTTGGGCTTTCGCTGAGGCACCTCTTGCCTTCACGCGCATAATGTCTATTGTCGGAATAGCGACAACAAACATGCCCACTAATATCACTATCAATGCGAGATTTGTGTCTTGGAATTCGCCAGCCTCCGGAGCTTGGAATAGCTTTGGAACAGCCTCCCGAAAAGTCTCAAGGCTCATGAAGGAAATCAGAATTGTAGCCGAGACCAGCGCAGCAACGTTTTGAGCTCTTCCGTGGCCAAACATGTGAAATTCGTCTGCAGGTTTCCGCGACCAAGAGGCGGATAACAAAAGAAAGGTGGAAATCAGGACATCGCTTAGCATTTCTAACGCTTGCGCTAGCAGTACTAGGATGTTGGTCAAGAAGTACGTTGCCAGCTGGAGGGCGACTAGTATTAAGTAGCCTAGCAAGGCGATCTTTATGCCACGTGTTTCAGTAGCATGTTCTGTCATCTACGTCGCCTCGACATTCTTAGATGGAGCTAATGTTCGTGTCAACCAGTCCCTTCGTCGCCGCCCCTCACGTCTTTGCGTTTAGATCCAGACTATAGTGTCAGGTTCAAGAAGAACTCGACGCGTGAATGCAGCTTCAGCTGATGTTAATGCGAAAGAGTCTGGGACAGGTGATAGGCAGATACACTCCAATTTGGTCCGCTACAGCCTTCTCTTGTAGTGCGTGAGTTCTTCGTGGCCCTTATCAGTGACTGCAACCGTATCCTCGACTCTTACCCCAAACTCGCCCAGATAGAGTCCACAGTTGCCAATTGATAAGACCATACCAGGCTTCAATTCGTCTTTAGGTTCCTCTCCATGGAAGAAGGCGTGGCCAGCTGGTAATGGGGGTTCTTCGAATTCCAAGCCCACACCGTGAATAGGAGGACCGATGAAGTATTCTTCGTAACCTTCCTTTTCAAATATCTCATGCATAAGGTTCTCGAGCTTTGTCATAGTTGTGCTTGGGCTGACGACTTCTACTGCTGCTCTTTGGGCCTTCAGATATACCTCGAAGGCCTTGCGTTGCTTCTCAGAAGCCTTTCCAACGCAGATTGTCCGGCAGAGATCAGCATGATATGCGTTCACCGTTGGGTGAAGGTCGATCATGACCAAATCACCTCTTCGTACCTTTCTATGACCGACCAGCCCATGAGCTATCGATGACCTAGGACCTGAGGCTACATAGGTCCTGTAGAACTCTTCAGCACCATTCTTCCTCATCGCATATTCCGCTTCTGCAGCGATCTCCGTTTCAGCTACTCCGGGCTTGGTCGCCTCGATTGCAGCATCCATCGCGATGTCAACTACCTTCGCCGCCTTCCTGATCAAACCAATCTCTTCACTGGACTTTACGATTCTCAGATCGGTCATGATAGAGGTTGCATCTGCGAACTCAAGCTTCTCAGGCTTCGCATGCGGATGCTTGAACATCTGGAGCATCGATATTTTCAAGAAAGTGTTCTCAACGCCAACCTTTCCCTTCTCCAGTCCAAGCTCCTTCCAAATGTGCATCAGCGAATGCAGCATTCCAACCTCATCTTCAAATCCGAGGATACGCTCCGAAGCGCAGGACTTCTTCACGTCTTCAAGATCAGTCTTAGGCACTCCAACATAGGTAACTCCTGGTTTCGTGACTATGGTGAAAGCGCACAGCCTGCCATCCCCTACGAGGTACGTCATGTTCTGAGGCTTCGTCAGTAGGATAGCATCTAAACCTGCTCCTTCCATCAGCACGCTGGTGCGCTTCAGCCTTTCCTTGAATCTCTCGCTCCCTGCTAGAGAACCTCTATGATACATCACTTGCTCTGCCAACGCACTGCTACAGCTCCGCTCTCACTTGGATTTGATGTATTTCTCTGGATTCCTATCGAACTTCTGTTTACACATAGGCGCACAGAAGTAGTAGGTCTTCCCTTTGTATTCAGACTTCCACTTTGCAGTTTTCTCATCGATCTCCATATTGCAGACTACATCCAAAACCATTCTCCTTCATCCCCATGAGGTATTACTTGAAGAATTAGTCTACTTTTTACTGATAAAGTGTTGGTATTTATGCAGACCTCATTTGACTTGAGTTTCCCTGATATCCCGAAGATTTTTTGCTTCTATGATTCAGTCGGCAAAGGACATCATAAATGAATTCAGAGCAGCATTCTATGAAAGAGGCTACCTGATTCTAAGCTACGTGGCTAAGCCGAGACATGCGCAGCCTTGAGATTCGAGCATGATTTGCCCTGTTTAATCTCCTCGAACAAGAGTCTAGCTATAAGCAAGTCTTCTTGCGTATTGACGTTGACAGCCAACTCTTCATTTTCTACTACTAATGTTTCTTGCTCCAATTCAGCTTCATCTATTCGAGTCCCGTCGATCACGTTAATGCCGACAGGGACTAGAACTCTGCCATCGATGTTGAGGGTTAGATCTGGTTTCAGACCCAACCTGTCGTAAACCGATGTAGGGATCATAACTGATAGAGCTGGCTTCCTGCAACGGTAATAGTTCTCCACGACCTCATCGACCAGTTTGCCTGTAATAAATGGAAGATCAGCGGAAACTATCAGCACGTTTTTCAATCCCAAACTCTTGACTGCATATCTTGCGTCTGAAATGAAATCTAATCCAGGTGTCTCCAAGACCTCAACCGATAGCCCTCTTGCCCTGCTTGCTGTTTTAGGCGTGTGTCTGCTCACAGCAACTATGATTCTGTCAACTTTCTCAGCTCTCTTTAAGGCGTCTACTACATGCTCTATCATAGGCTTGTCTCCAACATCAATAAGTAGCTTCTCAACTGGAATGGTCATGCGTGAGCCTTTGCCGCCAGCCATGACTAGTGCTATTAGACCCATCTGGATGCCGCCAGGATTGCGAGTAGAGAAGACATTCGGGCGAGGTCGTTCGTCGCACCGAAGACATCGCCTGTAAGCCCCTTGAAATGCCTGTTCGATACCCACACCATAAATGAAGAGGTAAGTATGCCTACGGCCAAGCCGAGAAGCCCAGTAAGCCACAGCAAAGGAATAGCAATGATGACCGATACTATGAGTGCTACTGACAGTCGAATATACCCATACCTACTATGCATGGCTTCAATAAAGTGGGTGTTCATGCCTGTGTGAGCTGACTTACCAAGCCACGCTTCGCATACCATTGCAAGCTTGGCCGACACTTCAGACACGACTAATACTTGAAGAATGACGCTTGAGCCGATTGCACCAATACAAGAGACTGTGGCCAGCAAGGTTACGAGACCAAGGGCTAGGCCGCCAGCGCCTGTCCGGCTATCGTGCATAACCTCGATCTTCTTCTCAGGAGAGCCTTGATACATTAATCCGTCACCGAAGTCTAGTAGACCATCGGTATGATGTAGCCCTGTGACCAGTAGAAGAAAGCCTAACGTCAAGATTCCAACTACAGGGCCTTGGAATACCAAGAGAAGAGGAAATGCAAAGAGTCCAGCGAGGAGTCCGATGAAAGCGCCCAGTAGAGGGAATAGATACATGAATTCCGCTGCATCCCTTAAGCGCCCAGGGTCCATGCCTACGGGCAGAATCGTGAGGAAGGCGATCAGATTCTTCACCTCTTTGATCATGTCGAGCCCTCCCTACTTACAGATCATAACATACAAAGGGGATGAATGAACGAGCCTTTTTCGTTATGTCAGACCACTTTCTCATAATTCGTCTCAACCTCACTGAGCAGAGTGCCCTTTGTTATCGAGCCATTTGACCTCAGCATAGCGGCTATTGCGGCGCCGCCAGCACCAACCCCCTCCTTCACAACACCTGCTTCATAGGCTTTCAAACCGCTGAATCTTGAGGATGTGAAGTCCAAGTCTGCCGCAAGTATTGGAATGTCAGTTATCTGAGCGATTATTCCCTTGAGGTCAGATGTTCTGTCAGCTATGACCCATCTGGTCGTTACGACCGCCACGTTTCCTAGCAACAACGGGTTTAGGGCTTTGAGCACAGTTAGAACCGCGCCCATTTGCGTTCCACCAGCCATTAAGACGGGAACCTTATCCGCCGCTCCAAGAACCAGCCCCGCAAAAGCAGGAACCATAGGATCTCCGATACATGAAATTGCTTTGGCTGGATTGTTCGATAAAGCGCCAAACTCAATACCTGAAGCCTTCAAACCCGCTTCAACAACCTTAATCTTAAGGTTATGCGGGTTTTGCGGCATGCTACTACTGACCTTGCCCCTAGCATCTACGCCCATAGCAAGGAGGATGCCTAGGGCGGTCGTCGTTCCACCGGGAATACTTTCCCCTATCACCAAGTAGTCCGCTATCTTAGCGAAGTTTTCTCCAGCGATCCTCGCCCTCTCCATAACCTCTTCAACATTTTCGACTGCTCTCCCTGTTCTAATGTCTCCTCCAGGACCTCCGCCAAGATCGAGAAAAGGCACCTGAGGTTTGACTTTCAGTCCACCGCTCACTATAAGCATGGATATACTGGCGAGTTTAAGCGCTGATCTCGCGATGAGAGCTGGTGTGGGTATCCCCTCAGGTGTAACGGGTACGCCTGAAATACATTTGCACCTACCTAGCAGAAGAAATTCCGCATCCGCTGGAGGCGTATAGTCGGTCAGTTCAGGGTTTCTTCCCGCAGCCGATAAGCCTGAAATCTTCGCGGTCTCGGTGGTGCTTATCACACAGACGAAGAGCGGGTCCTTCCCCAATAG
>Ga0315312_1001169_pt1 | contig 21945 bp, 20 predicted proteins | sample TDP7_MG_FD_203629 | JGI IMG/M metagenome (GOLD analysis project Ga0315312, IMG submission 203629) | Freshwater sediment microbial communities from Lake Towuti, South Sulawesi, Indonesia - TDP7 | ecosystem: Environmental > Aquatic > Freshwater > Lake > Sediment | place: Indonesia: South Sulawesi... | reverse complement strand
CCCAGCCATATAGCTGGAGTATGGTGGCGAATATCGTCTGGGCCGTTCCCGAGGTTGCTGGATTGCTTGAGACTATTTCGCCTTTGTATGTCTGGTTCAAGAGATCCTTCCAAGATTTCGGCTCTGCGAACTTCAGGGTCTTCAATCGGTCTGTGTTGACGCAGAACGCTATGGCTCCTAGGTAGAATCCGTACCAGTAGTTGTCCTTGTCATGGAATTGGGCTTCTATCTCAGTTGCTGTTGGAGACTTGTACTGCAAGAGAAGGCCCTTACCCTTCATGTTTTCATGGTTAAGGCAAGGTCCGCCGAGTACAATGTCTCCTATGGGCTTCTTGCCTTCTGCCTCAACTCTAGCGGCGAGCTCACCCGCAGACATCCTTAGGAACTTCGTTTCTATCTTGGTCTCTTCCGTGAATGCGCCACAGATCCTCCCGATCTCGAACTCATGGAGTGCGCTGTAGACCATTAGTGGTCCTGTGACCTTCGTAGTAGTGGGAGTGGTAATAGTGACAGTAGGCGTAGGCGGAATAGAAGAGTAGTAAGCTACTCCTCCGATACCTGCGATAACGACTATCGCAATGACTATCAGTATGCTCGTGGTCTTGGCTATGGCCTTTGCTTCCCTCAGAATCTTCATTCTTGCATCCTCGGAGGGACGATTCGGCATCGAATGCTTATCAAACTTTCCATCAAGAAAGTCATTGCCATTTCTCCTTTTATCATCAGAAGCATCTGCATTCATGAGATTTCAACGAGATCGTGGCTACTCCCTTTTGCCCAAGACTACTTTTATAATTGGTGAACGCAGTGTTCAGAGAAAATGGTGTGCGGTGGAGAGCTTGAACCTGAGGAGACTCACCAGTGCCATCCTTCTTGTCTTTGTCTTGGCAGTTATCTTCTATCCTTCCTTTGCGTTGGGCATAGTCACTCTCAGGATCACTGATAGCGGGGCGCGTCCCGGCGAGCCTCTCTACGCCAAGTGCTCAAACATCGCCCTCCACAGGACCGGCGAGGGAGAGAAGACAGGATGGATAGAGCTGATCAACAGGACCGGAACCTACGATCTGTCTAGCCTTGGCAACGTGACAGAAACCGTCTTCAGGTCAAGGATTACCGCCGGCCGGTATGACAAGATCAGATTCACAGTGGTTGAGGCTACGACACTCATAAACGGCAGTAGGGTCAAGCTCTCGATCAAGCAAGCGCTTGTGACCCTGAATCTTGAACTTAACATTGGCTATGGTGAGGAGAGAATTCTTCTTCTCGACTTCAAGAGCAATTCTACTACGGCACGGATCAACAAGATATTTGAGAACTATCCAACCATCACGATTGTGAAATAGCAACTGCTGAAGGTAAGAAACCATGTGCATACTTGGGAAGAACGAACTCGCAAAGCTCATCGAGAGAAGCAAATGCATACATCCCTTCAGCCCCGATCTCCTAGACGGAGACGGCTACGTTCTCACTGTTAGAGAGGAGACATCTCTCCAATACCTTGAGCACAGGAACGTTGTATCACATGAGATCGTATTCACCCCGCCCGACTATGTGGCGCACCTGACTGCGAAGAGCAAATACGGACGAATGGGACTGTCATTTCTCAACGCCGCAAAGGTGCACAGTGGATTCGTTGGGAGACTCGCCTTGGAACTAGTCAACCTTCACAATGAGCGTCAACCGATAACTATCAAGAAAGGGGATCCTCTGATGCACATAGAATTCATGACTAGAAGCGGAGACCCTTCACCCTATACGGGAACCTATATGTTCCAGTATATGACTGATGAAGAAGCAGGAGAGTACGAAAGGAGAATAACAGGCCAATATCCCGGGCTCTTTGGCGAGGCGCAGCTTAGAAGAATGATCGAAGAGAGAGTGCGAGAATAGCCTATCGCTAACCGTTGGCCGTTCCCAACTTCTCGCTTGCTCAAGAGTCACTGACTATCCTTGCGGCTACATTCTGTCAGGAGTGTCTATCCCAAGCAACGCAAGGCAGTTCTTGAGAACAATTCTGCCACAATCGACGAGCTGAAGCCTAGTCCGCTCAAGGCTCTCCGGCCTCGCTCCGATGACTCTGCACTTTTCGTAGAACGCGTTGAATATGGTTGCAAGGGTGTAGGAGTATCTTGCGATCCGCTGAGGCGTTAGGCTTTCGGAAGCCATCTTGACGACGTAGGGAAACTTCGAGAGCTCCTTCATCAGGGCAACCTCCTCTGGTTGAGTCAACAGTGACGGATCTATTGCCAAGTCCCGCGCAGCCGCCTCTGCCTTCTCAAGAATTCTGCAAGCTCTGACGTGAGCATACTGCACGTAGGGGCCGGTTTCCCCTTCCAAATCGACTGCTTCATCCAGATCGAACACTATGATCTTGTCGTTGTCAACCTTGGTAAGATCATATCTGAAAGCTGCGGTTGCGATCTTCTGCGCCGTTTCCATCAGCCAACTTTCCGTAGCCGTCGGGTTCCTCTTCCGTGTCTCCTCAAGCGCCTTCTGCATGAGACTGTCGAGAACCGTGTCGGCGTTCACAAAGAGCCCTCTCCTCCCCTCCATGTGCAGCATCCTTCTCCGTTCCTCGTCCTCTGACACTGCAACTCCGAGATCTTTCGCCGTCTTGGGGCCCAGAGAAACAACCTCATACGCGTAGTGAATGTACTTCTTCGGGCTTACCTCACCAACAATCAGTTGCAATAAGATTGAGAGGATTTCCTGCGGACGACTCTGACGAACATCAACAACCGATACTGCCGTGTCCACGGATCCAAACGCCGGATGGTCCCTTAGTCCTTCTCGAGAGGTTGTTGTCCAAAGTTCTTTGCCGTTCGGTTGGTTTAGAAGAACCTCGTAGGTGAAATCCTTGTCCACCAAACCTAGTTTCCACATTCCATAGGGAACGTCCTTCCCGAGATAGGTTGTCGTTCCGTCACTCCTAACGAGGACTGCGTCGGTCTCGGCCGCAAATTTGGGTAGCTCTGTAACCTTTGCAACCCAACAACCGGCAAGCTTGCCCTTGTCCTCCAGTACGACCAGTCCAGTTTCCTTGAGCTTCTTGAAAGCCTCATGCCACAATCCTGAGCGCAAGATGTCGGTTTCCCAGTTGAGGAGGTCAAAGTAGACGTTCATTCTCCAGCAAGTTTCGAGCTGAGCCCTCATGACTCTTAGGCAGATCTGCTTGGCGGTTCGGGCGGTCTCATTGTCTCCTTCTTCGATCAGCCTGCTGATGTTCTTTCGTTGCTCGAGCAGCTCCGGACGAGTCTCATACATTTGGTTGACCTTGACGTATACGTCGTCGCCGCAATACTGGTCAAACTTCACGCCTTGAGGTGGATCCATCTTGAATCCAAGCGAGAGAAATCCCAGAATGATATCTGCAACCTGCGTTCCGCTGTCGTCTACATAGTTTGCAACCTGCACATCGTAACCTGTGAACCTTAGGATTCTGGCCAGAGAGTCGCCCAAGCAGGTGTTTCTTGCGTGTCCGATATGGATTGCCTTGTTGGGGTTCACGTTTGTATGTTCGACTAGCACACGTCTTCCAAGACCTAGGTCCATGCCGCCGTACGAAGATCCCCGTTCCCCTATCGCTCTGAACACTTCCCCCGCGGTTTTGCCGACCTTCATAAAGAAGTTCAAGTATGGTCCTGCGGCTTCTGCACGCTCTATCAGCGATTGTTCCGGTACGAATATCTGAGACAAAATGCCTTTGGCCACTTGCGACGCGTCTTGCCGTTTCTTCTTGGAGATCGTAAACGCAACTGTTGTAGCTAGGTCTCCCATGGCTGACTCGGGAGGGATCTCTAGAGTGATCTTTTCGTCGTAGCCTAGCTTTGCCAAGGCACGGGCTATTGTTTGTTGTATCTCGTCGACGAATTGCTCGTAGCTCATTGTCTCCGCCAGTGTATGGGCTTGGCTCATTGTTAAGCCGTTTCTCACTTATTTGAGGTGTGCCAGACACCAGCAACTATGGCAAAGAAACGAGGCTGAGGCGAGGATATTTCTTGGACAGGTTCCGATCATGTGTTTCTAGGCTTTGCGACGATCAAACTATGCTTAAATATGGCTCTCTTGGTTTTCAGAGAGAAGATTGAGTGAGGGGCCATGAGTCTCCTGAGACTTCGCTTGGGCGTGATCGGTACGTTAGCGTTGGTCATTGCCATCTCGACACTCTTCTTCACTGTTGTCCTCAGCTTTATGCGTGCGTTGAATCTCGTTGCCCTAGCGTTCTTCGTCATATTGTTTAACATTGCACAGTGGCTTGTCGCTCCTTACCTCATAGACGGACTGTACAGGACGCAGAGCGTCTCAGAGTCGGACAGCCCGAAGCTCTATGCCATGATTGAGAATCTGAGCCGGAAGATTGGAGTGAAGACTCCGAAGTTGATGATAGCGAGCATACCAATTCCCAACGCCTTCGCCTACGGTTCGCCTGTGGCTGGAAATAGAGTCGCAGTCACAAGTGGAATGCTGAAAGAGCTTGAGTATGAAGAGATTGAGGCAGTGGTCGGCCACGAGCTTGGCCACTTGAAGCACAAAGATGTTCAAGTGATGATGATAGCGTCTGTGCTGCCCGCGATCTTCTACTACTTAGGCTATTCAGTGATGATGTCTTCAGCATACGGGCGTGGACAGCGAAGAGAGGAAGGCGGAGGACTGGCTGCACTGGTCGGCATTGCTTCAATGATCGTGTATTGGGTGCTTACTCTCTTCGTTTTGGGGCTAAGTCGAATGCGCGAATACTACGCGGACCGGACGAGCGCATTGTCCGTTGAAGACGGAGCTCGCAAGCTCTCAGAAGCCCTCGCCAAAATCGCAAAGTCAACGGGTCGGATCAAAAGCTACCACGGCGGGATCGGAGGCACTAACAGCTTCAAGGCGCTCTTCATCAGCGATCCTGACATAGCCGAAAAGGATGAGGCGGCGATCGCTGCATCAAGGACGTTCAGGACAGATGGGCGACTTGTGGAGGAGATACTTTCGAGGAATGTCACTGCACTAGATAGGATCGTTGAGTTGTTCTCAACGCATCCGAACATTGTGAAGCGCCTTCAAGCCCTCCAGAGATTCGCATAGAACTTCGCAGAAACTACTGGGCTAGTCGTCTACTGTCTGTTAGGCAGATACCTAGCAGAGCGGGATTTCCGGAGCAACGCTTCCTCTTGGCATCTGCTGCCAGTCCTCTAATGGAGCAGACTGCAATGCTTATTTGTATCAAGAGAGGCGAAGGGGCGATAGAACCATGAGTATTCATTCGAGATGAGTTTGATGACAAATGCAGTCGCTTCCACGGGCGCGCCTTATGGTACTGCAGATCTAGTTGTAATGGCGTTCACGCATTTCGCGAACCATGTCTACGTGCAAATCCATCTCGCCCTGATTCCAGTCTTCATGACGGACTTCAATCTAAGCCTCGGACTTGTGGGAATAATGGTCATGATTCCGATTCTATCTGAAGCTATCACGACAATTCCCGCTGGACTCATTGCTGACAAACTGGGCTACTCTCGTCAGATCACAATCAGTCTGGGTCTAACAGCGCTAGCCGCAATTCTAATGACTCAGGCCTCAAACGTCTACTTCATTGTTCTCTCGCTTTCCATTCTGGCTCTCTCAACAACCATCTACCACCCGCCAGCATACGGTGCTGTCAGCCAAATGTTTGAAACACGAAGGAACAGGGCTCTTGGAATCCATGGCGCAGGCGGAACCCTAGGATGGGCCCTGGGCCCTCTGTCAGTGGGAGCGCTAATAGGAACCTTGGGCTGGAGACTCGTCTACCTCGTTTGGGTTCCGCCAACACTGCTCTGCATGTTTCTCTTGATGAAGATGAGGTTCCCTGACACGAAGGCTACTAGCACAAGTGAAGAAGCTCAAAAGGGCTTGAGGTCGATGTTTACAGTCAGTTTCTCAACGGTCCTAGCAGTTATCGCTATCAACTCTATGGGAAGGCAGATCGTGTCAACATTGATGTCGCCGTACATTGTTCTTGTACGAGGCTTCTCCGTTCAGATCGCGAGCTTCGTTATGGGATTGATGTCATTGGCAGGGATCATTGCAGCGCCTTTGGGCGGCCTGTTCGCTGATAGACTTGGAGAGAAGAAATGGCTTACACTGACATTCACAACGTCCGTTCTTGCGTTAATCGGCTTCGTGAATGTCGGGACGATCGAACAATTGTTTCTTCTCGCAATCGTCTATGGCTACTTGGTCTACAGCGGTATGGCAGCGACGGCGGCGCTCGTATCTTACTTTACACCGACCGGAAGAAGGGGACTAGGATATGCTCTGTTTTTCCTGCCTTCATACCTTGTGGGTGCTGTCGCACCTGTGATCGCGACAACTATCGCTGAATCCTACGGAATGTTGAGCTCATTCGCCCTGTCTGTGATGCTCTTGTCCGGAGGAATCGTGTTGCTCCAGAAGGTTCCTCGGACAAGAATCACTGGCTAGGGAGCAATCGAATTCCAGACTGACACCTAAGTGCCCTCCCGCCGTCAGATAGACAGAACCTAGCAGCTGAGACAATCAATCCTTGGACGACTAGAGTCGCTGTGCCCTCTGCTCATGTTTCCTGTTTCGGTTTAAACGGCCAGCATTTGCGCATGTGCAGATACACTAGCTCAGGTATTCCCACTAGGTGAACCAACAGGAAGAATACAAACCAAACCTTGCCCCCGTTCTTAGCTGAAAACCATAGGCCCAGGGCCATCCAAAAGAAGCTCCAAGCTGCCAAGGGAATCATGAGCAATGCTATGTTTGCAGGAACTTGAATCACGGCTTTCTCCCAGCTATCCCGTATTGAATATGTCTTGCCTCACTGAAAAGCTCTCACTCGAATCTCTTCGGCGAAGCGTTTATGCATCGTCATCTCCATAGCGACCGATAGAACGCTTGGAAGGTGAAGAGGAGTGATCAAGACCGTGTGGTGTGTCACTTTCTGCGTTTCGGACCTGGACAGGGCCTCAAGATTCCACGAAGAAACGTTAGGCCTAGAGAAGAAATATCAATACTCAAGCTATGTCGGCTTCGAGTGCGGTGGGGTGGAGATCGGGTTGATTCCAGAGCTTGCAGAGGGGCAGAAGGTGAATCAGCCATCGGCTTCAGTAGAATTTCTCGTAGATGACGTTGAGAAATTCTGCAGCGAACTGAAAGGCAAAGGAGTGAGATTCGTTGAAGAACTGCACGAAGAGCCATGGGGAGGAAAGCAGGCGACCTTCACGGATCCAGATGGAAATACTCTACAGATAGTCCAGATAGACTGGGAGAAGTACTTCGCTGTTTCAGCCACAGGCGCCAAGAGGAAGCTATGAGGTTCGGCTCGTTTCTTGGAGTACGTTAGCAAAGTGTGCGATCAATCATGTCGAGCTCATCAGGTCCCGTACCGATAAGTGTCACCGGAACCTTCACCTCCGCTTCCAGACTGTCTAGGAACTGTCTCGCATTGCTCGGAAGCTTTTCGTATGAGCGGAGCCCGGAGCAACTCGGGTAGAGGCCGTCAAGCTTTGTAACAACTACCTGTGTTGCTCCGTTTAGTCTTACGGCACGCTTTGCCATCTCTAAGTCGAAGGGCGCAATCCTTCTAGGCTTTCTAGTCACGGTGGTTGTCTCTTGCCAGCCTTTCTCCGGTACATCTCTTTCCGACAGCTCTCCTGGCAGGGGACCAGCCGGACTCGACCTCGTGACGATTGACTTGAAGACCACGATCACATCATCAACCTTCGTCGGACCAATACCAACATCACCGCAGATGCTGGAGGCAGTCACGTCCTTCACGGTGCAGTGAGGATATGTTCCGTGGTAAAGGGAGAGGAAGGTTCCTTGCGTGCCTTCCACCAAGATCGGCCGTCCGGCATCAAGGGCTGTGTGTATTTCTTCGGCCACATCCGTCAGGTACGGGACGAGTTCAGAGTGATCCTTTGCCAATTTCGCGATTCGTTTCACGCGATCCTCCATGCAAGGGCCTACACCCGTTCCAGAGCTTTTGACGACTTGCATTAGGTGCGCATCCTCTCTTTCTCGCTCGACGTGCCTTGGCTCGACTATGGCGCATTGATTGTCAACTCCCAACCTTCCCTGAGTCTCTGTAATCTCTATCTCGCGGAAGAAAACGTCAGGATCAACTAGCACACCAGCCCCAATAAGAAGGCGGGAGTCTTTGCTTGTGAAGCCGCTAGGTATCTGACGAAGCCTATACTCATGTCCCGAATGAACAATCGTATGACCTGCGTTCGGGCCGACTCCTCCACGGGCCACGATCGAAGGCTTGTCTCGAAGCGCTAGGTACGCCACGACCTTCCCCTTGCCCTCACTGCCGAAGAAACCCCCGACGACTACCGTGCATGCCAATTCTCTTCGCTGGAAAGCAGTACGAAGGCACAGCCCCCTTAAAGGCTTCGAAGCCTGAAACAAGTCAAGCAATCTTCGAGCCTTTCGCTGAGAGATTAGGGTCAGACATTAGTTGGGGCCAATTGAACTGGACCAATGGCGGGCCCGGCGGGAGTCGAACTCCCGATAACATCTGGGTTCAACTGCGTAAAATCACCAGACTAGAACCTTGACAGGGAGGCCAATCTCAGGTTTAGAGGCGTCCCCGCTGTTACTAATTCAGCGAAAGATAGAATAGCGTCCAGAGTGCTACGCCTAGCTTTTGATCCGTATTCGGAAGAAGAAGAGCTCGATATATGTGCGGGAGTCTCTCTTCCTTTTCAGAGACTACTAGTCGAATCAAAACTTGTATGGCAGAAAACATGCTAGCCAAAAGGTCTGGATTTCCGGTCTTGACGTCAATGACGGGATGATTAGATTCCTGAAAAGGTAGAACCCTTACCGCTTATTGCCGGTTCACCTATTCCGACAAGTCTAGTATTGCATAGCTCAGAGTAGTCAATATCGTCTTAATTGGATCATTTCGATCTGGCGATTTAACCATATATCTCTCTGATAGCATTGATGACTGTCTGAAATGTGTTCTCAGCTTCAAACTGATCGAATATCTTCTGCGGATGTTCTGCCTCGTTCCGCTTCTCTCATAGGAGAAATATCGGAGAGAAAGTTGCGCGGCCGAAAATCGTTAGCGGTGTGCTGTATGACTTCATGACTCGCGGATGGTCGTCTGGACCAGTCCAACTCAAACGTGCTGTGAAGCCTGTCTAGAATGGCCTGTTCGTTGGCAAGGATGCCGAGTTCCCGATTCTTGTCAAGGGAAGTAGTAGAGAAGTTCTCTGATCCGATGAATGCTACTTGGCGATCCGTTCCATAGTCTGCGAGTATCATTTTGGCGTGAATATAGAGGAATTTGCCGGCCTTGGCTTGTACGCCCCCGTTGTTGAGCAACTGCCGGCCAGCAGCGTTTTCGTCCTGTCCTCTTCGCATCAGTTCGGCGCTGATTAGGCGAACAGTTACACCACGTTTTGCGGCAGAGATCAGCGCTTGGATACACTCCCGGTCCTGAAGTTCTTCGTTATAAACCTCAAGCGTCTTCGTTGCACCATTGATAACTCTGAGTATCTTCTCCCTAGAGTTGACTGGGCTCCAGACAAGTTGCGGTAATGAGGGAGTGATGGATTGATAGCTCCAGTCTGCCTCGAAGACTCTGGCGATCTCCTCAACCTCAGCCGGGTCAATCGTGACTACGCCGAAGTCCCGGGTATGTCCGAAGTAGTTCGCCTGCAGGTTGAACGTCATGACTATCGCCATTGAATCGTCTACGCAGATCGTCTTCTGGTGTGTCACCGCAAATGATTCGCTTGCCCGCTTGGTTTGAACGCCGGCAGACGCCAACATGTCTACTGTCGGCTTGTTCGGATCTCCTACGCCTTCTCTAGCAAAGGAATGGAAGTTGTAGAGAACTCGCACTTCCACTCCGCGCTTGTGAGCGGCGATCAAACTAGCCGTAATGTCCGGATCATTCAGAGCGTAGATGGTCACCCGAATCGATTGTTTCGCTTTTTGGATCGCGTCCAAGATGGCGCTCCGGCTGTCATTCGGTTGCACGATCAAAGAACGAACGAGGGGGAGAGTCTGGTTTCCAAGCGTTGTTCCTGTGTACTGTGTCTCGTACGTCTGAAGCGTCTTAGTTGGCAGAGTCTCCATCCGTTGCGGCACAAGGTATGCCGCAATGATGAGTATTGCAGCAGTGGCTACGATCAGCAGAACTCTGCAACTTCTTACTTTGGGGCTCTGGGTGGGTCCTGATGGTTTTCTTTCTCTTCGCTCTGAGTCACTGGACACTTCCTGCAATCACCTTTCTTCTCATCATGCATCTCCTAGCTGGAACCTTTGTAACGCCATGGTTTGGCAGCTTCAGTATTACCAGCAACTCTTCTGTGCGCAAGTCTGGTCCGGACCATTCTGAACCTTAAACCCTCTGCTTCTGCAGGTGATCTCCGTTTCCTGAGTCCATAAGACTACCGATTCGAATCTCGGCGGCCGCACCAAACCTCCGAATCAACACGACCGCGGTTCTGTGGTCCCTTGGTGTGGTAAGCTCAGAAGGAATCCTAATAGCCTTCCTCACGAGGCCCAGAACTGGACCTGTGGCTGAAGTTCTAGCGGGAAGAAAAGGACCCGGATAGAAGATTAGGCGGGCCCGGCGGGATTTGAACCCGCGACCACTGACTCCGGAGGCCAGCGTCATATCCTGGTTATCCCGGCATTATTGTGTATGTAGTTCATCTCGTCTAGGGAATGCCGCCTAGACCACGGGCCCGATATGAACAGGCGGACAACATATAATAAAACATGTTGAAGGCAGTCAGGCCGCAACACAAACCGGTGGCACTATTCCTCCTAGAACTTAACAGGTGACTAGTTGCATAATTGCAGCTCTATTTTCTCTTCGCATTCAAGGCCCCGTGGTCGGGTCAGAATTGAAGGAACCGGCCTCAGGTTCGTTACATACCATCCCAGGCGCGAAGTTGGAACTGCCCCTTTCCCAATTGCCGTTGCTGAAAAGCTGATTAGGTCAACTAGAGGTTTGATCTTGACTCAAGCGTCGCGGGCTACCGTCTTGGCAAAGAACTACGTCACCATTGTCATCCCAACAGGCTATTGGAAACCCGGACACGACCATCTCACGACCATCTCTTACACGGTAGCACCAAAGCTCCAGATGAGCGACGTGCTTGTGCTCTCTGAGAAGGCGATATCGGTTGCGACGGGACGGATCGTCGATGAGGCACAGATCAAGCCCGGCTTCACTGCGAGGCTTCTCGCGAGATTCTGGATGAGGCTCTTCTGGGGCTGCCTGCTCGCTCCTATCTGTCGCCTTTCCAAACTCACAACGAGGAGATTGCGCTCGTATCCACTCCAAGAGGGAGCTGCGCATAAGCAGCTAGCTCTGAGACACGTTGGTTTTCTCGGAGCCTTGAGACATGGATCAGAGGGAGGCATCGATGTCAGCAATGTTCCTTATTCCTACGCCTCGCTTCCACTTGAGCGTCCTGACGAGGCAGCAAAGAGCATACTTGAAACGCTTCGTAGAACGAATCCCGTTGACATGACTGTCTTAATCGTGGATTCTGACAAGACCTACACTTGGCGAAACCTTCACATCTGCCCTAGATCTACGACGGTCAGAGACATAGTGAACCTAGGCCTGTTGGCATATGTGGCGGGTAGAGCTTTCCGGCTCCGTCCGAGATCGACGCCGGTCGCCATAGCTGGAAAACTGTTGAGTGTGGAGGAAGCTCTTCGAGCTGCGGCTCTCGCCAACAAGGCGAGAGGCTCAGGCTCAGGCAGGACTGCTTGGGATATGGCGGAGAGGTTTGGAGTCGGCTTGACTGAAGTCACGTGGGAGTCATTGACAAAAATCAAACACCGACCCATAGTGATTGTTCGGAAGATTCGTCGGTGAAGCAGGATTACTGCATGATTAGAACCGCGATCGACTAGTTCTGTGACTGCGAAAAAGCTCAGGCTAGTCTGTAGTATCCATTCACCTAGAGCCCATGAGTTGAGATATTTCCTCACTAGTGGGCATTGAAGCCCAAGCGCCCATCTTCATGGTTGATAATGCCGCCGCAGTCGAAGCGTATCGAGCTGCCTCCTCCGCAGACCCTCCGTCAAGCATCCTCTTAGTGAAAGCTGCCGCGAAGGCATCTCCTGCACCCGTGCTGTCGACTGCTTTGACAACTGGGGCCTTCACCTCAGTTGTCTTCTGCTTGGTGTAGACAGAGCAGCCTTGCATGTTCCTTGTAACGACCACAATATCCGGACCCAACTGAAGCAGACTCGCCAGGTCAGAGAGTCCCGACGAGGCCTCATGAAGCTCTCTCCATCCTTCTTCATTCATGTATACGACTTTGGTGCTCCTCAGGACGCCAAGTAACTTCTCGATCCCCAACCTGGCGAACGGCGTCAAAAGCCTATATAAAACCGGCTTGCCCCTAGACTTTACATATCCGGCAATGAACTCGGCCAGCTCAAGAAAGATTTCTCCCAGGTAAATGGCCGACGCCTTTTCAACCCTTCTCCATTCTATCTGGGAAGGAGAATCTAAGGAGATGGCTACCCTAGATGTCGGAACAACTATCCGCTTCTTCCCTCCCTTGCCAATCAAAATGACTGTTCCAAGAGTCTTCAGTTCCGGTGACGGTACTAGTTGGGAGAGATCTACCTTCTCCTTCACAATATCCTCGACGAGCCTTTGCCCCCAAGAATCGCACCCCACTCTACCAGCGAATCCTACAGCCAAACCAAGTCGAGAAAGCCCAACGGCGACCGTCGCACCCGAACCGCCTGGATACTCGTAGAGGTTACCCACAGGCGTGGTCTCTTCCAGTGCGAAGTCCTCGACCGGAACGATCTGATCCATGGCCATTGATCCGAAGACGATAACGTCCAAGTCGCGAGCCGCCACTTTGTGCTCCTGAACGATCTCGTTGATATAAGCGCCGTGATACTCTGAGAGAAGCGAACTCCCGGAAAGAGCTAGCTGCGAAGAAAGCTTCGCAACGTTCTTCGAATATTGCCCAAAGATCTCGCCAAGCAACTTTCTCGCTTCCACGGCGGTAACCTTCCTTGGCGAAAGAAGAAGGGCAAACCATCTCCCAAGAGTCGTCGGCTCGTACCACTTCACCCAAACCGTCTTGTCTCTCAGCCTCTTCTTCTCCATTCCGCTCTCTAAGACACCTGATGAAACGAGCTTGTTGAGACATCCAAGAACAGTCTTGCCAGAGTAAGGGAGTCTACGAACGAGTTCACTTTGGAAAACTCGCTTACCGGACGAAGTCTGCTTCAGAATCTCCAGCGACAGCTCCGAGCTAAAGGCTGAGAGTAGAACCCTGTACTGGTCGAATGGTTTCTTGGGAAGAGGGAGAACGTAGGGCCACAGTTCGCTCACGTAAACACGCCTAATAGAAATGTAATGGCGTACTCTTATATACGCGACGCTTGGTAGATTTTTACAACCGAAGGTAGAATCCTACAGTCAGTCGCAAGGAGCTTCGCGAATTGAAACTTGCGCTCACAACAAAGCAAGTAGCGCTCATATCAGTGTTTGCTGCCCTCATCGTCATGATCACTAGGCTTCCAGGGATTCCCATCATCGGAGCTCCCGGAGCCAAAGTGCAACTCTCAGTCGTGATCTATCCGCTAATCGGAATCCTGCTTGGAGGACAGACCGGAGCGATCACTGTTCTCATCGGTAACTTCGCGTCATGGCTCGTTCCTCCATCAACACTATTGGGCCTTCTCATGATACCACCGGGCGTACTGGCAGCTCTGGTAGCAGGCTCATTGCGATCAAAGGATGGGGTCTTCAGTTGGAAGCTCTCCTCAGCGGTTCTCTTAGCCCTCAACGCTGCATGGTACTTAACTCCTGTCGGATTCGAGGCTCCACTCTACCCGGTCTTGCACTGGAGCGCACTGCTCTTGGTCGTCGTCTTTCGCGACAGGACCAAGACTTTTCTGGAAGGCGACTCGAGGCTTCACATCCTGTTGGGAACCGGGATATCCTCTTTTGCCGCATTGATGAGCGACAGCATGGCTGGAAACCTAATCTTCATCTACGCAGTCGGCTGGGTTGTACCATTGCGAAGTATCCTAGACGCAGTAGCAAGCCTTGGTATGTTCTGGTTGAAACTCGGAATCCCAGGAATGCCACTAACAGGATTGGCCGCTCTATTCATGGGCGCCATGATTATCACTGCGGTAGAAAGGATCACCATGGCAGTAGTGAGCACGATGATTGGAGCCGCAGTTCTCAGGCTTCTTGGAAAAGGAAGGTTCTTGATCTCCAGTTGACTCGACATACATCCTGTGATGCCGGACAACCCACGCGTCGACCACGAATGAGAAGACATGAATCATAGCGCCTTCCCTCGACAGCCACTTGAAGGAGACTTCATTGAGTCAACGGACTCACTCATCTTTGATGTCAAAGGTCTCCTTCATCCTCCAGACCGAGTCATAGCCTACGTGAGATATGTGCCTCACCCACATGGAGAAAGACTTCGTGAGGGGCAGCGATATCGAAAACTCTACGACCTCGGCGAGAGACAGAGCTTTCTAAACGAATGCTTCAGAGACTATCTGTACTTCGACCCGGTCTTCAACAGGGAAATGCAGGGCGTTCCTCGAAACAAGGTCATGAAATACTATGATCCACGCGACAAGGTCCGACAGATGACACGATCGTCAGCATTGAATCATTTGGAGGCGAGAAGTACCGAGCTGTTGGATCTTCTCAGGTCAGCCACAAACCTACCAACAGCCAACTTCGGCATATCAGGATCCCTTCTAGTAGGCATGCACACCAACACATCTGACATCGATCTAATTGTATATGGAAGAGACTCCGGCACCAAAGTCGTTGAAGCTCTTCAAGCCATTCGTCATCAAGGCGGACCAATAAGACCATACCGAGCCCCGGAACTCCGGAGACTCCGAGAATCCCGTTTCATGTCGAAAAGCATGACGTTAGAGGACTTTCTATGGCATGAAAAGCGAAAGCCACTTCAGGGAGTCTTCCGTGAGAAAGAATACTTCATTCGTTGCGTCAAGAATCCGGGCGAGGTCTTTGAGAGATACGGCGACAACAGATATCTTCCACTTGGCCAAGAGACCATAGAGGCCGTGGTTGTCGACGATTCAGACTCAATCTTCACACCCAGCATCTACTCAATCAAGTGCAGCCATATCATCGAAGGCCCTGAGGGTGTCAATCCTTCACAGATCATTTCATTCAGAGGACGTTTCTGTGTGCAGGCCAAGACAGGTGAGAGAATACTGGCTAAGGGATCTGTGGAAAGAGTCGTTGGTTCGGCAACAGAGCATCTCAGATTGGTCGTAGGAGAAGGTCGGAATGACTGTCTCATTGTCCGGAGAAGCTAACATACGAGGCTTCAGAGATCGAGACTACCTGGGGACTCATGAGGGACTGTACTTTGTCGTTATCGGTAACGTTCACCCTCACGACAGGGCTATCGCATACCTGAAGTACGTTCCGTCCAAAACTGGCTTGTGGGGTTCTAGGTCGAAGCGGTATGACAGAGTTCTGAAACACTACACTATGCGAGACCTCGCAAGAACCTTCGAACTGCTCAAATCATCCCATCCGGAATACATGTTTCACTCAGCCGTCCTTGGTTTGACATTCTCAGCTGTTCCTCACACCGCGATCAGAAGGCATCTCATGCCCGAGAGAAGACTTGCGCAGCTTCTCCGGGATGGCACAAAAAACGCTTTGGAGAAGAAAGTGGTCAAGCTGGCCCGAGAACTGTCTGCAATGGCAAGCATTCCGGTTGAGAGCTTCGGAGTCACAGGCTCAGTGTTGATGGGGGCTCATAGAGGATTCTCGGACATAGATCTCGTGGTCTACGGAAAGAGTAATGGCATCAGGATTAGGGAAGCCCTTTCCAGCATCTTGAAGGAAGACAAGGGCGAAATCCGAAGAATGAGAGGCCAAGCCTTAGAAGATTTCATTCGTGAAAGGGTCTCTCTAAACAATCTCACTAACCAAGAAGCCATCGAACTCTATAAACGCAAATGGAATAGAGGGCAGGCGTTCGGCACTTGCTTTTCAGTCCATCCAGTGAAGCTCCAGAGCGAAGTGCCCGAAAGATATGGAGATCAGCGATATGCCTCCATAGGGCTGACTGAGGTCGAGGCGACTGTGACAGATTCATCTGATTCTATGTTTATGCCAGCCATGTATTCGGTGAATAGCGTGAAATGGCGGAGCGGTGAGAGGATACGAGACGTACGAGAGGTAGTCAGCTACGAAGGACTCTACGCTGATATTGCACGCGAAGGCGAAAGAGTGAGAATCAAGGGAAAACTCGAAGAAGTAATAGTATCTGGCACCGAACACCTGTGCCAACGAATAGTCATAGGCTCTCAGGATGCCATGAATACCGACTACCTGAAGCCTGCGCTGAACTTGATCTAGATGCCAATATCGATGCCGCATTCTATCTTCACATGCAGGATCCTCGATCAAAGTTTGCCATAGTTGTGGCCCCCTCAATCCAGCGCGCTGAGGAAAGTAAAGCAGATTAACCTCTCTATTGGACAGGGATGAGACAGTGAGGAGTCTACTTGGTTCTTGATGTTGTATGTGGAATGGAAGTTGACGAGAAAACTGCGAAGTGGAAGTCAGAGTACAAAGGTGAAACCTACTACTTCTGTGCCCCGACATGTAGACAGAAGTTTGACATGAATCCCGAGAAGTACGTCAAGCCTGCATAGATCAGGCCTGCGGATATGGCCAACGTGGAGAAGGTCACCTAACACAGAGACCATCGTGAGGTGTGTGGCTTTCAAGGAAAGGATCAAGCGTGCCGGCAAGAATTGGCTGGACAAGAAGCCTATCCTAGTGGATAGGCCAATTGATCCGTGCGACACATTGACTCGAATGTTGGGAATGAAGCCTTGAGAGTCACCGCAGCCGCCCATCCTATACAAGGACTGATCAAGTATCACGGATTAAGGGATGCGGGTCAGCGGATCCCGTTTCACGATTCAATCTCAGTCTGCGCAGAAGCGCTTGAGACAGTCACCACGGTGGAACTTGATGAGAAGCTTTCCGATGACCTAGTTGAGATAAATGGGAGACCCGCTTCAGACGATGAGAAGAAGAGAGTTCAAATCATCCTTGACCGGCTCAGAGCAAGAAAAGGCCTGACGGTACATGCCAGAGTATCATCGACGAACAGCCTGACGACTGGCAAAGGGCTTGGCTTCTCTGCATCCGCCTTTGCGTCCATAGGTGTCGCGACTTGTAACGCGTTAAACTTGAGACTTGATCAGATCTCACTCTCAGAGGTCGTCAGATTGGGCGCGGGCTCGGCTACTCGAAGCCTAGCTGGCGGATTCGCCATATGGTATGCAGACAGGCAGGGAAGATCGTACGCTGAGCAGATAGCTGCACCTGGTGACCTTGACCTTGAGATGATGATTGTTCCTATTGCTTCACCCGTGAGGACTGATGAGGCTCACAGAGATGTGGTCACTTCTCCGCTCTTCTCTGCAAGGTTGCAGTACATCGATTCTATGATCGCCACGATGAGACAAGCCTTGTCCCAAAGAGACGTGAAAGCTGTTTGCCAGTTAGCTGAAGAGGACACGCTCAACCTTCACGCCATTACCATGACATCCAAGTCGCGGATGGTTCTCTGGGAGCCACAGACATTGATAGTCGTGAGAGAGGTTCTCCGACTGAGAGAAAAGGGCATTCCATGTTGGTACTCCATGGATACAGGCCCTTCTGTCTTCGTGAACACGCTTGGATGGCATGCAAATGAAGTTGAATCATCGATCAGAAATTCGGGCGTGGCGCCTGTGATTCGTAGCCGAGTTGGAGGGGCACCTCGAGTCATGCCCTGATCCAAATTTAGAGGTCATTCACGTAAGTCGTTCTTGAAGACAGCAGCCCTCTACATGTACGTCGCCCGGACAGCTACACCCCGTCAACCTTGAGGAAGCTGAGTCGGAACAGTTCAATACCAGCTTCCTTGCATGCCAAAGGAAGGCCGACATCGAAATCGTGGCAGACTATCATCTTTCTGACATGTTTCTTACCCATCTGCTCCGCGTGACTTCGGGCCAGTCTTAACACTTGACCAACAGCATTATCTCTTGCTTTGGTTTCCACTTCGACTACTACGTCGACTCCTTCTCGATCCTGCAGAAGAACATCGACTAGTCCCGCTGGCACCTCAACGCCTGATCCAATGAACTTCATGCCTTTCTCAAGGAGAGTCGGATTGTCAGCCAATACCTTGACTATGGGACTTTCCAGCAGGCCACGATCCTGAACGTATTCTCTTGGCCCGAGATTCAAGATCCTATCGAGAGAGGAGTCGACATCAAAGTAGGCCGTTCCCAAAAGGTGGGGGAAAACATCGATGGCCGATCCGTTCTCTCTGAGAACCACGATTGGAGTGTTTGCCACATTCAGCAACTTTGACCCTGAAAGCGGAAGCACTTTCCCTCCAGAGCTGACTACTCGACCCCTCATCTGCGGACGAATACTGCGAATGTCATCGATTAGTCGACGCACGTGCTCTGCGGCAAGCACGTCAACATCGAACTCCTCAAAGTCTGTCTTCCACCTGACAGCGATCTCTCTCACTCGTTGCCTTATGCCACCCAAGTTTGCTTCATAATGCGCATTTCGCCTGAAATACAGTTCAAGCTTATACAACGGACAATTCCAGCTCTTGATCAATGAACAGAGTTACTAGATCGTAGGCCAGAGTCTTTCTTCGTCTCATATATCTATCGACAGCAGCGATGGGGGCTCGGAGCTGCTCGTGAACTTGCAGAGCTTTAATTGAAGAGAGTCTAGTCGCTCGATCTCCTACTCGTACGCAAAGGTGCTGAGAAGAGTTTGAACTTGGAGGCCTATCTATACGCCACGAACTCCTTGCCGAGCAGCTCCCTTGCTACAATGATCTTCATGATTTCGTTAGAGCCTTCAGCCCACATGTAGGATCTTGCTCCTCTCAATCCTGCTTCTATTGGACATTCAGTAGTGTACCCGTATGCCCCATACCACTGAAGGACATCGTTCAAGGTCTCAAACGCCCATTGTGGTGCCAACATCTTGGCCTCAGCGATTGCCTTCGAGACTTCGAACCGAGAATACTTCTTTTCTTTGATCTCTTTTTCTAGCATCCAGAGCGCTCTGTAGCCGAGAAGCCTGGCAGCGTCAATCTTTGAGTAGTCTTCTGCAAGTTTGAACTGTATCCCTTCATAGCGACCTATCGGCTGGCCGAACGCCTTCCTCTGCTTAATGTATTCCATGCCTTGCTCCAACGCCGACATGGCTGCTCCTGCGCAGACAACTGATATTATGGCTCTGGCATAGTCGAACCCTTCCATGGCAAGGTAGAATCCTCTGTTCTCTTCGCCGACAAGGTTCGAGGCCGGAACTCTGACGTTATCCATCTTGAACCCTCCTGTCGAGATGCCTCGCCGCCCCATCTCCTCTAAGACTGTGTGGCTGATTCCCGAAGTGCCCTTGAGAGGAACGTAGAGAAAACTCATCCCCCTCGTGCCCTTCTCCGGCGCAGTCTTAACCAAGGTCAGGAATCCCCCTCCGTCTTCCATTTGCTCCATGACCTCCCTGACACCGCTGATGTACATCTTCTCACCGTTGATCACATACTCGTCTCCGACACGCTTCGCTACAGTCTTCATGTTCGCCAAATCTGAACCGACCTCCGGCTCAGTTGTCGCTATTCCAAAGAACGAACGACCCTTGCACAAACTCGAGAAGACTATCTGCTTCGTTTCCCTATTCCCGTAAGTGTTGAGGACATGGCCCCAGGAGGCCGGAACGAGGTAGAAGACTGCCGTGGCGCATGTCATGTCTGCACGGCCAATCTCCTCTCCAGCGATGCCAGCCAGCAGTGGATCCGCTCCTGCGCCGCCAAATTCAGGCGAGGCAGTTATTCCCATCAGACCCAGCTCCGCCATGCCTCTGATAACTTCGATAGGGATGCGCTTCTTCTCTTCCATGTCCCGAAGGACTGGGGCTATCTTCTTCTGGCAAAACTCTCTCAGAGTCTTCCTGAAGAGCTCCTGTTCGTCAGTAAACGTGAAGTCAAGCATATCCAATCGCCTTTACGAGTTGCTTAAGCGTCAGTGAATATAAAACAGCTTCTGACTACCAAAAGTTGCGAATCGATCTCTGACGGCACAATTATGTACCGGCACCTTGAACATCTCAGAGAAAGGGTAGTCCAAGTTGGAGAAACATGGAATATTGATTGTTGTGTGCGACGGAATGGGTGACCGGCCAACCAGAATGCGAAGCTTCCAGACCCCCTTGAGTATGGCCAAGAAACCCAACATAGACAAATTGGCTAGAACGGGATCGATAGGCCTGATGCATCCTATTGGGCCAGGAGTCAGCCCAGGCAGCGATGTCGCTCACCTTGCGCTTCTCGGATACGACCCCTACAAGTACTACACTGGACGCGGCGGACTGGAAGCCATAGGCGCAGGCGTCACTCTTGATCTTGGTGATGTTGCCTTCCGATGCAACTTTGCAACTGTAGACGACAACATGATTGTTAAGGACAGACGAGCAGGACGCGCGTCTATGGGAAGAGATGATTTCGCGAAAACCGTCAACGAGATGAAGATAAGAGCGCCTAACGTTTCGTTCGAGTTTGTGCCTACGGTTGCGCACAGAGGCGTTCTGGTTCTACGAGGAAAGGGCCTCTCAAGAAGCGTCTCAGATACAGATCCGCATATCGAGGGAAGAGCAGTTCAGATATCGAGGCCGGAAGACAACCGCAAGGAGAGCAGGCTCACGGCCGAGATACTAAACGAATTTACTGAAAAATCGAATCTGGCGCTCAAGGACCACCCGACCAACACGGAAAGAGTCGGGAAGGGACTTCCTCCCGTTAACATGGTTCTATCGCGTGGAGCAGGAACGATCCCTCCAATTGAGACGCTCAACGCGAAATACTCCATCAGTGCAACGTGCATAGGCGCCGTCCCAATTGTGCGTGGCATATGCCGTCTGGCAGGCATGAACATGATAGACGTGCAAGGCGCTACAGGCGGGTTGGACACTGACTTCTTGGCGAAGGCCAAGGCTGCCATCGCAGCCACCGGGAGGTGCGACTTAGTCTTTCTTCACATCAAGGCGCCAGACATCGCAAGCCACAACGGAGACTTCGACAAGAAGATCTGGACAATCGAGAGAATTGACGAAGCGATGAAAGAAATACTCGAATCACTAGATCTGAACAAGCATTACATAGTGCTAACATCCGACCACACGACTCCGGTAACCGTGAAGGACCATTCGGCCGATCCCGTGCCGATCCTGATTGCAGGACCAGATTTTGACGCAAGCGAAGTATCATCGTTCTCAGAGAGGACAGGAGCCAACGGAAATCTGGGAAGGCTACTCGCTCTTCACCTAATACCAATACTGATGAACAGGTTGGGAAAGATCGAAAAGTTCGGTTTCTGACGGGATCGTATTCTAGACAGCAAGACGTATCGAGATAACCCGAGACAAAGAGAGACCAAGTTCGACTAGTTTCCCTAGACTCCTTCTCAGATCACTTTCTCGGCACTTTCTTCTGCTGAGTCTGCTCTTGACCTTTGCACGAAGATTGGCTACCTCTTGAACCTTGGCTTGGTCCCTCTGCCACAGAGCCTCATACGCGCCCACTACGATGCCCCATGTCTCTCTTGCCAAGAAGGATTCAGGAAGCAATTGAACAAGCTTGGCATGCAGAACAGCAGCGTGACTCAGACTCTCCAAGTTGACGGTGATGCCCATAATGGCCAAGCCGGCAGACCGCTCAACCTGCGTTTGACCTTCGGCAATCCACTTCTGTGCCAGCAGCCTTCCAGCCTCCAGTTTCTCTGCCACGGAGGTCCCAACATCGCTAGATGAACTGTAGGATGACGGTATCTCGATCACATTTCCCAAGATCTGAAAGACCGCGTCGAAATAGCCTTTGACTTCTTGCA
>Ga0315312_1001168_pt1 | contig 21968 bp, 18 predicted proteins | sample TDP7_MG_FD_203629 | JGI IMG/M metagenome (GOLD analysis project Ga0315312, IMG submission 203629) | Freshwater sediment microbial communities from Lake Towuti, South Sulawesi, Indonesia - TDP7 | ecosystem: Environmental > Aquatic > Freshwater > Lake > Sediment | place: Indonesia: South Sulawesi... | reverse complement strand
AGCGCATCGGATGTCCCATCTATCATGGTGGGCTTGCGTGAGCCATACGCCGTAATGTCTAACACGTGTAAGCATGTTCAGGCGTTCTGCTATGGTGACGGAAAGCTAACTAAGGCCATGATAAAAATGGCTGAGCTCGTAGCAGGCGGTAGCGATGAGCTTAAGAAAAGGCCCATAATCTCGCTTTACAACGAACCCTCATCTCCACTGATATTTGGCAGCGAGTACGTCGAGGCTTTAGTGGATTGGTCTGAGGCCGGGCTACCACTGATCTGGGCTCCGTGCCCCATCTCTGGGGCTACGGCACCGATAACGCTTGCAGGCTCAATCGTACAAGGCATCGCCGAGTCGTTGGCTGGCAATGTCATATGCCAGCTCGTTAACCCTGGCGTACCGTTCATCTTTGGTAGCGTGCCCCTCGTGCTAGACATGAAGAGCGCACTAGTTTCCTATGGAACCGTTGAGACGATGATAAAGGAGGTAATGCTCGCTCAATTAGCCGAATACTACCAACTTCCCTCGTGGGGGACAGGGGGCTGCAGCGACTCAAAGGTCCTAGATGAACAAGCCGTCGCTGAGGCTGCGATGAACCTTACGATCGCCGCCTTAAGCGGCAACAACCTTGTCCATGATGTCGGTTTCATAGAGTCCGCGAAGGGCGGGAGCATTGAACTGCTCGTCATCTGCGACGAAATTATTGAAATGTTGCGCAGAATCATGAAGGGAGTTAGCGTCGATGACGAGACATTAGCCACCGGCGCCATAATGGAAGCCGGCCATGGCGGGTCCTTCCTAGGCCTGAAGCATACTTTGAAATACTTCTCCTCTGAACACCTGATATCAGAGTTGATGGATAGGACGGGGTGGGTTGGGTGGAAAAGGGAGGGAGAGAAAACCCTAGCCCAGCGCGCTCGCGAGAAGGCGAAAAGGATACTTAAAGAGCATGAGATTGAGCCGCTACCTAAGGACGTTAAAGAGGAAATAGAGAAAATAATGCGCGAGGTGGAGAAAGCAGCGGCAAAGAAGGGGGCGTAGCCTAGTCAGAAAAACCTTTAGTTTTTCTTGAGAGCCTATGGAAGAACGGTTACGTGGTCCCTATTGCTAAGCGGCTGAAGACGACGCAGGTTCTTAGGTAAACTATTAGTGTGCCCTCATCAAGTCTTTGAGTTGCACCGGGATTCCTTGGGGTCTACGGATAAAAGCCCTTAAACGTTTCGTCTGCACCGACACGCTTAATTTAGGATGCAGTTAGTAAATTAACGAAAGCAAATGAAGCCTCGAGCGCATCAAACTATGATTAGGGAACTGGTGGCTGTCTGCGTCGCGGTCTTCTCCTTGTCCATGGGAGCCGGGATAGTGACGCCAATAATCCCATTATATGCTCGTAGCTTGGGTGCGTCGTACGTTGAGATAGGGCTCGTTGGTACGTTCTACGCTGTAGCCTACATGCTGCTGGCCATTCCGTCAGGGAAGCTTTCGGACAGGATTGGACGGAGGGTTGTTATCGCTGCCAGCGCGTCCCTGTCTGGGGGTGTTTCAATTTTATACTTGCTGGCAGGGAACGTGAATCATCTGATTCTTATTAGAGCCATTGACGGGGCGGCGTGGACCTTATTCTGGCCGTCGATTGAAGCTTTAACAACCGATATCTCCGGGCCGTCGGCTGGTAAGGCTATGGGATTAAGCACTGCATCATATGGTTTTGGCTCCATGATCGGAGGCTTCCTAGGCGGCTTAATAGTCACATACTTCGGCTTTCGCGCTACATTCGTACTTTACCTTGCACTTTCTTTAGTAACATTGCTACTAACGGTAGTCCTTCAAGAAGAAGGAAGTAGCAAGAGGAGTTTCAAGGCGATGGGAACTTCATCAACGCAGCCCCTCACATGGGATAAGGCAACGCTAGTGTTACCTTGTGTTGTATCAGTTTCCTATAGCAGTGTGCTCGCGATTGTGCTCACTCTTTTCCCGGTGTATGCTGAAGGCTTAGGGATGAAAACGTTTTGGATAGGCGTCATGTTCGCTACATTCTGGTTTGGGCGGATCATCTCTTTCATATTCGCTGGGCGGTTCTCCGATAAGTTAGGTAGAAAGGCTATCTTAGCGCCCGCTTTGGTATGTAGCGCCATCGCTTCCCTTCTGGTGGCCTTGTCAGGGGAAATCTGGCTACTTTCCGGCGCAATTTTGATTTTGGGAATAAGCCTAGGAGCCACTTTCCCTGTTACAATAGCTCTAATCTCAGATGTTGTGCCGTCGTCAAGTAGAGGAATCGCTATGGGCTTTTTTGAGGCTTCCTCGGGGCTCGGCATGCTCATAGGGCCGGCCGTGGGAGGAGTGATGGCTGAGATATTTGACCCGAGGTATCCGTACTTCCTCTGTATGTCCGTCAGCGTAGTTTGCTCTTTGGTGGTATTGATACGCATGAGGGAGTTTGCTATCTGAACTGCTGTTTCGAAACAGTGGTCAAAAGCGGGACCCAAGATACGAGGAGTTGATAATAGCCTCCCATTTAACGGCAAAAGCTATATGGGAAAAAATAAATTGCGCACGCCTCTATATGGTTAAGCGTCGTGGGTGAAAATCATGAGAACATCAGAAAAATATGTCTCAGACCTGGAAAAAATGAGGGATAACGTATACATGGGTGGCGAGTTAGTAAAAAGAACTGATCCCCGGATTAGACCGGGCATAAATGTTATGTCTGTTACGTTCGACCTGCCGCATGACCCGGATTATGAGATATTAATGACCGCGAAATCTCATTTAACGGATAAGAAAGTAAATCGGTTCACTCACATTCCTCAAAACGTTGATGATCTGCTGAAAAAGCAGAAGATGATTCGCTTGTATGCCCAAAGGTGTGGCGGTTGCATACAAAGGTGTATGGGTCTCGATGCAATAGTCGCGCTTTCTATTGCTACAAAAGAAATGGATGATGAACACAAATCAGAGTATTATTCACGATTTATTAACTACTTAAAGTATTTCCAAGAGAATGATTTGTGTGCGGCGTGCGCTCAGACGGATGTAAAGGGGGATAGGAGCAAAAGGCCTCATGAACAAGAAGACCCTGATTTATATCTTCGCATTCTTGAGGTGAGAGATGACGGAATTATCGTGAGAGGGGCGAAAAACTGCATAACAATGGCGCCTTATGCCGATGAGATCATAGTGGTACCAACCAGAGCTATGCTAGAGGAGGATAAGGACTACGCCATATCATTTGCGATTCCCGCAGACCACGAAAACGTATATTTGATAAATCGATCAGTCTGGGTAAGAAAGAGAAAAAAATTTCGGGCGCCCGTTGCCGAAATGGGCGTCTCAGACTCATTTATAGTCTTTGACGACACCTTTATCCCCAAAGAAAGGGTGTTCATGTGTAGAGAGTGGGAGTTCGCTAGAAGACTAGCCTTACTTTTCGCTAACTCTCATAGACACAGCTATACAGGATGCAAGCCTGCAGTGTCCGACATATTAGCCGGCGCAACGGCTTTAGTTGCAGAGTACAACGGAATTGAAAGAGCTCCCCACGTCAGAGATAAGGTTTCTGAGATTATAGGATCAGCAGAACTGTCATATGCCGCCGGAATAGCGAGCGCTGTTTACGGGCATAAAACATCGTCAGGCACATTTTTCCCAAATCCCATATACGCAAACGTGGGAAGAAGGCTTATGGGGGAAACCATTTATCACGAGTATAACATACTCACCGAGATAGCCGGAGGCTTAATGGTAACCCTGCCGTTTGAAGACGAATTCATCACCAAAAAAACCAAGCCATTTCTGGATAAATACATAAAGAGAAATCCTGATGTTTCACCAGAAGACATGCATCGATGCTTTAGATTTATAGAGAACCTAGCTGCTTCAGAGCTAGCAACATGGTATCAAATCGCAGGGGTTCACGGTGGTGGCTCCCCAATCATGGAAACCATTGTATTGATGAGCGAGTACGACATCGAATCCAAAAAAGATATAGCAAAATACCTTGCCGGCATAAAAAAGGAACTAAACCAATCAAAAAGTTTGAGCGAAAAACCCACTTTCTAAAGCCTTGATGAAGGTGCCGTTTTCCAGCTTGATAATCCTTTCACAATGATGGGTGAAGCCATTTATCTTCTTTTTAGTTAGATGCGAAGTCGATCGATTTATATATATTCCCATAGAAGTAGTACTCTGCTTCAGAAAGTAGGAGGCAAATGTTTTGGGAAGAGAGGGTATAATAGCTAAAGACAGCCCCGGGGAGCGGGTTTTGCTTCTGGGAAATGAGGCTGTAGCGAGGGGTGCGATTGAAGCAGGGGTTCAGGTGGCAGCCTCTTATGCTGGAACACCTGCCTCCGAGATTCTCGCAACTATTGCCTCGGTGGCTGATAGATTCGGAATACACGCCGAGTGGTCCACAAACGAGATGGTGGCGTTCGAAACAGCTGCTGGGGCAGCCATAGCGGGTCTAAGAGCCATGGCTTCCATGAAGCATGTGGGGGTGAACTGGTGTATGGACCCACTAATGGCCGTTAACCAATCAGGGGTTATAGGCGGACTCGTGGTCATAACAGCTGATGACCCGGGAGCTTACAGCTCTCAGAATGAGCAGGACAACAGGCGTTACTCTAAGATGACGGAGCTTCTAATGCTGGAGCCCTCTGATGCAGCTGAGGCTAAAGAAACCGTCATTAAAGCTTTTGCTATATCTGAGAGGCTTGAGCTCCCAGTGCTGGTGAGACTAGTTAACAGGATATGTCACTCCAGAGCAGACATCACTCTCGGTCCGTTCAAATGGGGGAGGAGGAAAGGCGAGTTTAAGAGGGATCGTCGCTGGGTGATGATTGCTAGCAGTTCTCCTGAGAGGCATAGGTGGCTTCACCAGCAACAGGGGGAGATCCAAAACATAGCAGAACAGTCGGCGCTTAATAGACTCGAGGGAAAGGGAAGCGAACTAGGCGTAATTGCTGCAGGTATTACTTATACCTACGTCAAGGATGCCTTGCGATGCCTTGGGTTGACCGAGAAGGTGAGTGTATTGAAAATCGGAACATATCCACTTCCCAGAAACGTCGTTTTGCAATTACTTGACAGAGTGAACACTATATTGGTGTTTGAGGAAGTTGAACCTGTGGTTGAGGAGCAAGTGAAAGAGATCGCTTTTGATGGTGGTAAGACGTGTACCATTAAAGGGAAGCTTACCGGAGATGTTCAAAGAGAAAGAGACCTCAACGTCGACGCTGTTGCTGACTCCATAGCGCATGTAATGAGGGTTAAGTATCGAGCATTAACGCCAGCGAAGGAAGCGGCTGTTGAGGAGTCCCTTAAGATAACGCCTCCAAGAAGACTCCTCATGTGCCCCGGATGCCCTCACACACCTACGTTCTTCGTAATTAACCAAGCTGGACGCAAAGCCGCGAAGGGCAAAATAATATACTCGGGGGACATCGGATGCTACTCCCTAGGCTTCTACACTTTTGAGCCTCCAAGACAAGACACGCAGTTCTGCATGGGGGCTAGCATCGGCGTAGGGTGCGGTTTAGCACATAGTGGAGTTGAAGATATTGTGGTAGCTACCATCGGCGACTCGACATTTATCCATGCTGGTATTCCACCCCTGATCAACGCTGTTTACAATAACGCTTCTATGGTAGTTGTAATCTTCGATAATGAGACAACGGCTATGACAGGCTTCCAGCATCACCCTGGGACCGGAGTTACTGCGACAGGCAATGAAACGAGGAAGTTGAACATAGAGGACATAGTGAAGGCTTGCGGCGTCGAGTACGTCAAAGTGATAGACCCTTACAACATCAAGGAGTCAATCAAGACTGTTACCGAGGCTATGAGGTACCCCTACATATCTGTCATCATATCACGGCGTCTATGCATGCTCGAGTGGCTTCGAAAGGCTAGAAAGGAAGGGATTAAAATCGAACCCTATCAAGTTGACCCCGAGAAGTGCACCGGATGCAAACTATGCATCAACGAATTTGGGTGCTCAGCCATAACATTCAATAAGAAGGGTAATGTGGCCGTGATAGATAATGTGCTTTGCAATGGTTGTGGCGTTTGCATCCAGGTTTGTCCAGTCAAAGCCATTCATAAGGGGAGTGCACAAGTTGGTTGCTAAGAAAGTTAAGGAATTTAATGTGCTCATAGCGGGTGTCGGCGGTCAGGGCAATCTTCTATCATCTGAGATAATAGCGACAGCTGCTGTAATTGAGGGATATAGGGTGAGAGTTGCAGATGTGTTTGGCGCAGCGCAGAGGGGAGGTAGCGTCCTCAGCCACATACGAATAGGCGAAGAGGTTTTCAGCTCCATAATCCGCCAAGGAAGCGCAGACGTTCTGCTAGGCTTTGAGCCAGTAGAGTGCCTAAGAGCCTCAAGGCTCCTCTCGACCTCGTGCACCGCCATCGCAAATATGAGACCAATATATCCAAGGGACGTTAGCATAGGCGAACTTGTCTACCCAAGCATCTCTGAAATAGCCGCATTACTTCAGAAAATGGTGAAGAAGCTTATTTATCGAGACTTCATTGAAATAGCTGAGAAAGCTGGAAGTTCGAGGACCCTGAATGTGGTCATGGTTGGCTCACTAGCGGGATTAGAGCTCTTGCCAATCAGAAAGGAGACATTCCAAGAAGGAGTGGCTGAATCCGTGCCCAGTGGAACCGAGGAGATGAACATAAAAGCATTCGAGTTAGGCTACGAGGAAATTAAACGCGCGATACGTTAAGTACATCCCAAGCTATCCAACAGAATAATTAATATGTTAATTTTAAAAATAGATCTGGTCATTATTGCTTAAGGGGGAAATAAAGTGAAGGGGACTATTTTCGAATATATGATGAAGTACGGATACGAGGAAGTAAGGTTATGCCATGACAAGTCAACAGGTTTGAAGGCAGTAATTGCAATTCATGACACCACTTTGGGACCTGCAGGAGGGGGGACAAGAAGATGGACCTTCGCCTCTGAATTGGAGGCAATCGAAGATGCCTTAAGACTAGCGAGAGCTATGACCTACAAATACGCAGCCGCTGGCATAAACTGTGGAGGAGGAAAGGGCGTGATCATGGTCGACTCGATGGATAACAAAAGTGAGGAGCTGTATCGAGCTTATGGGAGATTCGTAGACAGTTTCAATGGGAGATTTTTCACAGGTGGAGATGTGGGAACAGATATACGAGAACTCCGGTTCATAGCAATGGAAACCGACTATGTTGTGGGCTTGCCGGAGACTTGGAGTGGAGGTAGGCTTGAGGAATATATGCCTACATCTTGGGGTGTGATCAGAGGAATGAAAGCTTGCTGTGAAGAAGTATATGGAGATACTTCATTAGAGGGCAGAACCGTTGCTGTCCAAGGCTTAGGAAAAGTAGGAGCACCTTTAGTCAGATATCTAGTCGAAGAAGGCGCGAAAGTAATTGTAACGGACCTCCTTAAAGAAAAGGTTAAAGAGATCGTGAATCAATACGGGGGAAAGGTGACCGCCGTAGGTCCCGATAAAATCTACAGCGTAGATGGCAATATCTTCTCACCTTGCGCTCTCGGTGGTATTTTAAACGACGAAACCATTCCGCAACTAAAATGCAAAATCGTGGCTGGGGGGGCTAATAATCAGCTCGGAGAAGATAGGCATGGAGATATTCTGCACAAGAAGGGTATCCTTTACGCACCTGACTACGTGATTAACGCCGGAACCGCAATAGACGACATCGAAACGACAAGGAAGGGAGGATACAACTATAAACGAGCTCGAGAAGAAGTGGATCAAATCTACAACCGCATTAAAAGTATCATTGAGATATCTAAGCGTGACAATATCCCAACCTACAAGGCTGCTGACAAGTTTACTGAAGAAAGAATTAAGAAGATTGGAGGAATTAAAGATCTGCGAGTTAGAAGGGTTAAACCTCACCTTTTCAAATAAGGAGGTAGTGATGCACAAAAACCTGTGGAGGTGTTAGTGTGACTATTAAGTTTGGTTGCGACTTAACCACATACGGCGAGGTTGATAAAACCATCAGATACGCGATCATGGCTGAAAAGTGCGGTTTTGACGCGGTTACTCTGCCTGATCACCTCTTTAATCCGCTGACTAAACGTATTTTTCAAAAGCCTCCATGGGAAGTCTTTACAATGCTTGCTACGATCGGCGCACGCACGCATCGAGTTATGCTTGCACCGGCCGTAGTTGACCCTGCGAGGCGTCATCCTACCTTCGTCGCCCATGCAATAGCCACCTTAGACCATATAACTAAGGGCAGGATCGCGTTGGGTATGGGTTGTGGCGAAGCCTTTAACATCGCGCCCCTAAAAGACGTAACATGGGACAAACCCTTTACGAGGATGAGGGAAGCTATTATACTTATAAAAAGGCTATGGGGTTCAACCTTTGAAAATCCCGTTTCATTCGCTGGCGAATACTTTAATGTCAGAGAAGCCTTCCTAAGCTTCAAACCTTTACAAAAACCCCACCCGCCAATTTATGTGGGCGGTTTTGGACCAAAGATAAGAAGGCTTGTAGGCCAACTTGCTGACGGGTGGATCCCGTGGATTTACAGCCCGGAAACCTACCGTAAGGATTTAAAAGAGATCGAGAAGAGTGCTAGACAAGCTGGAAGAAGCATGGACGAAATCGACACCGGAGTACAAGTTCATGTTGTCGTGCTCAAAGATGGAGACAAAGCCAGAGAAATAGCTACCCCGCGAAGTCGAGCAGCTTTAGCGCTAAGAAATCGTTTACTAAAAGACCTAGGCTATCCTAAATTGGCTGAGAAAGCCCTATCGGTATGGAAAATATCATTTAGTGAGGAGGAAATTAACAGGCTATCCGAAGTGGCAGACGAAATCCCTCAAGAAGCTGTTGAAAAAACATTCATAGCAGGGACCTCTGATGAAGTCGTAGGGCAAATTGAAGAGTTTATTCGAGCGGGTGTCAAGTTTCTAGATGTTATGCCTATCCTCGAAAAGTTTGAGGAAACCATGAAAGCGTTCAAGGAGAAAGTAGTACCGTATTTCGCTGAAATACATAAGTGAAACACTAGATAGGTAGCTGGAAACGCGTGGATCAAGCAAACACATAGAAAAATGGCAGGTTATTCGTGGCGCAGCATAGGCGGCTTCGCTGTCAGCGCAAATGAGTTCAGAAGGTAGCCGAGAACTAACCATTACGAAGGCTTGTACTGATTTAATTTGAGTACTCCTCCACTCTAAAGATAATGAATATAACTTCCTGACCAGGGAATCCATGCCAGTTGTGAAGGAAATCATATTTGAGCATCACAAAAAATAAATTCGAACGACCCTCTTAATTGGAGGATTGTTTGAAGAGACAACGCAGAATAATGGAGGTTAGGGGTTTTAGCGTGCGCAAGGATGATATGGATATGTTTCTATCACTAAAGATGGGATTCGTTAACAAACTAATGCGTCTAAAGGTGGGAAAATGGTTCTTTATGGAAGAAATGGAAGGATAGGGCTTATACTGCCACATGAAGACTACACCACCGAGTACGAATTTAACAAACTAGCTCCTCCTAACGTAGCTTTCTATGCAACAAGAATTAAGCTAAAATCAGTTACCAAAGAAGGTTTGCTAAAGATGTCTGAAGAGGTAGAAATTGCTGTTGAAAGGTTGCCCCCAAAAATTAATTTAATTGTGTATCATTGTACGAGTGGAACTTTCGTTATGGGGCCTGAATGGGAAAAGAGTTTATTAATTGAGATAAAGGAGAAAACAGGTTTATTGGCCATTAGTACTATGGAATCAGTTGTTGAAGCATTGAATAGTTTAAAATTAAATAAAATTTCTCTTGTTACACCCTATACAAAGGATTTGAATGAAAAGGAAATCGATTACCTAGCTAGATTTAATGTAGATGTCGTAAATGACGTTGCTCTTTCCATAACTAGTACGGAGAATATGTGTGCTTTAGAGCAAGAAGAGATTTATAAATGGGTTAAAGATGTCGATTCCCCTAAAGCTAACGGTGTTTTCATCAGTTGCACCGGCTTGAAAACTATAGGATTACTAGATAAGTTAGAGGGGGAACTTAATAAACCCGTAGTATCTAGTAACTCAGCAACACTTTGGCGTTCTTTGAAATTATGCGGTGTACAGAGTGCAAATGTAAGGGGCTATGGTAGGCTGTTTAGATTATAAATACTTCAAAATGGAACTCTCACAGTTTTTAGACCCATGTTTTTAGAGTTAGGTCTCTATATCAAGGGAGATAAACCTGCTTAGAGTTACCATATCCATTGACCGTATGTCTTGACTATCTCAAGTATGACATAGTAGCTCTGCTCTGACTCCTATTAGAGTATGCTAAGCTAGAAAGAGCGATTAGGGCGATTGGAATAAAATGAGAAGACGGCACTCGCCTATTTAAGGGAAGAAGAATGATTCGTAATAGTTAATTTTATAAGGAACATGTTCTCAAAACCGATAACGGGAATGGCTTATGGCTGCAAAGACTAGTAGGAAGACACTGCTTGGTGCGGCAATAGTGATAATCGTCATAATAGTCGGACTAGTGTACTATTACTTCGCAACTTTACCACCTGCTGCAGGCGCACCGATTAAGATAGCACTTATCCCGCCCTTGACAGGACCTGCTGCAAGGACTGGAAAGGAGCTCAAGGATGGAATTCTATTTGCCTACGATGAACTTAAGGCACAAGGGAAAATACCCATCAAAATCGATGGCGTATCAAGGGATATTGAGTTTCTTTGGCTCGACAGTAAATCTGATCCTGAAGAGGCTGTGAAGGCGTATGAGGACGCCATAGTGAGAGGAGGAGCCGACATCCTTGGATGGAACTGGCATAGCTCGGTTGCTATGGCTCTGTACAAGATATCGACAAGGTATAGTAAGATACATTTTGGGGATGTGGGAGAAACACAGTATCTGTGTGCTGCTAGAGAAGAGAACCCTGAGGAGAGTAAATATTGGTTTAAGTGTTGGGCATGCCCACCTCACTACGGAAGTCTATTCGCTCCTGCCCTTGAGGACGTTATGAAAGATATTGGATATACTCCTAGAAATAGGATATGCGCCATACTCGTCGAAGATACTGACTATGGAAGAGGCATGGCAGACGCCTTAAAGGACGCGTTAGAGGAACACGGCTGGACTGTTCAATACTACGATGTGTTCAGCTTGTCTCCGCCAGAAACAGAGTTTTCGCCAGTAATATTGAAATACAAGGAAGCCGACGCAAGTCTAGTTTATCTGGTATCCACAAGTTTACCAAGCATGAATGCGTTTCTGAAACAATCCTATGAAGCTAAGCTACAGGCCTTTAAAGGCGTCTTCGGTATTGGCTGGTTCTCTGTGGATGAATGGTACCCAGCTGTCGGAGAGGGTTCCGACTACGTATTAGCTATGGACCAAACCCCAGTTATCACCGACGAGCAAAGGGAATGGATCAGTAGGTTTAAGGCAAAGATGGGTTACGAGCCGTCATCGGTTGTAGCCGGCTTCTGGGGATATGATCATTTCTGTATGCTTGTCGAAGGATTAAATAGAGCAGGAACATTGGATCCAGATAAGCTGAGAGCAGCACTTTTAGACATAGAATGGAAGGGCGTGTTCATGACGATAAAGATTTCAGAAGAGGGTATCCCCGGCAAAGCTCACGTCATGGAGTGCATAGCTGACGCGGACCACTTCACCTTTCCGTTAATGCAATGGAAGGGTGGGAAGTATGTGGTCTTGTGGCCTCCCAAATACGCCGCAGCAAAACTTGAAGTACCACCAGAACTAAAAACTTAAAACCCCTTTTTTTTATATTCCTAGGTAAACCTTCTTTATATAATCTGACTTAAGCATTTCCTTGGAGTTCCCCTCGAGAACGATTGTACCCTGCTCCATGAGGTATCCTTTGTCAGATAGTTCAAGAGCGCTCCTTATATGTTGCTCAACAATAAGTATCGTTATCCCCTCATTCCTAATCGTCTCCAGTACTTTAAAGAGTTCGTATGCGAGCCTAGGCATTAAGCCTAAAGACATCTCGTCGACTAATAGGAGGACGGGCTTCAACATGAGTGTACGGGCGATTGCCAGCATTTGTTGTTCACCCCCACTCATAGTCCCTGCCAGTTGATTTCTCCTATCCTTCAGTACTGGAAATATTTGGTAACACCATTCCAAAGTATCTTTAACCACGTTTTTAGGTCTTATATAGGCTCCTATCAATAAGTTTTCATACACGGTCATCTTGTCGAATAGCTGTCTACCCTCCGGTACGAGGCCAATATTAAGTTTAGCTATTTCATGTGGTGGTAGCTGATCAATTCTGTTTCCATTAAACACTATGGAGCCTTTTGAAGGTCTCAATATTCCTGATATAGTTTTAAGTGTCGTAGTCTTCCCGGCTCCATTAGGCCCTATCAACGCAACGATTTCACCTTTATCAACTTTTAATGATGTCTCCCTAAGAGCTTGAAATTTCCCGTAGAAAACATCTATTTTATCAACTTCGAGCATGCCATCACCTTAAAACACGTATTTTGTGCCTAGGTACGCCTCAATGACCTTTTTATCCCCCGCCACCATTTCAGGTTTTCCTTCAGCTATTTTCTGCCCATAGTGCAGAACAATTATTCTTCCGACGAGGCTCATAATAAACCTCATGTTATGGTCAACAACGAGAGTTGTTAGTCCAGATTTATTAAGCGTCTTGATTAAGTCCATCATCACTAATTGTTCACTCGGGTTTAAGCCTGTTGCAGGCTCATCAAGTAGAATGAGTTGAGGCTCAGTCAATAATGCCCTAGCAAGCTCTACACGCTTCATTTCAACAGCATTAAGACTTCCAGCAATTAAATCCTTTTTCTCAAGTGGAAGTTTCACTAATTCAAGCATTTTCAAAGCCTGTTCCTCAGCTTCCTTGAAATTTGAGATGGATTTCCTGCCAAACATGGCTCCGCTCATGACGTTTTGAAGAACGCTCATATTGATAAATAAACGTGTTATTTGAAAAGTTCGTGCGATACCTTTTTTGCATATTTCATGTATACTTAACCCGGTTATATCTTCATTATTGAAGAATATTTTACCACTCACGGGCTGGTATACCCCATTTATAACGTTTATCAATGTCGTTTTTCCAGCTCCGTTTGGCCCAACTAAACCAAGTATTTCTCCCTCGTAAAGATCAAAGCTAACATTATTAACAGCTACAAGCCCACGAAAACTTTTTACAACATTTTTAAGGCTTAGAAGATGTGTTTCCATGATTTAGTTTAATTGATTCTGATTCTATATAAATCTTTAGAGTTTGTTACGGAAAGATTTTATGGAGATGCTTAACGAAACGTCCAATGCCCTATTATTACTGAAGATGTTTAGAAGCTAATGCCAAGTTGACGCCCTTAATTGAGCAGCAACCCAACCTTAGAATGTCTTCGAAAAAACGACGAAAAATATAAATAATACATGAAAAAACAATTATGGGGATTTTATGTTCCCGATACTTGAAATAATCATCGCTAGTATAATTCGAGGCTCCTTGTATGTTCTTATATCTGCTAGCTTAGCTCTACTCCTTGGAATGATTTCAGTTTCAAGTTTCATACATGGAGATATGGCTATGCTTGGAGGATACATGACATACTTCGCATTAACACAACTAGGTCTCGACCCGATCACAGGTATTGCTTTAACTGGAGCTGTTATGTTTTTCGTAGGCTGCTTTATTGAGAAATCACTTCTGCTTCCACTACGTAGGATCAGCGGAAAATTATGGATGTTTAATACGTTTGTTTTTACGCTTGGAATTTCTCAAATACTTCAAAATGGAGCCCTCGTAGGCTTCGGACCTATGTTTAAAGGAGTAAAATCTCTTTGGCCAGGGGAGGTAAACATATTTGGGACTACCACGTCCATGGACCGTGTGGTCATACTTTTCTCAAGCATAGCAGTACTCATTCTATTATGGGCTTTCTTAAAGTATACTAAGCTTGGAAGAGCCGTCAGGGCTGTAGGAATAAATGAGGAAGCCGTTCCTTTATTCGGGATAAATGTAAACTGGATATACATGTTCACTTTCGGCATATCAGGATTACTGGCCGGTGTTGCTGGGGCTTTCTACATGGTGCTGTTCACAACGTATCCGTTGGTGGGGGTTACATGGAACCAAAAGGCTTGGATAGTTATTACAATCGCAGGGCTCGGTAACGTCAAAGGTGCAGTGTATTGTAGCTTCCTACTATCGCTCATCGAGACCTTAGCATACTACACTTTATCGGCTGGATGGCAAAGTGTGATAGTCGTAATACTTGTCATTTTGATTTTGCTATTTAAACCCACCGGACTATTCGGAACAGAGGTTAAGGGTCTATGGGAAAGATAGTACTACCGAAAGAAAGATCTATGTATGTTACGATCATACTGCTGGTAATATCTGTAGCTATTCCGCCTCTTGTTAAGAATGAGTATGTGAATAGCGTATTAATCTCATGTTTATTGTGGGCAGGAATGAGTACTGCTTTTGACCTAACCGCAGGATATATCAGGGTAACCAACTTTGGGTTTGCAGGATTCTTTGCAGCGGGAGCTTACACCTCGGCACTCCTTGCAGAATATTTTGGGGTTTCACCTTTTATCGGAATGCTTCCTGCGTTATTAGTTGCAGCTGTTGCAGGTACCTTCATCGGCTACTTAACCCTAAGGGTGCACGGCATATTTGCGGCATGCTTCAGCTGGTTTGTATCTGAAACGTTAAAATATGTTTTAGCCGCAACCCCTGAAATAACACGGGGATATCATGGACTTGAAGTGCCTGTTTTCTTTGGAGGCATATCGAGGCTACCGTATTATTATCTAATCCTAGTCGTATACATAGTCGAATTAATAATACTACTTAGGATTGTTAGGGGAAAAATTGGGTTTGCCTTCAGAGTAATAGGTGAAGATGAAACGGCAGCTAAAACAATAGGAGTAAATGTAACGTATTACAAAGTCCTTTGCTTTACAGTCTCATGTTTATTCGCAGGCTTGCTCGGAGCCTTCTACGCACATTACATAGGAATCATAACACCTGATGTAAGTAGCCTATCCATAACTGTCCCGGCTCTAGCGATATGCTACGTGGGAGGTAGGGGAACACTATGGGGCTCCCTTCCCTCAGCGTACATGATAATCCTCTTATTTGAAGTGTTTAGGCCATTATGGGCATATAGGTTCATCATCTATGGAATCCTACTAATAGTTGTAATGATCTGGGCCCAAGGAGGCATAGCGAGCCTCATTAGGAAATATATGAAACCAAAATCCCTCTAAAAGTTTAATCACTCTAAAATATTTCAAAAACTTTAGATTTTGTTGACGCATTAAGTCTTTCCTTATAGGATGAATTAAAGTTTCAAGTAAATAACTGGTATTTAAACTCATTTAGAAGAGTAAGAAAGAAAATATGGTTGCTATGGCGTCAACCAGTATCATCTTGGCAAATACTAAATTTCAAGCCTAAATCCTTCAGTTCTTCTTTAACTTTAGTGTATACTTCTAAGCACCTCTTAGAAGGCTTTCCCGTCTTAATGTCACAGCACTCCTGATACTTAAGGCCCAGGGGTGGATCCGCAACCTTATCCACGTACTTCGGTAGAAGAACTTTCACTATTTCATTGGCATCCTCTCTGCTCATTCCCGCCGTAGCGTAAGCAACCTCAGAAGCAAACATAGGCTCTATCGGGGTCAAGTAGTCTTCATGTTTCGCTTTTCCCACTCCCACAGACTCTATGGAAACTCCTGATGAAACTGCCGCTAAGCGTTGTGCCGCTATTTCGTACAAACACATTTCGGTGCAGGGACCAGCGGCTGTGTAGTTTAAGTGTAGTGAGAGCAGGTGGGTGTTTCTGCTTATTGCTTGGGCAAAAACGCTCGTCACCCATAGTAGCTCCCGAGTACTGTTAGATGAGTAGTTAATATGTACTGGGAAAGGTAGGTGCCACCCTGCTTGATACACGAGGATTCCCATGAAATGGCCAGCTACGGTTGTGACAGCAGTACCCTCAGGTCCACCGCAGTAGCCGCCGAATAGGGGGCCATTCTCCGCGCACACTCCTCCCCCGTACCCCAGGGACCGTAGGGCGCAAACTTTGTTAAGAAGGTCGAAGTTCGTCTTAAGCTCTGCTATAACTCCTGTAAGGTATCCGTCCGTTTTTCTTAACCCATAGTCGGGATGAAGTGCCGTATTTAATGCCACCGCCGTGGTCGCAGTCGCGAGGGCGTTCATAATGGGCAAGCCTGGTCTTCCAGCCCTCCTTAACGCTTCTCTCGCGAGAACTATGTTTCTTGTTGTTCCTAAAATCTCCAGAGGTGTTCCAGGTCTTATTCTTATTCCACGTACGGAAGTTAAAGCGGGTGTAGTTATCGAGTTGGCGAGTGGTATTGACGCGTAGCTCTCAACCAACTTCATGAAGACTTCTTCGCAGGATACGGGGGCACCACCAGCTCCAACAAAGCACCAGGGCGGGATTTTACTTTCTGGCTTTCTCGGGACTAGTGTTCTAGCATCTGCTCCCTCCCCGAAAAGGAGTTGAGATGGTGCTGTCTTTAGCCTCTCTTTGATCTCGTTTTCGTCAAATTTAATTATTCTCCCTGTATCTGTGCAGTATGTGCCCACTTCACAATAGAAGTCGAAGGCAGCATTGAACACGTCATCTGCTAAGCTATTGTCGGATGGAACCGGCGTATCTGAGGCATATTTAATATCGTACTCCCTTACGATTTCCCTCAGCTTGTTCGAAAATACCCTTAAATCATATTCCCTTTCGAGGCATGGCTTTCCAGTCAAGGCTCTCTCTACCACATCCAAAAGGGTGACCATGTCTAGGTCGACCTCCTTCTTTCAGCTAGTCTCGAAGCAACCATCACGGCTTCAGCAGCGGTTTCTGCATACCCGTCGGCGCCTATCTCCTCGGCCCACTCCTGCGTTGTAGCTCCCCCTCCCACCATAACGATGAACTTTTCTCTTTTCCCGACATCTTTTAAGTAATCTATAACGTCCTTTTGTCCTCCGATGGTTGATGACATAAGTGCTGAGAGGGCAATGATATCTGCTCTTACTTCTTCCGCCTTTTCGATAAGCTTTAATGTGGCGATGTCTATACCTAGATCGTGGACATTAAAGCCGTTGGCTCTAAGCAGAGCCACAACGATATTTTTTCCTACATCGTGTATATCGCCTTTAACAGTACCGATAACAACTGTTCCTTTTTTGAAAGCCTTTTCTTTAGGTATATTAGGAAGCAGGATATCTAAGCCAGCCTTCATCGCATCCGCTGCCACCAATAGATCCGGCAAAAAAATTTCTAGTTTATTAAATTTTTCACTCAGTACCGTCGCACCCGCGGATAACCCCTTCTCTATCGCTTCAAGAGGATCGAATTTTTTTTCAACAACTTCTTTAGCAACTTTTATCACAGCTTTCTCATTACCGGCGATAACCGCTTCGCGTAGCCTCTTGAAAAGCTCTTCACTCAATTTCCAACCACCTATGCGGTATAGATTTTTCAAATTTATATTAAACATTTTCTAAGAGACTAGCCTATCTTTTCCTTCTTTACCAAAAATGCTAAGGATTTTTATAACGTTCATGCGTAAGTGTTAGCAGTATTCATTACGAAAGTCGATCAATCTCTTCTTTTCTCTCCTTATAACGTATATTGACCTTTCGTATAGCTTCACAGTTGGTCAAATCTTGTTTGCGTCCTTCGTGCATTCGACTGAGGAGGCAGCGGTGACCAACTCTTGGACGACAAGCGCGTCAAGAAGGCTTACCTTGGAAGATAGAAACTCACTCTTTTTCAGGTTAACTTCATAAGTGTCTTCAAGGTTCCTTTAGGTCGTCAACGGGCTCCTCTTAAGAAAACACTTTTAAACTTAACGGTTAGCACATTAGGGTATGAGTTCAAAGAGGCGAGAAGGATGGTTAAGAGGGGTTTGAAGGGAGGCATCCTGCGCTACATTTCCAAGGAGCAGGTTGAGAGCATATATGCGGCTTCCCTAGAGGTGCTAGAGCGGGTTGGCATGAGCAGTGATTCCAAGCGGATCATGGAGGTCTTCAAGGAGGCTGGCGCTGAGGTCGACTTCAAATCTAAGCGAATATGCATCCCCCAGGGGTTAGTTGAGGAGGCCATAAGGAAGGCTCCCAAGAAAATAATACTATATGGGAGGAATCCGCTGCACGACATACTCCTTGAAGGATCCAGAATATACTTCGGATTGGGGGGAACCCCAACTCCATACGTCCTAGACCTTGAAACAAGCAAGTTTAGGAGACCGACGAAACAGGATTTTGCGGATGCAACACGCCTGGGCGATGCTCTCCCAAACATGAGCTACATTATGTCCATCGCTGGAGCCTTCGACGTACCATATGAAGTTGAGTACCTACACGAGTTCGAGGCTATGTTCAACAACACGGAGAAGCCAATCGTATACTCGGCGCCAGGAGCAGAGATATCGAGGTGGGTTCTGGAGATGGCCTCCGCCGTTATGGGCGGCCTTGAGGAGCTGAGGAAGAAGCCTATACTAAGCCTATACAGCGAGACAGCCTCACCACTTTCCTTCGCTATGGAAAACGAGAACATGATCGAGTTTGCCAAGGCCGGCGTCCCAATCACATTGGGTCCCATGCCTCTAGCTGGCGCAACTGCCCCAGTAACTGTGTGCGGAGCGGCTGTAATAGGTAACTCGGAGAGCCTAGGCGCGCTCACCTTGATCCAAGTCGTCAACCCAGGGGCTCCGACCATCTTCTCCGGGTGGGGTGGGGTAATGGACCCGAGGACCGGAAGATGCGCGTACGGGGCTCCTGAGTTTACCATGGTAACCGCTGGAATCAACGCTCAAATGGCCCACTACTATGGGCTACCCAGCTTCGGATTTGGGGGGTGCTCGGATTCTAAGCTGCCCGATGCTCAAGCGGGAGCTGAAGTCATGATGAACGCCCTTATGAGCGGGCTGTCTGGGGTTAACCTCATACACGACTGTGGATACCTGGCCGGGGGCAGTGTGGGTTCCATGGAGATGGCGGTTATATGCGATGAAGTCGTGGGAATGGTCTCTCGAATAGTTAGAGGGGTAACCGTGGACGACGAATCTCTGGCGGTTGAGGTGATCAGGAACGTCGGCCCAGGGGGCCACTTCCTCTCTCAAAAGCACACACTAAGGTTTGTGGACCGCGAGATCTACATTCCAAAGATCTTCGACAGAAGACCGGAGGAGGTATGGAAGAGGGCTGGGGAAAAGGACATCCGCGAAGTAGCTAAGGAGAAGGTGAAAGGAATTTTGAAGGAGCACTATCCAGAGCCGCTACCCAAAGATATAAAGCATAGATTGGTGGAGATATTGAGGAAAGCTGAGAGGGAACTTGTTAAGAAACTATAAGGTGGGATGACAGATGACAGATGCAGTAAAGGTGTTTCTCCCATATGGCGGCCGCCTTCTCGAGTGTGAGGTTCCAAAGAGAAACCTGCTAACCACCGCTAAGCCACCCTTCGGAGTCCCCGTAGAGGATGACCAACGTAGCATTAGGGAGGCAATCACCAAAGCTATACACAAGGGGAAGCTATCTACCACGTTAAAGCCCACAGACAAGGTGACCATAGCCGTATCCGATAGCACACGACCAACCCCGAACAGTGAGATTCTCCCCATACTCCTAGATGAGCTAGGGAAGCTCGGGATTAGGGACAAAAATGTGGTGGTCATCATCGCAACTGGAATGCATAACCCTGACAGCCCTGAGGAGATGAGACGAAACGTGGGCGAGGAGGCTTTAAGAAGAGTAAAAGTCGTAAACCATAACCCCGACGATCGGGAGCACTTAGTGGGCGTCGGAAGAACCGAGCTTGGCACCGAAATGGAGGTCAACAAGCTCTTTGCAGACGCGGATGTCCGAGTGACCACAGGGACCATAGGGCCGTGCATGTTAGTCGGCTGGAGTGGCGGAGGAAAAACCGTGATCCCAGGCGTGTCAAGCAGGCGAAGCATCGATCAAAACCACAGATTATTCGTGAGGAACGTTAGAAAGGCTAAGAGAGGAGCGATGTTCGGGCTCATAGAGGGCAACTGGGTTAGGCGAGACATAGACGACTACGCCCAAAGGGCTGGGGTAAACCTCATCGTAAACACGGTCCAAAACGCGAAGGAGGAGATACTAGGAGTCTACGCTGGCGACCTGCTTGAGGCTTATGGAAGGACCCTGGCACACGCTAAAAAGGCTATGACGGCGCCCGTCTCAGAGAAAGCGGACGTGGTGGTGGTGAGCCCTGGGGTCTACTCGCATGAGGTCAGTCTCTACCAGTCTGGGTCAAGAATGTTCGCGTCGGTGGAGGGGATTGTCGAGAGGGGAGGCACCATCATTCTAGTCTCTTCCTGCTACAAGGGGATCTATGAGGGCATAGAGAGGGAGGAGTTCAAGAGAGCCTTGCTACAGTACCGAGATCCTGAGGAAGTTCTCGAGCTGACTGAGAAGGGTAAGATACTCTCCTTTGAATCTTGTATAAGCTACCAGTTCGTATGGATGATGAAAAACTTCACGACAATAGTGGTAACGGACGGCATGTCCAAGAAGGAGCTAGAGGAGATAGGGATGGAGCACGCCCCCACCATTAGCAAAGCCTTGGAGACTTCACTGAGCCGGCATGGAAGGGACGCCACCGTAACCGCGGTCCCCTATGCCGACATCACCTACACGGTTCTATAGCCGGGCAACCGGAAGCCTAAACAATTGCCTTTTTTTGGGGGAGGGGGAAGTTGAATGCTTGAGGCGGAAGGCAGACGTGTACTAGATGACCTCAGAAAGTTTGCTACAGAGTTAGGAGCCGAAGATGGGAGGATAATACCTACCAATAAGGTGGTAGTCGAGAACAGAGTCATCTTAAAATGTAAGTATTGGTGCGAGGGATATGGCGCAAATTGGGCATGCCCTCCCTTTGTCCCTTCCCCTGACGAGTTTCGCTCCATCCTAAAGGAGTACAAGTACGCCCTAGTGACTAAGTTCAAGTGTTCAGCGAAGGTTAACGAGGAGATCCGCGGTCTTCTCATGAACCGGGAGCCGCACGGGAAACGTGGTGAAGAGCTGGAGGACTTCTATAGAATCTGGGGTGAAGACAAGCGGAAGGCCCATAGTTCTCTTCTGAAGCTTGAAAAGTTCGCATTCACGAAGGGATTTGCCCTTGCTTTAGGCTTAAGACCTGGATCCTGCAACTTATGCACCCAATGCGACGTGAAGAAGCCTTGCGTTCATCCAGAAAGTCTCCGCTTCTCTCCTGAGGCAGTTGGCGTAAACCTTATCAAAACCCTTCAGAATGCTGGAATGAGCTTAAACTTCCCCCTCTGGAGGTTGGGGGAAACACCAAGTCTCGTCACGATGCTGCTAATTCCTTAGCTACATGATTGAGAGGCTCTATTCGAGGGATGAAAATGCCGGAAGAGGACTTGAGAAAGGCCGTGGAGGCCATAAAGAAGCAGTTTAAGGTGGTGGGCCGCGACGAGGAGCTACGCAGGGTTATAATCGCGGTAATGAGAAACAAGCATGTCCTGCTTGAGGGGCCAGTAGGCGTTGGAAAGACCACGATAGCCTTGGCTGTCGCCAAGTTCCTAGACAGACCCACCTACAGGGTTGACAGTGACGAGAGGTACACCGAGCACAAGATTGTGGGATGGTTCGACCCATCTAGGGTTCTGTCCAAAGGGTATGCACAGGAGGCGTTCATACCGGGCCCGCTAACGGAAAGCATGTGGAACGGAGGCGTGCTTTTCATCAACGAGCTGAACAGGATGCCTGAGGGCACCCAGAATGTCCTCCTACCAGCCATGGACGAGAGGAAAGTAGTAATTCCCAAGATAGGGGTAGTGGAGGCCAAGCCAGGATTCACTGTGATAGCCACACAAAACCCAGAAGAGTTCGTCGGGACGAGCCGGTTAAGCGAGGCTCTTAAGGACCGCTTCGTGTGGGT
>Ga0315312_1001167_pt1 | contig 21988 bp, 23 predicted proteins | sample TDP7_MG_FD_203629 | JGI IMG/M metagenome (GOLD analysis project Ga0315312, IMG submission 203629) | Freshwater sediment microbial communities from Lake Towuti, South Sulawesi, Indonesia - TDP7 | ecosystem: Environmental > Aquatic > Freshwater > Lake > Sediment | place: Indonesia: South Sulawesi... | reverse complement strand
GAGTGTCCACCGCTAAAAAGCATGGCAGTCAAAGCGGCAAAAATTGGGGGTAAAAAAGCTGGAGTTGTTATTCCCACGCCAGAAGTTGGCCTCGCAACTTTGTGGACGAGAAACGAAACTACGCCCACAGCGACCAACATGAAGGGTATGAGTCCCGGGGCGCGCCAAATGAGGTAAAGTGAAACTAAAGTTGGCACCACAGCTCCGCCAAGGTTAACGGCTACCGTCGTCTCAGAAACACCCTCTCCGACCATAGGGATTGGATAAACTACACCAAAGAATCTTGCGTAACCGACAGTTACTATTGGCACTTTGGCCTCAATAGTCCCCATCGGGATATTGATGTAACTCCCAAAAAGGCAAACAGCAAGTATAACACCAACTATGATAGGACTGAAGCCAAGGTTCTTAAAAGCGAAGCCAATGACTTCCACGTAGAGAAGAAGAAAAATCACTATAAAGAGAAGAAGAAATATTACAAAGAATACGCTACCGAGGGGAATGTAAAATAGTTTCTTCGACACCCATCATACCCGGCTTTAGCTTTGATTAATAGGTTTAGACGCAATTTATATCTTCTTTAGACCAGTTTCAAGCATACGCTAGGTTGTCACGGGTTTAATAGAAATCGTATTTACATTATGCATGACATTTCATCGCAGATTAGGTTATTTTATAGCAAAAAGCGATATTTTTTATGGATTCTTAATTAAAATATAAATCATTAGAAAGAAACTATAATTGGATTTGAAGCAACAAAGTTGGTGGAACTCATGCTTGACGATTTAGATAAGAACATCATTAATATGCTGCAGGAGGACGCCCGTGCATCGTTCGCAGATGTTGCACGGAAGTTGAATGTGAGCGAGGGAACCGTTCATCTAAGGGTGAAAAAGCTAAAGGATTCAGGTATTATCCGAGGGTTCTATACAGTTATCTCTCCAGATAAAGTTGGAAAGGGTTTAACAGCGATCATCTGCGTTAAGGCTGACCCAGCCAAATATCCCGACGTATTAAATGTGCTAAATTCGATGAAGGATGTATACGAAATTTACGATGTAACTGGAGAATTTTACGCTGTTTTGAAGATTAGGACAACCGACATGAATGGGTTGACAAAAATTATAGATGAGCTTGGTGAAGTTAACGGAATAGATTCTACACAGACTATTGTCGTGCTAAGAACCATCAAGGAACAGCTAAAAATTGAATTCTAGCTGACATTTGTGTACAGTCACATGCTCTTGAAGCCTAATTTCACGAGTTTAAGGCGCTTTAAAGATGCCCATTTCTTCTCATTAACCTAATAGCTGGACTGCTTAGTTGCCAGAGTCGCGGCGGCTGCATACTCAAAATTTACGTCAAACGAAGGCGTGGATTTTCCTAGTTTCTTGTCCAGCGCTGATTTTATGAAGCCATAATAAGCTGGATCCGGCTTTCCTGGGCGACTCTTGAACTCTGGATGGAATTGCGTTGCAAAGAAGAAATAGTGACTAGGCAATTCTAAAATCTCAATTCGTCGTTCGTCTAGAGTTGTCCCAGAGAGAACTAAGCCATGCTTGACCAGTTCGCTCCAATAGGCAGGATTTACTTCATACCTGTGCCGATGGCGCTCGTAAATTATCTCTCTTTGATAAAGCTGAGAAGCCAATGTCTTAGGCCTTACTTTCACTGGATAAGCTCCCAATCGCATCGTTCCACCCATCAACGTTACAGCTTTTTGCTCGGGGAGAAGATCAATTACTGGGTTCGGAGAATGCGGATCGATCTCCGTGCTATTTGCCTTTTCTAGTCCAACAATATGGCGCGCAACCTCGGCGGTAGCGAGTTGGAAGCCTAAGCATATGCCCAAGAATGGCATATTCTGCTCACGTGCATATTTAATGGCTAAAATTTTGCCCTCGGTTCCGCGGGCCCCAAAGCCACCCGGTACCAAGATGCAATCAAAATGTGAGAGCATCTCAAGGTTTGCTTGATCTTCCTCGAATTTCTCAGTTTCAATCCAATCAATTTGAACCGAAGCGCCACAAGCGGCACCAGCGTGACGTAATGCTTCGTTTACGCTAATGTAGGCATCAGCAAGCCTAGCATATTTCCCACACATAGCGACTTTTACTTCATGAGGAGCCTCCACTAGAGATTTGGCGATTTGATACCATTGCGACCACTCGGCTTTCCGCTTAGGGAGCCCCAATCTTTCACAAATGAAGGCCCCTAAACCTTGCTCGTCCAAGGTAATTGGCAACTCATAAATACTTCTCAGATTCGGCGAGCAGAATACTGCTTTGTCCTCAACGCTTCCAAATAGAGCAATTTTCTTTCGCGGCTCGCCTGACAATGGCTCCCGGCAACGAGCCACAATAGCATCTGGCTGAATCCCGATGCGCCGTAACTCTTGTACGCTGTGCTGAATCGGCTTCGTCTTATACTCGCTTGTCGCATCCAAAACGGGGACAAGACCTACGTGAACAAAAAGAGTATTCATAAAACCTTCTTCAAGACGTAATTGACGAATCGCTTCGAGAAACGGCAAACCCTCAATGTCGCCAACCGTGCCTCCAACCTCGATCAAAACAACATCAACTTTCGAACGATCAGCGACGGAGCGAATACGCGCCTTAATCTCATCAGTAATGTGCGGAATTATTTGGACGCATCGACCTAGGTAATCACCACGACGTTCCTTGTCTATGGCTGACCAGTAGATCTGCCCAGTCGTGATATTTTGATCTTTTAAGACATTAATATCTAGGAACCTTTCATAGCTCCCTAGATCTAGATCCATTTCGCCCCCGTCTTCTGTCACGAAGACTTCTCCATGGGCGTACGGGTTCATTGTTCCGGCGTCTACGTTTAAACTCCCAGTCAAACAGTTGAACTGTTCGACTTATGGGTCAATTTTGATCACGGTTACAGCGAACCCGCAGGCTTGAAGGATCTTACCAATAGATGAAACCACAGATCCTTTTCCGACGCTTGAAAGGACTCCTCCTGTGATGAAAATATATTTAGTCAAGAATTATCTCTCCAATCATAACAAGCCCAACCTACACACGTGCTTAAAATTCTTTTGTTCGTAAGAAGGTTGAAAAATTACTAACATTTAAACAATTATCCATCAACGTCTTCAGATGCGCATATGCTCTCTTCTAATAAAGAAAAAGATCTTCAAACGATCCGGATTTGACACGCACAAGAGATATAAGAAACCTCCGCATAGGATGTGTAAGAATTTAGAAATGGTGGTTATTCAAAAACTGATGCGGTTTACTGCAAGATTTGAAGGTTATTGAAAAATTGGTGTAATCGCTCCATAGAATTTGAGCGTATTATTTAAAACTTCGAAGATGCAGCCAGTGTAAAAGGCTATTGATCTTTGAGGTATTTAATGGAACAAAACGTGACAGGTTTGGGAAACATCATGCTTAGCAGAAAAATTCGATCCTTGGCAGTTAAAGTAACTGGAATACAATCTACAGAGGTGAATTTAAAATTGGAATGCCCATTTTGTGGTGTTGGTTCGATTTTAGTTAGAACATTCGAAGAAAACGACCACGTAATTTGGTGCCACTGTAATTACTGTGGCTCTGAGTGGAAACTTAACTCACCAAAAGTTATCATGCAAAATGTACTAGCTAGGTAGATAAAGAATTATAGAAACGAAACTAAAGAGTAATTTGTCGATGATGATTAACAGTCTCCCCGCTTCTGACTCGACGCAATGAAGAAGCCGAGATACTGAGACTTCAAATGGACTTTCGAGCAATTTCATATCCGTAGGCTGACAGCCCAACTTTCCGCCTTACAAATGAGGCAACAAAGAGGAATATAGCGAAGGAAGTTTTAACCGCAAGGATGCCTTGATTAAGAAGGCTTTCTACTGCTTGGCTAACTTGTTCGTCGGTTGCAAAGAAACCTAACTTTTTTTGAAGAAGCGTTCGAATCGAATTATCATATGTGTCACCACAGTTATAGAGCAGAAGAACAATCGCCCTTTGAAGGTCTGATAGGTGAACTACAGCGAGACCTTGTGTGGAAGCTGTCAAACCCTGCTCGGCAACTATGCAACTTCCCTTTTGGAGAAGCCAGTAAGTTTCGTTTTCAGAAGGCTCAAAAGTATTACTTCCTAGCTGAATACGAATAAAATTTTCCAATTCAAGCAAGTTGGCAATCTGTTGAACTTCTCTACAGCTCACATTAAGTCTCTTAGCAATCTCAGCGGGAGTGTGGTACCCCTCAGATATGGCTCGTAAAAATTGGATTTCAAGTGAACTAAGTTGCCTAACCATTGGAATCCGCGCATTCAGATAATGAGGCATGCGAAAATTTGAAAAAAATAATTGGAGAAGTTAACCTTGCATTAAAGTTTCTGTGGATCTAATTTCCTTAATTGCATTTACTTTGCTTGAGAGCTTCTCCATAGCCTCTAGGGAAACTACTTCGGCAAATGCGACTATATCATATCGCCCGAAAACTAAGAAAGCGGTTTTGACTTCCTTGAATTTCTTAACTGCGGCTAAGGCATCTTTGACTTTGCCTGGTTGAATCCGCATGAGGATTACAGAATTCATCATCTTCATCTCCTCCTAGCCTGGAACCTCGATTAGAGTTTCCGCACCCCGAACTCCCGGAAGGCCGTTGATCTTCAGAGCTATTTCTCCCAATGTTTTAATGTCAGCAACGTTCACCAATACCGCGACATCCCATCTCCCAAAAACTGAAAATGCTTTCTTGACCCCTTTGATCTTCTTAATGACTTTGGCCACATCAGAAAACTTGCCTGACTTACAGTAGACTAATATGCAAGCCCGCAAATTCTTCTTCCTCCTCCATGTAATTAAGTGAGAAAAGCCGAATTATCTTTTTTCGTTTGCCCAAAAATGCCTATGATTATTTTAAATTAACCATGCTGGTAAATAGTAGACAGTTAGTGGAACTCAATGAAAATTCTTAACGACTTAGAGATTTTGAAAAATGCCCGTTCGACTGTCGATCGAAGAGCACGAGATTTGGCATTAAAGATTTTGAAAGCAGCTGTCGACGCAGCTGACCCCTATGCTGCCATAATGAATCATGTGAAATTACATGAAAAATTCCTAGTCATCAATGGAGTTTCAATCGATCTTAGTGCATACAATCGGGTATTTGTAATCGGCACAGGTAAAGCCAGTGGAGCAATGGCGGATGCGTTAGAGAAAATACTAGGCAACTTGATCGCGAGTGGTCATGTAAACATACTCCGTGGAACCAAGTCCAAATTCAAAACTACGCGAATCCGGCTTCACGAGGCTGATCACCCAATACCTAGTGAAGCCGGGGTTAAAGGCTCCCAACGAATAATCGAGATTGTAAAGAAAGCAAAAAGGGGAGACCTGGTAATTTGTTTGATTTCTGGGGGAGGATCGGCGCTGATGCCCCTTCCGGCAGAGGGAATTACCCTGGCAGACAAACAGCAGGTAACTGGATCTCTTCTGGCTTGTGGAGCTACAATCGATGAAATCAATGTTGTTAGAAAGCACATTTCAAAGATTAAAGGTGGACAGCTTGCAAAAGAAGTTTACCCAGCTACGCTGATCAGCTTAATTCTTTCTGACGTGCTCGGTGACCCGTTAGACGCGATTGCATCAGGTCCTACTGTGCCCGACATAAGCACATACGGGGAAGCTATCTCAATTATTAAGAAATACGAGTTGTGGCAGAAAATCCCAAAAAGCGTGCAACATCACCTAACTGCTGGTTTACATAATAAAATTCCAGAAACACCTAAACCAACCGACAAAATTTTTAGAAATAATCGTGTCTTCATCGTGGGCAATAATCATTTAGCCGCCCAAGCTGCTTACGAACAAGCAAAAAAACTAGGTTTGAATGCATTGTTTCTCTCTTCGCTTATTCAAGGTGAAGCGCGGCATGTCGGTACAGTTTATGCAGCGATCACAAAAGAGGTTGCGAACTCTAATAACCCCATTCAAAAACCCGCCGCAATCATCGCGGGAGGAGAAACAACAGTAACAGTTGTAGGTCAGGGACATGGAGGACGCAACCAAGAACTGGTACTAAGTGCCTCCATGGGGATAGAAGGACTAAGCGGCGTAGTAGTGGCCTCAATTGGCACTGACGGTATTGATGGCCCAACTGATGCGGCAGGAGCTATAGCCGATGGAAAAACTGTAATTCGTTCGAAAGCAAAGAAATTAGATGCAACTATGCACCTGAAGAACAACGATTCATACACGTTCTTTAAACACCTCAATGATCTAATTTTTACTGGTCCAACAGGCACGAACGTTAGCGACGTTTCTGTGATGATAATTTTAGGCTTAGAGAAAGAAGATAATAAGTAAGAATATTCGGTTAGACCTTGGGATTAAGCCTCAACTGGAAAGTTGAAACTTTAGGTGTAGCCCCTTGAATTCGCTTTTAATAAAAAAATGCAGTTGGATAGTCACTCAGAATCCTCAGAAAACTATTCTTCGCGACTACTCTGTTTACATTGAAAATGGAGTGATCACAGATATCACTAGAAACCCACGCTATGAAGCGGAGCAAGTAATCGATGGAAAAGGGATGGCACTATTACCTGGTCTCATAAACACCCACACGCATCTCCCTATGACGTTATTACGTGGTTACGCGGATGACATGAAACTCGAAGAATGGCTCGAAAAGAGAGTCTGGCCGGTTGAAAAAAAATTCACGAAGAAACACTGCTCCTTCGGTGCTCTACTAGGCTGTTTAGAAATGATTTCAACAGGAACAACATGTGTCATGGACATGTACATGCATTCTGAAGAAGTTGCAAAAGCCGTTAGACAAGCTGGGCTAAGAGCATTTGTAAGTCGTGGAGTGATGGATCTTTTTAACCCTTTACTACGGCGTCCCCAAATTTCAGCCGCTAAAAGATTCGCTGCGTCTATTCAGGAAATGAATGACCCGAGGATCCACGCCGCAATTAGCCCTCACTCACTCTTTACATGCTCCGAGGAGCTCTTGCTTAAAGCAAAAGAGCTTGCCGATTGCGAACATTTACCATTACAGACACATGTGGCGGAAACGCGGCGGGAGCAAGCAGACTTCGAGAGAAGGCATGGAATGCGAGAAATTGAATTTCTAGAGAAAATTGGATTTCTTGATGAGAATGTAATTGCGGTGCACTGCGTCTGGATAACTAAGACTGAAATCAAAACTCTGGCAAAGCATGGAGTTAAGGTTTCACACTGCCCAGTTTCGAATATGAAGCTAGCTGAGGGCGGCGTCGCCCCCATTCCTGAAATGTTCGAGCATGGAGTCGCTGTTTCTCTTGGAACAGATAGCGCGGCAAGCAACAACTCCCTAGATATGTTTGAAACAATGAAGTTTTGTGCGCTAGTACACAAAGCCCATCGCTGGGATCCAACTGTTTTACCCGCACAAAAAGTTCTGGACTTGGCGACAAACGATGGAGCTCATGCCCTAGGTCTAAGTAACATGGTAGGAAGCGTTGAAGTAGGAAAGTTAGCTGACCTAATCTTAGTAAACCTAAACTCACCCAACTTGGCACCAATACACGGGAAGGAAACGCTCATCTCCCATCTCGTTTACTCAGCGAAGGGGGCAAACGTGGATACGACCATCGTCAACGGCGAAATTCTGATGCATGGAAGAAAAATTTTGACGCTCAACGCAGAAGAAACCTTAGAGATGGCACAAAAGCTTGCATCAAGACTTATCTTGTAACTTTGCATCTTTTACGACTAGAAATCCAGAGCTACCATCCCAGCATTTTTCTACCTCACCGAATACAATTCGTTTCGCAAAGATAGGTCCATCGCAGACGAACGTTTGAAATTCCCCGCCTTCCCCACTGAGGTGAATTTTGTATTTTCGACGCAACGCTTCTAGTTCTTTCAGACAATTTTCATCTAATTTCCGACCAAGCCAAGTTTCATCGAAACCATAGGCGAAAACCCCTGTGATTCTAATGTCAAATCCAAAGTTAACATAGTCATTGAGGAGGGTTTCTGGTTTTTTATGCCACAGCGGGGTAAAGCTCCGGATTTCAACTGTATCGCAGATTCGATCAAACCTTGTTCTCTGATACTCGCTGGAGACACCGCCGGTAACTATACCTTCTATTCTGTAATTTTCTTTTACCGATAATAGACCAAATTTTAAGTCTTCTAATTCAGTTTCTTTTTCGCCCTTTGTTTTTACCTCAATCAACGGTATCCGAAGGGCTTCAGCTTGTAGACTTGTCCATTGAATAGTTGGGTAATGAAACATCCACGAATAAGGATTCTCAGACATAATAGAAACAAGGCAAACAACATTCCAACCTTGATGAAGCGCATACCACAAAGCAAACGTGGAATCTTTTCCGCCAGAGAAGAGAGAGGCTACTTTCAACCATTCAACCTCTTAGAAGGCTAAAGAACTCAGTTGAAAATAGCCTTTTCTGAAAATTTAACAAGACTTTCAGGCAGAACTTTTCTCATGATCTTCAAATAATTTGGCTCTATAAAACAGTCGAACTTAGACCTTTACCTGCGAAGCGGCAATTTCTCCTGACGCCGTGAAAGCCTTCTTTACACTGTCATACTTCAGGTACCAAATAAAAAAGCCGATTATTCCAAGAATGAACGCTAACAAGACGCCCACAATAAGTGCAATAACACACATCGTAGTCATGCTGATTCTAAACGTATATCGTAGGTTTTCTCCTTCCGCATAAGCATTTGCATGAACTTCGTTAAAGAAGTCAGAGAAAGAGAGACCTCCATTTGTTCGACGCATCACATAACCACGTTTTGAGAGTTCTTCGTTAAGCCTGAGAAGAAATTCCTCAGTTCGAGGCCCAATTCGTTCAAAGGACATTTGCTCCGTAGTAATATCAATCGGCATAATTACTCACCGACATGGATTTTAAACCGTAATTGTAATTTAATTTTTAAGTTCACTCCCAAAAGTAGAAAAGCTCATGTTTTCAAATGCGTTAAATACGCTAAATATATATGGAGAGAAAGAACGTGCCTCGATTCTATTCGGCAACTGATGAAGAAATCAAAAAGGGCAAAACCGTTGATATATACTACTTAAGAACCAAAGATGTCATTGAAACGAAGGGTTTAGGTTCTGTTCGAGTTGTCTGCGAAGTTTCGACTGGCGGAATCCCACATGGCTGGAATTGGGGCGTTTTATGTGGAATCGAAGAGGAAGCCCACCTTTTCAAGGGCTATCCGCTGAATGTATATGCGATGCCAGAAGGAAGCGTCTTCTTCGCAAGGGACTACAGAGGGATTAGAGAACCAGTTATGGTTATTGAAGGCCCCTACGTAGAGATTGCTCCGATCGAAACAGCTTTAATAGGATTATTATGCCAAGCCTCAGGTATCTCAACAGCAGCAGCCCGCATACGCAAGGCGGTTGGTAACAAGACCCTAATCTCATTCGGAATTCGAAGAATGCACCCCGCCATCGCGCCCATGATTGATCGCGCAGCTTACATTGGTGGATTTGACGGCGTTTCCGGGGTGTTAGGTGCTGAATTAATTGGGATAACTCCCACCGGCACCATGCCACATCCATTGATTTTGATATATGGAGACCAAGTGAAAGCTTGGAAAGCTTTCGACGAAGTTGCTCCACCCGAAGTTCCTCGAGTAGCGCTAGTCGATACACTCTTTGATGAAAAAATTGAGTCGCTCATGGCAGCGGATACATTGAAGGATCGTTTATGGGCAGTTAGGCTGGACACGCCGGGATCCAGGAGGGGAGACTTCGCTGATATTGTTAGAGAGGTTAGATGGGAACTCGACTTAAGAGGATACAAGCATGTAAAAATCATGGTGTCAGGTGGGCTGAGTGAAAAAACCATTCAAGAGTTGGCTTCAGCTGGCGTAGACGCATTCGGAGTTGGTACATGGGTTAGCAACGCTGAGACAGTCGATTTCGGCATGGATGTCGTCGAGGTTGAAGGCAAGCCTATTACAAAGCGGGGTAAAATGGCTGGACGGAAGCAAGTTTGGAGATGCCCCACTTGCTTTATCGATGTAGTTTTTCCTGAGAAAGAACAACCGCCCACATGCCCAAAGTGCGCGGGAAAGATGAAACCAATGCTCAAACCCCTAGTTAAGAATGGAAAAATCGTAACCGACCTCCCTGAAACCATGAATATTCGTCGATATGTTCTGAAACAACTAGAAAATCTGCCACCAGATGCCAAATCTGAGTAAAATCTGTTTCAAATTAAGGTTAAACTAAACCGTATAAGAGGGAGGCTCCTCTCGCCAAATCAGTGTTTCAGGTTCATCCCTCTTATAGCCAAGCCAACAGAGATCAAGTTTACCTGTTTCCATCATTTTCGTTAAAAAATTGGCAACCACAGAATGCAATTTACCCCACTGCACAGTTATGAGAGGTTCGCGATGCAAAACTCCGAAGAGAAGAATCATTTGTGAAAGAGTCTTAACGCTTTCTGGAGGAATATACCGAATAGATGCAAAAATCATGCTTCGGCATGCGTTGGAGTATTCAATTATTACTGGAAGACACTCGTATTGATTACAAAGAGAATCTAAAGTTTTTAACTTAACCATTTTAACATCCCAAGTTTGATCGGTTGAAAAAAGCTCTTCCAACCAACTGGTGAGTGAAATCTCTTTGGATTGGATTTCAAGGAGTTTTCCAACAACATCGTAATCATTTGTTACGAACCCTACCTCTTTCTTAGTTAGATTCTTAAGTAAGAAGACACCGGCGGTTTTTCTTTCTTCAGAAATTTGCATTTGAGCCCACCAGACCGTGGCAGCAGCGCTTCTTAGAATTGATCCGTTGGTTGTAGCTTTTGGAAAGGAGAGGGTTACATGAGGAATTTCAATGTCCAATGATTATCGCTTCAAGTTATCCTAGAAGCTTTAGCGTAGATTATTAGTTTTCTTAATGTAGAAAATCTTTTAGCTAAAAAAGCTCCTACGATGCATGGCACTCAGGAGCGATTAACTAAATGCTTGAAGATTTCTTTATGCCGTCCTCAGTAGCTGTGATCGGTGCTGCTAGGGAGCCTGGCAAAGTAGGTCACACAATCCTTAGAAATATTCTTAATAGCGGCTATAAAGGGAAAATCTTTCCAGTAAACCCTAAAGCTGATGCAATTTTAGACTTAAAGTGTTACCCAAACATCTTAAAAGTACCTGAGAACGTTGACCTCGGAATAATAACCGTCCCTAGTTTTCTCGTACCTCAAGTCGTAGAGGAGTGCGGAGAGAAAGGAATTAAAAGTCTTGTCGTAATTTCGGCAGGATTTAAGGAAATTGGACCAGAAGGAGCAGCCTTAGAACGGCAACTGCTTAATATCAGCCGGAAACATAAAATTCGGATACTTGGTCCAAACTGTCTTGGAATAGTTGACACTTATACGCCTTTAAACGCCACTTTCGCGGCTGAAACCCCCCTCAGAGGGAACATTGCGTTCATCTCTCAAAGTGGTGCTTTATGCATCGCAGTTTTAGACTGGTCTTTAACTGAGAATATTGGGTTCAGTCGATTCGTTAGCCTTGGAAACAAATCTGATCTCGATGAAGCAGACTTCATGCAAGCTATAGTAGATGACCCTAACACTAACGTCATATTAGTCTATATTGAAAGCGTTGAAAATGGTGAAAAGTTCATTAAAGTTGCAAAGCAGGTAACACGAAAGAAGCCAGTTATCATCTTGAAGTCTGGAGTATCTGAGGCTGGTGCTAGGGCAGCATCATCTCACACCGGGGCTTTAGCTGGCAGAGATATTGCGTTTGAAACCGCGTTTAAGCAAACTGGCATAATCCGTGCAAGATCCGTTGAAGAACTTTTCGATCTTGCAGAAACATTTTCAACGCAACCAATACCAGAAGGCCCCAACGTTGTAATAATTACCAATGCCGGTGGTCCCGGAATTCTAGCCACAGATGCATGCGATAAATACGGACTTAAACTAGCACCAATCAATTCTGAGCTATTAAAAAAACTTGGCAGCGGGCTACCACCGACAGCGGGTCTACACAACCCCATCGATTGCATTGGAGATGCGACTCCAGAACGCTATGGATTTGCCTTGAGCAACGTTATGGACTACAAGGAAGCCCACAGCGTAATGACACTTCTTACGCGCCAAGCTATGACCGAACCGGAGAAGATAGCAGAACTCATAGTTGAAATGAAGAAGAAATATCCAACTAAGCCGATCATCGCAGCATTTATGGGAGGAGAGAAGGTAAAGGATGCGGTCGGAATACTCACAAAAGCGCGAATACCTAATTTTCCATTTCCGGAACGGGCGATATTCGCCTTAGCAGAAATAACCAAGTATGGAAAATATCTTCAGACTCCATTAGAAGAAGAAATACCGCACTTCACCGTGGACACTAAAATTGTCAAAGAAATTTTGGACAGTGTAAGGGCTGAACGACGAGTTAACCTACTTGGCATAGAAGCAAAGTCAGTTCTGAGCGCCTATGGAATATCCACTCCACCAAGTAGCTTAGCAAAGTCCGAAAAAGAAGCTGTCAAGTTTGCAGAAGAAATCGGGTACCCAATAGTTCTCAAAGTAGCTTCCCCGCAAATTCTTCATAAAACCGATATCGGAGGAATCAAGCTTAACCTAACTTCGCCTGAGGAAGTAACTACAGGCTTTAACGAAATCATCGAGAACGTTAGCAGATATACTCCAACGGCGACTGTTTACGGAATTGAAGCCCAAAAGATGGTAGAAGAGGGCAAGGAGATGATCATCGGTATGAGCCGTGACCCACAGTTTGGACCAATGATCATGTTTGGATTAGGCGGCATTTACGTTAATTTTCTAAAAGATGTTTCCTTCCGGTTAACTCCTTTAACACAAAAAGATGCTTCAGAAATGGTCTCTGAGACAAAAGCCTTTACGCTACTCCGTGGAATCCGCGGAGAAAAACCTTCAGACGTAGATTCAGTCATCAATGTGCTCCTTAGAGTTTCGCAGCTTGTCACCGAGTTTCCTGAAATTAACGAATTGGATTTGAATCCGCTATTTGTATATGAAAGGGGGAAAGGGTCTTTAGCTTTAGATGTAAAAATTACGATCATCCCATAAGGTGAGAAAAACGTTGGCACGAGTTCCAAGCTTGTTTGTTGTCTCAACTGAGGGATACGCCGGCAAGACAGCTGTTTGCCTCGGTCTAGCCCTGAAGATGAAAGAAAACGGATACAAAGTCGGCTACTTCAGGCCAATTGGCTTGGAGATGGCACGCACCCCAAATGGAAAACCTATCGACGAAGACGCTGTATTGATGAATGAAACTCTTGAACTCAAATTGCCGTTAGAAACAATTGTTCCAATGACTCTCCGCAGCAGATTCTTGGAAGAATGCTCCAAAGTGGAACCGAAGATTTTTCTTGAGAAAATTGAGAGTGCATACGCCAAAGTTAGTGAAGGAAAAGACATTCTCATTATTGAAGGGTTAAACCGCTTAGAAGATTGTACCTTCATGGAGCTTTCATCTCCTACCCTAGCGAAAAAGTTTGAATCAAAAGTTCTCACCGTGTCCAGAGCTGCCACCGACACAGTCGTTGACCTTATTCTTCGTGACAAGAAATGTATCCAAGCAGAGGGAGCAACCTTCATCGGCGCCATCTTAAACTACGTACCACGACAGATTCTTGAGAAAGTCAAAGAAATTGCGGTAAGCATTCTCGAAAAACGTAACGCAAAAGTCTGGGGAATTATTCCAGAAGACGTTAGATTAACTGCTCCAACAGCTAGGGAAATACATGAGAAATTAGGAGGCGAAATTTTAGCCTGCGAGACCAAAATGGATAACTTCATAGAAGACTTTTTAGTTGGAGCAATGACCGCGGAAAGCTCATTAAAATACTTCCGTCGAACTGTAAACAAAGCTGTCATAACTGGAGGAGATCGAGCAGACTTAGCCCTTGCTGCACTTGAAACAAGCACGTCAGCGCTTATCCTCACCGGAAATCTTTACCCAAGCGTCAAAGTGCTGGTTCGAGCAGAAGAACAAGGTGTTCCCGTTCTCCTCGTTCCATACGACACTTACACGACGGTTCAGCTCTTATCGAAGATTGCCGGAAGAATCAAACCGAGGGACATGAAAAAAATTGAATTAGCAAAGCAGATCATCGAAACTAACGTAAACTGGGAAGGAATCCTCAAAACAATCCTTCCCTAATTTCTATGTCTCCACAAGCTTCACCTAAATTTTTGGTTAAAGAGTGGTTAACCGAGAAATTTAGCCGAATTATTTTGAGCTAGAAAATCTTAAATCGCTAATGCCAGACTTAGTGAGGGGAAATTACCGTTTGCCATGCACGGTTATCGTCGGCGGCTTCTTTGGAGATGAAGGAAAGGGAAAGATTGTCTCTTATCTTGCTTTGAAAGACCGTCCCCACATAGCGACTAGAGGAGGAGTTGGAACCAATGCAGGTCATACGGTTATTTACCAAAAGAAGCTATTTAAAATGAGAATGCTTCCCAGCGCTTTCATTTACGAGAAAACTAGGCTCTTGATAGGCCCAGGAGTTTTAGTCAACCCAAGCATCTTCCTAGAAGAAGTAAAAATAACAGCAACTGAAAGCAGAGCTGCTCTCGACTTTCAATGCGCTATCATTGATGACCAGCACATACTACGAGAGAGAGCTAATCAACACTTATCTAAAACTATACAAACTACAGGCTCGGGATGCGGACCGTGTATGGAAGATCATGTAAAACGAGTTGCTAAGATTGCACGTGATGCCCCAGAACTAGGTAAGTATCTAACAGACGTATCTCTTGAAGCAAATACAGCTATCGACGAAGGCAAACTCGTTTTAGTCGAGGGAACGCAAGGTACTTTCCTTTCACTATACCACGGCACCTACCCTTATGTTACATGTAAGGATGTTACTGCCTCGTCGATCTGTGCTGATGTCGGGATCGGCCCAACTAGAGTGGACGATGTTATAGTAATTTTCAAGGCATATACAACTCGCGTCGGAGGAGGACTTTTAACTGGTGAGTTGCCCGAAGAAGAAGCTAACCAGCGGGGATGGTCTGAAATAGCGACTGTTACGCATAGGAGAAGGAGAGCAGCACCATTCAATTTTGACCTAGCGAAACGGGCGGCGATACTTAATGGCGCTACACAAGCGGCACTTACCAAGCTCGACGTGCTCTATCCAGAGTGCAGGGGGATAAAAACCATTGATAAATTGTCTAAGCCTAGTTTAGAGTTCATAAAAGAGATAGAAGAAAAAATCAAGGTTCCGATAACGCTGATTGGAACAGGTCCAACAGTCACAGAAATAATTGACCTCCGAAATTCCCATAGCAACCGTTTTTAAGGTTAAAAGATTGGCACCGTTTTCATTCGATTATCTTTACGGAGGATTTACATACCTAACCTTTGTTAAGTCTAAGAGAAAATTATCAACAACCACGAGGGATTGTGCACTAAGGTGCAAATCACTTTCAAGGACCAAATTGAAAAAACGCTTTCTACTCGTTGGTGCCGTGGACTTTGGTATGCCCTCATTGTTACATTCTTTGTGGCATTTGTCTTGGTTCCGACGATTTACGTCCTATCATACGCCATAACTGGATGGGGCGCAATCAACCTCTATGTTTTATCGGATCCAATTACGGTCGGGCTAATCGCTCGTTCATTGATAACATCTTTCGAAATCGCTGGGTTAGTCACTCTATTTGACTTTCTAACTGGCTTGCCTATGGCTTGGATTCTCGTGAGACGCCGATTTAAAGGGAGGAGATTCATTGATACGCTAATTGACATGCCTTTAGCCGTTCCTACTTCGGCGTTAGGTTTCTCAGTTGCATTGTTTTGGACGTCTAGAGGAGGTATAGCAATCCTTTTTGGGCTAAGTAGAGGCTTAATTTCATCACCCCTTCTGCTAGTTATGATGGTTCACTTAGCCTTTTCTTACCCATACATGGTAAGGTCGTTGGCTGCTATACTTGAAGAGATTGACATTTCATATGAAATTGCTGCGAGAACCCTGGGCGCTGCGCCGCTAACCGCTGCTAGGACTATTACCCTTCCACTCTTTAAAGCGGGTCTAGTCACAGGCATCATCCTATCTTTTGCGCGAAGCATAAGTGAAACTGGCGCTACTATGATCGCCCTAACAACGTTAGCAAGTGTTGAGAAAACAGCGCCAGTATTGATAGCCTCATGGAAATCGATTGCATCTCAAAATCCAGAGTTAGCTAATAAGTTAATTCCCGCAGGGGCATTCGTTAGCGTGGCTTTAATCGTTTTAGCTTGCATTCTTCTGGTATTCGTGAAGATCTTTGTTACTTACACCAAAATTCCTACTCGAAAAGTCTGGCCTAAAACCGAGCGTTTCTTAAGCAGAAGTTGGCCAAGACAGTTACGCGATGTATACGCCTACCTATTTCTCTTTTTAGTGATAATTATTCCTGGTTTTTTCATTTTTGTATACGCAGCGCATGGACCATCCGTAAGCGTAACATCTGGAAGCTTAGACTGGACTCAATTTTGGAGCAGTTTAAACGCATCGTTCTCAATTGCCGCGATTGTCACCTTGATCAACCTTGTCTTAGGTATACCAATGGCGATTCTTATTGTAAAAGGCAACAGAGAAAAGGGAAAAATAAGAGGCTTAACCATTTTGTTAGATAACCTTGTCAACATACCAGTGATCATCCCAACAGTTGCCTTAGGGTTTTCATTAGGACTATTTTGGACGATGATAAGCCGGCTTTACTTCCCTTTGCTAGCCCAAAATCCATTTTGGCTTATCGTCCTTGCCCATGTGGCATTTACCTACCCATTTATCGTTAGAAGCGTTTCCGGCGCAATTGAGGAACTTGACCCAACATTCGAGGATGCGGCTAAGACACTTGGCGCGCGACCGCTAGAGGTGTTCCGACGAGTAATCCTACCTATAGTCAAGTCATCGATTCTAGCCGGAGCAATCATGATGTTCACAAGAAGTTTAGATGAAACAGGTGCCACAATGGCCGTTGTCCCCAAGGCGGTCACCGCACCAGTGTATATAGTCACACTTGTTGGTAGACTTGCATATTACGAAGCTGCATTAGCTTGCATAGTCTTGATAGTGGTCTCTTATACAGCAGTGCTGGCGCTTCGATATCTTACGTTAAGGATTAAGGTGGCATAACGTAATATGCCAGAAGTTAAGCTGGTCAACGTAACAAAGCGATATAAAAAAATCACAGCAATAGATCATCTAAATCTTCACATTCAAGACGGAGAATATGTAACAATTTTAGGTCCTACTGGCAGCGGAAAAACTACATTACTCAGACTTATTGCCGGGTTAGTTAAGCCCGACGAAGGCGCCATATACATTGGAAGCAAACTCGTCAACGATCTATCACCGGAAGAACGTGATGTAGGCTATGTTTTCCAAAATTTTGCTTTATTCCCTCACTTGACTGTTTGGCAAAATGTGACCTTTGGCCCCCGGGTTAAATATTGGAATCGCGAGAGGACAACTAGCCTAGGATGGGAGATGCTTGAGATGGTCAGACTTGCCGAAAGAGCGAACGCTTATCCACATGAACTTTCCGGTGGAATGCAACAGCGGATCGCGTTAGCTAGAGCGTTAACTGCAGGCACAAAGTTGCTGTTACTCGACGAACCCCTAGGAGCGTTGGACGCCAGACTAAGAGTTGAGCTCCGGTATGAACTTAAGAAATTCGTTAATGATCTTGGTTTAACAGCGATACATGTCACCCATGACCAAGAAGAAGCTATGACCATTTCTGATAGAATTGTAGTCCTAAGATGGGGAAGAGTGGAACAAGTAGGAAGCCCAGTAGAGCTCTATTTGGAGCCAAAATCAGTCTTCGTAGCAAACTTCGTAGGCGAAGCAAATTTCTTAGAAGGCATAGTCGAAGAGGTCAGTAAAAACAAAGCCTCTATTAAAATTCGAGGAGACCTCCCAATCAGTGTGCTTGATGTGACGCACCAGAAGGAAGAGAGGGTTGTGGTTGCCGTGAGACTTGAAAACATGGTGCTTAAGGCCGGAGAAGTGACAGGCATTAATCATTTATTTGGCCGCATCAAGAAAATCAGGTTCCTTGGCATCTCCATGAGATACGATATACAGTTAGATAATGAGGATATAATCACCGTAAAGATGCCAACAGCACACGTTACACAACGGTTTGATATGGGTGATAGAGTTACCGTCAGTTTTGCACCGGAAAAGGCTGTTGCATACTCCTATCCCATTGAGGGACTTGCGAAGGAGTTAAGTGTAGGGTAAAAGTGTGGAAAAATGCCAGACGTTAAACTAGTAAACATCACAAAAAAATATGGCAAAGTGGTCGCAGCTGACGCTGTGAACCTTCAGATTCAAGATAAGGAATACGTCACAATTCTAGGACCGTCTGGCTGTGGGAAGACAACTATTATCAAGATAATCGCTGGCGTTATCAACCCTGATGAAGGCGAAGTCTACATCAATGACAAAAAGGTTAATGATGTCCCACCGGAAGATCGAGGTGTCGGCTACGTTTTCCAGAACATTGTTCTTTTTCCAAATATGAACGTCTGGGACAACGTAACCTATGGTCCACGCGTTAAGAACTTGAACCTAACCCAATCAAATAAGTTAGCGCGTGAAATGCTTGACTTGATCCGCCTTACTGTCAGGTCAGATGCTTATCCATATGAGTTAAGCGGCGGAATGCAGCAAAAAGTAGCAACAACAAGAGCACTCACTTCAGGAGCCAACCTCTTACTCTTAGATGAACCACTTGGTGCACTCGACGCTAGAGTCCGAGCAGAACTTCGACATGAACTTAGAAGGCTAGTGAAAGATCTGGGGCTAACCGCTTTCCACGTTACCCATGACCAAGAAGAAGCTATGGCGATTTCCGACCGAATTATCATTATGAAAAAGGGACGAATTATTGAAATTGGAGCCCCAGAAGAACTATATATAAGACCGAAGACAATTTTCGGCGCAAACTTCATTGGCGAAGCGAATTTCATGGAAGGCAGAGTTACTAAGATAGGCGAAAATGGAGTTGAAGTAGAACTGCGTGGAGGACTAATTATACAAACTTCTGACAAATATCATAAAACTGGAGATAAAGTTGTAATCGCAGTAAGACCAGATTATGTAACCCTTGAAACTGGAGAGAAACCAGAACTTAATGGATTGTTTGGGCGCATTGAAAAAAGGCAGTTTCTAGGTGGCTTCACGCGTTATGAAGTTAGACTAGATAATGGGGATATAATTGCCGTACATGCGCCCTCGGAGCTAGGCGAAAAATTACTTGACATAAACACTCGGGTGACCAGCCACTTTGACCCAGAAAACGTCCTTGTTTACACGTACCCAGGAGAGGGCTTAAAAACTGAGTTGGCACTCGAATAACAGAGGAGTGTTACCGTTGAGAACAAATAAAAGCGGAGAAGAACTTTTCGACTGGTTTATAAGAAGGAGAGAGACGCTCGCCCTAAAAATGACGATTGAACACCTTGCAAAAGTCGAAGACACGACAGTTGAGCTTTACAATGCTACGATGACGGCGTCTAAAGGAAAAACTATGGAATTCGAACAAACTATTGGTAGATTATCAAAGAATGAAGATGAAGCAGATAAGTTGAGAAGATCGATTGCCGATGCACTTACGAAGGGAGATATTCCGCCGAAAGAGAGAGAGGATTTAATGCATTTAGTACGGCGCAATGACTTAATCGCAGACTTAGCCAAAGATGCTGTAAGGAACCTAAAAATTATTATCGCATCAAAAGTCGAAATCCCCGAAGAAATATTAAAAATGTTTGTTAAGATCAGCGAGAAGCTAGTTGAATGTGTCCGAGCGTTAAAACTAGGTGTGGAAGGCTTGACTGAAGACCCGGCCGAAGCATTAAAGTATGCCACCGAAGTCGAGAAAATTGAACATGAAATTGATGAAGATTACTTCAAGACAAAGGAGGCGTTCATAAATTACGCTATCATGATCAGCCCATTAGTCCTTGTAATCTTACGTGATATCCTCCATTGCATGGAACGAGCCGCCGATAACTGTGAAGATGCGGCAGACATCATTCACACTATTGCAATTAGATCAAGGTAATAGTATGTTTAACAGATAAATGGTGCAAACCTATGATAATGCTTAAAATGAGGGAAGCCCTTGAGTGAAAAACTCCTAAGATGGTTTGAGGCTCGTAGAGAGGTAAGAGCCATACAAATGATAAGACAAAATTCAGTAATGGCAACGGACATCATTGAAGACCTAATTAACGCCATTAAGTTCTCAGTTGACGGAAAGGTGGAGGAAACAGAGCTATGTTACAAGCGGTTAGAGGAAAAGGAAATGGAAACGGACTTACTGCGACGGACAATTATTGAAGAGATAGCTAAAGGTGAGCTTCCACCTATCGATCGAACTGACCTCATGCGCCTTGCCAGGCAAATCGATTTAGTAATCGACTGGATCCACGAGTCTGGTCGCATTCTAATATTGTTAAGACTAACGGAGACTCCCCTAGAAATCCGCAATGTCTGTATAGAAATGTGTGAAACCCTTAAAGAATGCATTCTAGCCCTAAAAAACTGTGTTAGCATGCTGGCTGAGAGAAATGCTGAGGAAGCACTAGATCAAGCTGATAAAGTTGAACGCTTCGAAGAAAAGGTGGATAACCTATACGAGAAAGCGAGAAAACAGATTTTATCGATTGACTATTCGAAAATGAGCCCTGGCGCAGTTATACTGCTCAGTCAGTTTCTGGACGCTTTAGAAAACATAGCCGACCGTTGCGAAGATACTTGCGACCAAGTTCGGGTTATCGCGGTTGGCTTTCCGCCCAAAGGTGCCTCATGATGCCGGAGGTAGCTTATAAAGCCGAAAAGGGTCTTATCCGTGTTAACCTCAAAGTTAAGGCAGGGAAAATTGAAGCACTAACGATCTCCGGCGACTTTTTTATGTACCCTGAAGACAAGCTTTGGGAACTAGAAGACTCGTTGATCGGCGTTAATTTAGAGAAAGCAGAGTTGTTAGCTAATATAAGGTCATTTTTTTCCTCAAATAAGGTAAGAACGCCTGGCGTCAAATTAGAAGATTTTGTAATGGCAATCTTAAAAGCCGCTGAAAGCAAAGGGTCTTCCTAATATTTTTATGCAGTTGGCTATGTTTATCTGAGAGTTCTACACAAAAACGTGAAGCAAACGGTTGGGTGAGGTTTTTGCCTGAGTGTAAAATTGACGTTTCAAAGCTTCAAGAAGTCGATGCTGAGAAAGTGAATGAACTTAAAGAATATTTGGACAAAAAATTGGGAGTAAGCAGTTCAGTGGACGAGAAACAAATTATTCTTACCTTTGAGGAAGGAGAAGAAGCGCTTTCTCGGAGAGCTTACCTTAGAGAACTATTGAGAAAATATCTTCACCGCGCCAAGCTTACAAACGATTTTCGTGTAATCTCAGGTGAAAAAGACATCTTCATAATCAAGAATCGGAAGAAGCGAGAGTAGGTTTACGCTGTTTTCCTAATTTCTCCATGCCATCTTGCACTGTCAGCATTAACCCCCTCGCAACCCATGCAAAACGGTAAGCCTCTGCCGGATCATTCTCCAATTTGCGTTCTGCTTCTAGAAGATTATCTTGTGCCATTGCCAATGCGGATCCAATGTTGAGGTTAGCAGGCTGCTTAATGCCATTTTTCCATAGTTCATTTTCGGTTCCCTGAACGAGTGAAAGGAGAAAAACCGCATACTCTACTTCAGCTGTTGCATGCCAAACCTTGTTTTTAAGAGTATCATCCTCACCGTCAATACACGCTTTTATCGCGTCTTCAAGGCAGGAAACGGCATTCTTTAAAGCTTCAGAAACTTTACCTTTCTCCATACTGCTTCCCATGAAGTATTCGAAAGTTTTAAGTTTACCTCGATTTAAAGACTTTTAGTTAAGTATAATGGAGATGACCTCACTTGAATGATCGCGCCTTAGGTGGTATCATCTGTATAGGAAGTATAGC
>Ga0315312_1001166_pt1 | contig 22012 bp, 19 predicted proteins | sample TDP7_MG_FD_203629 | JGI IMG/M metagenome (GOLD analysis project Ga0315312, IMG submission 203629) | Freshwater sediment microbial communities from Lake Towuti, South Sulawesi, Indonesia - TDP7 | ecosystem: Environmental > Aquatic > Freshwater > Lake > Sediment | place: Indonesia: South Sulawesi... | reverse complement strand
GAGTTGATGGTTCTTCAAGTTTGACCACGGCCTCGATCTGCACCTCAAAGTTCGCTGCAAGGCCTTCTTTTACCTCGTTTGACAGGGCTGAATTCTCCACCTCCCACTTCAGTTGAGCTATTAGGGCGTTGACTTCTTCCTTTGTTACGGTTTTGGGTGCCTTTACCTCGACGAGGGCCGTTACTCCTGTCGTCAACTCTGGCGTGAAATAGACGAAGTAACTAAAGCGATGACAATCCAACTCGATCAGATTCTTGTAAGGTATCTCGAGGGTGGCTGAAACCTCTATCACACCAACTTGCGATGACGGGGCCTCTGGCAAGACCACCTTTTCGACGCTCTCAGTATAGGGGAAATCCCCCCAAGAGTAGCTGCCCTGAAATCCGAAGTGCACATCTATGGCTCCTGATGCTGGCTCCGCTCTTGGCGAGGTGGGTCTTAAGGAAACAGTAACCGTGCCTAGAGAGCCTGCTACAACAGGATTCGTGTATCTCAAAAACTTTAGCTCGAAATCCATAACAAAGATTTGTCGGACAGGGCAATTTTAATCTTTTCCTGATTCCCCATTTTAAGATCTGAAGAAAAGAGCCTTTGAGGATAAGTAAGATAACTGTCAGATAAAAAATAGGTTGAATCAATGACTCCCAATGTCGTTACAAAAGTCTTGACCTGATCTATAATACCGAAGAGCGCGCGTTTTTGTGGAAGCTCCCATAGAAGGCTACTGCCGACGCCGTTGATTCCGCATTCTTTCATGGGCGCCCAAAGTGCGCTCTATTAACGACTCACTGCCTTCTCCAACTTTTCCATGTCTTCATCGTCCATGCTCCAGCCCGTAGAACCAACGTTCTCAATCACCCGCTCTGGCCTTGATGCCCTTGGAATTGGAAAAACCAACTTGCTCTTATTCAACAGCCAGTTGATGGCCATCTGCGATGGGGTTCTGCCTCCATGTCTCTGCGAGATCTCGTCTATAACAGCCTTAAGCTCGGCTTTGGGCCTAGCAAGCTCCCCATGAGCAACCGGTCTATAGGCCAGAATGGCGATCCCATTCCGTTCACAGTATGGGAGGAGGTCCTCCTCGATGTCTCTGACCTTTAGACTATATTCCACCTGATTGGAGGCGAGTTCGTTCTTTGAGAGGGCCTCTTCCGCCTTCCTCGTCTCCGCTAGCGAGAAGTTGCTAACTCCCAAGTATCTTATCTTCCCTTCATCCACGAGCTTCTCCATGGCCCTCATCGTCTCTCCAATAGGAACCTTGGGGTTCGGCCAGTGAATCTGGTAGAGGTCGATATAGGAGCACTGCAACCTCTTGAGACTTTTCTGGGCGGTCTTCAGTACGTCATCGTACCTTAGATGGCTCGGCCAAATCTTCGTGACTATGAAAAGTTCGTCCCTTTTGTAGCCTCTTATTGCTTGGCCGACCAAGGGTTCGGTCTGGTAGATCTCTGCGGTGTCAATGAGGTTTATCCCCAGCTCAAAGCCTTTCCTCAAGGCTGCTAACTTCTTGTCTCTACCGTGGTGGTAACGTAGCAGGAGAGCGGCAGTAATGTAAAAGGCGTCATAGTAGGTTCCCATACCGATGGCGGAGACCTTGGCCCCAGTCCTGCCGAACTCTCGATACTCCATAACGACTTGACCAGCTCTCGTTATTCTTGTACATTTGGACAAGTAGCTTGGTTCTTATTAGTTCATTCAGAGCCAGAACCGCATCGACTTAAAATGCTCTAAGCGCCAAGCTTCAGCAGAGCCGCCCAACCTCGAGTCGTTCATCGATTAACGACCAAACCATAGAGAAGGACTATTGACCGGCCCAAGTACGTTTCAACCACCCCATTATGCGTAACTCACTTCCCTGAGGCCTTCATCCATAACGTGCAAAGAGTACCTACGCCAAAGGTTCCGGAATGTAAGACATAAGCATCCCGGTGAAGCACATATGAGAAATGCGTGAGCCTCAATCCAGCACGTGGCTAGCATGATGATCCGGCTTTCTCAATTCGTTAAGGTCCAGTCTTCGGTTTTTCCGACCTTCGAAGATACAGACGTGAGAGTAACCTGCCTCCTTAAGCCTCCTAACTGCCTCTTCTAATTTCATTCCCAACTGATCCGCGGAGTGGCTGTCAGAGCCGATAGTTACCATCTCAATCCCCGCCTCCTTCACAGCTCTCAGAAACCCGAGCGTCGGATAGCAGTCCTCGATCCCGTGTCTATAGCCTGATGAGTTGACCTCGACGCCGACTCCGTAGCTCTTCAAGCTATCGATCGCCTCGAATACGCGAGAACCGTACTCCTCATAAGTAAGGGGGTCAGGGCGAATCGCGTGGAGGGGCCTCCTGAAGTAGTCTGGGTGGGCCATGATGTCAAAGAGACCACTCTTAACGGCGTCCTTCCAGTAGCCATAATAGACATCTAGCGCCTCCCCAATTCTCCTCCCAGTCAAGGAGGCTTCGAAGCCTTTCCTCGAGATGACATCGTGGCCTTCAATGTAGTGGAGACTACCCATGATGAAGTCGAATGGGTGCTCGTCCAAAATCGAGGCTAGGCGCCTCTCCTCCTCGGGGAAGTAGTCGACCTCCAGGCCAATCCTCAGCTTGACGCTGGAGTTCGATTGCGCTGCATCGATCTCCTCGAAGTACTCTGGGATTTGTTCAGGAGGGATACTGTATACTACGTCTGGCCCAGCTATTATGAGGTGGGTCGCGAAGCCCACCTCATCTATTCCCCTCTCCTCCGCGACCCTACAGTAGTCCTCAACAGAAGCTCCCTTAGCGTCTCCGGAGTGGTGTTCGTGAACGTGGAAGTCCTTCGTAATCTGAGCCTTCGGCTCTCTGCCTGAGCCTGTCATGGAATTTGTCAAGAGTTAGGCTCCTTCAGAGTATTTGAGTGATGCGCTGTTGAGGTATAGCTAACATATGGCTACGCAACCATTTGTCTGCAGTTTCGTCACTTGTCTGTGGGCGTGACACTAGATCTTCCAGAGTCCTTCTTGATTTAGGCTTTAGTTCGACGCCAGTCAAAGACGCTCGCACGTGATTCCCATTCGGAGGACGCTTTCTCTAGTAACATAATCACGACGACTGAAAGATCCACGTACTGTTGGCTCTATTCTTCTTCCACCCATGATATAGCCTGAGATGGACACTGCCTTATGGCATATTGAATGGTCTCCTCGTCAGCTCCTTCTTGGTCCACTACGTATGCCTTTCCTTCCTCGTTCATGGCGAACACGTAAGGTGCTATTGTTATGCATACTTGATCTCCTGTGCATAAGTCCGGATCTACTTTGAGTTTCTTCCTTTCCCACCAAACATAGTAGCGATCCCATGCGTTTATTAAGGTTCAACTATGACGTGAGAACCCGAGGCAACGAAAAGACTGTTCATTATTTTGTCTCGCCTCTTGTCTCCTACAACCACCAAAAAAGTAGCGCTTATATCCGAATCGAGGGGACTATAGCCAACAAAACGTAATTGGGGGAGTTCAACATTGAGTCAACCAGCTGTTGTCACGAAGATTTGGGTCGCTAGGGACTTTGCCAAATGCAGTGGATGTCGCCTGTGCGAGATCGCTTGTTCCCTTGAACATGAGGGGCGAATCTGGCCTGAGGCTTCTATGGTGCGGGTCTTCATGTATTTCCCCGGTCTCGAGGTGCCGCACCTCTGCACGCAGTGTCATGACTACCCCTGCGTCCAATCCTGCCCGTTTAAGGCTCTGGGAGTCGATGAAAAGACTGGTGCCGTGGAGGTCTATCGCGACAAGTGTACGGCATGTGGCATATGCATCAATGCCTGCCCCGGTCAAGTCCCACACCTGCATCCCAACAGGAAACATATTCTCATCTGCGACCTCTGCGGAGGAGACCCCGCGTGCGCCAAGATCTGCACGAAGGTTGGGTACAACTGCCTCACCACAGTGAACCGCGGCCAGGACATCACTTACGACACCTACGCCATCAGACCGAGAGACGTTGCCAAGAACTTGGCCATCAACTTCTTCGGAGAGATGGGGAAGGAGGTGATCTAGATGGTCTACGGCTACGCAGGCAAGATTCTGGAAGTCAACCTCTCAAAGGATAGGATCTCCGAGACGCCTTTGGATGAGAAGGTTCTGAGGCAATACGTGGGTGGACGAGGACTCGCGGCCAAGATTCTGTGGGATCGCCTTGGGAAGAGGTGGCGTAGCATCAACCCTCTGGGGCCCAAGAACCTCCTTCTCGCATTGACAGGGCCTGTTACAGGCTATCTAGTGGGTACGCGTATCTGCGTCTCAGGTAAGTCTCCCACCTCGAACGGTATCGTAGGTTCAACCGTTTCGGGCGAGTTCGCGATGGAGTTGAAGTGCGCGGGATACGACGGCATAGTAGTCAATGGCCGTGCTGAGAAACCCGTCTACATCTTAGTAACTGATGGGAAGGCGGAGATCAGGGATGCGAAGAAGCTCTGGGGTCTCAGCGGACGGGAGACGATCAAGGCACTTAACAACGAGATCATCGACGAATTTGAGAGGAAGGAGAGGCGCTATGGCGAATGGAAGGAACCAGCCATGCTCTACATCGGTCCAGCCGGCGAGAAGATGGTTCGAACCGCCGCGGTGATGCAGAAGGTAAGTCATGCGGCAGGGTATGGTGGATACGGGGCCGTTATGGGTTCGAAGAAGTTGAAGGCTATTGTTGCTAAGGCGACTGGGCCTCTTCCTGAGGTCGCGAGTCCGGAGGAATTGCGTCCTTTGATGGAGAAGTTCTACGAGGCTTCGGTTGCATACGACTCTCTCCGTCGATGGGGAACCGGGGCAAGCGGGTACCGTGTGGGAGCGATGACGAGTTCTGAGCCTCAGAGGAACTGGCAGGAGGAGTACCATAATGAGCGCTCCTTCTCAGTCGTCAATTTCGAGACGAAGACTTGGGTGAAGCGGTACTGGAGCGACTATGGTTGCGCCATGTCCTGTATGAAACTTGCCACGGTGAAGCAGGGCCCCTACGCCGGAGCCATCACTGACAACCCCGACTACGAACTGCAGGCGTACTGCGGAACCAACCTAGGCATATACGATCCTGAAGGGAACATTTACGTCAGCTCCATAGTTGACGACATGGGTCTGAGCGGGATCGACTCAGCCAATACGATGGGCTTCGCTGCAGAACTCTTCCAACGTGGGGTCCTCACCAGAGAAGACTTCGGCTTCGAGCCGAAGTGGGGCGACGGCATAGCCATGGGCAGGCTCGCCGAGCTCATAGCGAGGAGGAGAAGGGTCGGCAAGGTCCTTGCTGAGGGCACGTATAGGGCTGCTGTGGCCTTGGGGAACATGAAGGAGATAGATCTGCTCCAGTATGTCGTTCAGGTTAAGGGTGTGGGGACCGGAGCTCACGGCCCAAGAAGTGGACTGGGCTTCATGACCCTCATAGGCTATCCATGCAGCACCCACGGAGGGGATCACACGTCCGCCGCTACACCTATGCCTGGTGGGGAGACGGTGAGCGCAGTCGGCGACTCCCTCGTCTTCTGCACAGCAAGCCTAGGCTGGCGATATAACCCAGCCACTCTGTGGCCCTTCTTCAAGGCGGTGACAGGTTGGGAGCTGAACGACGAAACCTGGATAAATGAGATCGGGCGGCGCATCCTGCATATCCAGCGTGCAGCTCTGCTCCTAGGCGGCCCTGACGTGGTCTGGGACCCTGCGAAGGACGACGAGAATCCACCGAGGTTCTACGAGCCTCTTCCCTCTGGGCCTAAGAAAGGCTCAGCTGTCGACCGAGCCAAGTTCGTGGAGATGAGGAGCAAGTACTACTCGGACATGAGTTGGGATGAGAGGGGAATCCCGAAGTCCGAGGACCTGAAGAGGCTAGGGCTGAGGAACGTAGACCAGGTTCTGGAGAAGTTCGTCAGGTAGGTTCTCCATAATCTTCCTCTTTTTCGTGCAAAACCTAAAGTCATCTAGCATACACTCTACTCCACAAATCTGTTCGTGAGGAGTTTGAGAGGATGAAGGTCTTCATAGCCGTTGACCTCGAAGGCGTTGCCGGCTACGTCCAATGGGACCCCGCAGATAGGCAGCGGGAAAGGGAGTTCGTAACAGAGGATGCGAACGCCGCTATAGCCGGCGTCTTCGATGGAGGCGCGACCGAGGTTCTGGTTACCGAGGCTCACGGAAATATGCGGAATATTATCCCCGAGAAGCTCGACCCTCGTGCCACCTTCCTTAGTGGTCGACCGAAGTCGCAGAACCATATGGCTGGGGTCGATGGTAGCTTTCAGGCTGCGATGTTAGTGGGCTACCATTCCAAGGCCGGAACAAGAAATGGGGTGATGTCTCATACCTACAGGGGTTACATCTTCTCGCTGAGCTTCAATGGAACCGAGGTCGGGGAGATAGGGACCGACGCAGCCATAGCTGGGTACCATGGAGTCCCTGTCGTGCTGGTGACTGGAGATGCTGCTGCCTGCCAAGAAGCCAAGGGCCTCCTCGGCGGTATTGAGGTCGTGGCCGTGAAGGAGGGCGTAAGCCGTCACGGAGCGAAGTGCAGGTCCTTGGAGGAGTCTCGTCGCCTAATACGAGAAGGAGCGAAAAGAGCTATGGATCAACTCTGGAAGGTTACTCCCTTTACATTTAAAGCACCAGTGCAGGTTGAGGTGACCTTTGCGGACCCCTCATACGCGGACGCTGTCTCCTCACTCCCCTTCGTGAATCGAATCGATGGCAGGATCATCAGATTCGTGGGAGAAGACTTTCTGAAGGCCTTTGAGACCTTTGATGCCCTCTATCGCGTTGCGGGCTCGTACCAGTAGGCAGCGCCTAGGTGCTGTGACTCGCACCTCATCTGTCTTGAAGGGGTGGGGGTGTGGATAACGATAGGTCACGTAGTCATTCTCCCTTCCCCACACAGGTTATCTATGAAGAAGAAGCATAGTTCGAGGGTAGAAGAAAGGAGAGACCCATTCCTCAATGAGTATCTACAGAGAACTAGGCGTCAAACGAATAATCAACTGCGTCTCAACGACCTCCCCCCTCGGCAGTTCGGTCACCTACCCCGAGGTCATGGAGGCCATGAAGGAGGCTTCCACTTACTACGTGGCCACGGATCAACTCCAAGAGAAGGTCGGGTCAAGAATTGCGGAGATGACAGGATCTGAGGCAGCCATCGTCACCTGTGGCTGCTCCGCCGCCCTGACCATGGCCGCTGCCGCATGCATAATGAAGGGAACCCCCTTGGAGAAGTACCGCTTGTCGGGAGATAGGCCGCCCCAAGAAAGGGGTGAATGGCTTACATGGATGCAGAAGCTTCCAGACACGGAGGGCTTGAGGAACGAGATCGTCCATCAGCGAGGTCACCTGAATCAATATTCGCAGGCTCTGAGGGTCGCAGGTGCCAAACTCGTTCTTGTGGGAACGGAGAAGGAGTGTGCCTCCGAAGAGGTGGGGAGAAGGATTACAGATAAGACAGCCGCCATCGCCTTCACTGGGCTATACGCGTCGAGAGGAGCTCCGTTAGAGGACATCCTGAGGATCTCCAAGGACCATGGCGTGCCTGTCATAATGGACGCCGCATATACGCTACCGCCGCGGAGCAACCTGAAACGCTGGTCCTCCATGGGCGTCGACCTAGTATGCTACTCAGGGGGTAAGAGCATCCGGGGACCTACCGATACAGGAATCCTCTGTGGGCGGCGGGATCTGGTGAATCTAGCTGCCATTCAGATGAGTCCGCACCATGGAATAGGGCGGGGCTTCAAAGTGGACAAGACGCAGATAGTCGGCCTTCTGAAGGCTCTGGAGATATTCCTCAGTCAAGACGATGCTACGGAATTAGCGGCCCGAGAGGCAAAGGCTAGATTCATCATCGATGCGTTGAAGTCCCTGTCTGTTGTCAAGGATGTCAAGCAGGTGGTCCCCAATGAGGGTCTACTTCGAGGCTGGCCAGTTATCACCTTCACCTTAGATGAGAAGCTCCTCGGAATGTCAACCCATCAGGTGGTCGAGCTTCTCTACGCGGGTAATCCCGGGATCTGGGTGTACTACGATCACATCCTTTATCCAGGAGGCATTACCATGAATACAGAGAACCTGCTGGAGGGTGAAGAGCTTATTCTCGTGGATAGGTTGAAGGAGATTCTGGGTTCGCATTGATTGGTTCAAAGATTCAGATGGCAGAGTAGTATCCCAACAAGGTGGATGCAACCGCGCATGACGAACGAGAAGAAACCGTACTGGTTTGTTCGAGTCCGATGGTTCCGTGGCCACGATCTTACGGCGTTTTCTAGCGAGCTTTCCCGAGATTTCACGGTCGTAAGACCCTTCGTATCTTCTAAGGATTGGTATCTGCACAGAGAGTTGGGAAGCCTTCTAGTGAGGGCAGACACCCTGTATGCTCTCCTAGAGACTGATAAGGCAACCCTATACCAAAAGGAGGCAGCTCCCTTCACTCGGAAAGACTTGGAGTTAAGGGAGAGGATCTTCAAGCTCTACCCCCACACCCTCAGAGCGCCGGCCGCGTTCTTCGTCCAAGAGCCGCCCTTCGAAGTTAGCGAGTGAGAGATCATTAGCTCGCTTAGTAGTCCTCCTTAAGTTGGGAGCTGATCCAATAGTCGCTGAATCAGGCCAATAGCTCGACTAAGAGGATTAAGGAATCGGAAAAACCTCGGGTAATTGAGTTGTCGGGGCGGTCAAATAGGTTTCGGCTAAGAAAGAATGTAGTAGATTATGACCTCGCCGTCTCCGGACAACGTATTCTTTGGCGACGTGTTGACGAAGAGCCTCCAGACATGAAGTGTCTCCCCGGCCCTCACGGGGAAGCCGGGACTTAGCTCGAACATGAGTTGATGGGGCACGGGGCTCTCCGCGTGTTTGTCGAATTGATAGTGGACGAGGAGGGAGTCGGGCGCGTTGAAGTCTGACCGATTCTTTACGACGAGTGTGTCCCCCTCCCAGGTTATGTTAACGGGGTTACCCATCCAGACCTGAATCCTCTGGACGCTGATGTTTCGGGGGACAATCCACTCGCCGACGAATCCGTCAAGCCTCCCATTAGCTGGAATTTGCGTCGGTTCCCATCTGATGACTCTTGAATGTAGTTCCGGCTCAGGAGACTTGGTTTCCCAGGCCGAAGGCCTTGGGAGGAGAAGATAGAAGGCGGTCAGGGGAAGAGTTGTCCCTATTAAAACAATGAGGAAGATGAAACCGTATTCTCTTCGATTCAAGTTGGTCGCCTTAAAGATTGACGAGGCTCACCAATGCGCGGACTATTATATCCGCGAGTGGCCCCAGTAATTTACACGTAATTAGGATTGCCAGCGCTATTGTGATGCCAAGGGTCCCTAGTAGACCTGAAAGACTGCGGATCCCCTTCATATTGGTTCCCTATTGAATGTCTTCTTTGAGTTTAAAAAAAGAATTATGGAAGGAGGACGGTGTTTTCTACCATCCGTCGTTTGAGACCATGAAGTCGTCGAAGAAAGTGTTTTGATATAATCCTGGTGTTCCGATTGTCAGACCTGCCGCGCCGGAATCTAGGACGTAGTCGATAATCCGTAACACCCGGTTCTCTTCCTTTGCTGTCGACCTTCTGACGAAATCTCGCTGGTCAGATTAGGACATATTGGAGCCTGAACCCTCGGTTCTAAGGATTTAAGATAGGTCGCCAACATTAGTTTGAAGAGATTTCCCTGAAGGGCGAACCGTGGACATACAGGAACTTCCCCTACCATTAGAAGTCAAGGAGCTTCTCCAGTCTCAAGGCCTCTCTACGCTCTACCCACCCCAAGAAGACGCTGTCAGAATGGGGGTTCTCGAAGGCAAGAACTTCGTTCTCGCAAGCCCTACTGCCAGCGGAAAGACCCTCGTCGCGGAGCTCTGCGCACTCAAACATGTCCTTGAAAAAGGCGGCAAAGTCCTCTACATGACCCCACTTCGCGCCCTAGCCTCAGAGAAGTTCGATGAGTTCAAGGCCTTCCGTAGGCTCACAAAACCAGATGGAAGCAAAATACGAGTCGCCATAAGCACCGGCGACTACGACAGCAGTGACTCTTGGCTCGGCCGATTCGACATCATCATAGTCACCAACGAGAAATGCGACTCCCTCCTCCGCCACCGGAGCGAATGGATCGATGCCATCACCCTAGTCGTAGCCGACGAGGTGCACATATTGAACGACATGGACCGCGGACCAACCTTAGAGGTGACTCTAACCCGCCTAATGGAGGTCAACCCCGACTTACAGGTTCTCACCCTCAGCGCCACCATACGTAACGCCTCAGAGATAGCGGAGTGGCTGAAGGCGGGCTCGGTCACGACGGAGTGGCGTCCTGTGAAGCTGATCGAAGGGGTCTGCTACGACGGGGAGTGCCAATTCAACGATGGTGGTGCCATCAAGGTCGACGATGTCGACAGCAACCCCGTCGTGAACCTCACAGCCCAGGTTGTTCGTCAGGGCGGCCAAGTCCTGGTCTTCGCTGAGACGAGGGCCAGGGCCGTGGCCTATGCCAAGAGTTGCTCCCATGCTGTGGGCAAGATGCTCTCAAGGCCTGAGAGGCGGAGCCTTGAGGCAGTGGTTCAGAAACTCCTCTCACCGGAAGAAAGGACTCGAATAGAGGACTCCCTGAGCCGACTGATGATGAACGGTGTGGCCTTCCATCATGCGGGCCTCTCTCCAGCCACTAGGAAGTTGATCGAAGACTCGTTCAGGGAAAGAAAGATCAAAGTCGTCTCGGCAACGCCGACGCTTGCTGCCGGGGTCAACCTTCCCGCACGCAGAGTAGTCATCAGCAGCTATCAAAGGTATGAATTAGGCTACGGGAGGAACCCCATAAGCGTCCTAGAATACAAACAGATGGCCGGCCGCGCAGGGAGACCAAGATATGATAAGGAAGGCGAGGCCGTCCTCATCGCCCGAATGCCTGAGGAACAAGACTACCTCATGCAGAGTTACGTTCTAGCCAAGCCTGAGAGAATCTGGTCGAAGCTGGCCGTGGAGAAAGTCCTTAGAGGTCACGTTCTTGCCTCGATCGCCACTGGCTTCGCCCGGTCGGAACAGGGAGTACGAAGCTTCTTCGGGAAGACCTTCTACGCCTACCAATATGGCCCGGAAGTGATAGAGGTCCTCGTCGCTAAGGCTCTGTCCTATCTCCACAAGGAGAGGATGATAGATCTGGAAGGGCAGGTGCTTGAGGCAACGACCTTTGGACGAAGAGTCTCCGAACTCTACATAGACCCCGCCTCCGCCGTCATAATTCGGGACGCCCTAGAACGAGGAGTCGACCACATCACTGAACTAAGCTTCCTTCACACGATCTGCCATACTCCAGACATCCCCTTCCGATACTATCCGAGGAGCGGTGAGATGGACGAACTTATCGCCTATGCCGACCTACACTCGGATGAGTTCCTTGTACCCATCCCCCAACTCGACGACGAAGTCGAGTACCAAGCCTTTCTCGGCGAGGTGAAACTCGCCAAGGTACTGGAGGCTTGGATAGAAGAAATCTCTGAAGACCAGATAATAGAGAGATATAGGTTCGAACCGGGCGACCTTTTCCGCCTTATCGAGTCCGGGAAGTGGCTTCTCTACGCGACCTTCGCGCTCGGGCGCCTCCTCGGCCATCGGGAACTCCTGTCGAAGATTCTTGAGGTTCGAAAAAGGGTCGACAAGGGTGTGAAGAGGGAGCTTCTCCCCCTAGTCAGCCTAAGAGGTATCGGCCGGGTCCGTGGGCGGATACTCTTCAACTCTGGATTCATGTCGATTCAAGCCTTGAGGGGTGCGTCGGTCGAACAATTGGCCGCAGTGCCCACCCTAGGGCCGACATTGGCCAAGAAGATAAAGGAGCAGGTAGGCGGCCTGATCAAGGCTGAGGAGTGGGAGAGACTCAGATCAGGGAAAGAGTGGGAGCAGAAATCCCTCTCTGAGTTCTGAATCCATGGCCTTGGATTAAACAGAGATTCTTTCGCGCTATCGTAGTTGTGAATAGCGAGCGTCTAACTCCGGAGGAAGAATCCAAGTTTCAAGTTGCGGAGAACAATCTCAGGACGAGGAGGGTAGTCATCTCCAGCAATCCTACAGTGTAGGCCGTAATCGCGGCTCTGAACAGAGTGGCCATCGCATATCCGACGGTTCCCTTTGAGGAGGGGCCATTGAGTCATATCATTGAGGAGAACAGAATCGACGATGAAGAAGGTGGCCGAGTGCATCGGTGTCTGAAAGAACTGGCTTAGATGCTTATTACCGCGTGTTTCCCCGTGGATAGAACCTGCGTCCTTCGGATCCCGATTCTCAAGTCGATGAACTCGGGCAGGACATTCCTTACAAAATGCTCAGTCGGTGTGCCGTAGTTGATGCCATTGCAATAGGGGATGGCATAGACGTAGAACAGACGACCCCGATGGTGGAAACTCGCCTCCTCCCCGAATCCATACCTTGGGTAGTCAGAGATCCTGAAGGGCCAGAGCATACACGCCAAAGGCTTGTTCTGTTGGAGGCTGCAGACACATCCCGTCGCCGTCCGGTAGAGGAATGGGCACCAACCGTCAACAGTCTTCCTGATTAAGAAACTCTCTATGTTCTGCGTGGCTATGCTGTGACCGTATGTTCGAGTCAGGTCTAGCCACTCCTTTGTTGTCAGTTGCACCTGGAGTCGGCAGCATTGGCCGCATCCCATGCATAACCAGCTGCGGATGTGCCGCCACGGTACCCCTTTCAATCCAGCCCCTGTCCAGGCTTGAAACCTCGCTGCCGGGAACCTTTAAGGTTGTCTCTTCCGGTCACTTACGAAGGTTGGAGTTCTCTCTTGCTCACCTTGAACATGGAGAGGACTCTGAGGGATGAGGGGATTATCTGCTGCTCCTCATAGTAATGTAGGTCCACCTCTTCCGGTGAGGCAAAGGCATAGGGGATAGCGCGCTGATAGAGCTTTCCCTCTCCCTTTGCAATCACATATCCCACCTTATCGCCCGTCGTCACCTTCCAACCCTTCTCCACTAAACGCTTGGCCGCCTCAACGTGAGCGGCGTTCACAGCGTATTCCTCAGGGTCTTTGGTCAAAGTCTTCCAGAGTACTAAATCGCGGAGAGGAATCCTCCCTTCTCGCAGAGCCGAGATCTGCTCACGAACATAGGCGACAGCTTTGTCCCTGGACCTCTCCCGCAGGAGGATTCCAAGGACCCCTTCCTGTACCTCCTTCGCGACCTCAGTCCAATCTCCTCTAGCAACCTCAAGGCCGACTATATCCAAGTTACCATCGGGGAGCAGGCCCGCATACCTCTTCTTCGCCTCCGTGAAGAGAACACGCCTGTAGACCTTATCAGGCCTGATCTCAAGTCCGAGCTTGCCCTCCACCTCATGGGCAAATTGGTCCGTCTTCTCTCGGTCATACTTGACGAAGACGCTATCGGTGTCCCCATAAATCACATCCAAACCCATTTTTTGAGCCATGCCAATGGTCGTTGTGATCGTGTACCTCCCCCAAGCGGCTGCGGCCTCGGCTACCGGGCGAAGGTACCATCTTGCACCAACCCATCCAGCATACCCATAGGCGGCGTTCGTCATGACCTTGACGGCCTGCTGACGGGCATCTAAGATCTTGTAGGTTGGGTCTTCAGGTTTAAGGCGTTTCATTTCCGCTCGAATTTGGTCACGAGTTTCTATGAGTTCCTTCAGCACCCTACTGTAGAGTCCTGGCGGCTTCTTTCTGAAGCGGTGTCCAACCTCAGGGGTGGTGTCTACGCCTTCTGGAGGCGTAGGTTCCTTCGGCGCAACGTAAGTGTCGGGAGAGATGTTGTGGACGATCATCAGGTTGGGGTACATGGCCTTGAAGTCGAGGACCGCAATGTCTTCGTGGAGTCCCGTCTTCGGTTTGAGGACTATGCCACCTTGATAGGGGAAGTATGGTCGTTCCAACCTCTGAGGTATGAGCTTCCCGTAGCTTATTGCTTGGCGGATGATGTACGATTCTACTCGGAAGCCTACGGCCGCCGTTCCAACATGATCCAAGGGGAGCCCTGACAGGCTGCTCAGCTCCTCCGCGAAGCCCAGCACCCCATTGGCAAGGCCGAGGATCAGTTTGGCTCTCCGCATCGAGAACTCAAGAAGCTCGGGACGCTTCTTCGGATCGTTCCAGTAGTCGGCGTAGTCCACATCCGCGATAGATGGGGCTCTTGCGTCTGGAAGGCCAATGAACGCCGCAACATTCTCCAGCGTCTTCACCTTGACGTCCCCGATCTCATCGGAGAAGTCGAAGAAGTCCACGTTGGCTCTTCCTGTAACCGAGATGTGCCCATAGGAGCTTCTGTGCGGTTCACTGGGGAGCCGGTCTACTCTGAGCTTCAGTCCGAGCTTCTTCGCTCGCTCAAGGAGGAAGGGCCAATCGAAGGTGTTCCCGCCGAAGGTGGCTATGATGTCTGGGTCGAAGTCTTGAAGATACTTTATGAAGGCCTCCAGCGTAGATTTGTCGTTGGGGTCTTGGGTCATGAACTGTTTGGTCGCTCCTGAGTTGGTGGCACATGATATGATATCCACCGGATCGGCCTCCGGTTTCGGGGAGCCCGCAGGGCTGTGTGCTATCATAGATAAGCTTAGAACCCGCAAAGGCGGCGAAGGCTTCTCCTCCTGAACTCTTGGGGCAGATCTGGCTCGATAGATAGTGTCAACCGATGCCCCCAGATCATTGGAGACATCCTCAACATCCACCTCGTGCCAACGACAGGGGCTCACATCGTTATCCACAAGATAGCGGTAGCTGTATCTCAGGTCATCTTCCAAGTGCGTTTCCACACCGCGGACTTTAGCGAGCTTCTCGGCGTATCCTTCTGTGAGAGAGGGGTCTCTGACCGTTACCTTCAAGGCCTTGACGGGTCTGCCGAAGTAGCGGCGATCCACGGCCTCGGCCTTCTCCACCGAAGGGAGAGAGATCTTTTCGATCTCGTCAATGACGTCTATGCTGTCCCGGGATCCGTCGAGAACTAGGTAGAAGTAGGGGAGGAGACGGCTGTCCCTTATGAGGATTCTTCGCCCCTTTTCGTCTAGGCCCCAAAGGCGAATCTCAGGGGCGTCTTCGACGAACTCATCATTTATGTCTAATAGCCAGAAAGAAGTCTTCATCCTCAACATCCTCCCGTGAGGGAGGTTTTCCCTCGTGGCTTATAGCTTGTTCCTAGAGCGCTTTATAGTAGACGAGGGCATCCTCGTCCCCATAATACCCGATGATATCATGGTTGTACTGGAACCCTTGCGCTTCATAGAACCTCTGGGCTTCTCTGTTGCTCCTCCTAACCTCTAGGCGAACAGTCTCCACCTCGAGGTTCCGAAGGACCTCCAACTCCCTCTTCAAGAGCGCACGCCCTATCGATTTCCCCCTCTCCTCTGGTACCACAGCCAAAGATACTATGTGGCCTGTATTTCTATCCTTGGTCGCAATGAGGTACCCAACCACCCGTTGCCCCTTGTCTGCGACGAGGAAGGTTCTTGGGTTGAGCTTCAGGAGCATCTCGATGAAGAAGGGCGGATACGGGTCTTTGAAGGAGCGCCTCTCGATCTCGTAGATGGTGGGAAGGTCCTCCTTGGTGGCGAGGCGAACTATGAACTCGGTCTCCCCTGTCTTCAAGGATGCAACCTCGTCTGTCTTCCTTCGCCGACAAGGGTCTTCAGGTCTATGGCTGTGGCCAAGGCGTCCTTCAAGGTTATTCTGTAGTTTTGACCTCTGGGAGATGTGAGTTGACTGGGTTTGATTAAGAGCCAACTCCTTCCTCGGCCCTTGAACTTTATGGCTAGAACCGGCTCGCAGCCGAAGGTGTGAGCGAACTCCACCAATTGGCGGATGGAATCCTTATCGACGTACAGAGTCTCGGCCTTAGTGGTCTTCACCTCGATAGCGAACTGTAGACCTCTCTTTCCGCTCCCAGCAACTATGTCCGGTAGGGGCCTCTTCGTGGCTGAGCCTGAGGCTGGAGCCCTCATTACAGCGAATCCTTCTCTCCAAAGGCTGTTCACTAGGCTGCGCTCTTCATTGATTCCCCGCATCAATCTCCCACAACGAATGATTCATATCATGTATATGTGTCTCCTTGTCAAGACTATTAATCGGGTAGGCCATGAAGTCGGAGACTGGACAATGAAGATAATTTCCTTCGATGCACGCCATGGAACCATGAAACTCGTCCCGGAGGATGTCGACGACCTCTGGGTCCTCTACAACGTGATCCGCCCAGACGACATAGTCCACGCCAGAACTACCAGAGAAGTCAAAAGAGAGGAGGAGGGGGCCAGGCCTGGGGAGGGGAAACGAGTCTCAATGCACCTCGGGCTGAAGGTGAACAAGGTCTCCTTTCAGGTGGAGAACGACCGCCTCCGAGTCGGTGGCTTCATCATAGAGGCGCCAGAGAAGTACGGGCTCCTCGGTAGTCACCACACAATAAACGTGGACTTGAACCAAGATCTGACATTGATAAAGGAGGAGTGGCCGAAATATGACATTGAGCGAATAAGAAGGGCTACTCAGGACAGAGGCCCGCCTATAATCGTTGTAGCCCTAGACGATGACGAAGGCGCAGTCGCAATCCTTCGACAACACGGTGTCTCCATCCAAGGGGAGATTCGAGCCCGTCTCCCGGGTAAGCTAGAACCGGACAAAAGGGAAGGCGCGGTCAACCAATACTATGCAGCCCTTCTTAGGGTCTTGGAAGAGGTTTGGCGGCGGAACGACGGGCTCATAGCTATCGTAGGGCCTGGTTTCTGGAAGGAGAGTTTCGCAAGCTACATGCGCGACCGAAGAGCCGAGATGAGTGGAAGCATCTCGACCATAGGGTTGGTAAGTTCCGGAGGCGCCGCGGGGGTGGAGGAGGCCCTGAGGAGTGGTGTCCTTAGTAAGATTGCTTTGAGGAGCAGAATAATCGCCGAGACGGAGTTGGTGGACAGGGTAATGGCTAGGCTCGGAAGTCAGCGAGGGGACGTCTCCTACGGCCTCGACGCAGTTGAGAAGGCGATAAGCTTCGGCGCTGTGGAGGAACTCTTAGTACTGGACAGATTTCTCAGGGAATCGGGAGATGAGGAGCGGAGGCGTGTCGAGGATCGGATGCGGGAGGCCGAGGGAATGGGGGGGAAGGTCTCAATAATCAGTTCTGAGCATGAGGCGGGTCGAAAGCTAATGGGTCTAGGCGGGATTGCGGCCCTCCTGAGGTTCCGAGTCGAGTAGAACTAAGTTTTGCCCCCTCGGTCAGACAGCCAACCCTTTCATGTCCTCAGTTTTCCTTGAAATCAAGGGAGCTTAGCCGTAAGGACCGAGAATCCTGATAGCTTGACTCAATAGTCGGTGAAACTCATAGCCAAGGAACCGAAGAGCACCACGTCACCCCCAAGGGGAGTCACCTTTATCTCCGGGACTCGGTTCACGGAAAGTTCCTCGATGTACCGCCTGATGGGTTCCAAGATCAGCTTTTGGTTGTTTAGAGCTACGCTTCCTCCCACGGTTATTAGTTCGGGGTCGTAGGCCGCAATGACATTGGCGAAGCCGATCGCGTTCAGCCTTCCAACGTCTTCCAAAATCCTCAAACACAGATCATCGCCTGTGCCAGCGCAATCGAAGATCATCTTCGCGCTCAACCCTTCTGCCTTCTCGTACAACAGCCCAGACAACCTGCTCTTCCTAAGTTCATCTTCTGCGCTATTCTCCTTGATCCACAGTCTCACGTAGTTAGGTAAGTTGTTCCCCGAGCAGTATGCTTCCCAATGGCCTTTCCTTCCGCACCCGCACTGGAGCTTGCCCGACATGTCTATTACTGTATGTCCCATCTCGTGGGCGTTGCCATCTTTACCCAACAGGAGCCTTCCATCGGCATAGGCTCCACACCCTATGCCGCTGCTAATCGTCACATAACACAGGTTAGCGATCCCTCGTCCAGCCCCGAAGACTCTTTCACCCAACACAGCAGCGCTGCAATCGTTCAGAACCCGGATAGGGCAAGAGAACAATTTCTCAAGTGGTTCCTTCAGGGGTATGTTGCTGAAGGGGAGGTTTGGAGCGAGGACGATAACCCCTCGTTTGATGTCGAGAGGACCTAGAGAACCTATCCCGATTCCTGCTATCTTCTCGATTCTCAGATCCAAAGAACGAATCATTTCTACGATCTGGTTCGCTATGCCTTCTGGTCCCCGGTCTCTCTCGGTTCTCTCCTCGACTCTTCTAAGGATATTCCCCTCATCGTCCCCCAGAGCGGCTCTGAGGTTAGTGCCCCCTAGGTCGACCCCTATCGCCAGCATGGGTTGAAGATGAGTGAGGAGTAAGATAAATATCCTATATTCCGTTGTTAAGGCAGCTAGTTCTGAACCAAACGAGATTAGAGATGAGGTTCCCCTAGTCGTCTTGGGGGCTTCCTAACGTCTTCATCACTCTGTCATACACCTCTAGGGCCTTCTCCTCACTCTCTATTCCCTTGATAAGCATGTTCCCCGTCTTCATAAGGCTGACCGAGACGTCTTCAGAGTAGTCGAAGGTTAGGCCGAAAGCCGCTCGAACCCTCAGCTTGAACGTGCTTCCTATGCTTGCGGCTGCACGATCAAGGTCAAGAGCCAGTGGAATCTTCGGTGAGACCATGTAGGAGTTCTTTCCGCAGAGTTGGGCTATCTTCAGGTCTGAGGCGAAGAGTTTTGCCTCGATTAAGGGTGTTCCACACGTTGAGCATGTGGGCCTTCTAACCACGTTGAACGTCTCAAGTTCGAGCTCATGTATGTCCGCAAAGAGTAACCTATTTGTCAGAAGAGGTTCCTTGCCAAGCAGTAGGTAGACCGCCTCACGAACCTGGATACTGGCGATCATCGAGAGGATCGGAGGGAAAACGCCGGCTGTCTCACATGTCGGCAATCCTTCGTCGTGCACTTCTCCCATTATGCATTCGAGACACGCTGTCCTTCCGGGTATGATCGTGCTGACGTTCCCGTAGCTAGTGAGGGCTCCTCCATACACATAGGGAATATCATGCTGGACGCATGCTTCGTTTATTGCGTGTCTAGGCGCGAAACGGTCCAGACCATCGACAACAACATCCACATCCCTTACAACGTACCCCGCTGTTTCTCGGGTGACACTCAACGGTAACGCATCGACCTTTATGCCTGGGTTTAGGGCCTTCAGCCTCTTCTGAGCAACCTCTACTTTGGGGTAGCCCAGAACATCCGTATCATACAAGTACTGTCTGTGGAGATTGGTCACGTCGACCACGTCTTGGTCGACGACTCGGAGATAGCCTACACCCATGGCAGCGAGCTGAACGGAAGAGACACAGCCAAGTCCGCCGATTCCTACCACACTCACCCTAGCGTCCTTGAGCCTCTCCTGTCCCTCGAGACCTACCTCGGGGAGGACTGTCTGGCGCGAGTAGCGTTCTAGTTCCTCCTTTGTGAAGATCATGGGATCATCCCCCGCTCACACTGGGCAGGATTGCGACCTCGTCCTCTTGGCTCAATTTTGTATCTAATTGATCAAGGAACCGTATGTTCTTGCCATTGACGTAGATGTTTAGGAGTCGTCGGAGGTTACCCGAGTCGTCAACAACCTTGTTCCTAAGGGCGTCTCCGAAGGTTGCAAAAAGCTGATCGAGGGCTTCTCTTAGCGTTGAGGCTGAAACCGCGTGTTCTTTGACTCCATTGGTGGCTGTCGCTATTACTGAGGAGAGGACTATCTTGACCATGTTGCAGCCTCCTTTTCCTCCACAACTTCTCTGAAGGAATCTAGGGTTGGTTGAATCCGCAGAGGCTCAGGCAGATATGTGGCGACTGCCTCTGTGGCCTTCAAACCGTTCCCGGTAATATAACATACCACGGTCTCATCCTTTAAGATTCGCCCGTCCTGAACCAACTTTTTCAGACAGGCTATCGCCACTCCTCCGGCCGGTTCTGCGAAGACCCCTTCTGTGCGGGCTAGAAGTTTGATGGCCTCGAGGATCTCCTCATCAGTGGCATGTTCCCCGAACCCTCCGGAGGTTAGGACCCTCTTGATGGCATAGGCTCCGTCCGCCGGGTCGCCTATGGCGAGGCTCTTGGCAATTGTATTGGGCTTCTCAACGGGTTCTATGTCCTCTCTTCGCTCCTTTAGGGCAGTGGCGATCGGTGCGCTGCCATAGGGTTGAGCACAGGAGATCTTGATCCGCCTGTCCTCGATTAGGTTGAGCCTTTTGAATTCGTCGAAACCTCTTCCTATGGCGCAGAGGAGGGCCCCGCTCCCCGTCGGCACAATCACATGGTCCGGAGGGCTCCAGTCCAGCTGCTCACATACCTCGAAGGCGAGGGTCTTCGAGCCCTCCACATAATATGGCCTGACGTTGAAGTTGGCGAAGACCCAGTTGTATTTCTCCGCCACCTCAATGGCCAGCCTGTTAGCTTCGTCATAGGTCCCGTCGACCGCCAGTATCTTGGCGCCGTAGCACGTGGCCTGCAGGACCTTATTTAGTTCTGTCCCAAGGGGCACTAGGACGTAGCATGGCAGGCCTGCCTTTGCAGCGTGGGCTGCAACAGCCGCGGCAAGATTGCCTGTCGAGGCGCACCCCACCGCCTCCGCACTGAACTCTAGAGCCTTGGAGACGGCGACTGTGGATGGTCTGTCTTTGAAGGATCCGGTCGGATTGACGGTGTCGTCCTTTATGTAGAGGTTCTCGAGGCCTAAGGAGGCTGCAATTCTCTCCGCTCTTTTCAGGGGTGTGTAGCCTGCTCCTAGGTCGATCACACGGGACTCCTTGGATATGGGTAATAGCTCAGCGTATCGCCAGAGGCTCTTGGGCCTGTCTGCAAAGCTCTTCCTGTCGAGTTCTATTGCGTCGTATTCGTAGACTACGTCGAGTGGTGCGAAGCAGTCTTGGCAGATGTAGAGCTTCGTGGGGGGGTACTCCTTTCCGCATTCCCTGCACCTGAGTGCTTTGACTTGCCCCAACGCTCCTCTCCTATAACTACGTTATAGCTCCTAGGAACGGAATTACCCATATATAAGAAATTGCATAATTCTTGAGACAAAATTATTCCAAGTAATATCAAGGCTTCTGCCGACCTCCTCAGCACCGCACTCCAGTACTTGACATCGCAATACTAGAAGGACAAGATGGTGCGACTTTCCCTAACCCATTCAGCGAGGCCCATCATCGTCCCTGCCTCTACACCTTTGACTAGGTCCTCCTTACTCAATCCCCTCGATTTCAGACAGGTACCACAAGCTCGCACAGTTCCGCCTTTCCCGACGAGTTCGGCTAGCATGTTCTCTAAGTTGTAGTAGCCTTGAGGTGGTCTGCCCCTTCTTCGCTATGGAGACGGCGTCTCCGAGGAGGAATACGTTGACCCTCGATTTCACGGCTCCGGACATGAGAGTAAGAGCCAATCGCAGGGCATTCCAAGGTCGCTCCACACCATAGGGAGCGTCATTTATGATGATTGTAACGTCTTCCAATCTTCTCACCTCTCGCTAGTTGGATAGTGTCCTCGCCACCCGTGACAGTGGATGGCCCTTAGCCTTCAGCTCCAGCGTGTTAAACCAACCAAAAGGCGTTCGAACAACCCTGAAGCCGCGCCGAATCAAACCTTCTTCTGTAAGCTTCAAGGTTTCCAGAGCTATGTCGGGGCTGCTCATCTCCGCAGATAGGTGGGCGAAGGGATGAAGAACGATAACCTTGACTCCTAACTTGTCGGCTAGTTTGGCTATCTCATCCACAGCCTTTTCCGATATGTTATCGGGGTTAGGCTCGTCCTGTTTCTCTACGCTGGTGAGTATGAGTAGCGCCTCGTCCACTTCAGTGGTCTTAGCGACCGGAGGGTCTTCGACGATTGTCGACCTTCCCCTTTCGGTGATGGTGCTACTGAAATGGTCGACATGGAGCATCAATATCCTCATCTCATTTCACCACTGCTGCTTTGGCCAGTTTCTCCATCTCAGCCAACTGCTCAAACAGTACCTCCCTTATGATGTCGCAGGCCTCGACGATCTTCGGGTTAGCGATTGCGTAGAAGATGTTTGCGCCGTCCTTCCGCGTCGTGACGACGCCCCTCTGTCGTAGCACG